>Ga0334888_1000220_pt1 | contig 94373 bp, 86 predicted proteins | sample GraSluR1_MG_FD_207227 | JGI IMG/M metagenome (GOLD analysis project Ga0334888, IMG submission 207227) | Sludge microbial communities from methane-producing bioreactor in Wageningen University, Netherlands - Granular Sludge_3_08-R1 | ecosystem: Engineered > Bioreactor > Anaerobic > Unclassified ... | reverse complement strand
CATAATTTCCTGCTTGATCATAACTAGGAGTCCAAGAAAATGTACTATCAATAAAAGTTGAACCAACTGGTAAATTTTCTGCTGTGAAAGATAAATCATCTTCATCTGGATCAGATGCGGTAACTATGAAACTTATTAAAGTTCCTTCATTAACGGTTTTGTTTCCGATAGAATCTAATACAGGCGCTCGGTTAATATCAACAACAGAAATAGAAATAATTTCTTGAGCAGTTAAAACTCCGTCATCTACTTTGAATGTTATTTCATAATTTCCTGCTTGATCATAACTCGGAGTCCAAGAAAATGTACTATCAATAAAAGTTGAACCAATTGGTAAATTTTCTGCTGTAAAAGATAAATCATCTTCATCTGGATCAGATGCGGTAACTACGAAACTTATTAAAGTTCCTTCATTAACGGTTTTGTTTCCGATAGAATCTAATACGGGCGCTCGGTTTTCTTCTCTAAATAGTGCAACCAAATTTTTATCTTCATTCATTATTAATTTCCATTTATTAAAAGTATTTGGAATAAGGTGAGAAGCATCTTCACCTTCCCATTTATCAAATACCCAACCTTCATTAGGAGTTACTGTAAGTACAATTTCAGAATCTTTTGAAAAAGTCCCTTCATTCGGTTCAACTATCCCTGAATTTTCAGGTGTAATTTCAATATTTAAAACATGGGTTTTAAATAAAAATATACAACTGCTTAACACAAACAAAAGAGAAAATAATAAAATACTTAATTTTAATAGCTTTTTTATCATAGTTACCCCTCCCATAAAAAAATTTATATTATTATTATTATATTTTTTTAATATTTCTAATAAGTTTCATTATTAAATAAAAAAATGTAAATTTTAGATAAAAAAACAGAGATTTTAATCTCTGTTTTTTATTTATTCTTTCATTTTTTTTCTAAAAATTATAATTGAAAAACCGAATATTATTATAGTATATCCTATAACCCACAAAAAATTTTCTATTAAAGACGAGTAATCGTTTAAAATTATCGCACGAGTAAGATCTACCGCATGAGAAAAAGGTAATGAATAACTGATTGTTTTATAAGCTCCTCCAACTAAATTTAAGTCGAACCACATACCACTTGAAAAAGCTATTATTTGAATCAATATAGAAGTTATTCCACCAACCTGTTTATCGTTAAATATAGTACCAAGTAATAATCCAATACCAATAAAAAGTAATGAAACCGGGATAAGCGCTAAAATTGCAACAAAAATATTTAAGTTAAAATTAAGTCCCAAAAATACTGCCACTACAAAACAAATAGAACTTTGCATAATAGCTATAGGAATTAAGGGTAATGAATACCCTAAAATATAGTCCGAAGCTGATAAAGGAGATGCAAATAATCGAGTCAAAAAAGAATTGCTTCTATCTTTTGAAATCAGCATTCCAGAAAATAAAGAGATAAAAGAAAAACTAAAAATAGCCATTCCAGGTGCAAAATTCTTTATTTCAAAAACATCTACAGCAATACTTTTTTGAAGAGCAGTCATTATAAACAATAAAAATAATGGTAGTCCAATTCCAAAAAGTAAACTAAAAGGATCTCTCAACAATTCTTTTATATTACGAGATGCAAATATAGCATATTTCATGATATCACTTCCGATTCTGTTAAATATAAAAAAGCTTCTTCAAAAGTATTTTTATCTGCTTTTTTCTTCAATTCTTCAGCAGTTCCTATAGCACCTAATTTCCCATTATTCATAATACCTATTCTATCAGATAAAGCTTCAGCTTCTTCAAGGTAATGAGTAGTCAATATAATAGTGATTTTACCCTTTAAATTTTTTAATATATTCCATAATTCATGTCTTGCTCGAACATCCAAACCAAGAGTAGGCTCATCAAGAAAAATGATTTTGGGATCGGAAATTAAAGCCATAGCAATACTTAATCGCCGCTTCATACCTCCTGAAAGAGTTTTTGCTTTGTCATTAACGCGTTCATATAAACCAAATTTTTTAATTAAATCTTCCGTTTTTTCTTTTGCTTCATTTTTATTACTACCATAAATTCTTGCAATTAATTCAAGATTTTCTTTTACAGAAAGATTTGGAGCAATTGCCGTTTCTTGCGGAGAAACATTTAGTTTTTGCTTAACAACTGTTGAGTTTTTTATAATACTATCACCTAATAACATCGCATCACCTGATGAAGGATTTAACAAACAACAAAGCATTTTTATTGTAGTTGTTTTTCCCGCACCATTTTGACCTAATAACGAAAAAAATTCTCCAGTTTTTACTGAAAGATTTAAAGAATCTACCGCCATTCTATTTTTAAACTTTTTCGTAAGGTTAAAAGTTTCTATAGAATTCATTCCGCACCTTCCTTATTTTCTTGCACTCTAAGAATCTCATCAGCAAAATTTTTAAACACATCATTTCTTACAATTGCAATTCCTTGATTAATATCTGCTAATAATAACAATGTATCTCCAGGTTTAATATCAAATAAATCTCTTGCACCTTTTGGAATTACTATCTGCCCTTTTTCACCAACTTTTACAGTAGAAATAAATTTTCCTTCAGGTGTTTTATTTTTTTCCATATAAATTCACCTCCGTATAATTTAATATTTTTTTCACACTTTTCATACTTTTCATATTTTTACAACTAATTATACTTCAAAAAAAGTTTTTTGTCAATATTTTTCACTTAAAAAAGTTAATAAAAATAATCATTTTATTTCATAATTATAATTAAACAAAAATATAAAATTCCGCTTTATGTAAGATTTTATATTTTCATTAACCTCTAAAAGTTTAAATATTCTTTTTTTTAATTGTTTAAAAGAATTTAAACAGTTTTAATAATATTTTTATTCACTATCCAAATAAAACTGATTACTATATCGTCAATATCCTCATATCATTTTTAACAATAATTATGATATAATTTTTTTAATTTGATTACTTAAAAAGGAGAATAAAAATATGTTTAATAAATTTCAGGAATTAATAGATTTGTCTAATAAAACTGGAAAGCTTCTTCATGAGGTTATAATGGAATGGGAAATGTTGGAAAATGGCACAGATCCTAAAGAATTAATAAAGACATCAGAAAAATTAGTTACTCAAATGATAGAATCCTACAGAGAAAAAATGCAAGATCATTCAAATAGTTTAACAGGCTGGACTGGTTTTAATACTCATTTATACAAAAAACATATTGATAATAATAAAAGTTTTTTCAATAATATTATTTCAAAAGGTATTTTAGCTTCTTTTGCTACTTCAGAAAATAATGCATCTATGGGAAGAATTGTTGCTTGCCCTACAGCCGGATCCAGCGGAGTAATACCAGGGGTTTTTATAGCTTTATATGAAGAAAAAAATATTGAAATTGAAAAACTTGCCGAAGGATTAATTGTTGCTTCTGCTGTGGGTGAATTTATAAGAAGAAAAGCCAGTCTTTCAGGAGCTGTCGGAGGATGTCAAGCAGAAATAGGAAGCGCTATTTCTATGGGAGCGGCTGCATTATCTTATATTTCAACAAAAAATAATGATAACGTTGTTAATTCCGCATCACTAGCATTAAAATTTATTATGGGTTTAATATGTGATCCAGTTGGAGGATTCGTTGAAATACCTTGTGTAAAAAGAAATCCTGCAGGAACTGTGTTAGCTTTTACAGCGGCTGAAATGGCTTGTGCCGGAATAAAAAGCGCTATTCCTTTTGATGAAGTTATAACAGCCATGGGAAAAGTTGGAAGAATTATGCATGAAGATTTGAAAGAAACAGGAAAAGGAGGCGTTGCAAACACTTCTACTGCAAAAAAAATGTTGTTAGAATTTTCATCTAACAAAAAAATCTAAAACTTTTCTTGCAAGTGGTGCTGCAATTGTAGTTCCATATCCTCCATGTTCTACAAATACAATAATAGAAATTTCAGGATCCTCTATAGGAAGAAATCCTGCAAACCAAGCATGCGATTTTCTTCCTCCTGAAACTTCCGCTGTGCCGGTTTTACCTGCAACATTTATTGGATAATTTAAGAAAGATTCATATGCCGTTCCCCCATCTGCAGAACCTCCGCTATAAGTAGTAACTTCATATAATCCTTGATAAATATAACTCAAAAATTCTTGATTCATTTCATATCTATCTTGTAAATATGGTAATTTTTCTTCAATTATATTTCCGAAAAGATCTTGACTATTTTTAAACAAATTAAATCGATAATATTCTCCCTTAGTAGCTAGAATATTATAATATCTTAACATTTGTATAGGAGTACTCTCCACATAACCTTGTCCAATAAAACTCAACAATGTTTCACCAGGATACCATTGTTCTCCTAAATTTTCTTTTTTCCAATCTTCGTCTCCAAAAACGCCTGCTCTTTCTCCAGGAATTTCTATATCTGTTCTCTCTGAAATTTTATATTCTGAAGCTTTTTCAGATAAAAAACTTATTCCCATTTTTTCAGCTAAATCATAATAATAAGTATTGGCAGACACTCTTAATGATTTTATAAAATCTGTTTCTCCATGTCCAAGAGTATACCAATCACTAAAAGTTGCAATTACATTACCTGCAGAATTTCTTAAACTATATCTGCCAGTAGATATAACTGTATCTTCAGGGTTTACTCCATATTCCAAAGCCGAATAAGATACAAAAGGTTTAAAAACAGATCCAGGAGGATATGTTGCTGAAATAGCTCTATTTATTAAAGGCTTTGACGCATCATTTAATATTCTTCTAAATTCCAAATTAGTAAGTCCTCTTGAAAAAGCATTTGGATTAGGCGAAGGATAACTTACTAAAGCAATTATATCTCCTGTTTTTGGATTTGATAAGATAACTGAACCTAAGTGATTAGATTTTTTTAATTCTTCGTAAATATAAATTTGCATTTCTAAATCTATTGTTGTATAAATATTATTTCCATTTATTGCAGGACTTTCAGAAACAATACTTTTTTGTCTTCCGGAAGGAGTTCGGGTAATTATTCTAAAACCATTATCTCCTCTTAAAATATCGTCCCAAACTAATTCCAAACCAGATCTCGGGTTACCTTCAGTATCTACATAACCTAAAACATGATAAAGCGATTCATGAGCATATTTTCTCACATAACGTTCAACAACCATTATATTATCAAGATTATTAAGTTGCCTTGCAGTTGCTGGATTTATTGAAATATTTATTCTTCTTTGAAAATTCAATTTATCTATAACATCTTCTATATTTACATCTGATCTATATAAAACATCTCTAATTTTTACTTCTATGTCTTTTTCAATTATTTGTCCTAAATTTATTATTTGATATTGTCTTTCGTTCCATGCTAGTAATTCACCATTTACACCATAAATATTTCCCCTTTTGGCACTTAAAGTAATCATTTTAGTGCTTAAATCTTGTACCTCTAAACTTTTTTCTCTCCATTTAAAAATTTGTAGGTATCCCGTTCTACCTATTAAAATAATAAAAGCTAAAATTATTAATATAAAAATAAAAATAGCTCTATTATTTTTCATAAAACATCAGCCTTAAATTAATAAAATATAATATTGACACTAAAATTATGGTACTAACAAAAGAAAATAATGAATAATTTATAAAACTTAGAAAAAGGGCTAAAGCCCCTGAAAAAAACAGTGTAGATAAATATTTTGTTCCTAGAAAAGAAGCGATTTCAATTATTAATATATAGCATATAAAAAATGCTATACTGAAGAACCCTAAGCTAAATCTTGTAGAAAAATAGATAATTGTAAAAATCAATCCTAAAAGAACTTTATAAATTTGATTATCCAAAAATTTTGACGTATAAAGCGAAATAATTGGAAAAGAAAAAAACAGAAATTCTCCCATCCATCTATCCCAAGAAGCGCTTATAATAGCCATGACTAAAACAATAAAATACTTCATAACAAATTTTACTCCTCAAAATAATATATTAAAATACTTTCTAACTCTTTTTTTTCAAATATAAATAATTCTTTGCTTCTTGAAATTATTTTACCTGCAACAGCCATATTTTTATTATCAATTGATTCTACGTAATACGGAAGATTAATAAAAACTGTATCCTCTCCAACCTCTAAATTCTCTGGTAGTTCTATATAAAGCGTTCCACTTTTCTCCATAATCATAACATCAACGTCATTTAAAGTTCCAAATATCTCATTGTTTCCCCATCCCAACCTTCTTATTATAACTCTATCTGAAAAAATATGCTCAACAAATCCTACCAAAACGCCATTTTCATCTATAACTTTGCTATTTTTTTTAATTTTTGAATTTGCAGTTGCTAAAATTTCACGATCATTTTTATTTAAAATTATTCCAAAAGGAATCTCAAATTGAAAATCTTCTGTTTCTTTCAACAAAATGTTTTGATCATTAATTATAAACAAAATATTTTTAAGACTTTCCGCATTTGATTTTCTCATCTGCATTTCAAAACTCAACTTTGAAAAAACATAATCAAATGGATAAGCTATCCATTGAAAAATTTTTTCTATCGGATTAAATAAATTTGAGATTATAACTAAAATCAATAAAATATTTAGAAATAAAAAATAATTTCTTTTCATTAGAATATAAAATTAGAATCGGTTTTTTTGAAGGCTTTCAAGAATCTGAATTTTATCTATAACTAATCCTGCACCTCTTGCAACACAAGTTAAAGGTTCTTCAACAACAATAACCCTAATTTTTGTTTCCTTTTCAATTATCTCTTTCATCCCTTTTAACATCGCACCTCCACCTGCCAAATAAATCCCTTTATTAACGATATCGGAAAGTAGTTCTGGCGGCGTAGATTCAACTGCAGCTTTAACGTTTTCTATAATTCTTGATACAGGTTTTTGAATAGCATTTCTTATTTCTTTTCCTGTAAGATTTAAGGATTTTGGTAACCCTGTTAAAACATCGAGTCCAATAACATCAAGTTCTAAATTATCATATTCATCACACGCAAAAGCATTCCCTATTTCCATCTTAATTTTTTCTGCAGTTTTTTCACCAATTAAAATATTATTTTCAGATTTTGCATATTCAATTATTTTTTCGTCTATTTCATCTCCAGCAATTCTTATCGATTTGGATAACACAATATTTCCTAAAGATATAACAGCTATTTCGGTTGTTCCGCCTCCTATATCTACAATCATATTACCATTCGGCTCTTCAACATCAAGTCCCGCTCCAATAGCAGTAGCCATAGCCTCTTCAATAAGATATGCTTTGTGGGCTCCTGCATCCAACGCCGCTTCTCTTAAAGCGCTTCTTTCAACCTCGGAAGCATCGGTTGGAATGCCTATAACAACTGTAGGTTTTAAAAAACTAAATCCTTTTGCAGAATGTTCTATAAAATATTTTAACATAGCTAAAGCTATGTTATAATCTGCAATTACCCCATCTCTTAAAGGTCTTATCGCTATAATATTTGCAGGTGTTTTTCCAATCATCTTTTTTGCTTCAATACCAACCTGAAGTATTTTTTCAGAATATTTATCGATAGCTATTACAGAAGGTTCATTTAAAACAATCCCTTTTCCTTTTACATACACTAAAGTATTTGCTGTACCCAAATCTATACCAAAAAAATTTCGCATATGCTCCTCCTCTATACATTCAAATAATTATATTTTTTATTAAAATCAATCTATATAATTTTACCATAATTTTTTATCATATAATAGTATATCACATGTAGTAATTTTTGTTAATATAGAAACATAAATTTAATTTAAAACGGTTGACTTTTATTGCTAAAAAAGTTTATAATATTAAACGTATTGTTTAATTAACTGTTCTTTTTTTGTTGAACACCTGTTAGGTATGTTTTTAGGAGGCTATTTTATGCTAATCGGCGAACGTATAAAGAGTTTAAGGATTTTAAGAAATATGACTCAAGAGGAGCTTGCGGTTAGATCAGATTTAACAAGAGGTTTTATTTCTCAACTAGAAAGAAATCTTACCTCGCCCACTATAGAAAATTTAGAAATGGTTTTGAGAGCTTTAGGAACAAACTTAAAAGATTTTTTTTCTAAAATGGAAGATGAAGAAAGAGTTGTTTATAAAAAAGATGACAGAATTCCTATTTACGATAGCCCAGAAGGAATTCAAGAAGAACTTTTGCTAACTATTTCAGAACCTCAAAAAATAGAGCCCGCATTAGTTTTGTTAGAACCTAATTCTGAAACGGCTGTTGAAAATTCTCATGAAGGTTTTGAATTTGGATTTGTTATTGAAGGACAAGTAACTCTATTTTTAAATGATTCAAAACATAAAATAAAATCTGAAGAAAGTTTCTTTTTTAAATCAAATAAAGATCACTATATAAAAAACACCTCAAAATCAAAAAAAGCAAAAGTTCTTTGGATAGAAATTTATTAAAAAACACTTTTATTTAAGGGAGGTCAATAAAATGGCTAAAGGATTAGGAAGACATTTAATTGCTGAATTTTATCTCTGTGATAAAGAAATTTTAGACGACGTGGAAAAAATAGAATATTCAATGAAAAAGGCCGCTATAAAAACGGGAGCCACCATTGTTACCTCCACATTTCATAGATTTTTACCTCACGGTGTAAGTGGCGCTGTAATAGTTTCAGAATCACATTTAGCTATTCATACATGGCCTGAATTTGGTTATGCTTCAATAGATCTTTTCACCTGCGGTGATTCTGTAGATCCTTGGATAGCTTTTGAACATTTGAAAGAAGCATTTAAAAGTTTAAGAACAGAAGTTATCGAACATAAAAGAGGATTATTTAATGAAATCGGAATTCCTGAAAACTCTTCTCATAAGGTGGAAGTATCATGAAAAGTTTAAATTCTTCAAATCATATTGTTTTTAAAGAATACTCTTTAAGTGATCATTCTGGAATTTTCATGAATATGAAAGAACTTATTCATTCTGAACAATCTGAATTTCAAAGAATAGATATTTTTGATACTAAAGATTTTGGTCGCGTGTTTGCTCTTGATGGAGTTACAATGACAAGAGAATCAGATGAATTTATTTATCATGAAATGATCGCTCATGTTCCTCTGTTTTTACATAAAAACCCTGAAAGAATACTCGTTATTGGTGGTGGAGATGGCGGAACTGTAAGAGAAGTATTAAAACATCCTCAAGTTAAAGAAGTAATAATGTGCGAAATAGATAAAGCGGTTGTTGACAATGCTATAAAATATCTACCTCAAACGTCTTGTAATTTAAATGATAAAAGAGTTACTCTTGTTTATGATGATGGAGCAAAATTTATTCGAAAATTTAAAGATTATTTTGACGTAATTTTAATAGATTCAACTGATCCAACAGAAGGACAAGGTGGATTATTATTTACAGAAGAATTTTATAAAAATTGTTATGATGCTCTTAAAGAAGACGGTGTTTTTTCTGCTGAAACAGAAGATCCTTTTATTCATGTTGATTGGATGAAACTTGCCTTTAAAAGAATTAAAAAAGTATTTAATTACACAAACCTATATATGGGGTTTGTTCCTCAATATATACCAGGCACATGGACATGGACATTTGCTTCAAAACAAACTCACCATATAATGGATTTTGAACCTGAAAAAATTAAAAATTTTTCTGAAGAATTGAAATATTATAACGAAGAAATTCATATTGCCTCATTTGCATTACCAAATTTTGTAAAAAAAATAATTGAATAAAAAGTCTGACTTTTAAAAGTCAGACTTTTTATTCAATTATTTCTATTTTTTCATTTAAGGAACAGAAAATACCATCTGCCTTTTGATGTAAAAGTTTCAAAATTTGAAATAAACTATTTTTTGATATATAATCCTTATATAGTTATTTTATATATTTAAAAATAACACTATAGATAATTTTGGTGTCATGTAAATATTTGTGGTAAATTATGAAAAGTTGGAACTTATAAAGAGGCACAGAAAATTATGTGATTTGTCTTTTCGAACGAAAAAGAGTTCTTCTTTTGTGGAAAAATCTGTGGGTTTGTTTTTTGATGTTTTGGAGTAATTTAATAAAAAATCAAAGTTTGCAGATCTCTCCTCCAAAAAACGTCGTTCGAGATGACAAAGCGGAGAGGGTTAAAAAGTTTTTAGATTATTTATCTGCTTCAATAACTTTTGCAATAACCTACTATCGTTCAATAATTTTTAGCCACTATTTTCTAAATATAATCATAATTTTCTTGTTAAAAATATACCTATCGACTGGAGTGATTTAAATGGAATTTATAATATTAGGTAGTGGTGGTTGTGTTGCTCTTCCCAAACCTTTGTGCAAATGTAGAGTTTGTGAAGAAGCCAGAGAAAAAGGAAACCCTTATTCAAGATTTGGATGTTCTATTTTTTTTAAAGATTTAAATATGTTAGTAGATACTCCTGAAGATATTGTTCATTCTTTAAATTTTTTTAATATTGAAGAGATAGAAACCGTTTTATATAGTCATATGGATCCTGATCATACTTTGGGAATGAGAGTTTTTGAACAGTTAAGATTAAACTGGTTTGATGTTTTTGAAGGAAAAACTTGTACGAATCCTATAAAGGTTATTGCAATGGAACATGTAATGAAAGATTTAAATCATATAAGATCAAAATATGGTTCTTTTTTGGATTATTATGAAAAAGCAAGAAATTTGATAAAAAGAGATATAGTAAATGATTCTATAATTTTAAAAGATATAAAAATTAGCTTTATTAGTGCTGGAATCGCTACAGTTTTTGTTTTTGAAAAAGATTTAAAAAAAGTTATATATGCGCCATGTGATGTGAAACCTTTTCCCGAAAATAAAATTTTTGAAAAAGCAAATTATATGATTATAGGTAATACTGTAGTTGGAAATATTTTGAAAGATGGTTATGAATTAAAAGAAGGAAATCCTTTAAATGAGGAACTGTTTAATATGGAAGAAATATTAAAATTAAAAAATAAATTTAATATTGATAAAGTTATAATTACTCATTTAGAAGAAGATTGGGGAAAGTCTTATGATGATTATCTGAAATTAGAACAAGAATATTCAAATATCTTTTTTGCATATGATGGAATGAAAATAAAGTTGTAAATTTAATTTTTTTAAAATTGGAGGCGAATTATTTTTTTTGAAAAATATACCTAATGTTATTTCTTTATGCAGGATCTTTATTTTAATTTTTATGATTTTTTTTATTAAAAATGAATTTTTACTTATTATATTATACTTAATTTGTGGAATAAGTGATTTTGCAGACGGTTATATTGCAAGAAAAACAAAATCAGAAAGTGTTATAGGGGCAAAACTTGATTCAATAGCAGATTTATTGATGTTTAGTTGGATTTTAATCTATATAGTTTCAAGAATGAGTAATGAAATAAGATTTATTTATTTTTGGATAATTTTTATTGGAATAATAAGAGTTTTAAATCTTTTTATAGTTTTATTAAAATATAAAACTATCGGCATTTTACATACTTGGGCTAATAAATTAACTGGTGTAATGGTTTTTTTTGTGCCAATAATTCATTATTTTTTTCAAACTACATTTCCGGTGCTTTTTATAATTATTTTAGCAATTTTTTCTTCAATAGAAGAAATGTTCATCCATATATTTTGTAAAAAATTAGAATTAAACAGAAAAAGCATTTTCAAACAATAACCCTTCCTTATTAAGGAAGGGTTATTGTTTGAATTCTATTCATTATATAAATTAATGTATAACATAACTTCTCCGACGCCTATTTTAAGATTTTTTGCAATTTCTTGAGGAGTTAATCCTTCTTTTCGCATATTCAATATTTGAGTTTTTTTAGGGTTTTCATCTGTTAAAATTGAATTTTCTTCTTCGACTTCTTCAGTAGAAGATGAAAGAGGTTGCAGTTTTTCATGAACTTCAGGAGAATCATTAATAGTAACGTCATTCAAAGATTCTTCAGAGATATCATGTTTTTTTTCCGGAATTACAGGAATAATTTTTTTCGCTTTAAAAATCTCATTATTTTCTTTTTCCAATTCAGTAAGTAAAGAAAAAGTTTTTATATAAGAATTATCTATATCTTTCAAAAGTTGGTCAACAATTTCAATTTTATTGTCCATCGCTCTTAATCTTGAAGAAGTAATTTTTTGAAATCTTGCAAGAAGTTCATTAGATGCTTCATCATAATGAACCATTTTATTTTGAGATTCTTCTTCCGACTTTTTCAAAATTTTAAACAAAAAGATTAAATTTAAAAACGAAATTATGATACTTAAAAAAGCTAAAATTGCTATAAATAAATTCATTATTTCTTACCTTTAATAATCTGTTTCAAAATAAGCCTGTGGGAAAGGCATATTTCCAATACCAGACCAAGTAAGTTTATTTTTATCTATTTTATTTGGATTTGGAGAAACATTAAGTAGAACCCATCCTGAAGGATAAATAACATTAAATTTAGTTTTTGAATCAACCTGTATCTGTTGGTCTTCTAAGGAAAAAATTGCAGAATTATTATTATTTTCAAAAGTCACAAATCCGCTTACGATTACATCTTCATATACAGTAATATTGAAACCTTCGTATTCAACCGTGGATTGAAAATCAATTACAGAAAGTGTTTTGTTTGATTTTTTTGAAATATCGTCTAATAATTCTTGATATTTAATTCTTTTTTCATGGTCTGGCGTTTTAAAACCTTCCATAAGACTATTAAAAGATTTTTCGTTTTCTGCTGCTATTAAAACTGTTGTGTATAATATTACATCACCATCCGCTAAAATACTATAATTAATATCTTGTTCAATAATGTCATACGATGTTCGCATGTTTCGATAAATAAAAAGGTTAAAAAAAACAATGGCTACAAGAAAAATAACAGTAAAAATAATAAAATTGTTATTTTTCTTGGGTACTTTTTTACTTTCCTCAGGCATAAAAAATCCTCCTAAACTATTTAATGTTAATTAATTATACCACAAAATAATTAAATTAAAAAGCAACCTTTAAAAGGTTGCTTTTTGGTGCCGAAGGCGGGACTCGAACCCGCACGGGGCTATCAACCCCAAAGGATTTTGAATCCTCCGCGTCTACCAATTCCACCACCCCGGCAATTACAAAAATTATTATACTATAAAAAACAAAATAAGTCAATACTATTACCCGTTTACTTTATTTTTTGAAATTATCTAATAATTTGTTTAACGTTGAATATTTCATGATTCTTTTTTTTTCTTCTTCAGTTGTAATTTCATATATTATATCTACTTTTTTACACTGAGTATTTATAGGAATAAAATTATTTATTGTCCTGTTAGACATATCAATTTCTATTATTTTATCTTTTCTAAAAAGATTTTGAGATATTTCCTCAACTCCAAATAAAAGATAACTATCTTTTATCATTTCTATTATTTCAATAACAGATATTATTTCAATTTTTGAATCAAGAACATAATATTCCAAATTGAATTCAGGATTATATAAATAGGAAAGAACTCTTTTCGCCCAAAATTCAGTACAAAATTCATTCGTTGGTTTTAATAAAAAATAATCAACTTTTTGAGGAATAAAATCCACCTCCAATCTATTTTATATAATAGTTAACAAAAAAATTCTTCTCTTTTAAATACTATTATATCATATGTTGTTACAAAAAATTACATTTATTTTATTTTGTTTTAACACATAACTATTTTTATAGTGTTATAATAAACTATAACAATATGAAACCGGAGGTGTAAAAGTATGTTGAAAGATTATAAACACGTTTCAAAGATTTTTTTTGCAATTGTTTTAGGAATAGGAACACTTTTTATTCCATTTTTTGTTATTAAAATTATTTTAGCTTTAATAGCAATTATTTTATTTGCATCAAGTTTAAAAAAGTTTGGAGTTTTTTTAGTTATTATGGCAGTTTTATTTTTCTTAGTACCTGCAAGTATTATAAATTTAGTTAATGTAAATTGGAAGCATAATTTTCCTTTTTATATGAATCCTTTCGGAAATACTTTTGATTATTATGGTAATAATAATTATAACTCTAATTTTAATTTCAATTATCCAGAAATTTCTCGCAGAAAATTAAATGCCGATATAGAAATAAGTCCAAGAGGGAACTTATATATTGAAGGTGAAGGTATAGAAATAATATTTGAAAACAATTATTCTAAAATAAAAATTCCTTCACAAATAAAATATAATTCTTCAGAAAACAAGTTAGAATTAAAAGCTTTTTCGAACATTAAAAATGAAACAGTTGAAGTAATTATCGGGAGCGATTTTGTGTATGATAATATTTTTATCAATGGAGTAGCGATGAAAATATCAGGAGATATTAAAGCACAGAAAAAAATTGAGATAGAATCGAATGGAGCAATTGATTTTAACGGAAAAATAAAATCTGAAGAATTTTCAATAAGGTCAACTGCATTAAATTTTACAGGACATGTTGACTCAAGAAAATCTTTTTTTAGAGGAACAGCTATTTCATCTAAAATAACTGTAGAAAATATAGAAGAATTAACTTTCAACACTACCATGGCTGATATTAGAGTTGATTATAAAGACAATTGGACAGGAAAAAGAACTTTTAATGTGTCTGCTGCAGGTGGAAACGTAGATTTAAAAATACCTACTAAAAGCCAAGATAATTTGATAGTTAATTTAAATGGTTTTATAAATTTCAAAAAGAAGTTATATTAAAGAGGAGGGGTTCTATGCTATGTAAAGTAGATAAGCACAGCGGGATACCGGCCTACATGCAAATTATGAATCAGGTAAAAAAAGAAGTTATTTTAGGTAATCTGAAAAATGGAGATCAATTATCTCCAGTTAGAGAACTTCAAAATACATTCGGCGTTAATATAAATACTGTAAACAGATCACTTGAAAAATTGTCTACAGAAGGTTTTATAGATTCAAAACATGGTATTGGACATTTTGTTAAAACAGATTTTGAAGTTGATCCAGAAGTTATGGAAATCATTAAAAATTGTTCTAAAAAACTTAAAGAAAAAAACATGAATATCCATATAGCGATATTATTATTAGAGGAGGTATGGAAAAATGGTTGAAATGATAAAAAAAACAGAAGCATACTTTATGAAAGAATTCGCTGAAAAAGCAGGGAAAATAGCAATTTTGTCATTGTTTATACTTATACCAAATTTCGGCGGGAGTATGTTTTTTATATTTTTATTTGTAACAGGGTTATTAGCGTCAGATATACACAATAAAAGGTTTTCTACACTTATAACATTACCTTATTCATATAAAGAAATATTTTTTATGTCGTATTTTTTTATGATATCTTTAATTACCTTATTAACAACAGTTTCTATCGGATTATATGGTTTTTCTTCATACGAAATAACTTTGTCATATGCGGCAATAACTTTACTTAAATCTTTAATTTTTGCAACTGCTTATTTTTCTATCAGTATGATATGTGTTTCTTTTGGATTAGATAATTTTATTACTCCTTTGTTTATTTTAATAGCAGATTTAATATTAGGTGGTATTGGAAGAACTTGGCAAATAAACCCTTATAAAGCAATTAGTCCAGTTCATCAAGAAATAATATGGGCATCTCTAATTTTTTCAGTAATTTTATTAATAATAGCAGTTATTCAGTTCGATAAGAAAGGGGTGCAAAAATAATGATATTAAAAGTTGACGCAATTTCAAAAAGTTTTGGAGCAAAAAAAATATTAAATAACATATCTTTCGACGTAAATTCAGGAGAAATATTTTCTTTAATAGGCCCTAACGGAGCAGGAAAAACAACTACCTTGAGATGTCTTTATGGAGATTTAAAAACAGAAACAGGTATTATAGAAGTTTTTGGAGAAAAATATAAACCTTCTTTAAAAAAGAAAATTGCTGTTATGTCAGAAGATAGACTTACTTTCAAAAGATTTACTGGCGAAGATTATTTAAAAATATGGTCTATGCTTTATCCAAATTTTGATAATGAAACTTTTTCAGATTTTTCGATACATTATAATTATGATTTAAAACAAAAAGTAGATACTTTTTCTATGGGGATGAAAACATTGTTTCATATAGCATTGACAATATCTACAAATGCAGATTTGCTAATATTAGATGAGCCTACTCAAAATTTGGATCCTGTAATAAGAAAAGAAATTTTGGAAATTTTAAAAGAATATGTTGAAAATAAAGAAAAATCAATAATCATATCTTCTCATGAAATTTATGAATTGGAAGAAATCACTAATTCTTTTGCTATAATTAAAGAGGGAAAAATTCTTTATACTGATAATCTTGATAACGCGAAAGAAAAACACAGAATTATTAATAAAGGAGAGGTAATTCCTCAAGGAGAGGTAATTTCAACTATAAATGAAAATGTTCTTGTAAAAACAGAAGATGATGTTGGAGATTATGCGAATTTTAGAGATATATCTTTAGCATATTTAAAAGAAAAGAAATCTTTTAAACCTTTTAGTAAATCTAAAAAATAAAAACGACCGATTTATCGGTCGTTTTTTTGTAACATTTGTTACCGACAAAAATTGTCGGATTTTATATAATTATTTAAAAGATATAACAATCATAATTGAAATCTTTTAATTTAGACACATTTTAAATAATTGAGGTGATTTATTTTGAAAATATTTTTGAATTTATTTGCTTTTTTATTTATTGGATTGGGTTTTATAGGAATTTTTCTTCCTTTGATACCGACTACTCCTTTTTTGTTATTAGCTTCTACAATATTTTTCAGAACTTCTAAAAAATTTCATAAATGGCTAATAAATCACAAAATATTTGGAGTATTTATAAAAAATTATATTAAACATAAAGCAATACCTTTGAAAGCAAAAATAGCAGCTATATTTTCTATTTGGTTGACATTACCTTTATCAGTATTTATTTTTGTTCCAATTTTTTTTGTGCAATTAAGCATAATAATGATAGGTTTAATTGTAAGTATAAAGATTTTTTCAATTCCAACTCTAGATAAAAACAAAAATATTTGATGAGTAACATATGTTACTGTAATTCTTTCCAATAAAAAGTATAATAAAAATGCTTCTATATAAAATAGTGTGGTTAAAAATAATTAATAGTTAGTTGTTAAGGGAAAAAATATAGCGAAAAGTGGAAAGCAGAAAGTTGAAATGGGAAAGCTTTTAAATAGTTAAAAGTTAAAAGTAGTATGAGGCACAAATTTTTTATTATAATGCTTTGATAGTAAATATGGATTTTAAAGTTGGTAAGTAGAAGGTTGGTAAGTTGGAAAGGAAAATCAATAAATGTTTAAATGGAAAAACATTTAAATAGTTAAAAGTAGCATGAGGCACAAATTTTTTATTATAATGGTTTGATAGTAAATATGAATGAAATAAAGTAGCGAGCAATTGAGAATTTTCGTCAAAAAAAACAATTGAGGAAGGTCAAAAAATGCGTAAGAAAATAGCATGTTTGAGCGTAGCGAGTTTGCTAATTTCCGTATTTTTTGACAAGGGTGAAATTTGTATTTTAGGAAATTTGATCTTGTGAGTGTTTATTTTATCCAATGTTTACCCCTTAATTATTATAAGTATTTGCAAAAATCTGTCCACCCCGTCAACCTTCAGTTGCCACCCCTCAAGAGAGGAATTAAGTACAAATGCTTGTTTTAGTATTTTTCTTTACACTAACTATAAAATACTAACGTTGTCATAAGTGCTGTAACACCGTGCATCCTTGGGAACGGTAGTTGAGCAATCGTTGAACCATTGTTGAACGCAAAAGATGAATGTTTTTGCCTGTGCTGTAACGCCGTGCAGAAAACGCGTGGCTGTTACACTATATTAAAATCAAAAAACGGTTTATATTATAATATTTTTCTTTTCTACAAACCAACTTTCTAAAGTATTAAATCTACAAAAGATTACATAGAATCATGAAAATAAATAATAGATAAGGAGTGATTTTAAAATGAAAATTATTAAACCATCTGAAGTAGAATTAATTAACAACAAACTTGGATTAATAGCAAAAAAAGTTTATTCAAAAGAAGAGGCAGAAATAATGTATATTTCTTTAAAAGAGGAACAAGAGCTGCCCGCACATGCTACTCCTGTTGATGTGATTTTTTATATAATTGAAGGAAGCGGAGAAATAACTATAGGTGAAGAAACTGAAAAAGTTGAACAAGGAATGCTTATAGAAAGCCCTAAAGATATACCTCATGGATTAAAAAATATAGGAAAAGGTAATTATTCGTTTTTGGTTATTAAAACACCAAGACCATAAAAAATTTAAAGGAGTGATTTCAAAATGAGTGAATTGTTTAATAAAAAAGAATATTTAAAAAATTTGATAAAACGTATGAACAATGAAAAAAATAATGAAAGTTTGAGAAAAGATTTAAAAAATGCTATTAGCGAATTAAGTGCTGAAGACATTGCAAGAGTTGAACAGGAGTTAATTGAAAACGGAGATATGACTATTGAAGATATACAACCACTATGTAATGTTCATTTAGATATGTTTAAAGATTATATAAACAAAGAAAAAATAGAAGTTGATGAAGATCATCCCATTTCTATTTTAATGAAAGAACATGATGAAATGATGAAAAATGCTGAAAAAATAAAAGCTGTTGTTACTGAAATAAGGGATTTAAAAGAAATGAAAGATAAGTTTCCCAAACTTATAGAATTTGCTTCTTTAGTTGAAGAATTTATGAATACAGAAATTTATTTTCAAAAAGAAGAAAATGTTTTATTCCCTTATGTTGAAAAATATGGAATAGAAAAACCTCCTGCTGTTATGTGGAAAGAACATGACAGCATTAGAGAAATTAGAAAAGAAATAAAAAATATTGTTGAAAAAAGAGATATAGAAAAAATAAATAGAGATTTATATGTTTTAGCTTTAAATTTAAATGAAATAATTGCAAACCATATTTTTAAAGAACATTCCGTATTATTCCCAACTGCTTTAAAGTTACTTTCTGAAAAAGATTGGGAAGAAGTTAGAACTGAATTTGATGATGTTGGATATGGATACTATAAACCAGAGCTTATTCGCAAAAAAGAAATGGAAGAAGTGTCAATGAAAAATAATGAAATAAAGTTTCCTACTGGAAATCTAAGTATAGATGAATTAACAAAGATTTTTAACAATATACCAGTTGATATAACTTTTGTAGATAAAAATGATGAAGTAAAATATTTTAGTGAAAATTCTGAAAGAGTTTTTGTAAGATCTAAAGCTATAATAGGAAGAAATGTGGAAAATTGTCATCCACAAAAAAGCGTGGAAATAGTTAAAAAAATATTAGATGATTTTAAATCTGGTAAAAGAGATCATGCTGATTTTTGGCTTGAGATAGGTGATAAATTTGTGTATATTAAATATATTGCAGTAAGGAATAATGATGGAGAGTATATGGGAGTTCTTGAAACTATGCAAAATATATCCCCCTATAGAAAGTTAGAAGGCGAAAAAAGAATATATGACGAAAAATAAAACAGGCGAATTAACGCCTGTTTTATTTTTAGCCTACATATTTTTCGATAATAATTTTTTCAAGATTTTCAAGTATATTATTTTCTGATTTTGATTCTGGAATTTCTCTGTATATTTCTTTTCCAAAAGAACGTATTACAAATTCAAAATCTCCCATTTCCACAGTATTTTCCACACTTCTTTCTTCACCAATTACTACGTCATTATCTACAATTCTAATTTGAGGTATTTCAATATTATGTTTCTCATATAAAGAATCTTTCATTTCTTTAATCTTTTTCAACAATTCTTCAAAGTTTTCAACGTACCCTTTGCCTATACCTAAAAATAATTCTTCTTCATAAGATTTTTTAGTTTTCATTTTCTTCCTCCGATTTTAATTTTTTGTAATAAATTTCAATTTTAAATCTTCTTTATTAAATTGTCAAACTTTCAAACTTTTCACCTTAAAATCACATAATTTAATTTTTTCTGTTTTAACATCTCCGTATTTTCTGAATGAAATGATATTTTCATTAACTTCTTCATCCCCCAAAATGAAACTGTATGGAATTTTTTGAACTATAGAATTTCTAAGTCTTTTTGAGAGACTTTCTACAGGAGATACTAAAACAGCTCTTATATTGTTATCTTCTAAAAACTCAAATATTTTCTTTGAATACTCAATATGATTTTCATTAACAGGAATAATGCTAACTTGTATTGGAGAGAGCCATTCTGGAAATACTCCCGCATGATGCTCAATTAAAATACCTAAAAATCTTTCAAGTGAACCTAATAAAGTTCTATGAAGCATTATAGGAACTTTTTTTTCTCCGTTTTTATCTACGTATTCAAGATCAAATCTTTTTGGCAAATTAAAATCAAGTTGTATTGTAGAACATTGCCATTTTCTTTTTAATGAATCTTTTATCATTATATCGATACATGGACCGTAAAATTTTGCTTCGCCTTCTTCAACGGAATAATTAAGGCTCATTTTTTCTAAAGCATTTTTTAAAGCATTTTCAGCTTTATTCCATCCTTCGTCATCACCTAAATATTTATCTTTTTTTGCTTCAGAACGTACGCCAACTTCAATATCAAAATTTTCAAATCCAAATTTTCTGAACAATTCAAAAGCCATATTTATTATATTTATAATCTCATTTTCCAAAAGTTCTTCTGTAACGTAAATATGTGCATCATCTTGTGTTATTTGCCTTACTCTCATAAGTCCATGTAAAACGCCTGATAATTCATTTCTATGAACAAGCCCAAGCTCGGCAATTCTTAACGGAAACTCTTTGTATGAATGAACGTTTTCTTTATAATACAATATATTTCCAGGACAACTCATTGGTTTTAAAGCGTACTCTTTATCATGTAATTTTGAAATAAACATATTTTCTTTATACAATTGCCAGTGACCAGATTTTTCCCAAAGTGATTTATCCATAACTTGAGGAGTGTTAATTTCAAGAAATCCATATTTTCTATGTGCTTTTCTCCAATAATTTATTACATTGTTAAAAAGAATCCAACCGTTGTGATGCCAGAAAACACTTCCAGGAGCTTCAGGGTGCATTGAAAATAAATCAAGTGTTTTTCCTAATAATCTGTGATCTCTTTTTTTTGCTTCTTCAAGCATTTCTAAATGTTCTTTAAGTTGACTTTTTTCAGGAAAAGAAATGCCGTAAATTCTTGTAAGCATTTTGTTATTGCTATTTCCTTTCCAATAAGCTCCTGCGATATTTAATAGTTTAATAGCTTTTATATTTGAAATATCTTCTAAATGAGGCCCTGCACAAAGATCTTTAAATTCATTTAATTCATAAATTGATATTTCTTCATCAAAAGGTATTGATTTTATGAGCTCTATTTTATATGGTTCGCTTTCAAAAATATTTAAAGCATCTTCTTTTGAAATAATTTTTTTTGTAAAAAAATATTTCTGTTTAATAATTTTTTTCATTTCATCTTCTATTCTTTTTAAATCTTCATCTTTTATTTCCAGATTATCAAAATCATAATAAAAACCGTTTTCTATAGCAGGCCCTATTGCCACCTTTACATTTGGAAAAAGATTCTTAACGGCATAAGCTAATACATGTGCAGAACTGTGCCAAAATTTATTCATATAATTTTTATCCATATAATTTCATCTCCTATTTATCGAATTGTGTAAAACTTTTTGATTTTCCTAATTAATTAATGTTCTATGTGAAATAGTGTGGCTAATAATAAATTATAGTCAGGTGGCCGTTACACAAAAAGTACATAGAATCTTAATTAAAAATACAAATTCATATTCTCTTTTCAAATTTATTTTTTAGTTTATTTTTGGTTATAAGGCAGAAAATTTGCTTCTGCATAATTATCATCTCCTTTTAAAAATAAAAAAAGCACTGATTAGTAAAATCAGCGCCTTTGATTGTGATTTTTTCAATAGGAAGACTTACAGCTTCCCAAAAGGCGCTGCTGTCTTGTGGTGGTATTAACTTTTTTGATTAAAAACATGTTCATATTTTTACCACCTTTCCCGATATTTTATTATATTTTATCAGAATGAGAATTATTTGTCAATCGCTTGAGTTTCATATTTTTTTAATCTTTCCATTTTTTGTTTCAAAACTTTTTTAATTTTTAAAACAAACTTGCTTCTCACCGGAAAATAAACATCAATTTTTTTAATAAATTCTCTACTAAAACATTTTTTACTTATCAAAGCTGCTCCTAAAACTAACATTATACAGTTTCTTTCCATAGCTTTTTTAATTGTTTTATTATTTGGGGTATCGAAATTAAAGTTTTCATTAAATGTTTCAAGTATAAAATTAATCAACTTTGCTGTCAAATTGTCATATTTGTGTTTGCCATATAATTGCGAAAAAATTGTAGAATGAAAATTATTTTTATCTGTAAAACAGTCTTGTAAATCATCTCCAAGTTGCAATAAAACTCCATAATTAAAACAAAATTTTTCTTCCTCTTCACTTAAATTACCTTTTACAAGATATCCATCTGCTAAAACAGAAGTGCCACCTTTATTAAAACTTATTTCAATCATATTTTTTTCATATGGAACCATATCTCCCGATTGTTGTGCGAGGCTATCAATTTGGGCATTATGAATAGATAAGACACTTTCATATACTTCAGGGAACAAATCTCTATCAAACTGTCTTTCTATATTTTCTACCATATCAAAAATCTTTTTTTCATCTTCGTTAAAAGGTAAAATTTTTTCTCCTTTTAATCTTTTTGAAAGTCTTTTAGAATATTCAATTTTTTCATTTTTTGATAAATCTGGATTATCCATCAAATTATCCGTATAAGGATATAACATACTATACCCATAAATCGCATCTGTACATTCGACTTCTAAGTTAAAAGCGTGTTGTAAAATATTCATTATCCATACATTTCTTAACGCTTGACCTATATTTTCAAAAGATAAAGTGTCGTCATAAGTTGTGCATCTGTTAATAAATTTTTTTGAAATATCAAAAAAATTGTTTCCTTCAAACATAGATGACTCATCTGAATCAAAAACAAAACTTTTAGAAATATTTTCCTCAACCCAGACTTTCATTTCTTCTTCAATCATTTTATTGCCTTGTTTTAAATGGTTTTCAAGCTTATCAAAAAAAGCATTTATAAAATAATAAAATTGATTTTCATTTTCTTTTTTCTTTGAAAGAGAAAATTTTTCATAATTTAATTCAGGTAATTTGCTGTCGCATTTTTCCCAAATATTTTTAGAATTTTCAATAAGAGATTTTATATCTAAAAAACTATAATTATAAACTCCATACATTATTTTTTACTCCTAAAAATTTATATAGTTTATTAGGAAAAATAAAAAGTATTTTTCCTAATAAACTTTCCAATATTATATATTACTATAAAAAACTCAAAAATTAAAAGAATTTCTGATAAAGTGTCAAAAATAAGAATAAAAATATAAAATAAGAAGATTTCATATGAAATCTTCTTTAGAAAAGGGGGTTTATGAGAAATTTTTTTATGATTAATAACAACAAATTAAAATTACAAATAAGTTTCTAAAGAGTAAAAATAAAATGCAAAGTTGCAACAAATTCATTTTTTGTGGTATAATCAAATTAGATGATTTTCAAACAAATGTTAAGAATGCTTAAACAACGAAAGGGGAGAAAAAAATGTCAGTAAAAAAGGAATTTCAAACAGAAACAAAGCAACTTTTAAATCTTATGATTAATTCGATTTATACTCATAAGGAAATTTTTTTAAGAGAGTTAATCTCAAATGCCTCTGATGCACTCGATAAAGTTAGATTTGAATCTCTTAAAAATCCAGAAGTGTTGGGCGAGGATAAAGAATTTTCAATTTTATTATCTTTTGATAAAGATAATAAAACATTAATTGTAGAAGATAATGGAATAGGTATGTCTTATGACGAAGTTATTGAAAATATAGGTACAATTGCAAGATCTGGAACAAAAGCTTTTATCGAAAACCTTAAAAAAACCGGATCTAAAACTGTAGACGGAGATTTAATTGGTCAGTTCGGTGTAGGTTTTTATTCAGTTTTTATGATCGCTTCAGAAGTTATCCTTGAAACAAAAAAACTTGATTCTGAAAAAGGTATAAGATGGATTTCTTCAGGAGATGGCACTTATGAAATTGAAGAAACCGATATTTCAAAAAGAGGAACAAAAATTATCATTAAATTAAGAGATGATGCAATTGAAGAGTTAGATATTCTTGAACCAAATACTATTGAAACTCTTGTAAAAAAATATTCTAATTACATAAGATATCCAATAAAAATGACAATTGAAAATGAATTAAAAACTTTAAATTCTCTTGAATCATTATGGAATAAGAATTCAAAAGATATAAAACAAGAAGAATATAATGAGTTTTATAAAGAAAATTTTCATGATTGGAATGAACCTTTTGAAACTATCCATTTTAAAGCCGAAGGAGCTTCAGTTGAATTTACAGCGTTATTATTTATTCCTTCTAAAGTTCCTTTTGATTATTATTCAAAAGAATATAGAAAAGGTTTAAAGCTATATTCTAAAAATGTATTTATTATGGACAAACATGAGGATATTCTTCCAGATTATCTTTCTTTTGTTAAAGGACTTGTAGATTCTCCTGATTTTTCTTTAAATATTTCAAGAGAAATTCTTCAACATAGTAAACAAATTGAGATTATAAGAAAGAATATAGAAAAGAAGATTTTAAAAGCTTTAAAAGATAAAATTGAAAATGACAGAGAAAATTATGTTAAATTCTGGAAAGAGTTTGGAAAAGGAATAAAAGGCGGATTATACGAAAATATTTTTGAAAAAGAAAAAATGCAAGATTTGCTTTTATTTGATTCTTCAAAATCTGATGAAAAAATGACTACTTTATTTGATTATGTTGAAAGAATTTCTGATGAAAATCAAAAAGATATTTATTATGCTGTGGGAGAGACTAAAGAAGAAATTGAAAGAATGCCTCAACTTGAAAATATTCTTGATAAAGGTTATGAAGTGTTGTATTTGAAAGATGCTGTAGATGAATTTTTATTAAAAATGATGATGGAGTATAAAGAAAAGAAATTTAAATCTGTTAGTAGTGAAGAAATAGAAGAAACAGAAAAAGAGAAATTGAAGGAAAAAGAAGAAGAAAATAAAGATATTCTTGAAAAGATTAAAGAAGAATTAAAAGGAAAAGTAGTAGATGTAAGATTTACTAATAGGCTTAAAAATTCTCCTGTTTGTATTGTTAGTCAAAAAGATGGGGTTTCGGTTAATATGGAAAAAATATTAAAAGAAATGGATACTTTTAATCTTAAAGCTGAAAAAATACTTGAAATTAATCCTGAACATGTTTTATTTAAAACAATTGATGAGCTTTATAAAGATAAAAAAGAAGATAAAATAGTTTCAGAATTTGCTAATCTTCTTTACAACGAGGCTTTGATTCTTGAAGGAATAAAATTAGACAATCCTTCAGATTTTGTAAAAAATATTTCAGAAATTATAGCCACTTTGAAGAAATAAATATAATGGCACATCCTCAAATTGGGGATGTGTTTATTTTTGATTCTATGAATTTTTCTGTGGGTCAGTTGGAAAGGCGGAACAATAGTTAAACAATGGCGGAACAATGGTTAAACTACCGTTCAACTATCGTTCCCAAAAATGACGTTGTAAACATTGGATAAAATAAACACGAACAAGATCAAATTTTCTAAAAAACAAATTTCACCCTTGTCAAAAAATGCGGAAAATCGCAAACTCGCTACGCTCAGACATGCTATTTTCTTACGCATTTTTTGATTCGCTCAATTGTTTTTTTGACGAAAATTCTCAATTGTTCGCTACTTTATTTCATCCATGTTTACCATCAAAGCATTATATAAAAAATTGTGCAACTTGCCACTTTTAACTTTTAAACACTTATACGTTTTTTGTTTTTCCTGACCAACTTTCTGCTGACCAACTGACCAACTTTAAGCTTTTCACTAATTAACCGCTTAACCAATTAAACATTTTTGCCATACTATTTTACAGAGGGCCTTATTTTTTTAAGAGTTAATTAAAAAAATATTGATAAAATATAGATAAATGTCATTTTAAATCAACAAAAGTGAATAAGTTATGTTGTATAATATAATTAAAAAATAGTATATATAAAGGAGGAATAAGTTGATGGGTACAATTGTAACTATAATAAATTTTCTTATAATCATTTCGGTAGTAGTAGTGGTGCATGAATTTGGTCATTTTTTATTTGCAAGATTATTTAAAACTAGAGTTGATGAATTTGCTATAGGTTTTGGTCCTACAATTTTTAAAAAGAAAGGAAAAAACACTTTATTTAAAATAAACGCAATTCCTTTAGGCGGATATGTAAAATTAGCCGGAGAAGACGAATTGGATAAAGAAAAGTTAAATAAAGATGATCCTGATTTGTTTTTTAACAAAAAACCTTGGCAAAAATTTTTTATAGCTTTTTCAGGACCGTTATTTTCAATTCTTTTAGGATATATTTTGTTGATAATGGTGGGCGTTGGTTACGGATTTCCCGAAATAAAAATTCATTCGCCTATTATTGGATCAGCTGCATATGAAGCTGGTATTCAATCTGGAGATATTATAAAAAAAGTTAATGGTAAATATGTTTTTGATCATTCCATAATAAATTTTGAAATAGCCGATGGGAAAAATTTAAACTTGGAAATTCAAAGAGGTGATGAAACAATTCATTTAGATGCTCAACCTCAGAAAGGGAAAACAGATATATCAGTTATTTTAGATAATGCCTCTTTTTACGGAAAAATAGATGAATCAGATTATATTGTTTCTGTTAATGGTTATTATAACTCAGAAGAAATTCTTTCAAGAATGTCTGTAGGAGATTTTATAGAAATTAAAATGAACAGCGGGAAAATTTTAACAGGTGATTTAAATGCCTATTCAAAAAATGTAAGAGATTATTTTTTAGGTGTTTCTTACAGTATTTTTTCAAATGAAATTGCCAAAAATTATTCTGAAGTTCAAGTTGACGATGTTATAATAGAATTAAATAATAAAAAAATAAACGATGGAAATGATATCATAGATTTTTTAAGAGGTTTTTCATTGAATGAAGGACAATTGTTTTTGAGCGTTTCAAATTTATCTGTTAGTGAATTCCACTATTATGAGATAAATGATATAATAGAAATGAAAGTTATTAGAAATGGTACTGAACAAACTATTTCTTTATCTGAAAATGAATTTTATAACTTTGTTAGTCAAGAAGGAATTTTGAAACAAGATTTCGGAAAATGGAAACCAAGTTTTTCACAGGTAATTCCTGTTTCAGTTCAATGGGGAAATACTTTAATGAGAACAATGCTTCAAGTTTTAAGACAACTATTTACAGGCAAAACGGGCACAGATCAGATTGCCGGTCCTGTAGGTATAGCTGTTGTTGTTGGTCAAGCTTCTAGAGCAGGTTTTGAAGCGATATTAAATTTAGTTGCTCTTATTACTATAAATCTTGGAATATTTAATTTATTACCTTTACCAGCCTTAGATGGAGGAAGAATTGTATTTTCAATTTATGAAATGATTACAAGAAAAAAAGTTAACCCAAAAGTAGAAGGTATAATCCATACCGTAGGATTTTTACTTTTAATGGTTTTTGCAGTTTTTATAACATTTACAGATATCACGAGATTTTTTGGGAGGTAATATTAAAAGATGTTTTCTAAGAAAACAGTAAGAGTTAAAAATGTTTTAATTGGCGGAAATAATCCTTTAGTAATTCAGTCTATGACTAATACTAGTACTATGGATGCGAACAAAACAATTAAGCAAATTAAAGATCTTAAAAATGCAGGGGCAGAAATAATCAGAATAGCTGTTAAAAGTATGGAAGAGGCTGAAAAAGTTAAAGAAATAGTCAATAATGTTGATGATGTTCCGTTAGTCGCTGATATTCATTTTGATCATAATTTGGCTATAAAATCTATACAATCTGGTATTTCTAAAATTAGGATAAATCCCGGAAATATTGATAACGAAAATAATATTAAAGAGTTAATAAAAGTAGCTAAAGAATATAAAGTCCCTATAAGAGTAGGGGCTAATTCTGGTTCTATTAATAAAAAATATCAAAATATGCTTAAACACGAAGCTCTTGCCGAAAGTGCATTAGAACAAGTTAAACTTTTAGAAAAATATGAGTTTGAAGATATAGTCCTTTCTATAAAAGCTTCAGATGTGATTATGAATTATAAGGCAAATTGTTATGTTTCAAAATTTATAGAATATCCGATTCATATTGGAGTTACAGAAGCCGGAGTATATGATGATGCAATCATATTATCTTCTGCCGGAATTTCTTCTTTGCTTATGAATAATATAGGAGATACTATAAGAGTTTCGATTACAGGAAATCCTTTAAAAGAAATATATGCTGCAGAAAAAATTTTAACTATGTTAGGTTTTAAAAAGGGGTTAAAAATTATTTCTTGCCCTACATGCGGGAGAACAGAATTTGATATTGAAAAAACTGTTTACGAATTAAAAGAAAATTTTAAAGATATGGAATTTAAAATAAATTTAACTATAGCTGTTATGGGATGTATTGTAAATGGCCCTGGAGAAGCTAAAGCGGCTGATTTTGCACTTGTGGGATCTAAAACTAAAGTTTTGTTATATTCAAAAGGAATATTTATAAAAAATTTAGATAAAAATAATTTATTTTTTGAATTGAACGAATATTTAAAATCCAAAAAATATTTGTAGGGAGTTGTTTTGTATGCTTATAAATCCTTTGGGAGACGGAAATAAAAGCTCCGAATCAAATAAAATAAAAAAAAAGAAATCATCAAAATCTAATAAATCATCTTCAACATTTGAACATACTTCTTTTTTTGATTTAATAACAGATGCGGAAGTTCAAATTTCCGAAAAAGAACTTAAAATGCTTATAAATAATATTTTAGATAATGGAAATAGATTTGTAAAATCTCCCACTCCTATTAATTTAAAATATTATAAAGAAGCTATAAAAGAATATTTAAAAAAAATTGAGAAAAAACTTTTTAGAATGAAAGAAGAAATAGATATTGAAACAGAAACTCCAAGATTACATGTTATTGCAGAGGTTGTTGATGAAAAAATTAAGGATTTAACAGAAGCAATAATTAAAAAAGAAAAAGGAACGATATTTTTCGCTTCAAAAGTCGAAGAAATAAATGGCTTGTTAATAGATTTGTATATGTAAATGAGGTAAAAAAATGTATGAAAACTTGATGGAAATGTTTATAAAAAATAGTGATAATTATAAAGGTAATTCTTTGTGTATTTATTCTGATAGCACGTCGTTAAACAAAAAATTTATAGAAGATATTTTAAATGGAATTGAAAATTTCAATATTTTAGATTGTCTTGAAATTATGCCAGAAAAAAATGTTATTAAAATGCAAGAAGTTAAAAACATTTCTGAATTTTTATCGTTTAAACCTAATTACAGCGACAAGAAAATAGTAATAATCCATGAAATAGATAAAATGAATAATGAAAGTGCAAATGCTTTTTTGAAAACTTTAGAAGAACCTCCAGAATTTTCTATAATAATAGTTACATCAAATAAATATAACAAACTTTTACCTACAATAAAAAGTAGATTAACTAAATTTAAGATTTCTTATCCCAAAAATATTTTAGAAAAAGTAGAAGATAAATTTAAAGATAAAATTCAATATATAAAAGTTTTTTCTAATTACGATTTTGAAATATTAAAGTATTTATATGATGTTGAAAGACAAAAAATTGATGATATTATTGAGGAGTTTGAAAACAGCAAAGATTCTGCAGACTATATTTTGAAAAATTTATGCGTTAATATCGATTCGCCATTAACGAAAATTAGGTTTGTGTATTCATATTATCAGTTTATAACTATTCTTATTTCTAAAACAGAAGAAGAAAGAATAGAATTAATTGAAAAAATAATTTCAAAAAAAGGCGATTATGATAATCTTCAATTTTTAAAAAAAATATCTGAATTAGCTTTAATTTTTTGTAGAGATGGAGTGATATCTAAGACTTCTGAAAATTGGAAATATTTTTTTAACTATAATTTGACAGAGTTTTGGGGAACAAAAGAGTACAAGTTTGATGCAACATTTGTATATGATAACATAAAACATTTCAACAAAATCTTATCTGCTAACGTGTCAAATTATAATTATGATATGGAAATAATGATTCATTTTTTGAGGATTAATAGGGCATTTTTTAAATAAAATCAGGAGGCAAATTTATGATAGATTTGAAAGCAACTGTTTATGGAATAGAGTTATTAGAAAAAGGAAAAATATACTATTATACTTACATGGGGTTAGATGACGAATTGAAAAAAGGTGATTATGTATTAGTAAATTCTGACATGGGAGATGAAGTCGGTATTATAATAATAGGATCAAAAGAGTTAACGTTAGAAGAAATTGGATATGAGCCTAAAGCAATAATTAAAAAACTTGATGAAGACGAAATAGAAATTCATAAGCAAAATGAACTCGAAGCAAAAGAGGTATCTAAATTTACACAAGAAAGATCTGATGAGTTAAATTTAAAGATGAGAGTTTTACAATCAAAATTTACTCACGATAAATCAAAACTTGTTGTTTTTTTTGGAGCAGATTCAAGAGTAGATTTTAGAGAATTAGTAAAAATTTTAGCAAAAAAATATAAAGTTAGAATAGAATTAAGACAAGTAGGAATAAGAGATGAGGTAAAAATTAAAGGCTCTTTAGGATTGTGCGGACAACAAGCGTGTTGTTGCAGATTTTTAAGAGAATTTTCTTCAATAAAAATGGAGTTGGCTAAAACACAGCAAATGATGATTAACACAGCGAAAATATCGGGAAGATGCGGAAAACTACTTTGTTGTCTAAAATATGAAAATGAATTTTATGAAGAAGTACTTGCTAATGTTCCAAATGAAAATTCAACAATTGAATATGAAAATAAACCAGCAAAAGTTATAACGGTAAATGTTTTCTTAAAAGAAGTTACTCTTCAAATTATAGAAGATAATCAGCCTATTTTGGTTAAGATACCTTTTAGTTTTTTTAATAATAATCCTATTTATAAAAAAAATGAAGACGAAATGAATGCAAAATTTGCAAAAAAACGCTGTGTTTATTTTGAAGATGATGATGATTCGAAAATAGATCCAAGAAAATTAGAAGATTAATAAGATTATATGTATCATTTAATAATGAAGTGGTAAATAAAGACAAAATAAACGCTCACAAGAGTTCAAATTTTCTAAAAAACAGATTTCGCTCTGAGAAAAAATGCTAAAAATAGCAAACTCGCTACGCTCAGACATGCTATTTTCTTAATGCATTTTATCCCCTCCCTCAATTGTTTTTTTGACGAAAATTCTCAATTGTTCGCTACTTTATTTCATCCATATTTACCATCAAAGCATTAATAAAAAAGACTTTAAATTTTCCCTCTCTTGAGGGGTTGCAATCGAAGATTGATAGGGAGGTCAGGGTGTTTTTAATGTAGTGTAACAGCCACGCGTACTTTGCACGGCGTTACAGCATATATGACAACATTGATATTTAATAGATAATTTTTGGAAACGCATTTTAAACTGATTTTCAACCTTAAATTCACTAAAAATCTTTTTTATTAAAGAAAAACAAGAGTTAACATTTTGTTCGGATTGAACATCGTTATAAAAATCAAAATTATTTTACATAGAATGATTAATATTATAGAGGAGGAGATTTTTTTGAAATATAGTCTAAAAGAATTAGAAAAATTATCGAATTTATGTAAAGGTGATATTTTAAAAATGACTTCATTAGCAAATTCAGGTCATCCAGGTGGTTCGATGTCTTCTATTGATTTATATCTAAGTGTTTTTAATAGAGCAAATATTGACCCTGAAAAACCTTTTGATGAAAATAGAGATAGAACAATAATAGGTCACGGACACACTTCTCCAGGAGTTTATGCAGCACTTGGTAGAATGAACTTCTTTGATATTGATGAAGCTATAACCGGCTTTAGACATTATAGCTCTGTTTTTGAGGGTCATGTCAATCGAGGTATTCCTGCAATAGAATGGTCTACTGGAAATTTAGGGCAAGGTCTTTCTGTTGGTGTAGGAATGGCGTTAGCTGCAAAATTGACTAATAAAAATTATAGAGTTTATGTACTCTCAAGTGATGGTGAAAGCCCTAAAGGACAAATAGCTGAAGCAAGAAGAACTGCAAAAAAAGAAAAATTAAATAATTTAACAGTTTTAATAGATTATAATGATATTCAAATCTCCGGAAGAGCGAGAGATATTTTATATGTAAACATAGCAGAAGAATATAAAATATCTGGATGGAATGTAATCGAAGTTGATGGACATGATTTTAATCAATTGAATGAAGCTTTAATAATGGCAGAAAACTATAAATTAGGACCTACTGCAATAATCGCTCATACAAATATTGGAAAAAATGTATCATTTATGGAAAATAAACCTGATTATCATGGGAAAGCATTAAGTGCAGCTGAATTAGAAAAAGCTTTAAAAGAATTAAATTTAGAAAATGATTTTGAAAAATACGTAGAAGCAAGAAAAAAATTAAATATTATAGATAAAAAAGAAACCTTTAATTCAAATATATCATACGATATTGATACTGGAACTCCAATAATTTATGATTCTAAAACAGATAATAGATCAGCTTTTGGAAAAGCTATTGCAGATTTAGCAAAAGTAAATAAAGATAAAAACGTTATTGCTGCAGTAGATTGTGATTTAAGCCCTTCAGTGAAGCTTGACGATTTCAAAAAAGTTAGTCCTGAAACATTTGTTCAAATAGGAATTCAAGAACATAACGCAGCTGCTCTTGCAGGAGCGATGTCTTCGTGTGGAGTGTTAACTTTCTTTGCAGATTTTGGAGTTTTTGGATTGGATGAAGTATTTAATCAACAAAGATTAAATGATATTAACAAAGCAGAATTAAAAACAGTTTTGACTCATTGTGGTACAGATGTTGGTGAAGATGGCAAAACTCATCATGCAATAAATTATCTTAATTTAGCAAGAAGTTTTTATAATACAAAAATAATAGTTCCTGGAGATCCTAATCAAACAGATAGAGTTATAAGATACGTTGCTAAAACTAAAGGTAACTTTATTGTTGTAATGGGAAGATCGAAAATAGACATAATAAAAAAAGAAGATGGAGAAGTTTATTTTGATGAAAATTATGAATATTCTCCTGAAAAACTAGATATATTAAGAGAAGGCGGAGAAGTAACGATTTTAACTTATGGAAGTATGCTTGATGTGGCATTTAAAGCAGTAGAACATTTGAAAAATGAAAACATTTTAGTAAATCTTATAAATGTATCTTCTCCAATAGAAGCAGACTTTTCATCTGTGAAACCTTTATTAGAAAACAAACATATAATGTTGTTTGAAGATCATAACAAAGAGAGCGGAATGATAAATGAAATATCTAAATACTTATTAAAAAATTCTATAAACATTAAATCTATTAATAATTATGGTATTGATAAATATTCTCCGTCAGGAGAAAGCAAAGATTTATTACAATATTTCGGTATAGATAAAGAAAATATTGTAAAAAAAATCAAGGAGAAATTTTAAAATGGAAAATGTTCCCGATTTGAATGAGATAGAAAAAAGTATTTTGGAAGATGCTATAAAAAAACTGCATCTTCCAGAAGGAATAAATAAATATTTACTTTTTACAGCTTTTTCTCATAGTTCTTATGTTTTTGAAAAAGATAATAAAGACAGAATGCTTCAATCAAATGAAAGATTAGAATTTCTCGGAGATTCAATTTTGGAACTTGTAATCTCCGAGTTCCTTTATAAAAGTTTTGATCTTTCTGAGGGAGATATGTCGAAGATAAGAGCTACAGTTGCAAGTGAATTTATACTTGCAGAAATAGCGGCTGTTTTAAAATTAAATGATTTTTTGTTTTTAGGTGTTGGAGAAGATAAACACGGCGGGAGAGAAAAACATTCTATTTTAGCAGATGCTACAGAATCTTATTTTGCTTCGTTATATCTATCTTATGGATATGATTATACTAAAAAATATATTTTAGAAAAATTAGATCCATATTTAAAAAAGGCTATAGCTGGAGATTTATTTTTAGATCATAAAACAAAACTTCAAGAAATAACCCAAGAAAAATTTAAAGTTTTACCAGAATATGAAATAGTTAAAGCTAAAGGCCCTTCTCATATAAGATATTACAAAATAGCCGTTAAAATAAATAATGAAATTTATGGAATTGGAGAAGGGAATTCTAAAAAAAACGCACAACAGTTAGCCGCAAAGTACGCTTGTAAAAAACTTGAGGAAGATAAAAATGACTGAAAAAAAAATACAATTTGTAATCTTAAAAAATACAAAATCTATAAGTCTTACAGAAGACAAATGTTATTTAAACTGTAATCACTGTAACAAACATTATTTGAAGAATATGAAAACGATTAAAGATATAAGTAATCTTTATGAAGAAGGTTTTACTTCATTTTTAATAAGTGGAGGTTATAATAAAGTTTATAAAATCCCTTTAAAAGAAAATTTTGATAAATTGATAGAATTTAAAAAAACTCATAAAATCAAATATAATATACACACAGGATTGGTTGAAGAAAAAGATATAGAAACCATTAAGTTTTTATATGATAAAGTTTCTTTTGATTTAGTTGGAAGTGAAAAAACTTACAAAGCTGTTTACAATATAAATAAATTTAATGAAAGTTGGCAAAGTTTTGATTTACTCATAAAAAATGGGATTGAAGTTGTTCCTCATATTACTATAGGTTTAAACAGAGGGAAAATTTCGCATGAATCGGAAGCTTTGAAAAAGCTTTACGATTATAAAAAAGATATTTCAGAAATAATATTTTTAGTTTTTATACCAACAAAAGGTTCAAAATTTCAAAATGCAACACCTTGTAAAATAGAAGAAGTTGAAAATATAATTTTAGAAGCAAAAGAATTATTTAAAGAAAAAACATTAACTCTAGGCTGTATGCACCCTAAAGGATTATATAGAAAAGAGTTGCAAGAAAGTTTGATAGGAAAAGTAAATAAAATGGTTCAACCTTTAAAAACAACTATTAATAAAGCAAAAAATGAAAAATATGAAATTTGTTACAGTTATGAATGCTGTGCATTATAGGAAGGAAGAAAAATGAGAAAACCTATTTATTTTAAAAATTATGAGAATGGCAATTTAATAAAAATAAAAGATGACTTATATAAAAATTTAAAAAAATGTAATTTGTGTCCTGTAAATTGTGGAATAGATAGAACCGCAAACAAAGGTGTTTGTGGGGCAGAAGATAAAGTGAAAATATCTGAATACGTTTTATATCCGGGAGAAGAACCTCCATTAACAGGCAAAACAGGAGCTGGTGGAGTTTTTTTCAGCGGATGTAGCATGAAATGCGTTTATTGCCAGAATTTTAGATTTAGTCAAGAAGGTTTTGGAAGAAATGTTAGTGTAGAAGAGTTATCAGAAATATATATGAAAATTCAAAATGAAAAAAAAGCTGTAAACCTTGATTTAGTTACGGCAACTCCTTACTTACCATTTATAGTAGATGCTTTAATATTAGCGATAGAAAAAGGATTCAATCTTCCAATAGTTTGGAATACCTCTTCTTTTGAAAAACCAGAAATAATAGAAATATTAGGAAATTTTATTGATATATATTTACCAGACATAAGATATACAAGTAATATTATAGCAAAAAAATTTTCTTTTATATCAAATTATTGGGATACATGTAAAAAAGCACTTAAAGAGATGTATAATCAAATAGGAGATGATTATATTTTAAATGAAGAAAATATTTTACAAAGAGGCATTATAATAAGAATACTCGTTTTACCAAATCATACGTTTTTAGCAAAAGAAGCTTTAACTTATATAAAATACGATCTTTCAGAAAAAATTCATGTTAGTTTAATGGATCAATATGTTCCCGTATATAAAGCGCGAGATATAGAAAAGTTATCAAGATTTTTGAATAAAAAAGAATATGATGATGTAGTAAAACATATGGTTGATTTAGAATTAGAAAACGGTTGGATTCAAGAACATAAATTAAAAGAAGAATAAGAAAAAAGTGGGATGCAAAGAGCTGCATCAGCAGAAAGTTGGTCAGTTGGTCAGTAGATTTGACAGAAAATTCTCAATTGTTCGTTCTTTTATTTTACATCGATTTACCTTAAATTATTATTAAAAAAGACTTTGAATTAATTCCCCTCTTGAGGGGTGGCAATCGAAGATTGTCGGGGTGGACAGGTTTTTGTGTAATAGTCACCTCACTATAAATTATTATTAACCATACCATTTTACATAGAACCAAAAGTTTAATAAAGGGGGATTTATTTATGCTCGATAAAAATATTTTTAAAAATATTTTAGACCAAATACAAGAAGCTGTTATTGCGGTCGATAAAAATGATAAAATTGTATTTATTAATGAGGCAGGATGTAGAATATTAAATTTGAAAAAAAATGAAGTAATGGAAAAAAATATTATAGATACTATTCCAACTACAAGATTACATCTTGTAGTAAGAACAGGAGAACCTGAACTTGATAGGCTTCAGAATCTTGGTAATAAGATAATAATAACCTCAAGAATTCCTGTAAGAAATGAAAAAAACGAAGTAATTCTTGCGGTAGCTGTATTTAGAGATATAACAACAGTACAAAAACTTGCTGAAGAAGTTACTAATTTAAAAGAAATAGAAGCAAAATTAACTTCTATTATTGATTCCACCGCGGATGCAATATCTGTAGCCGATCAAGAAGGCAGAGTTGTGATGGTAAACAAGGCCTATTCAAAAATAACAGGACTTGCCGCAAGGGAAGTTATAGGGAAACCAGCATCTATAGATATTGCCGAAGGAGAGAGTTTACATATAAAATGTGCAAAGGAGAAGAAGCCCATTTTAAATGTAAAACTTCGAATAGCCGAAAGTAAAAAAGATGTGATTGCAAGCGTGACTCCTATATTTGTAAATAATGAATTCAAAGGAAGTGTAGGAGTTATTCATGATGTTTCTGAAATTCAAAGACTTTTAAATCAACTTGAAGCTACTAAAAGAATGTTGAAAAAGCAGAAAGTTCAAAATACTTTTGAAGATATAGTATCTTATTCTCAAGAAATGAAAAATGTTATAAAACAAGCACAAAAAGCAAGTAATACAAAAATAAATATTTTAATAACAGGTGAATATGGTGTCGGAAAAGAAATTTTATCTCAAGCAATTCATAATTCGAGCGAAAGAAAAGAAGAACCTTATTTAAAAATTAATTTCTCTTTAATACCGGAGACTTCTCAAGAAGAAATTTTGTTTGGAGAAAATTCTTATATAGCCAAAGCTAACCACGGAACACTATTTTTAGAAAACATTCATTTGTTAAAACCACAAATTCAAGGAAAATTACTTAGATTATTGAAAGACAATGAATTTGAATCAACTCATTATAACTTTAAACCAGATGTGAGGTTTATTTTTTCAACGACTGAAGATCTTAAAACACTTGTCAGTTTAGGTAAATTTTCAAAAGAAATCTATTATAAAATTTCTGTTGTAAGCATAAAAATACCTCCATTAAGAGAAAGAAAAGAAGATATACCGCTTCTTGCTAAACAAATATTACATAGCTTAAATCAAAAATACGGAAGAATAATATATGATTTCACTCAAGATGCATTAAAAAAATTAATCAATTATAATTGGCATGGAAATATAAGAGAATTAGAAAATGTGATTGATAGATGTATATTAAATCTTGAATCACAAGAAACAGTAATAACTTCTTCTCACATCCCCGAATTAATGGAGATAACAGATAAATCGACCGGAACGCTTAAAGAACAAATAGAAGAACAAGAGAAAAAAATAATAATCGAAACATTAGAAACATCTCATGGAAATAAGACTGAAGCGGCAAAAAAATTAGGACTTACAGTTAGAAATCTTTATTATAAATTGGATAGATATAATATAAAATAGAGTTTCTATAATGTAATAAAGTAGGTGAACGCATTGAAATTTGTTTTTAATTTGCAAAAATTAATGGATTTAAGAGAAAAGTTTATGGAAATGGCTAAAGAAGAACTTGCAAAAAAAATTCAAGAAAGAATAAAAGTTGAAAAAATGATCGAAGAAATAAAAATAAAAATTGATGATTTTGAATCAGATTTTAATACACAACTTCAAAATTCAATAACAACTTCAAAATTTCAACAATTAATTCAATATAGAGAATTCTTAGATAGTGAAAGAAAAAAATTAATAAAAATATACAGTATTAAATTAAAAGAAGAACAACTTGCACGAGAAGATTATATTGAAGCAAAAAAAGAAAAAGATATATTAGATAAATTAAAAGAAAGAAAACATGAAGATTTTATGTATGAACTTAAAACTTCTGAATTACAGGAAATGGATGAAATAGCTCAAAAAATTTATGCAAGAAATAGTAAACTTGATTCAGATAAAAATAATGCTAAGAAATAGATAGTTAAATTAAATATCCATAAAAACTATTTATTTGGTTAGAAAAATAATAATTTGACAACTATATTCTAATATGGTAATATAGTGATATGATTAAATTATAGGAGGTATTGAAAAATAATGAAAATAGAAGTTTTAGGATCAGGTTGTGCAAAATGTCTGAAAGTGGCTAAAGCGATTGAAGATGTTTTAAATAAAGAAGGAAAAGAAGCTGAGTTAGTAAAAGTTACAGATATTAGTGAAATTACTGATCGTGGAATAATGATGACACCAGCAGTTATGATTGATGGAAAATTAGTTTCTCAAGGGAAAGTACCTAACGAAGAAGAAATTAAAAACTGGTTATAATAGAAAAAAATGATTTTATATGTTATTATATAATGTATAAAATCATTTTTTTTGAGGTGAAAAAATGCAAGAAAAAATATATACAATTCAGATTTGGGATGCTTTTAATAATGCAAATGAATGTCCTTTTTGCTACATAAAAAAAGAAGTGGAAAAACAATATTTAAAAACAGTTATAGATGAATTAGTTATGGATTATCATTTTCACGATAGAATAGTTGAATACGCTTTTTGTACAGAACATTTGAATATGTTTTACAAGAAATCAGATAAACTTGGTTTTGCAACATTATTAGAAAAAATGATAGGTCTCGAAATAAAAAATATGCATAAAATTAATAAATTCAATATTTCAAGAGATTCTATCAGAAAAAGGAAGTGTTATTTATGTGAAAGAATTGAAAAATCGATTGAAAAAAGTATCGATTCTACAATAAGTTTATGGTTAGAAAACGAGAAATTTCACTCTTTGTATAAAAAAAATGGGACTTTTTGCCAGCCACATTTTTTTGATTTGATTAATAAAGGTAAAAAAATAAAATCTTTTATAAAAAAGAAAAAATTTTTGATTATAACTTATGAAACCCATAATGAAAGAATAGATTTAATAGAAAAAAATTTAAAAGAATATATAAAAAAATTTGATTTTAACTATAAAAATGAAGATATAAAAATTGACAAAGAAATATTAATAGAATCAATTAATATAGTAAAAAATGATTAAATTATCTCATCGTCATCATCATTATCTTGATTTAGATAACGCAAAGTTTTTTGAGCCTTTTTTAACAGACTATTTAAAGTACCTTTTTTTTCATATTCTCCAGTATCTTCATAAATACCAATAACATTTTTTAAAGAACGTAAAGTTTCAATAACTTTTTTTTCTTTAGAATCAAATTTTTCGAGCTGTTCATAAAGAGTCTTGATTTCATCCATAATATTTTCAAGTAAATCAAGTTCTTCCTGAAGCATCTTTTCTTTCTGCATAAAATTTCTTTTTTGTATTTTTTTTTCAGATCTTTTTTCGTTCACCACAGCAACCTCCTGAATTTTTTATACAAAGCAATTTTACGAAAAAAAAAAGAATTTTAAGTTAATCAAATGTAAAGATATAGTTTTCTTTTATTATAAAATTGATAAATATATTTTTTTTGTATTATAATATAAATAAGAAAAATTAAGGGTGTGATAAATGTATGAATAAATGGGGGATTTTATTTAACCCAAAGGCATCCGCCGGAAAAGCCTTTCAAAGCAAAAACTATATTTTTGAATTATTGAAAGAAAATAAAATAGAATATGATAGCTATTTTACAGAATATGAAGGTCATGGTATTTTTATTGTAAAAGAAATGATAGGGAAAGGAATACATAAGTTTATTTCTGTAGGAGGAGATGGAACACTAAATGAGCTAGTAAACGGAATAATGAAAAGCAGCAAAAATTCGGAAGATTTTTTAATTTCTCATATACCGATAGGTACCGGAAATGATTTCGGAAAAACTTTAGGTATGGATGAAAATATTGAAAAAATAATAAAAGCAATCAAAGAAGAAAAATATAAGTTGATAGATATAGGATACTTAAATTGTTTTAATGAATACGAAAAAAATATTGAAAGATATTTTATAAATATAGCAGGTCTTGGATATGACGCTGTAGTTGTTGATGCAATTAACAAAATCAAAAGAAAAGGAAAAGGCAGTAAAATTTATTATTTATTATTAACCGTTAAAAAATTATTTGGATATAAAGATACTAAAGTAAAAATAACCGTTGATGATAAAGAAATCAATTGTGACTTATTTAGCCTTTGTGTAGGTAATGGAAGATATAACGGTAGTGGTATGATGCAAGTACCAAAAGCTATTCTTGATGACGGGTTATTTGATTTAACTATAATTAATAAAATAGGAAAACTTGATATTATTAGAAGTATAAAAAGAATGTATAATGGAACTTTATTAGAACATAAAAAAATAGACTTTATACGAGGAAAAAAAGTTAATGTTAAATCTTTTCCAAAAATATTGGTGGAAGCCGATGGTGAAAACATTGGTTTTACAGAAGCTAATTTTGAAATAATTCCTAAAAAATTAAAAATAGTTGTGAATTAATTTATTTTAATCTTTTTTTGATTCTATTATTTTTTTGCGGGTCAGTTGAAAAGTAGACAGTTGGTCAGCAGCCAGTTGGTCAGGAAAAACTTTAAAACAATCATTTGTGATTAATTCCCCTCTTGAGGGGTGGCAACCGAAGGTTGACGGGGTGGACAGTTTTTTAATGTGCTGTAACAGCACCTGACTATAATTTAATATTAACTACACTTTTTTAAATTTAATCTTTTTTTTATAAATGTATAATATGATATAATATAAACGAATAAAAATATTCGGGGGGATGATTATGAAAAAAAATGAATCTTTAAATCTTTTGCTTGTTGAAGATGATTATGTTAGTCAATTAATAACTTCAAGGCTTTTAAAAGAGTTAGGCCATAAAGTTAGAGTAGTTGAAAATGGATTAAGAGCTATAGAAGAGATAGAAAATTTTGACTATGATATGATTTTTATGGATTTGCAAATGCCAGAAATGGATGGTATAACCGCAACTTTGAAAATACGTGAAAAAGAAAATAAAGATACTTTAACAATAATAGCCCTTACTGCTCATGCGATGAAATCTGATAAACAAAAATGTATTGAGGTAGGAATGAATGATTATGTAAGCAAGCCTTTTACTTTAGATGATTTAAAAAATGTTATAGAAAGAAATAAGAAAAAAACCTAATTTTGAGGTGTAAAAAAAGTGAAGAAATTAAGAATCGGTATTGATGTCGGGTCAACTACTTTAAAAATAGTTGTTCTTGATGAAAATATGAGTATATTGTATAAAAGATATGAAAGACATTTTTCAGATATAAAAGCTACTCTAATAAATATGATTGAAGATGTAAAAACCATTTTAAACAGAAAAGAAATTGCAATTTTAATAACCGGATCAGCAGGGATGGGAATATCTAAAAAATTAAATATACCTTTTGTTCAAGAAGTTATAGCAAGCACGAGAGCAATTGAAAGATTCATACCTCATACAGATGTAGCGATTGAATTGGGTGGTGAAGACGCAAAAATAACATATCTTGGTCATTCTTTAGAACAACGAATGAACGGAACATGTGCTGGTGGAACAGGTGCTTTTATTGATCAAATGGCTAGTTTATTGCAAACAGATGCTTCAGGATTAAATGAATATGCAAAAAATTATAAAACAATATATCCTGTAGCTTCGAGATGCGGGGTTTTTGCAAAAACTGATATTCAACCATTACTTAACGAAGGAGCTTCAAAAGAAGATATTTCAGCCTCCGTTTTTCAAGCTGTAGTAAATCAAACTATAAGCGGACTGGCTCAAGGTAAACCTATAAGAGGACGTGTAGCATTTTTAGGAGGACCATTATATTTTCTTTCAGAATTAAGAAAAAGATTTGTTGAAACGTTGAAACTAAAAAATGAAGAGATTATTTTCCCAGAAGATTCTCAATTTTTTGTGGCACTTGGTGCAGCTATACTTGCAGAAGAATCTCCTTATGAAGAATTTGAGTGTTTATATGAAAGAATTCCAGATATACACAATTCTTCTTTAGATGCGACAAATATCTCAGAACCGTTATTTAAAAATAATGAAGAATACGAAGAATTTAAATTAAGACATGAAAAATCTAAAGTAAAAAGATTCGATTTAAATAAATACGAAGGTAACGCATTTTTAGGAATTGATGCAGGATCTACAACAACAAAAGTAGCCCTTATAAATACTGAGGGAGAGCTTCTTTATTCTTATTATGGAAGTAATAAGGGAAGTCCGTTAAAATCAACTATTGATGCCTTGAATGATTTATCTAAAAATCTTAATGCTAACACCAAAATAGTTAATTCGGTAGTTACAGGATATGGGGAAAACCTTTTAAAAGAAGCCTTAAAAATAGATATCGGAGAAATCGAAACTGTAGCTCATTATAAAGCTGCTAATTTTTTTCTGCCGGGAGTTGAATTCATACTTGACATTGGTGGTCAAGATATGAAAAGTTTAAAAATCCATGAAGGTGTAATTGATTCAATAATGTTAAATGAAGCTTGTTCTTCTGGTTGCGGATCATTTATAGAAACTTTTGGAAAATCTCTTAATATTGATATTAAAGATTTTGCAAAAAAAGGTTTGTTTTCTAAAAAACCTGTAGATTTAGGAACAAGATGTACAGTATTCATGAATTCAAAAGTAAAACAAGCTCAAAAAGATGGAGCAGAAGTTGCTGATATTTCAGCTGGTATTTCATTATCTGTAATAAAAAATGCTTTATATAAAGTTATAAGATTAAGAAACGTTGAAGATTTAGGAGAAAAAATTGTAGTACAAGGCGGAACATTTTATAATGAAAGTGTATTGAGATCAATAGAAAAAATTTTGAATAAAGAAGTTATAAGACCTGATATATCCGGGATAATGGGGGCTTTTGGTGCAGCTTTAATTGCAAAAGAAAGATATAAAGAAAACTATGAATCAACATTACTATTTGGAAAATCATTGGAAAATTTTGAATATAAAACAAATATGGCAAGATGTAAATTATGCGGAAATAATTGTCTTTTAACCATTAATCTTTTTCCTGGAGGAAGAAAATTTGTTTCAGGAAACAGATGTGAAAGAGGTGCGGGAATAGAAAGTAAAACTCAAGATATTCCAAACATATATGATTATAAATATAAAAGAGTTTTTGATTACACCCCTTTGGAAAATCCAATAAGAGGTACTATTGGAATACCAAGAGCATTAAATATATTTGAGGATTACCCATTTTGGTTCACTTTTTTTAACGAACTCAAATATAAAGTTATACTTTCTACAAGATCAAATAAAAAATTGTTTGAAAAAGGTATGGAAACAATACCTTCGGAATCTGTATGTTACCCTGCAAAACTTGTTCATGGACATATAATGGATTTAATAGAAAAAAATGTTGACAAAATATTTTATCCAAGCATCCCTTGGAATATTAAGGAAGATAAAAATTCTACAAATACATATAATTGTCCAATAGTTATTTCTTATCCGGAAACTATACTTGCAAATATAAATAAACTTAAAGATGAAGAAGTGAAATTTTATAATCCTTTTTTACCTATTAACAACCCTAAAAGAATGTATGAAAGGCTTTTAGAAGTATTTGAAGATGAAAAAATAGATAAAAAAGAAATAAAATCAGCTGTAAAAAAAGCTTATGAAGAACTTGAAAACTATAAAGAAGACGTTAGAAAAAAAGGCGAAGAAATACTAAAATATCTTGAAGATAACAACAATAAGGGAATAGTACTTGCAGGAAGACCTTATCATATCGATCCAGAAATAAATAATGGAATACCTGAAGTTATTAAAGGATTTGGATATGCAATTTTATGCGAAGATTCTATAAGCCATCTTTCTGAAGTTGAAAGACCATTAAGAGTTGTAGATCAATGGGTATATCATAATAGAATGTACAGAGCAGCTTCTTATGTAGCGAAAAAAGAAAATCTTGAACTTATTCAACTTAATTCTTTTGGTTGTGGACTTGATGCCGTTACTACAGATCAAGTAAAAGAAATTTTAGAACAATATGGAAAAATTTATACAGTATTAAAAATAGACGAAATAACTAATTTAGGAGCTGCGAGAATCAGAATAAGATCTTTGATTGCTGCTATCAAAGAAAGAGAAAAGAAAAATTTCAAACCTGAAAAACTCTTTGAAATTCCTGAAAGAGTTAAATTTGAAGTTGGAATGAAAGAAAAACATACGCTTTTGATTCCTCAAATGTCTCCGATTCATTTTCAATTTTTAGAAGCAGGGTTGAATAGAGGCGGTTATAATGCGATTATTCTACCTGCAGTAGATAAATCGGCTATTGATGAGGGCTTAAGATATGTAAATAACGATGCCTGTTATCCTTCAATTATAGTGGTAGGACAAATAATGGAAGCTCTCAAATCTGGTAAATATGATATTAATAATACTTCTGTAATGATTTCTCAAACAGGGGGAGGTTGTAGGGCTACCAATTATATAGCTTTTATAAGAAAAGCTTTAAAAGATGCCGGAATGGAGCATGTTCCAGTAATATCTGCATCATTACAAGGACTTGAAAAAAATCCGGGATTTAAAGTAAGTCTAGATATGGCACAACATATGGTAATGGGAGTTTTACTCGGAGATTTATTAATGAGAGTAATTTACAAAGTAAGACCTTATGAAAAAGTTAAAGGTTCTACAAACGAACTTGCAGAAAAATGGTTTAAGAAATGTAGGGAAGATTTAGAGAATGGCGGCTTTAAAGAATATAAGGAAAACATAAAACAAATTGTAAAAGATTTCGATAATTTAGAAATCGATGAGACTATAACCAAACCAAAAGTTGGAATTGTTGGAGAAATTCTTGTGAAATTTCATCCTACTGCAAATAATGATATAGTTGATTTACTTGAAAGCGAAGGTGCTGAAGCTGTAATGCCTGATTTGTTCGATTTTTTCCTATATGGAATGTACAGTCAAAAGTTTAATAGAGAACAATTAGCGGGAAAATTTTCAAGCTTTTATATAAGTAAATTATCTATAAAAGTTTTAGAGTTTTATAGAGGTTTTGTCAAAAGAGCTCTAAAACAAAGTAAAAGATTCACTGCTCCTATGGAAATAGAAGAATTAGCCAAAGGCGCCGAGGAACATCTTTCTATTGGAAATCAAACAGGAGAAGGATGGTTTTTAACTGCAGAAATGATTGAATTAATTCATTCGGGTGTTGAAAATATAGTTTGTTTACAACCTTTTGCATGTCTTCCTAATCATATAACTGGTAAAGGAATGATTAAAGAATTAAGAAGAGCATACCCTAATTCAAATATTGCAGCTATTGATTATGATCCGGGTGCAAGTGAAGTCAATCAAATCAATAGAATAAAACTTATGTTGTCTATTGCTTTCAACAATTTAAAAAAAGAGAAAAATAAAAATGAATCTAAAGAAGAAAATAAAAAAGATAATCAAACAAAAAATGTGAGGGCGTTATAAACGCCCTTTTTTTAAATGGAGTGATTAATTATGTTTATAGGGTATCATATTCTTATAAAGTTTTTTAAGAATGGAAATTTAAATAATGATTATTTGAAAGAACAATATCTTAATTGCGAAAAAAACTCTATAGAAGGCGATATTCAAGGAATCATTCAAAATATTGATTATTTAAAAGAATTAGGAATAGACTTAATATATTTAGGCCCTATATTTGATTCAAATACAACTCATGGTTATGACACTACAAATTATTATTCTATAGCTTCGCATATATCTTCAAAAAAAATAGAAGAAAGTGAAGAAATTTTTAAAAATTTTATTTCTGAATGTAAAAAAAGAAATATAAAAATTATAATTGATTTAGTATTAAATCATGCTTCTAAAAACTATGATTTTTCAAAAATACCGAAACAATTTTCTCCAAAAATAGAACCCCCCCAATCGCCACAAGAAATTAAATGGCAAAAATTATTTTTATTTTGGAATTTGTCGGATGAAAATACAAGAGAATTTTTAATAGATGTTGGAACTTATTGGCTCACAAAATTTGATATAGATGGATTTAGACTTGATCATGCTTTAGGTATAGAAAAAAATTTTTGGAAAATTTTTTCTGAAAAAATGAGAAAAATAAAAAAAGAAGTTATTTTGCTTGGAGAAATTTGGGATGATGCAGTAGATGCAGAAAAAAACTTTGAATTGATTGATAGTTTTAAAAAATATTCGGGAGTAAATTTATTTTCAAGTTTATATGATTTTTTCATGTATGAAAATATAAAAAATTTCTTTGTTTTTGATAAAATTACTACAGATGAATTTTATGAAATTATTTATAAGTCTAATCAACTAAATGATAAAGAGTTTTCTTTAACATATTTTATAGAAAATCATGATATTCCAAGATTTATAGACATATGTAAAAATAAAGAAAATTTTTATGATGCTATGAAAATATTATTTTCTTTAAGCGGTAATATATTATTAGAATACGGAAATGAGTTTTGTATAAAAGGAGACTCAAATTATAAATATTTTTCGGAAAGCGGTAGAGTTCCAATGAAATTTAAAAATAAATTTTCTAATGAAGAAAAAGAAGTATTTGAATTTACAAAAAAATTAATTAATTTAAGAAAAGAAAATGAATCTCTTTCAAAAGGAAATTATGAAAAAATTTATTCTGATAAAAATACTTTAATAATTAAAAAGTCTTATAAAGAAGATAACTGTTATATATTATTAGCTAAAATAGATACAAAATTTAATGAAAATTATTATGATATTATAAATGAAATAGAATATCCTTCAAGTTATATTTTAAAAAAAGGAGTGTACATTTTGAAAAGGAGGTAACAATTTTATGGAAAAAGAATTAATAGTATTTTTTGGAACAGATGATTTAGAAAAAAATAAACAGTTTTATTGTGAAATATTAGATTTAAAAATATATAAAGATCAAAAATATTGTCTTATTTATGAAATAAACAACAAAAGTAAAATAGGATTTTGTAGCCATATGAAAAAAAATGCTTTTGAAAAAAACCCTATTATTACTTTTGTTGTTGAAGATGTTGATTATTTTTATGATACACTAATAAAAAAAGGAATGAAAATAGATTCTCCGCAATATAACGACAAATTTAAAATATATCATTTCTTTTTTCAAGACCCTGACGGTTATACTATTGAAGTTCAAAAATTTATGGAATAGCCCTTCTTAAATAATTTTTTATAAGAAACTCAGCATTCAATTCGGATATATTTTCATCAATTTTAGACATTGGTAAAAATGACTTTTCAATAATTTTTAAGTAACCTTCAGCTGTTTTTTTCCAAGTGTATTTTTCTTTTACCCTATTAATAATTTTCTTTGAAAAATAGTCAAAATTATTAATAGTTATCATAAGTTTTTGTGAAATATCTGAATGATCTTCGGGATCAACAAGTAGTCCAGAACCATCTTCAAAAATTTCTTGAGGACCTCCATTTTTTGTAGCTACTACTGCCAAACCACATGCACCAGCCTCAATTGGAGCTAACCCAAAAGGTTCATAATAAGCTGTCAGTAAAAACACAGATTTTAATTTTGCAAAGTATTTATAAGCTGTCGCTAATTCTAATTGAGACCTTAAATCAAAAAAGAAAAAATTATTTTGAAGGTTGTTTTCAGTTATTAGTTCAATAATAGGTTTTAAAATCTTCTTTTCTGATTCCATCAACGAATCTAAATCGTATGGATTTTTAATATTTCTAAGAAAAATAGCAAAGTTAGCTTTTTTTTGCAACTTTTTTGAATTAACATAAGCTTTAACCGCCATAAAATGATTCTTTTTTTCATCAAGTCTGCTAGATAATATTATAAATGGCTTTTTATTGCTATTCTCAACAATTTTTTCTATTTTTACAATAGTATTATGTTCAAGCTCATTAAAATCATATTTACAATTGAAAATTTTCTCATTAACCCCTGGAGGAATAATAGAAAATTTTTGATCGTTATTAACTTCAGCAGAGTCAAAATATAAAGGATGAGAATATTGTTCGAGCCTTTCTTGAGAAGTTGAAGTAATTATTTTTGAAGCATATTTAATACTTAGTCTTTCAGCCGCAATTCTTTTATTAAAACAATACGTATTATTTAATAGCTCATAATTTTTTAAATTCATATTAAGTTTATCAAGTTTTTGAGCCCCTAATGAATGCCCAGTAAAAGTAAAATTTATTCCTGTAATTTTTTTCAAAAGAGCAACCGCGTATCCGCCATCCGCATAATGAGCTGTAGCAAATTCTGGAAATTCATTTTCATAAAAAGAAATTATATTATTTACAAATTCTGGGATATGTTCCCATAAATCTTCTTTTTTTAAAAATTTATCTCCACCAAAAGGAATTCTAACTATTCTTAAATTATTATAACCAGGGAAATAATCTATTTTTTCAGAAAATTTAGGCCAGTCATCATCAATAATTCTTCTTGTAACTATATCTACATCTACAATTTCAGATAATGCCATAGCAACTTCTTTTACATATATTAATTGCCCACCAAAATCTGGATGTTCTGTTAAATGAGAATCCTCTTTATCAAAATTACCTTGAGGATTAATAAAAATTACTTTCATATAACCCCTCCATTATTCAATGAATTTCTTAATTAATTTTTTATAATCATCAAGTCTTATAACCGCCCCTACTTTTTTCAAATTTTCTGCTGAAAAAGCATTACCAAGTTTAGAAGCTTTAAAAATATCAAAACCTATTATTTTTCCAATATAAACTCCTGACCAAAAAGCATCTCCAGCCCCTGTGGTATCCACAACCTCTTCCGCATAAGATTTTAAAGTCATCCTATCTCTACTATCAGAAATTATCGATCCTTCACTTCCTAAAGTCAAAATAACATTATTTGCTCCATAATCATGAAAAAAAGTGATATATTTTTCTAAAGGATTTTTTCCAAAAATAAATTTTGCATCATCATCAGAAGGCTTGATGATGTTTACATATGGAAGAATTAATTTCAAAGCTTCTTTTATATTAATAGAAGAATGCCATAAAACCTCTCTATAATTTGGATCAAAACCAATTAAAACGTTGTTTTCAGAAGCATTTTTAAGTAAAGTTAAAGTTTTTTCTAAATTACTATCTGTAGAAATTGCCCAACTAGAAAAATGGAAAATTTTACAACCTTTTACATTTTCAATAACTTTTTCATTTATTTCAAGGTTTAAAGAAGAAGACCTATAAGGATAAAACTCAGGTGAAATTTTTGATTTTAATACAAAAACTATATCTGTATCGCATTTTTTATCTTCAAAAACAAAATCATTATCAACTTTAGATTGATTTAATCTCGAAATTATGTATTTACCAAAAGGATCGTCGCCAATTTTAGAAACAACAGCACTCTTAAACCCTTGTTCAGAAATATTCATAGCAATATTAGCAGGAGATCCTCCGAAATGCTTTTCAAAAGTAGACGCTTTTTCTAATCCATCAACATAATCTTGAGAAATCATATCAATAAGTATTTCTCCAAAAGAAATAAAATCATACATACAATCACACCTTTATAATTAATATATACTTGAAAAAATAAAAAAATTATAAAAACTCCCCGTTTCCGGGGAGTTGAAAATAAATTAAAAATTATCTTACGGGATATCCTGTTAAATCTGCTATATCAAGAGCTAATTCTCCAAGAGCATCAGGAGCTCTTCTTCTTCCAGTAAGAACTGAATGAACAGCTTGATAAAATAATCTTGAAACTTCCGCATATCTTGGTGCAGATATTGTTGAAGGTCTTGGTGTAGCATTTATAAATACATCATAAAGACTTCCAAAGAAAGGAACTGCATTAATTACTTCAGGATCTCTATAAAGCGCTTGAATTGTAGGATTAAAAGAGCCTTCTATAGCTCTCATTTTTTGTACTTCATAACCCGCTAAGAATAAAGCAACTTCAACTGCTTCAGGAATATTGTTACTATATTTACTAACTGCTAATTGCCATCCTCCTAATGCAGCTCCTGGATTTCCTCTACCTGCTGGTAATGGCGCAACATCAAATTTTCCTTTTACAGCACTACCATCTGAATTTCCTAAAGAATAAGCATAAGGCCAATTTCTCATAAAAGCAGAATTTCCAGCTTGCCAAACTGCTCTTGATTCTTCTTCGGCCATACCTATAACACCTGCAGGTGAAATTGATCCTACCCAACTTGCAGCTTTCTGAATTATTTCTGCAGCATTTCTATTATCAATAGTTATTACACCATCAGGACTAATTATAGTTCCACCGTTATTAGAAGATATCCATTCAATAGCATCACAAGTTAACCCTTCATAAGAATTACCTTGCCATACATAACCCCAAAAATCTCTATTTCCTGCACTTCTTTCGCCATCTTGAATAATTTTCGCATATCTTTCTAATTCATCCCATGTTTTAGGAACAGAAAGATTGTATTTGTCTAATAAATCGGTTCTGTAATATAATAACCCAGCGTCTGTAAACCAAGGTATTGCAACTAATTTTCCATCAACAGTGTTATTTTGAATCATTGAAGGGAAATACATAGATGTAACCATATCCGCTTTGTAATCATAAAAATCTACAAGGTGTTCTGCTAAATCTCCAGGCCATATAACATCAATTTGATAAACGTCTACTCTTGAACTTTTTGCTTCAAAAAATTGTAAATATAAGCCAAGTCTGTCATCTGCCATATCAGGTGTATCAAGAACTTCAACCCTTACATTTGGATTTATAGTCATATACATCTGAGCAGCTTTTTTAGTCAATTCTAATTCTTGTCCAACCGCTCCCCCAGCTACAGTTATTACAACTTGAGCAAATAATGAAAATGAAACTAAAAGAACTAATGATAAAACTAAAAGTTTTTTCATGAAAATACCCTCCTTTTTAAAATTGGATGAAAATATAAAATCAAAAACAACATATATTTATCCTTTAACAGCTCCGGCAGTAAGACCTGAAACAATTTTTTTCTGAAATATCAATACAAGAATAACTACAGGAATTGTGACTATAACTGCTCCAGCCATTATTTCACCAAAAGGTTCTTGTCTTGCGTGAGTTGCTGAAAATAAAGCAATAGCAACTGGAATAGTCCTCGCTCCCGGATCTATCGAAGTAAAAGTCAAAGCAAACAAATATTCATTCCAAGATTGAATAAAAGCTAAAAGTCCTGTAGTAACTAAAGCAGGAGCAGTTAATGGCAACAAGATCTTTCTAAATGTTTGAAAGGGTGTCGCACCATCAACTTGAGCTGATTCCATTATTTCAACAGGTAAAGCTTTAAAAAATGCTGTTAATACCCATGTTGTAAAAGGCAAAGTAAAAATCATGTATGAAAAAATCATACTTAACCTTGCGGACAAATTAAAAGCAGTAATAACCGCATATAACCCCGATAAAACAGTAACTTGCGGAAACATGGTCATAGCAAGTATTAAATAAAGAGTAGTTCTCTTCCCTCTGAAACGCAACTTTCCTAGAGAAAATGCCGCAAATGCTCCTATTATCAAAGATAATAATGTTACAGAAAATGCTACAATTGTACTATTGACTATACCTCTTAAAAATTGACTATCAGTTAAAGCAGACTTATAATTTTCAAAAGTTGGGGAAAAATTCCCATCGAAATCCCTTGGAACAAAAGTTGCAGGAGTCATCATTAATTGATTTTCATTTTTCAAAGATGAATTTACAGCCCAATAAAAAGGAAATAACAAATAAATAACTATTACTACAAGTAATGAGTATAATCCAACTTTTCCTAAAATATTTTTCAAATTTTTATTCATCTTTATCAACTCCCATAAATCTTATATATAAAAAAGCAAAAATAAAAATAATAAAGAAAATAACAACACCAATTGCAGAAGAATATCCCATATTTCTGTTATTTATCAATTCAAAATAGCTATAACTAGCCATTGAATAACGTCTTCCACCTAACAAAACATGAAAAACATCAAAAGCTCTTAATGCATCAAGAGTTCTAAATATTAATGCAACTGCGAGAGTAGGTTTTAATAACGGCAAAGTCATAGAAAAAAATTGTCTTGGTTTACTTGCACCATCAACTCTTGCAGCTTCATAAATTTCACTCGGAATAGTTTGAAGTCCTGCTAAAATAAGCAAAGCCATAAAAGGAGTTGTTTTCCAAACATCTACAGCAATTATTGCAGGCATTTGTAAAGCAACATCAGTTAAGAAACCCGTGCTTCCATCAGTTAGACCTATTCTATCAAAAAAAGCGTTAAAAAACCCTGCCCTTGTGGGGAAAAACATCCATTGCCACATACGCGCAGAAACTACTGTAATAACCGCCCAAGGAACAAGCATAACAGCTCGCATTGGACCTTTTCCTTTAATTTTACTATTTATAGTAAGTGCAATTATCATTCCTAAAATAGTCTCTAAGATAACTGAAAAAAATGTAAAAGTTAAAGTGTTTCCTATTGATCTTAAAAAATCTGGATCTCTCGCTCCAATTACATATTTTTTACCAAAAAAGTTGAAACGACTTAATTCATTATATCTAGGATTACGTGGTAATATACGAAAAGGTGCTACGAATTCCAACTCTCCAGTAAACTCATCAATTTGTTGCAGTCCTGTTTCCTCATCAATTATAGGAGGTAGCTCTTTAATAGTAATTCCAAACAACCTTTTATAATTTTCAAAACCTATAAAATTAGTCTCACGAGCACTTGCAAAAGTTCTATCTGTAAAACTTGCATAAAAAACTTGAGATAAAGGATAAAACGCTACCAATGCAAGAACTATTAAAGCAGGTAAAACTAGCTTATAGGCCAGACGTTCTTCTCTCTTTGCAAGTTTAGATATCCCATATTTAGCATTAACTTTCGAGCTCATATTTTTCCCCCTTTACAATAAATTTTTGTAACTATAAAATGAATAAAAACCTTAAAAAAGACCAACTTGAAAAAATATTCTATATATATTATACATCAAAACCTTTCAAAATGTAAACTGCTTTATTAAAATTTAACATAAAACAAAATGTTTTTTTTAAATATAGGAGTTGAAAGTTAAAAATAAAACTTTGAAATGAACTAAGAGTTTTTAAGATGAATAAAAATTTTTTAAAGAAATAAAGAAATAAAATAATCATTATTCTGTTAGAAATACTCTTTCTATTTATTTTAAAATAAAATTAAAATAAAAATATTTAAAAAGAAATAATCTTTTTAAAGTGTTTTTATGGTAGAATTGTATTATTAACTAATTTTTAAGGGGTGAGAATTTTGAAAAGACTTTTTGGAACTGATGGTGTAAGAGGTTTAGTGAATGAAGAATTAAGTGTTGAAATATCAATGAAAATTTCAAATGCCGTTGCAAGAATGTTTTCAGGAAAATATAATACTTTATTAATAGCTTCAGACACCAGAAATTCAAAAGAAATGTTAGAATATGCTCTTACAGCAGGAGCTCTTTCCGCAGGAATGGACGTAGAATATTGTGGGGTTATGCCTACTCCTACATTAGCTTATTTAACAAAAGAAAAAGCCACAGTCGGAATTATGATTTCTGCTTCACACAATCCTGCTTCTTACAACGGATTAAAAGTTTTAAAAGAAGGCTTTAAAATTTCTGACGAAACAGAAATTGATGTTGAAAAATTAGTTTTGGAAGGAGAAATGGATTATGTACCGTATGGAGAGGTAGGAAAAATAAAAAAAGATGATTTAAAAAATATTTATATAGATTATATAGTTAAGAATTTTAAAAACATAAATTATAAAGGAAAAATTGCTGTAGATGTTGGTAACGGTGCGGCAGGCGCTGTAATAAATGAAATTTTTTCTTCTCTAAATTTAGATTATGACGTTTTTTATAATGAACCGGACGGATTTAATATTAACGAAAATTGCGGTTCCACTCAACCGGATAAACTTTCTCATATAGTAATAGAAAACAAATATGATTTAGGTATTCTTTATGATGGAGATGCTGATAGATGTTTATTTATAGATAAAAATGGTATGTTAGTTGATGGTGATAAACTAATAGCGATAAATGCTTTAAAACTTAAAAAACAAGGAAGACTTAAAAATGATTCTGTAGTAACAACTGTTATGAGTAATTTGGGATTTGAAAAGTTTTTAAATGATAACGAAATAAATCTTTTAAGAACAAATGTTGGAGATAAATATGTCCTTGAAAAAATGATGGAGAAAAAAATAGTAATAGGCGGAGAACAGTCTGGACATATTATATTTTTTGATAAAAGCACTACAGGTGATGGTATATTGACTTCTTTAGAAACTTTAGAATCAATAACTTTGAAGAATAAAGACATTCATGAAATTGTGGAAGAAATACCAAATTATCCACAAGTTTTAAAAAATATTTCAGTAAAAAATAAAATTGAAATAATGCAAAATGAAAAAATAAAGAAATTGAAAGAAAAATTTGAATCTCAAGAAAATTTAAGAGTGGTTTTAAGAGCGTCAGGAACAGAACATAAAATCAGGGTGATGGTTGAAGGAAAAGACGAAAAATTAGTGGAAAAAGTTGCTAATGAATTTTGTGAAGAAATCGAATATATAGAAAATTCCATTTGATAAGGGAGAATAAAATATGAATAACGTATTATTCGCATTTTTACTAACTTTATTTGCAGGACTTTCAACAGGGATAGGAGGAGCAATAGCATTTTTTGCAAAAAAAACGAACACAAAATTACTTTCTATATCGTTAGGATTTTCAGCAGGAGTAATGATATATGTATCGTTAGTAGAAATATTTTTTGAAGCCCAAGAAATATTAATAGAAGCAACAACAGAATCAAGAGGAGAATTATTAACAGTAATAGGATTTTTTGGAGGAATGTTGTTAATAATGATAATTGATAAACTTGTTCCAAGCTTTGAAAACCCCCACGAAGTTAGAAAAGTTGAAGAAATGAGTAGTCAAGAAAAAGAGAAACATACAAAAGATCCAAAATTGATGAGGGTAGGAATATTCACAGCATTAGCAATAGCGATACATAATTTTCCAGAAGGATTAGCAACTTTTTTAGCAGCAGTATCTGATCCAGTATTAGGAGTAAGTATAGCAATAGCGATAGCAATTCATAACATACCAGAAGGTATAGCGGTATCAGTGCCGATTTATTATGCAACAGGAAGCAGAAAAAAAGCTTTTATATACTCATTTTTATCAGGGTTAGCAGAACCTTTAGGGGCGATATTAGGATTTATAATACTACACAGCATAATGAATGACGTATTATTTGGAATGGTATTTTCAGGAGTAGCTGGAATAATGGTTTTCATATCAATAGATGAACTATTACCAACAGCAAGAACTTATGGAGAACATCATTTATCAATTTATGGTTTGGTTTCCGGAATGGCCATTATGGCTATTAGTTTGTTGATTATTTAATGAGTTAAAATCATTTTTAAGTTGTTATAGAAAAGTTGGTTAGTGAAATTAAAAAAACAATACTCTACTATTATAATTTTACTACTTATAATCAATTATTTTAACACTATTTTTTTTAACCAACTTTTAAATATATTACTAATAAAGGAGTATTGATTGATTGATGGAAATTAATAGAGAAAAACTAGCGCAAAGAGGTTCAATTGTAGGAATAGTATTAAATTTAATTTTGGCTACCGGAAAACTCTTTACAGGTTTTCTTACTGGAAGTCTTGCAATTATGGCGGATGGAATAGATTCAGCAACTGACATTGCTACTTCTTTTTTAACTTTAATCGCAGCGAAAATTTCTAACAGACCTGCAGATGCCTCTCATCCCTATGGTCACGAAAGAGCTGAAACTATTATAACAAAAGTTCTTTCTTTTGTTATTTTATACGCAGGTTTTGAAGTTTTCACATCAGCTGTTTCAAATTTAATGGCTAAAGAAAGAGATTTTTCTAATTTGCATATTGTTTTAATAGTATCATTTATATCTTTTTTAGCGAAAATATTTTTATATAAATACAAGCTTTCAATAGGAAAAAAAATTAATTCTAGTTCTTTTATAGCAGATGCTTATAATATGAAAAATGATATTTTTACATCGGCATCCATTTTTATTGGTATTTTAATATTTTTTATTACAGGATTTGAAAAAATAGATGCTATTTTAGCATTAATCGTATCGATATTTATTTTTAAAGTTGGAATTGAGATGTTTATGGAAACATCAAACGAAATTATGGATGGCTCAAAAGAATTAGGCGACATTTACAGTTTAATTGTAAAAACACTTGAAAATCATAGAGAGGTTAAAAATCCTCATAAAATAAGAGTTAGAAAAAATGGTTTCGTTTATTTTATAGATATGCACCTAGAAGTTGATGAAAACATGACCGTTAGAGAAGCTAATGAAATATGTGCGAAAATAGAAGAAGATATAATTTCTTTGAATAATTATATAAAAGATGTTACCATTCATATCGAACCTATAGGAAATATGGAAAAAGAACAATTTGGACATAATTTGAAAACAATTAAAAAAACTTTTGGAAATAAAGAATAAGAGGTGTTAGGAATGAAATATGATTTTACGGATGAAGTTGTTATCGAGATTTTCGCTGGTAAAGGCGGAGATGGTTCAATGAGTTTTAGAAGAGAAAAATATGTGCCAAAAGGCGGTCCCGATGGCGGAGATGGCGGGAATGGCGGGAATGTAATTTTAAAAAGTGTTTTAAGCAAAAATACTTTGATAGATTTCAAGTATAAAAGAAAATTTAGAGCTGAAGACGCTGAAAATGGCCGACAGAAAAATCAATTTGGAGCAGATGGAAACGATTTAATTATAGAAGTTCCTGCCGGAACAGCTGTTTACGATTTTGAAACTAATGAAATGATCGCTGATTTACAATATCCAAATCAATATATAGTAATTGCAAGAGGTGGTAAGGGTGGTAAGGGGAACAGAAAATTTGTATCATCAAAAATGCAAGTACCAAAAATTTTTGAAAAAGGTGCTCCAGGCGAAGAAGTAAAAGTAAAATTAGTTTTAAAACTTCTTGCAGATATAGGAATAGTAGGCTTTCCTAATGTAGGAAAATCCACTTTTATTTCAAAAATTTCTAATGCAAAACCTAAAATCGCAAATTATCCCTTCACTACTCTTGTACCAAATTTAGGGGTGGTTAAAGTTGATGAAGGTCTCTCTTTTGTTGTAGCAGATATTCCTGGAATAATTGAAGGAGCCCATGAGGGAATTGGTTTAGGTATAATGTTTTTGAAACATGTCGAAAGATGTTATGTTTTACTTCATCTTATAGATATATCAGGAATCGAAGGAAGAGATCCTTACGATGATTATTTAAAATTAAGAAATGAAATGGAAAAATATTCAGAAATTTTATCAAATAAAAGAGAAATAATTGCTGTAAATAAATGTGATTTATTACCTTCTGAAGAAGTTGATGAAAAAGTAAAATTATTAGAAGAAAAAATAGGAAAAAAAGTGTACAAAATGTCGGCATACACAAGTGAAAACGTTGATATAATAAAGGGGGCATTATGGCAAGCTATAGAGCCAGATAGACTGGAAAGAATTAGAAAATTAGAAAAGTTATTGAGAAAAAGAGAAGAGAAAATCAAATTAGAAATTGACCCCGTTAAATTTGATACTGATATTTTCTTTAAAATTGAAATAGTAAAATGGAGTGAAAATGTTTATGAAGTTACTGGCAAAGGAATAGAAACACTTCTTTTAAAATATGATATAGATAAACCAGATTCAAGAATGAAAATAATGAATATACTCCAAAAAAATGGTTTAGAAAAAGCTTTAAAAACCTCTGAAGTTAAAGAGGGCGATACAGTTTATGTAGGTGATTTTCCTTTTGAATATATACTGTAAAAAAAGGCATACAAAGTATGCCTTTTTTTAATTATTTTGTCATTGTTTCAATATCTTCTTCAACGGTGTTTATAGTAGATAATTTAAAAGTATCAATTATTACTTTAGCTACATTTGGAGATAAAAACGCAGGTAATGTTGGCCCTAATTTTATACCTTTAACACCTAAGTGTAATAAAGCTAATAATACTGCAACCGCCTTTTGTTCATACCAAGCTATGTTATACTCAATAGGAAGATCGTTTATATCGTCAAGACCGAAAACTTCTTTAAGTTTTAATGCAGTAACAGCAAGTGAATAAGAATCATTACATTGCCCGGCATCTAACACTCTTGAAATTCCTCCTATATCTCCTAAATCCAGTTTATTATATCTATATTTAGCACAGCCCGCTGTAAGTATTACATTATCTTTCGGAAGATTTTCTGCAAATTCTGTATAATATTTTCTTTCTTTATGTCTTCCGTCACATCCTGCCATTACAAAGAATTTTTTTATTGAACCATTTTTTACAGCATCAATTACTTTATCTGCAACTTTCATAACTTGATCATGTGCAAACCCTATAACTATTTCCTTTCCTTCCATAACAGGAATATTTCCTATTTCTAAAGCTTTATCTATTATTTTTGAAAAGTCTTTTGCTTTTCCATCGAATCTGTTAGGTATATGGGAAACATCATCCCAACCCACAAGTCCAGTGGTGAAAATTCTATCTTTATAACTATTTTTAGGTTTTACTATACAATTAGTAGTCATTAAAATTGCTCCACCAAATTTTTCGAAATCTTCTTGTTGTAACCACCAAGATTCACCAAAATTTCCTACAAGATGTTTATATTTTTTCAGTTCAGGATATGCATTTGCTGCAAGCATTTCACCATGAGTATAAATTTTTATTCCTGTTCCTTCTGTTTGTTTTAATAATTCTTCAAGGTCTAACAAATCATGCCCACTAATTAAAATACCAGGTGCATCATATGTTCCGGTATAAACTTTTGTTATTTCTTGATTTCCATATGCGGTAGTATTAGCTTGATCGAGTAAAGCCATAGCTTGAACAGCATATTTTCCTGCTTCAAGAACTAATCCTGTCAATTCATCACCTGAAACATCTTCTCTTAATGTTTCAGATAAAGCTCTTTCTGTAAATTCAACAATTTCTTTATTATAGTGTTTTAATATATACGCATGATCTGTATATGCTGCAATACCTTTTAAACCAATTATTAAAAATTGTTTTAACGATCTAACATCTTCATTTTTATCAGTTAATATACCTACTTTCATTCCTTTATGATTGTAAGCAAATATATCTCCTTTTTCATTCCATAAAGCTGCTTCTGGGACATTAGATAATTCGAAATCTTTTCCAGTTTCTTCTTTATATTTTTTCAAAAAACTATTTTTCAATTCTTCTTTTAAATCTATAGCTTTATCAATATATTCTTTAAATCTTTTAGAGCTGAAATTTGCATTAGTAATAGTAGAGAATAAACCTTCAACAACAAAAACATCAGCCGCATCATTTGATAAGTTAACTTTTTTAGCTTGCATCGCCCAATAAGAAATACCTTTTAAAACATGAATCAAAGCATCTTGAAGATTTGCTGTTTCTTCTGTTTTACCACATACTCCCATTACTGTACACCCTACATTTTTTGAAGCTTCTTGACATTGAAAACAAAACATACTCATTTCTTTCCCTCCTCAATAATATTTTTTATCATTATTAACATAAATTTGCAATTTTCTATTCCATAAAGTGCATGTGGAATATTTGTAGGCATAATTAAAAAATCGTCTTTAGTCAAAACATGAGCATTTTTATCTAAAGTAATTTTTATTTCTCCCTCTAAAACGAATACAAAAGCATCGAAAGGTGTTGTGTGTTCGCTAATTTTTTCATCCTTAGATAAAGCAAATAACGTAATATTTCCAGTATTTTCTTTTATTAGATGTTTGCTCACTATAGAATTTTCCTGATAATTGATTTCATTTCTTAATAGTTTCTCCATAAAATTCCTCCCTATATAAAATAATGGTATTGTTTTATTCTCATAATTAAAGTATAATTCATATGATAAATAAATACAGTAACATATGTTACGGGGGAGGAAAAAATGCATCCAATTGCTGAGAATATTTCTAAAATTGACCTTTTTAAACCTTTGTCTTTTAACTCTATAGAAAATATTATCAAAAGTGGAGATAATATAATTAAAAATTTTGAAAAAAAAGAACCAATTTTATTTAGAACAGAACCTGTAGATGATTTAATGGTTCTCATATTCGGAGAAGTTGTAACTGAAATGAGTGATTTTAATGGCAAAGTGATGCAAGTGGAAAGAATTAAAAGTCCAAGTTTACTTGCTCCAGGATTTGTTTTTGCTTCTAAAAATATTTCTCCTGTAGATATAATTTCTGATGAAAAAACAACTATATTATATATTTCGAAATCACAAATTCTAAAATATTGTAATGAAAATCAAGATTTTTTAAAAAGTTTATTAGAAGTAATATCTAAAAAAGTTATATTTCTATCTCAAAAGTTATATTTTAATTCTATGAAAAGTATAAAAGAAAAGATAATTTTTTATTTAATGCAGTTATATAATCAACAAGGTAAAACATACGAAATAATTTTGCCTGTTTCAATAGAAGAAATGTCTCATATCTTTGGAGTTGCAAGACCTTCGCTTTCAAGAGAATTTTTAAAATTAGAAGAATGTGGTATAATTAAAAAAGAAGGGAACAAAATATTACTTTTAAACAAAAACGAATTATATTTTTAACTTAATTATTATTATTATTTTAGTTTTTGGAGGTGTTTTATATGGAAGAAAGAAATGACGATTTTTTTTATTCTTTTTCAAGTTTGAAGAGACAAATTGACGGGCTTTTTGATTCTATACCTGGAAACGAGAAAATAAAGTGTAAAATTAATGCGGATGTTTACGAAACTGAAGAATTAATTATAGTTTTATTCGAACTTCCCGGAGTAAAAAAAGAAAATATTCAGCTTAACTTAAGTGAAGATTCATTAGTTTTGTCAGCAGAAAAGAAAATTTTTAGAGATATAGATTCAAGAAAAGATTTAAAAAAAGAAATTTTTGAAGGTTATATAGAAAGAAATATTCATTTAGAAAAACCTGTAATAAAAAATGATGTTAAAGCTCAATTTGATGATGGTATATTGAGAGTTTATTTAAAAAAGCAAAAAAGTGATGAGGATTGTTTTAAACAAATAATAATAGAATAATTTAATAAAAAGGGGGATTTTTATGGAAGAAGTATTTGATGTTATTAGTAATTATTTTGATGTTCTTGTAAGCTCATGGCTTATTTTAGTTCCTGTAGCGTTATTTTTCATATTTTTTTCAAAACTGTCGTCTAAATTATCTTTTGCACTTGCAGGTTTTTATACAGCGTATGTATTTGTAATTCCGTTATTAATACAAGTTAATTTTGTAAAGGATCTTATAGATAAATATTCTGAATACCAAAGTATAATTTATTTTGTATTTTCACTTTTAGTTGCAGTTAGTTTTTATTTTGTTTTTCAATATTTAATTGTAATAGGCGGAGTAGTAATTGGAGGATTTTTTGGATATACTTTAGGAAACTTTTTGATAGCATCTCAAACAGATTTTTTTGAATCTTTCAATGTAGACTTGATATTTATTAATGTTGCTTTTATGGTTGTTATGGGAATAATTTTTGGAATTGTACTTTCAAAAACATTTGACTTATTTATTTCTGGAATATGTATAATTTTTGGTTCTTTAATTTTATCTTTTTATGCGTTGTATGGAATAATGAAAAATACAGAATTAGAAATTGGAAATAATTATTTTTTAGATACTGCAAAAGAAATAACTTCAACTGAAAAATTTATTTATTTTGGAATAGTTATTTTCTTTTGTATTATAGGTTTTGGTTTATTATTTAGAAAAAAAAGAAAATAGAATAAAAAAATCAGCGTAAGCTGATTTTTTTTATTCTTCTACATATTCTAAAATATCTCCGGGCTGACAATTTAAATATTTGCAAATAGCTTCTAACGTTGAAAACCTTATTGCTTTTGCTTTTGAAGTTTTTAAAACAGATAAATTAGCTTGAGTTATTCCAATTTTTTCAGCCAAATCTTTAGAAGAAACTTTTCTTTTAGCAATCATAACATCTAAATTTACTATAATAGGCAAAATCATCATCTCCTATATTGTTAAATCGTTTTCTTCTCTTAATTCCACAGCATATTTAAATATTTCTGCAAAAATTATTATTATTATACCTAAAATAACTAATTCAAAATTTAATTTTATATTCAATGAAAAATCACTTGTATGAAACTTTAAATTTTCAAGTATAATTTTAGCGTTGTTATAATTAAACATAGTATATGGAATAGTACTTGCAATTGTAAGAAGTCCTATACTTTTTAAGTAATTAAAGTTTTCTTTAATAAAAATTTTTTCGTCTTTTATATTTTTAAATATTTTTCTAAAAAATATGCCTAATAATAAAAATATTAAGATATTTAAAGTCAATATTAAAAAGTAATATGAATTTATTTCGCTCACTTCTTTCAAAATAAAAGAAATTCCAGGTAATTCTATAGATAAATTGAGATTTATCTTATCAAATAATTTTGGAAAAATACTGAATATACTGAAAAATAGTAACCCTATAGCACTAACCACAATCCAAAGGTTAGATAATCCATAAATAAATCTGTTAATTTTTTTAAATCTTTCTTTTGTCATGCTAATCACTCTCCCATTTTTTAATTGATAATAATAGCATATCACAAAAATAATTAAAAGTCAATAATTAATTATTGTTTTTCAATAATTTTTTTATTTAAAACAACAATTAATTATTTCCACTATAAAACTTTTATTTTCACAAAATTCATGATATAATTTATAGAAAGATTATATTTTTTTATTTTAAAAAATGTTTATTTTATTTTTGAATAAACAATTATTTTTATTACAATTTTAGGAGAATTTTTTATGAATGAAAAAGCAGCTTTTTTTGATTTAGATGATACAATTCTTGAAACTTATAGTGGTAAATTATATTATAGTTATTTACTTAAAACAAATCAGATAAGTTTTAAATATTTTATGAAATTACTGCCACTTCCTTTTTTATTTATTATGGGAATAATGGATATAGAAAGTATTACTAGAAAATTATCTGAAAGATTTATAGGAATGACTTATGATGAAGTAATTAAAATGGGTAATGATTGGTATGAAAATAATGGAAGACAATATGTTAGAAATTTTATAAAAGAAATAATTGAAAGCCATAAAAAAGATGGTTTTAAAATTATAATGCTTTCGGCTTCTCCTTGGTCAATATGTTATCCCGTTTTTAAAGATCTTGAAATGGATGATTTAGTATGTAGCGAGTTAATTTTTGAAAATAACATTTTCGTTAGAATGGCGGATGATTATTGTTATGGGCAAAAAAAAGCCGACATGGCTGTCGACTATTCTAAAAAACATGATATTGATTTAAAAAAATCTTATTTTTATACAGATTCACATTCTGATTTACCATTTTTAAAAAAAGTAGGTAATCCTATTTGTGTAACTCCTGATAAAAAATTAAAAAAAGTTGCATTAGAAAATAATTGGAAAATACTTGATTAAAAATCTAAAACTATTGAAATAGGGCAGTGATCTGAACCGAAAACATCGGTGTGGATTTCTGCTTTTTTTATTTTATCTTTCATATTATTTGAAACATAAAAATAATCTATTCTCCACCCAACATTTCTATCTCTTGCTTTTGTTTTATAATCCCACCAAGTATAATTTTCGCCATTATCATTAAATAATCTCAAACTATCAACAAACCCAAAATCAAGAAAATCATCAATCCATTTTCTTTCTTCGGGTAAAAATCCTGAAGAGTTTTCATTCTCTTTAGGTCTTGCAAGGTCTATTTCTTTATGAGCAGTATTAACATCTCCGCATACTATTATATTAGGTTGTTTTTGAATATATTCTTTTAAAAAATCTATGAGATAATAATAAAACTCCATCTTATATTTTAATCTTTCTTTTGAAGCTTTTCCGTTAGGGAAATAAATATTAAAAAGAGAAAATTCTTCATATTCTGTTATTAAAACTCTACCTTCTTTATCGAATTCTTCTCTGTTAATAGTTTTTAAAACATTATTAGGTTTTACAGAAGAAAATGTAGCGACTCCCGAATATCCTTTTCTTACAGCTGAAAAAATATTAATTTCATAATTTAATTCCATTATTTCTTGAGGGAATTGTTCTTTTAAAGCCTTTATTTCTTGCAAACATAATATATCCGGTTTATATTTATTTATAAAATCAATAAAACCTTTTTTATGTGACGCTCTTATTCCATTCACATTCCATGAAAAAATCTTATACTCCATTTGTTTTAATCTCCTTTCATTTTTATTATAGAAAGTGCCGTTTTTATTCCGTCAACTGCAGATGAAGTTATTCCTCCTGCATAACCCGCACCTTCACCGGAAGGATATATTCCTTTTATTGAAGATTCAAAATTTTCATCTCTTTCTATCCTTATGGGAGAAGAACTTCTAGTTTCAGGAGCAGTTAAAACAGCATCTTTTAAATTAAATCCTTTTAATTTTTTATCAAAATCATCAATAGAACTTTTTAAAGCTTTTATTATAAAATCAGGTAATATGTTTTCCATTTTTTCAAAATATGTTCCAGGCATATAAGAAGGTTTAACATTAAAAAATCTCGTGCTTATTTTATCATTTAAAAAATCACTTAATAATTGAACCGGAGCATAGTAATTGTTCATTAAACTTTTTTCAAAAGCTTTATTTTCTATTAATTTTTGTAAAAACATTCCTGCGAGAGGGTGATTAGATTTAAAATCTGTTGTTTCTACATTGACGAGCAAAGCACTGTTAGAATTTATATTATCTCTTTTATTTTTACTCATTCCATTTATTACGATAGAGTTTTTTTCTGAAGAGCTTCCTATAACATAACCACCGGGACACATACAAAAACTATAAACCGCCCTTAAATCTTTTGTTTTTGTAGATATCTTATAATCTGCAGCAGATAAAGATTTATGATTAAAAAATTTTCCATATTGAATTTTATTAATTAATTCTGCAGGGTGTTCAATTCTTACTCCCATTGAAAAAGGTTTTTGAGAAATTTTCATATTTTTGTTTAAAAGCATTTCAAAAGTGTCTCTTGAGCTGTGCCCAATTGCTAAAACTAAAGTATCAGTTTTAATTTTTTCATTTCCATTTATTTCAATAAATTCAACTTGCCCGTTTTTTATAATTATATCAGTTAATTTTGATTCAAACAAATAAGTTCCACCAAGAGATTCAATTTTATTCCGTAATGAAATTACAACTTTTCTCAAAACATCTGTTCCTATATGAGGTTTATTAAAATAAAGAATTTCTTTAGGCGCTCCTGACTCAACAAATTCATTAAATACTTTAGGTATAATTTTATCTTTATCTTTAATTAAAGTTGTAAGTTTACCATCAGAAAATGTTCCTGCACCGCCTTCACCAAATTGAACGTTACTCTCTTCATTAAGAATAGAGTTTTTCCAAAAGCTTTCTACTGTTTTGACTCTTTTTTCAATTTTTTCTCCTCTTTCTATTATAATAGGTTTCAACCCAGCTTCACACAATATGAGAGCACAGAATAATCCTGCAGGGCCGCTGCCAACTATAACAGGTCTTGAAAATTCCGAAACATTTTTTAAATGAGGAATAAAAAATGTTTCTTCTTGAACTTTTTGATAATCCGAATTATTTTTTAAAAATAAATTTTCATTTTCAATTTCTGCAAGAATAGTATAATTAAAAAATATCATTTTATTTTTTTGACGTGCATCAATAGATTTTTTTTCAATTATTATGTTTTTAATATCTTTTTCTGAAATTTGAAGCTTTTTTGAAACTTCATTTTTAATTTCAGTTTCATTTCTTTCTATTTCAAGTCTTATTTGATTTACTCTAATCATTTTTTCTCACCTTTCCTACATTCTACTTTTCAAAACTTTTCCCGTATAACTTATATTATTTTTTGCTATATCTTCAGGTGTTCCAATTGCAATTATTTCTCCGCCTTCATCTCCTGCATCAGGACCTAAATCAATTACCCAATCAGAGTTGTAAATTATATCGAGATTATGTTCTATAATTAAAACTGTATTTCCACTTTTTACTATTTTACGAAGCATTTTCAAAAGATTTTTTACATCCGAATAATGTAAACCAGTAGATGGTTCGTCAAGAAGGTACAATGTTTTTCCTGTATTTGTTTTTGATAGTTCTTTAGATAATTTAACTCTCTGTGCTTCTCCACCAGAAAGTGTAAGGGCACTTTGACCAAGTTTTATATAACTTAACCCGACATCAAAAAGCACTTGCAATTTTTTTCTCAATTTAATATTATCTTCAAAAAAATCTAATGCTTCTTCTACATTCATGTTCAGAACATCTGATATATTTTTTCCTTTATAAAAAATTTCTAAAGTTTGTGGCTTGAATTTTTTCCCATGACATATATTGCATTCAACCCAAACATCTGCCATAAAATACATTTGTATTGATTTTCCGCCGTCTCCATTACAAGCAGGGCATTGTCCATCTTTGCTATTAAAACTGAAATGACTTTTATTCAATCTCTTAATTTTTGATTGCTCTGTAGCAGCAAAAATATCTCTTATATCATCAAATATACCCGTATAAGTTGCAGGATTTGAACGCGAAGTTTTTCCTATAGGGTTTTGTGATATATTTATTATTTTATCAATATTTTCAAGACCTTCAATTTTATCATAATTTTTATAAATATCTAATTTATTTTTTAAATGATTTTCAATTGCTGGGTATAGACTTTTAGTAATAAGACTACTTTTTCCAGAACCGCTTACACCAGTTACACTTACAATTACTCCAAGTGGTATTTCAACGTCAATATTTTTTAAGTTATTACAACTCACATTCGTTATTTTTATAGTTTTATCAAAAGTCTTTCTATTAATTTTTTTCCCATTTTTTGATTTAAACTCAGACATCATTTTTAAGTATTTAGAAGTTTCTGAATTTTCATTTTTTATAACTTCATCAAAAGTTCCTTGTGAAACTATTTCTCCGCCATGAATACCTGCACCTGGGCCTATATCAATTATTTTATCTGCAGCAGCCATAGTATCATAATCATGTTCAACAATAAGAAGAGTGTTTCCTTCATCTCTAAGTTTTATTAATAGATCAATCAATTTTTTATGATCTTTAGAATGCAATCCAATCGAAGGTTCATCAAAAACATAAAGAATATTTGTTATTTCGCTACCCAACTGTGAGGCAAGCTTGAGACGTTGTGCTTCTCCACCAGATAATGTGGGAATAGGTCTATCAATTGTTAAATAAGATAAACCAACATCTATTAAATTTTTCAATTTTTTATTTAGTTCAATTAAAATTTGAGATGATATTTTTAATTCCTTTTCTGAAAAATATTTGGGTAAATCTTCAATCCGTTTTTTTAATTCTTTTATAGTTAATGAAACTATTTCGGGAAACCTTTTATTTTGAACAGTTACTAAACGACCTTCAGGAGATAATCTTTCACCATTACACATATCACAAGTGCTTTCTGACATGAACTTTTCGGCAATAGTAGTAGCAGAACTACTTGTGTTTTCATCAAACAATCTTTTTATATAATTATAAGCTCCTTCAACCGGTCTAATAATTTCTCCTTTTCTTCCATTAGATGTGTTATATTCAAATTTAAATTTTTCTCCTTTTGAGCCAAATAAAGCTTTTTTTCTAAATTCTTCTGGTAAATTTTTCCATGGAAGTTCTAAATCAACTTTCATATCATTTGCAAGAGCAAGAATTTCCCCTCTCATCCAATTGGCATTAGGATTTTTTCTGTGTTTTCTTAAATCTCCCCACCATGGTGAAGCACTATCGAGAATTGATTTGTCTTGTTCAGTAATTATAAGATTTATATCAATTTCAAGTTTTTTACCGAGCCCTTTACATTTTGGACACATGCTTTCAGGATTATTAAAACTGAATGCTGAAGTAGTCAATTCAAAAAAGTTTTTATCACAAAAATAACACATATCTTTTGTTTGTAAAACATATTCTTCTATTTCATTAATTATTAAAGATAATGCTCCATTACCGAGTGAAAGACATTTATCTATATCTTTTTTTAAATCAAAAATTTCTTCAGCATTGATATTTCCAAAAGGTTTTATTTTAAGAGATAATTCGGGTTTTAAACTGCTTATAAAATCTTTGATTTCACTTTCAGTCATTTTTATTACTGCTCTTCCACATTCAGGACAATGTCTTATCCCTATTTTTGAAAAAAGAAGTTTTAAATAATCATAAATTTCCGTTAATGTTCCTACAGTAGAACGAGGGTTTCGACTAATATTTTTTTGTTCAATTGCAACTGCAGGGGGCAATCCTTTTATTTGATCAAAATCGGGTTTTTCAAATTGTTCAAAAAAAGATTTTCCGGAATTAGACATACTGTCCATGAAACGTCTTTGACTTTCAGCAAAGATAGTATCAAAAGCAAGACTTGATTTACCACTACCGCTCAATCCTGTTATCACAGTCATTTTATTTTTAGGGATTTCACAACTTATATTTTTTAAATTATTTTGTCTAGCTCCTTTTAAAATGATGTTTTCTGAAAAATTATTTGTATCTTTTTGAATTTCTTCAAAAATATTTTTTTCATAATTATTTTTTTTGTTTTCAAGTTGATATTGATTGAGTTTTTGTAAATCTGAATCTATGATATCAGGAATTTCAAAATTCTCTTCTTTATCATCTAACCATTCAGGCCAATGTGATAACCATTGAGGAACTTTAAAATCTTTAACTCTTTCTAAATTAGGATTATAAGCTTCAATATTTATAATAGGGGTTTTATCAAAGCAATCCATTTTAGATACTTTTAATAAATTTTCTTGAATGTTAAAATCTAAAACTTTCACCGTAGTCATAGCAATAGGATTTGGTCTTACTGGAGAACGTGTAGCGAATACTCCTGTTTTAGAAATATTTTCATAAGGTGGAGTTACTTGAAGCGTTTTTCTATAAGTCGTTTTATCGAATTTATCAAACCACCATAAAACCCTTAAATGAGAAATGTTATTATTTAATAAATGAGAAAATTTTTCTATATTATCCATTTTTAAATAATAGTTTCCTTCAACTTTTTTAATTATACCTTGCTTTTGCACATTATAAGAATCATTTTTATTATTAATATTATTTTTAATAATTTCACTTATATCCAAAAAATTTTTAATATTTTTTTCTTTTTTAAAAGAATTACCTTCAAAAACTTCTTTTATTCTATCTTCACAAGGGATATGAGGTTTTATATCGAATAAAAAAGTTTCATTGTATTCAAAATCATCTATTTCTATAATGCCTTCTTTTTCATATAAATTTATAATTTTCACAGTTTTAAATTTTAAAATGTCGATAGGATTATTATCATTTTTGAAAAAAATTATTGCATGACTGAATAAATTTAAATATTTTAATGCAGGTTTAAAATCACTATAAATATCTAAATAACAAATATCAGAATTTTTTTTAATTTTTCCAATGGGAAAAATCGTATATTCTTTTGAATCTTTTTTTAAAATTTCACTCATGTTATTGTCTCCTTAAAATATAGTTTTAAGAATACATTCAATCAATATAAAGGTTTTACAGGCAAAAATAAATCTACAATATGAATTTCAGAAGTTGTATCATGATACATTTCAAAACACAATCTGTCATCTGGTTGATAACCACTTGAAGGAAGCCATTCTGAAAACATTTTGTTCCAAGCAAATTGATAATCATTTGAAGATATTTCAAACCTTCCAACTGCATAAATACCTCCGGGAATTATCATTTTTTCAGAATCTTCATATGTATCAATTTTAGATACATTTTTTATAGACATACATACACTAATCCTTAACTTTTTTTCGTCTGTTAAACCTTTAAAATCATGAAAACTTGTTAAGAATTTTGTTTCGGAACTATACGATAGATTTTTTTTAGCAGCTAAGATCGCAAGTTTTTTAAATAAATTTTCAAAAAGTTTTGAATCTTCAACATATTTGCCTGTATGCCGTATATAGATAACATTCATATCAGAAATTTTCTTAATTTTTATGTTATCAAAAATATTACTATCCACCTTTTTATTATATTGTCTGCTTCTCATTTTTCTATTATAGCAGACAACTTCATCTAAGACTTTTCCTTTATTGCTATTTTTAAAATTAAGACCATTTTTTTTCATTTCACTCGCATTTATTCCATAATGTTTTTTAAAAGATTTTGCAAAAGAAGCTTGATTTGAAAAACCTAACTCAATTGAAATATTCATAATAGGGATTTTAGGGTCAGATAAAATTAAAAATGCTGCTTTTTCAAGTCTTAGCCTTTGAATAAATTGAAAAAGAGTTTCCCCAGTAATAGAAAAAAATATTCTATGGAAATGATATGGAGAAAATCCTGCAATTTCAGACAATTGCATTAAAGAAAAATTTTCTGAAAGATTTTGTTCTATATAATCTTGAACTTTATTTATTTTCGAAATATATTTATCATATGATTTTTTATTTATCATATTTAGAGTTTTTGGCAGTTCTCACAAAAATAAATGCTACCTCCAAGATAAGCCTCTTTTTTTATCGTTCCGCCGCATTTTTTGCAAGGTTTTTTGATGCCGTTTTTACTCATTTTTGTAATGTAATTACCGTTATTCCCAAAAAAATCTTTTTCGATATCTCTTCCTCCTAAATCGATCATTTTTTTCAAAACATATTTGACATTCTCAAAAATGATTTCTTTTTCTTGAGATGAAAGTGTTTTAATTTTTCTTTTTGGATGTATTTTTGATTCCCATAAAATATCTTGTAAAACTCCGTTTCCCAAACCAGGAATTCTTTGTTCGGTAGCTAAAAAAGCTTTTGCACTCAATTTTTGATATTCTGGATTTTCTATCATTTTATAAAAATAATTTAAGTTAAAATCTTCAGAAATTGGTGAAGGCAATTTTTTTGAGTTTAAATAATAAAAATTATCGAAAGTATCTTTTTCAAAACACCATAACCCCCCGTACATCTGTACAGAACCTGTAAAAAAACTTTCGTCTTCAAATTCTACTAATAATTGATGTTTTAAAGGCTTTTTTTCACCTTTTTCATAATATTTTAAATTTACTCCATCGCCTAATAACAATCTCATTTCTTCGATTTCAATTTCTATTAACCCTCCGAAACTTAATGATTTTCCGATTCTTTTTCCTTTTAATAAATTATCATAATTTCCTGGTTCTCCGTGAAACCAGGCGAACTTGTGTGGTGAATGATTAGCAGTTACTTTTTTAATTATTTTACTCGATATAGTTTTATTCATTTGTGCTGAAATCACAAAAGCTTCTGGAAATTCAATCATTTTTTCATCCTCCTATAAATTGAAAAATTAATTATTCTTATAAAATAAATTTGATCCTCTTTAAATTTTTGTGAATAAAAATTGTTGAACGATATTAGGTTATTTAAGTTTATACATAATCTAAAAACTTTTTAAAACTATCCGCTCTGTCATCTCGAACAACGTTTTTTGGAGGAGAGATCTGCACATTTTGGTTTTTTATTAAGTTATTTCAATACATAACATAAAATCGCAAATTCGCAGATTTCTCCTCAAAAGAAAAAAACTTTTTCGTTCGAAATGACATATCTCATAATTTTCTTTTCCGAATAATAAGTTTCAACTTTTCATATTTTCCCACAAAAATTTAAAGAGAAGCATAAATTTTTTTGAGTGTATTATATAATTATATAATAAATATGATTAAAAAATCAAAGAAGCAGAAAATTGATAAGTTGATCAGGAAAAACTATTAATGTTTAATTGATTAAATGGTTAAACGTTTAAATAGTAAAAAGCTAAAAGTGGCAAGTGAAACAAATTTTTTAAATTATAATGCTTTGACGGTAAATATGGATTTTAAAGTTGGTCAGTAGACAGTTGGTCGGTTGGTTAGAAAAAACAAATATACCGAAAAGTTGAAAGTTGAAAATGACACAATTTTTTAAATTATAATGCTTTGACGGTAAATATGGATGAAATAATTTAGCGAGCAATTGAGAATTTTCGTCAAAAAAACAATTGAGCGAATCAAAAAATGCGTAAGAAAATAGCATGTCTGAGCGTAGCGAGTTTGCTATTTTCCGCAAGTTTTTGACCGAGCGAAATTTGTTTTTTAGAAAATTTGATCTTGTGAGCGATTTATTTTATCCAATGTTTACCACTTCATTATTATAATCATTTTCTTTTAAAGCTTTTCCTTTAGAACTTACAAACTAATTATTTTATGCATTTACAAAAACCTGTCCACCCCGTCAACCTTCGGTTGTCACCCCTCAAGAGGGAAATTAAGTACAAATGCTTGTTTAGCGTTATTTCTAATCAACTTTCTTTGACCAACATTGTCATAAGTGCTGTAACGCCGTGCAGAGTTCGGCGTGGCTGTTACACTACATTAGAAGCAAAAAACGGTTAATTTTAAAATGGTTTTCCTTTCAACTAACCTACTTTCTAAAGTAATAAATACACAAAAATTACATAGAATCTTTTCTTTTCCGTATTTCTTTTTTGGTAATATGGCGGAAAATCAAAAATCAGTTGAAAAAAGTCGCATTCAAGCCAACGCTAATTATGTTTTTATATGATATAATTAAATAAATGATTTTGATATCCTCTAAATTTTAAAGGAGTATTAAAAATGAAAATAGATTATACGGGATATGAGTTGTTTAAAAATTATTGTTATAACAAAGCAAAATTTGAAGATTTTATTAATCATCCTTCGTATAAAACAATTTTAAACCATGGTTTTTTTTATGAAACAGGTATTTCTGAAAAAGTTATTAAAAAGGCTTTAGAAACAACTGATTCAAGTTTTTATGGTTTTTATAATATTGAAATTTTTAAAAATAATATTAGCAAATTTGAAAGTTTGATTGGTGAAATAAAGCTTTATGAAAAAGAATGGATAAAATCAATTGAAAATATTTATTTTAATTATTTTCCAGAAAAAATGTTAGAAGATATCACTATATATCCAATTTTAGGATATGATGTTGGAATAGGTTTTGAAAATTCTGTTTGTTTAAATATTTCCAACAATATGTATTTGGAGAATTCAAAAGAAATTTTTTATTGGATAATTCATGAGGTTTTTCATGTTATTTATAACAAAATACATATGATTCCTAAAATTAATTCGATAATTTCTTCTAAAAATTGGTTAGATTACTTCAAACTCTTTCTTCAAAATGAAGGGTATGCTGTATATTTCCCTTTAAATTCAAGGATTGAAAATAATGATGTAAAAAATGAAAAATATCCTGGTATTTATGATTATAAGATAATTCTTGATGATAAAAAAATAAATTTTGAGATTCAAAATTTTTTAAAAATCGTTAAAAATATTGAAAAAAATAAATATTCTGAAGATGAATGTATAGAATATTTATTTGGAAATTTCCGTTATACATACAGAATAGGTTGCGAAATGATTAGAAGAGTGTATAAAGTCTTTGGAAAAAACGCTGTAAAAGAAGCTATTTATGAAGATTATAATAATTTTTTTGATAATTACATATATTTATTGCAACAATGAAATTTTTACAAAATTTTAAACCTTTTTATAAATATAGTATAATATTTATGTAATTATTATTTAATTTTTAGAGGTGGTTTTATGAAAATAATTTCAAAATTAAAAGTTATACTTATTGTTTTATTTATTATTCTTATTAATGTTATACTATTATTTTTTTATCAATCTAATAATTTAAAAAATGATGCGAATTTTGTTAATTATACGGGTCTCATTAGAGGAACTGCTCAAAGACTTGTAAAGTTAGAAATTGCTGGAATACCTTCTGATAATTTGATTTATCAAATCGATGAGATTATTTTTAAATTAAATTCTGATGATAAATCTTCAGATTTCCCTAAAATAAATGATATTCATTATATAGAATATTTAAAAGAAGTTAGTGATGCTTGGGAAATGCTGAAAAATGATATTTATTTTTCGAGAGCAAATAATAATTATTCATCTTTATTAGATATGAGTGAAAACTTTTTTAATTTATCTAATGATTTAGTTTATGCAACGGAAGATTTTTCAACAAAAAAATTTAATATTTCTCAAAGAATAAGATTGATTACTTATTTTTTAAATTTTATTATTTTAATAATAATATGGATTATTTTAAAAAATAAAGTTATCAATCCTTTTATATTTTTAATCAATGCAATTAATAATTTAGATATTTCTAAAGCGATTCCAGAAAAATTTTTACAAAGAAAAGATGAAATAGGTACGTTATCAAAGTCTTTTCAAAAAGTTATAGACAATCATAATAAGATGATTGATTATATTCAAAAAAATGAGCTTTATAATAAAAAACTCATCACTGCCATTGAACAAAGCGCTTCTACTGTAGTAATAACAGATACTGAAGGAAATATTGAATATGTTAATCCTAAATTTGTTGAAACTACAGGGTATACGTTTGAAGAGGCTTTGGGAAAAAATCCTAATATTTTAAAATCAGGTGAAATGGATTCTGAAAATTATAAAAAAATGTGGGATACTATAAAGAATGGAAACGACTGGCAAGGAGAATTTCATAATAAATCAAAAAGCGGAACTTTATATTGGGAATATGCCGTAATTTCACCTGTAAAAGATAAAAAAGGCAATATAACAAATTTTGTAGCTGTTAAAGAGGATATAACGGAAAAGAAAAAAATGGAAAATTCTTTAAAATACCAAAAAGAAGTTCAAAATATTATTTCGATGATTTCTTCAGATTTTGTGAAAAATAAAAATGAAGATTTAGATAAAACTCTCAATAACACTTTAAAATTATTATCAGAATTTTTAGATGCTGATAGAGTTTATATCTTCCTTTTTTCAGAAAAAGAAAATATAATAATTAACACACACGAGTATTGCAAAAAAAATGTTGAATCTCAAATGAATTTATTTAAAAATCTTTCAATGAAAGATTTTAAATGGACTGTTTCAAATATAAAAAATAATAATATTATTAATATTTATGATGTTAATGCTCTACCAAAAGAAGCTAAAAATGAAAAAGATCTTTTCTTAAAAAATAATCTTTTATCATTGATTAGTATTCCAATGATTAGTGAAAATAATGTTCTTGGGTTTTATGGTTTCGATTTTATTAATACTCATAGTTCTTATAATGAAACATTAGAGTTTGCTTTAAAAACTATTGGAGAAATTATTGCAAGTGCTATCGCTCAAAATACTATTTTAAAAAAATTAAAAGAAAACGAAAATAAATTTAGAAGTTATATTGATAACGCTCCTGAAGCTGTAATGATAGTAGATGAAAATGGAAATTATATAGAAGTAAATAAAGCTTCGATTACATTGACAGGTTATTCAGAAGAAGAATTGTTAACTATGACTATAAAAGAACTTCATGTTTTTACTGACAATATAAACGAACAACATTTCAAAGGTCTAAAAAGGAAAGGGTATGCTAAATCAGATATTATAATGAAAAGAAAAGATGGGAAAGAAATCTGGTGTACTATAGATGCCGTAAAACTTTCTGAAAATAGATTTATAGGATTTCATAGAGATATAACAGATAGAAAAGAAGCTGAACAAGCTCTTATGAAAAGCGAAGCTCTTTTAAAAGCCTCTCAAAAACTTACAAAAGTTGGTGCATGGGAATGGGATGTAAATAATCAAACAATGTTTTGGACTGAACAAACTTACCACATTCATGGTATGATCCCTTATGAAATACCTTTAAATTCAAAAAAACATATTGATGAAAGTTTAAAATGTTATAATCTTGAAGACGTTTCAATAATAAATGAAGCTTTTAAAAATTGTGCTGAAAAAGGCATTCCTTATGATTTTAAATTACCTTTTACTACAGTTAAGGGAAAGAAAATGTGGATTAGAACTACTGCCGAACCAATTTATGAAAACGGAAAAATAACTAAAGTTATTGGAAATATAATGGATATTTCTGATATTAAGAAAAATGAATTTGATTTAGAAAAAGCAAAAAAGGAAGCTGAGCAAGCTAATAAAGCTAAATCAGAGTTTTTAGCTAATATGAGTCATGAAATAAGAACACCAATGAACGGTATTATAGGAATGACTCATCTAGTTTTAAAGACAGAATTATCAGAAGTTCAAAAAGATTATCTAACAAATGTTGAAAAAGCTGCTAAAAGTTTGTTAGTTATCATTAATGATATTCTTGATTTTTCAAAAGTTGAGGCAGGAAAAATTGAATTGAATTTTTCTTCTTTCGATTTAAATGATTTAATTGAAGAGGTTAAAGCCGTTATTTTACCTCAAGCAAAAGAAAAAAAGGTAAATTTTATTATTGAAAAAGATAAAAATATTCCTAATTCGCTTTTTGGAGATCCGGCCAGATTAAAACAAATACTTATAAATATTCTTGGAAACGCTGTAAAATTTACTGATAAAGGTTTTATTAAACTTGAAATAATAATTTATAAAAAAATTGATGAAAATTCTTTTAAAATAAAATTTAAAATTGAAGACTCAGGAATAGGAATTTCTGAAAAATATATTGAAGATATATTTAGTCCTTTTACTCAAGGTGATTCATCTACAACAAAAAAATTTGGTGGAACAGGCTTGGGTCTCCCTATTTCAAAAAAAATGGTGAATTTAATGCATGGAGAAATTTTTGTTGAAAGTACAATTGGTAAAGGGAGTATATTCACTTTTTTTGTTCCTTTAAAAAAAGGAACAAAATTAAAAACAAGTCAAATCAAATCAAATAAAGATTATGAAATGAATAATGGTAAAGTCGAAGGCGTAGAAATACTCGTTGCAGAAGATAATAAAATAAATCAAAAAGTAGTTAAAGGTTTGTTTGAAAATTGGGGTATTCCATTTATACTTGCTGAAAATGGTAAAGAAGTTATAGAAATTCTTAAAACAAAAAAAGTAGACTTGATTTTTATGGATATTCAAATGCCGGAAATGGATGGACTTGAAGCTACTAAAATAATACGTAATTCTATATCGCATGAAAATATTCCTATTATTGCAATGACAGCAAGAGCTATGGAATCAGATAAAAAGAAAAGCTTTGATTGCGGAATGAATGATTTTATTACAAAGCCTATAAATCCTGAAGAAGTATTTGATATAATGATTAAATGGCTTCCTGCTCATAAAATAGCTGAAATTTTTAAATCAAAACAAAAAGTTGAAAAAGAATCTGTTAAAGAAAAGTTAGATAAAAGAAATTATAGAGGTTTGAATACTATCGACGGAATCAAAAGGTTCATGGGAGATGTTGACGAATATAAAAATTCTTTAATGATAATAATTGAAGAATATTCTGATTTTAATAAAAAACTACAACAGGTTCTTGAAAAAAATAACTTAAATGAATTTAAAGATTCAATTCATAAATTTAAAGGAATGGTTGGGAATATAAGCGCTGATAAATTATATAATATATGTGTTGATATAGAAAAAAATATAGAAAACGAAAATATATCAAATAATTTTTTAGAAGATTTCAATATTGCATTTTCAGAATTATTACAAAGTATAAAAGTATTTTTAAAAGAAAACACCTCTTAATTTTAAGGGGTGTTTTTTATATATGAAATAAATACTAAAAAGTGTTGTATTCAATCTCGTCAAGAATATCAGAAATATCTATTGGAGAAATTTTTTTTAATTCTTTTTTTATATCAAAAAAAGCTTTTCTAAAAGTATCATTTTGATTTCCTGTTATTATTTCTATTGCACATTCATTTAAAGCCGCTAAAAGATCCGCCGTTCTAACGTATTTCCCGTAAACTTCATCAAATGGATTTAAAATATGTTTTTCATGTTTTTTAACAAAATCACTTATATTCTCATTTGAATTTTTCCAAGTAATTAAAAAATCTTTCTCAATATCAGAAATAATATTTTCAAGACCTTTAACTTTTCTTTTTGTAGGGGTTATAACGTCTCCTGTAAAGGCTTCTGGCAAATCGTGAAGAATAGAAGCTGAAATTATATCATAAATAGTATTTTCATTCTCATTATTATAAAGAGCTAAAATATACGCAATTATCAACACATAAAATGAATGAGAAGATACTGTATTTTTTATATGCCTATGATTTTTATTCCATCTTGTCATAGAATTCATTCTTATAGTGACATTTAAAATACTCTCTTGAATATTTTCTATATAACCTTTATAAGAACTTTTTGTATTCAAAATTTTATCTTCTATATCTTTTTTTGGTGTTGAATAATACTCTGAAAAAATTCTACTGTTAAGATCTACTTCTTTTTTTGAAACAAAAAGAGTAATCAATTTAACGGCATTAGAGACATCGGAATCAAACTCATGATTAACAAAAAAACGCTCTGAAAATTCTTTATCAAAATGTATTTTCAAATCTTTATAAGACTCTTCAGTTAAGCTTAAAAGAATCTGTTTATTTATTTCTTTTATTTTATCTTTTACCTCTAAAGAGACATCGGAAAGTATTAATTTTGGTAACTCATGCATTATTCTATTGTGAATAATTTTTATTATTTCGTTTTTCGATAAATTTTGGAAAAACAATAAAGACATTACAGAACTATGAAAAGCGTTATCCGCTTCAGTAAATTTAATCACAGCAGGTCTATTATTCCATCTGTAAATAGTAAAAAAATTTGTAAGTTCAATAAAAAATCTTCCTAATCCCATTAAATTCACATCCTTTAAGTATTTTACTTTTTCATATAATTATATATATTATAATATATATAATAAAAAAATCAAAGTTTCTGTTGAGGAGAAATTTTATTTGCCCCTCATTAAAATATTGAAATGACGAGGAATAGGAATTAAATAAAAATATTATTTTGAAAATTTTTTAAGTTTAGCTTTTTTCTTCCCATTTATTTTTATTCTCCTTATTTATTCAAGTTTTTTATTTTTTTTCCACACATCATCTATTCTAACAAATAGAAAAAAAGATCTCTTCTTTTGATTAGAAATCTGCAGGTTTGTGGTTTTATGTTTTAGAATAATTTATTAAAAAATCAAAATTTGCAGATCTCTCTTCCAAAAAAATTCATTCAAGATGACAGTGCGAAAAAATCTTTTTTTATTATTTATAAATTTTATCGACTTTTGCGAAAACACAATATCACTCAGCAATTTTTCTTGCTCTTTTCTATATAGAACCTTTTATTCCAAAAACAAAAAAGAATGTTGATTAAATATTAATTAAGACTTAACTTTTTAAAGCAAAAAAAATTTGACAAAATGTAAAAAATATTATACAATATATATAGATTATCTTACACGAGAGAGGTGGTAAATATGTCATATCAAGAAAAGAGAACCATAGTTTCCATAATAACGGGTGTAATTATACTAGCGGCTTACATCATTTATTCGTATGGAAGATATCAAACAGGAACTATTTCTTCTGATGATTTAAAAGTCTGGGCGGGAATCATATTAATTTTTATCGGTATTGGTGTAATCTCAACAATTATAATCCAAATCATTTTTCACATTCTGCTCTCAATATCTATAGCCATACAGGAAAATATGAAGACGGGTAAATGTGATGATAAAGAAATTGAAAAAACTATCAATGCACAAATGTTAACTGATGAAATGGATAAGCTTATTGAGTTAAAGTCAATGAAAGTAGGCTTTGTTATAGCTGGAATAGGATTTGTAATAGCTTTAACAACACAACTTTTGAATTATCCAGCAGCAGTTCTTCTTAATGTAATGTTTATATCCTTTAGTGTTGGATCAATTTTTGAAGGATTGACTCAGATATATTATTACAGAAGAGGAATTAAAAATGGCTAAAAAGTTTAGAATTACAAATAACATCAGACGCTTTCGTTTCTTTGCTAATGAAATGACACAACAACAGCTGGCCGAAAAAGTTGGAGCTTCAAGGCAAACTATTCTAGCCATAGAAGCTGGAAAATATTCTCCTTCTTTGGAACTTGCTTTCAAAATTGCAGATGCTTTTGATGTAAAAATTGGAGAAGTATTTGATTATGAAGTTTATGAGACATAATTTTAAGAATAATAAAAAATAAAAAAATCTTCAAAAAATTAGTATAATAAAACAAAAGTTTTTTAATTGGAGGTATCTAAATTGAACAAGAAAGAAAGCAAAATCAACCATTTATTACCTAATAAGTGTTTAATAGTGGTCTATTCATATCATCATAACAATACTGCAAAAATTGCTAAGATTTTTTCTAAAGTTTTAAATGCAGATATCCTGAATCCAAATCAGGTAACCCAGGATAATATTTCGCAATATAATCTAATTGGATTTGGCGCTGGAATAGACAGCGGAAAACATTACAAACCACTTTTGAATTTTGTCGACAATCTATCAAATGTAAACAAACAAAAAGCTTTTATTTTTTCAACAAGTGCAATTCAGGGTGTTACCAAAGTAAAAAAAGATCACTCATTGCTCAGGAGCAAGCTAGTTTCTAAAGGTTATATAATTGTCGATGAATTTAGCTGTAAGGGATTTAATACAAATAGCTTTCTTAAATATTTTGGAGGAATGAACAAGGGCAGACCAAACAACGAGGACTTTAAACATGCAGAAAAATTTGCTGTTGATATTTTACAAAAAATAATAGACAGTTCTATAGAACATTGAAATAATTGATTTTCTGCTTTACCAAGTGATATTTTTTCAATTGAAAATTACTCAAAAAAAATTTACAAAAAATATATCTTGACAAAAAAACAAATCCATGATATTATAGACTTGTTAGTCTAAACCAAAAGGTCTATAATATAGGAGGAGAAAAATGGATAATTTGAATTTTTTTCAATTTGTGTGTTTTTTTTGGGCATTTGTTGGAATAATCTCAAGAATTGCAATGGTTATAATGGGTAAAAAATGGAAAGAATGGGAATTAAAAAAAGTTTATAAAGATAAAAAGCCTTTTATCATTTATAAAATTGGGATTCTAGGATATTTATTTGTAGGATTTACATGGTATAAAGTTTTTACAACAGACGTAAAATTCAGTTGGGTAATAGCTCTTTTAATTTCATTAACTTTAATTAAAATTACTACTCTAATTTTTAATTATGAATCGTTTAGAAAATTTGCTGTAAAAACTTTAAATGATCGCAAAAAAATGATTACTCTAAATATAATTGTATTAATTTTTTCAATGGTTTTAATATCAATGGGGTTATTTCTTTACAAAAACTAAAGAGCGTTTTTTAAACGCTCTTTAGTTTTTGTACACCATCTATTATTTTATACATAGAATTTTTTAAATGCTTTTTTTTAATTTTTTCAATATTCTCATTGAAGCAGAATGCTTTGGTATGATATAATTAAATATAAACACTATTTTTGACAACACCAATTTTTTTCAAGGGGGTAAAAAATGAAAAAATACGTATGTGCTATTGATCAAGGAACAACAAGCACAAGATTTATAATTTTTGACAAAGAAGGAAATATAGTTGGTTCAGATCAATTGGAACACGAACAAATATATCCAGAATCTGGATGGGTAGAACATGATGCTTCAGAAATTTGGGAGAAAACTCAAAAAGTAATAATTGGGGGCATTTCAAAAGCTCAAATAAAAGTAAAAGAAATAGCGAGTGTTGGAATAACTAATCAAAGAGAAACAACTGTTATTTGGAATAAAAAAACTGGTAAACCTTATTATAATGCAATAGTTTGGCAAGATGTAAGAACTTCAGAAATGATAAAAAAAATAAGTATAGAAAACAGAGAATCAATAAAAAATAAAACAGGATTACCTTTAAATAATTATTTTTCAGCTATAAAAATAAAATGGCTTTTAGAAAATATTCCTGGATTGAAAGAAGATGCAAAAAAAGGTGATGCGTTGTTTGGAACTATAGATTCTTGGTTAATATGGAATTTGACTGGCGGAGTTCACGTTACTGACGTAACTAACGCATCAAGAACAATGCTTATGAATTTAAAAACTTTAGATTGGGACGAAGATCTAATAAAAATTTTTGATATACCTTTAAAACTTTTACCTAAAATAAAATCTTCTTCTGAAATTTACGGTAACGTTAAAGGTATTTTAGAATCTGTACCAATTTCGGGAGATTTAGGTGATCAACAAGCTGCATTGTTTGGTCAGACTTGTTTTAAAGCAGGAGAAGTAAAAAATACTTACGGAACAGGGTGTTTCATGTTATTAAACACAGGAGAAAATCCTGTATTTAGCTCAAAAGGGCTTTTAACTACAGTAGCTTTTAAAATAGGGAAAGAAAAAGCTCATTATGCATTAGAAGGTTCTGTTGCTATAGCCGGAGCATTAGTACAGTGGCTAAGGGATAATATGGGTATAATAAATAAATCTTCGGAAGTTGAAAAATTAGCTGAAAAAGTGAAAGATAATGGTGGTGTTTATTTCGTTCCTGCATTTTCTGGTTTGTTTGCTCCTTACTGGCGGGATGATGCCAGAGGAACTCTTGTTGGTATGACGAGATATTCGAATAAAAATCATATTGCAAGAGCTTCTTTAGAAGCTACAACTTATCAGACAAAAGATGTTTTGGAAGTTATGCAAGAAGAATCTAACATAAAAATAAATCAATTAAAAGTTGATGGTGGAATGGTGGTAAATAATCTTCTTATGCAATTTCAATCGGATATTTTAAATATTCCTGTTATAAAACCTAAAGTAATTGAAACGACGGCTTTAGGGGCAGCATATGCTTCTGGCCTTGCAGTAGGATTTTGGAAAAATAAGGAAGAATTAATAAAAAATTGGAGCCAAGGTAAAAAATGGGATCCTGTTATGGAAAAAATCAAAAGAGAAGGTTATTACAATAAATGGAAAAAAGCTGTTGAAAAAAGTATGAACTGGTTATGACTTGCGTCATAACCAGTTTTTTATTTTTTCGACTTCATCAGTTATTATAATGTCTGCATGTTTTTCAAATATTTTGAAATGCTCATAAGTGTTTAAAGTCCATATAGCTATTTTTATATTAGCACTTCTTAATTTTGTTAATAATAAATCTATTTGTTCTTGAGGAAAATGATCGGTAATTTCTACGGGGATATTCAAAGAATAGAAATTAATTTTTTTATGTAATTCAATTATTTCTTCAATAGTCATAACTCTTTCAATCAGAAGTCCTATTTTAACTTCAGAATCTAAATTTCTTAATTTTATTAAACTTTCAACATTAAAAGATGAAAAAAGTATATTTTCTAAATTAAAATATTTTTTTGATAAAGAATAAGTCTTTTCAACTACTTCAACTTCTTTTATTTCTAAGTTATTAAAAGAATCTTTAGGAAAAATTTCAAAAATTTCTTCGAGCTTAGGAATATTATTATTTTCAAAAACTTTAATATTTTTTAATTCTTCAAAAGTTAAATCTTTGATTTTCATATCTTTTCCTGAAATTCTTAAAATAGAATCATCATGAATTAAAACCGGAATATCATCTTTTGTCATTCTGATATCGGTTTCTATACCGTCTGCATTAAATTCAAATGCTTTTTTAAAAGATTCTAAAGTGTTTTCGTGAAATTTTGCTGTATAACCTCGATGTCCTAAAACTAATTTTTTCATTTTTGATTTTCCGTCCTTTCTTAAACTAATTTTTTTAAGTTCTTTCAAAAAACTTGTCTAATTTATCAAATTTTATTTCCATACTTATAGGCCTACCATGCGGACATGTTTGAAGATTCATACTGTGTATATTATTAATAAGTGTTTCTATTCCTGCAAAATCATCTCCTGTTTTAACAGCTGCACGACATGCTATTGTTGATATTGCTTTATCAAAAATTTTTTCTGGGTTTTCAATTCCTTCAAGTTTTAATTCTTCAACTATTTCACGTATAAGTATTTCTGGTTTTTTAAAATCAAGATTTAGGGGAACTGACGTTAAGATAGCTTCATTATTTTCAACTTTAATAATTATGCCTAGTTTTTTTATTAGATCATTTTTTTCTTTTATTATTTCGATACTTTCAAAATCAAGGTCGAGTTTTTTTTCAAATAAAAGAGCGTTTGAAACTATACCGTTTTGCTCAACAAAATGCTTTTTTAATTTTTCATACAACACTCTTTCATGTGCTGCATGAAAATCTATGAAAGTTATTCTTTCTTCATATTCTACAACTATATAACGTGTTTTAACTATTCCAAGAATTCTATAATTACGAATATTAGAATTTTCTTTTTGAGTATCTTGTTCAAAAATCTTTTTTTCTTTAATTTCCGATATATCAAAATTCATTCTTTTTTCATTTAAAAAATTATTTTCTTTTTTTATAAAATTATCAGAATTTGAATTTTCAGTTTTTTGAAAATTTTCTTTAAAATATTTAGGTGGAGAATAACTAAAATCTTCATGATTATGTGAAGAATGCTCTGTTTCTTTTTCATAATTTTGAATCTTTTTTTCTTCTGTTATATTTTCAAATGAAATACTGTAATTTGTTTTTTCTTTTAAGGCTGTTCTAAAAGATGTTCTAATAAAATTCATTACTTTTGAGCTATCAGAAAAATTAACTTCAAGTTTTTGAGGATGTACATTTACATCAATAGCTTCAGGGTTTATATCTATATTTATAAAAGAGTATGGATGTTTTGATTTTTCCAACATTTCACCATAAGCTTTATTTAAAATAGAAAAAAGCAACCCACTTTTTACATATCTTTTGTTAATAAAAAAATTCTGAGCGGTTCTGTTTATTCTTGTTGTATCAGGTTTTGAAATATAACCAGAGATTCTAATATCATTTTCAAAATCATCAATTTTTATTAAGTTTTCAGATTTCAATTCAGGGTAAAGTTTTAAAATTTTTTGTTCGAGAGAATCACTTTTTAAAATGTTGTAAATAGTTTTACCGTCTTTTATATATGTAAAATTACTTTCAAAATTCAATATAAATTTTTCTACTATTTCGGTTACATATCTTCCTTCTGTTGAAGGGGTTTTTAAAAATTTTCTTCTCGCAGGAACATTATAAAACAAATCTAAAACTTCTATTGTAGTGCCTACTTTTGAAGGAATTTTTTTACAAGATATTTCTTTTCCGCCTAAATGTTCTATTTGATTAGCTAGTTCGTCATTTTGAGTTTTTGATGTGATTTTAAGTTTTGAAATCTGACATATAGAAGATAAAGCCTCTCCTCTAAAACCGAAGCTATTTAAAGTGTATAAATCATCTATTGAATTTATTTTGCTTGTAGTATGAGGTAAAACAGCCATTTTTATTTCATCTAAAGTCATACCAAAACCATTATCTTCGACTTTAATATACGATTTACCACCTTCAGTTATTTCAACTTTTATAGCATCCGCACCAGCATCTATACTATTTTCAATTAATTCTTTTACTGCTGCAAAAGCTCCTGTTACAACTTCTCCAGCAGCTATTTTCATAACAACATCTTGTGAAAGACTTTTTATTTTCAAACTAAACACCTCATTTTAACTTTAATTCACGACATTTTTTTCCTTCAAATAATATTATTCCTGCACTTACAGAAACGTTTAATGATTCCACTTCATTTTTCATTGGAATAGAAATAGAGTCATCACAATGTTTTTTCACATTTTCTCTGATTCCTTTGCCTTCATTTCCCATTACAAGACAGAAAGGATAGCTATAATCAACTTCATAATAAGGTTTTCCATCCATATCAGCACAATAAACCCAAATATCATTTTCTTTTAAATATTGAATAGTTCTCGCTATGTTAGTTACAAGAATTATAGGAATTTTGAATACCTGGCCAGAAGAAACTTTTATAACCGTTGGAGTAACTAATACTGAATTATCTTTTGGAATTATTATTGCATTTACTCCCGCCGCTAAAGCGGATCTAATAATTGCTCCAAAATTATGAGGGTCTTGAATTTGATCTAGAATTAAAAGATAAGGTTTTTCAAATTTCTTTATATAATCAATATCATAATATTTAAAATCATCATCAATTTCAAAAACTATACCTTGACTTTTATCTGTACCAGTCATTTTTTTCAAAACATTATCGGGAACAAGGTTAATAGAATAACCATTATTTTTACAAATATTTATTATTGAATCACGGTTTAATTTTTGATCGATATAAATATTTTTTATTGAAAACTTACTGTTAACAGCTTCTATAAGCGAGTTTTTTCCATAAACATACATTTTTTAATCTCCTTTTTTAATTTTTCAAAATGTTTTTGAGCTTTGTAAGAGCTTGTAAAAACAGGCACTATGTAAATCTTTGCGAGCAATTATGCAAAGTTGTAAATTATAAAACGAAAAAAATATCTGATTTATCATTTTGAAAAAATATCATTCGATATGGCAGCGCATAAAAACAATTTTTATGTTTTTTATACATTTGAATATTTTTTTAAGGAACAGCTATCACTCATAAATTTTTACCCATACTTTTCTAATTAGAACTTAAAAACATTTTTAATTTTAATTGAAAAATATTTTTAGTATCACCTGCCAAAAATTCCACCTCTTACAATTAAAGTATAACATAAACATAAATTATTTTATATATTTTAAATTAAAATAATATAAAAATTATTTATATAATATCGAGATAAAATTTTTATGTTATAATTAAACTAGGTTAAAAAAACCATCTAATTTAAAATAATCAGAAATAATTTAGATGAAAAGAGGTTCTATAAATGAAAACTTGTAAAATATGTGGTGATAATACTTATAAGTATTTTGAAGAAAAATCAACTTATTATAAATGTAAAAAATGTGATTTTATTTTTTTAGATGAAAAAAAGTATCTTGAATTTAAAGAAGAAAAATATCGTTATTCGCTTCATAACAACACTCTTAATAATATTGGATATGTAAAAATGTTTTTAGAGTTCATTAACAAATCAGTTTTTCCATATTCAAATACAAAATTTTCTTTTTTTGATTTTGGTTGTGGAAATACTCCTGTTTTGTCTTTATTATTAAAAAAATTTTTTGATAAAGTTTATTATTACGATCCATATTTTTTTGACAATAAAAATTTATTATCTCGAAAATATGATTTTATAACTTCAACTGAAGTATTCGAACATTTTTACACCCCAAATATCAGTTTAAACCTATTAAGTAATTTGCTGAAAAAAAATGGAATAATGTCTATAATGACATTATTTCCACCCGATAATATTGAAAATTTTTCAAAATGGTACTATAAAAAAGATCCAACTCATGTTTGTTTTTATAGTTTAAAAACATTTGAAAAAATTGCAGAAATTTATAATTTTAAAATTATTTACAGCAACAAAAAAAATATTTGTGTGTTAAAAAAATTATAATTCTTTTCTTTTTATATTTTTAGTTGCTACCAAATCAGCCTCTGTATCTAAAATATTTTTTGCTATAACCTGTCCTATATTTACAGGAGCTTCAACTTCAAGCATTTTTACAAAATTCATTATTTCAGAAATTTTTTCTTTAGGTATTTCACAAGAAGTTTTTACAGAAACAATTTCTAATTCGCCATTTAATACTTTTACATTAGTTGGTATAATTCTTTTAGGATTTAATATTTCTTGGATAGCATATTCTTTACCGCGAGGACATTTAAATCCTGTAATTTCTTCTATTTTATTATTTTCGTCCATAAGTATTTTTAGCTTACATCCTACAGGACATTTTATACAAATCATTTCAATACTATTCATTCTCAATCACCTCCACGGTGAGTTCTTTTACATTTAATAATTTATCTTTTTTTATTTTTATATGTTCCATTTCACTTGGAATCATAGAAATATGTCTTGATTGATGAATTATATCTTGCCCAGATTTAACTATTATTTTTTTGTTTTCACAAGGTCTTATAACTCTAACATATAATTCTAATTCGGTATTTTCAACATAAAATGAAGGCGAAATAATTCCAATGTTGTTTCCAGGATTTATTTTAATTTTTTTACCAAAGGTTTCTCCTAAAATATATTTAGCAGCATTTTCTCCAGCAATTTCTCCTTCTTTACTTACATAATCAACCAAATCATATATAACAACACAATTTCCTGCAGCAAATACCCATTCTTTATTTGTTCTCATAATACTATCAACAACAACACCTCTTGTTCTTTTATCTATTTCTACAAGATGCATAACGGGAGTAGTAGATGGCACTAAACCTACAGATAATATTAAAGAGTCTACACTATATGACCTTCTCGTAGATTTAATCTCATTAAAATTACCATCAACTTGTGCAACTATAACCTCATTTAATCTTCCTTGACCTCTTACTTCAACTACTGTTGTGCTAAGCAATAAAGGAATCTCGAAATCTTTAAGACATTGAGTTATATTCCTTGCAAGACCTCCAGGATAAGGCATTCTTTCAAGGACAGCTTCAACCTTCATTCCCTCAAGTGTCAACCTTCTTGCCATTATTAAACCTATATCTCCCGAACCCAAAATTAACGCTTTTTTTCCAGGGAGTCTATTTTCTATATTTGTAAGTCTTTGTGCCATTCCAGCAGTATAAATACCGCTCACTCTATTTCCGGGAATTAAAAGTGAACCGAAAGGTCTTTCTCTTGCTCCTGCAGTATAAACAAGAGCTTTACAAGAAATTTTCTCTATACCTTCTGAAGAAGTAAAAATTATTTCTTTGTTTTCTTCATTTATAGAATGTAAAAATCTATTAGATAAAAAGGTTATATTTTTACCATTCAACAAATTCTCAAATTTATTAGCATATTCAGGCCCTGTCAATTCCTCTTTAAAATAATGAAGACCAAAACCATTATGAATACATTGATTTAAAATACCCCCCATTTCTTCATTTCTTTCTACAAGAATAACCTTTATACCTAAAGACTCTGCTTTTAATGCAGCTGCCATTCCAGCAGCACCAGCTCCTATTATTAATAAATCGGTAGAATAATTTTTCATTAAGGTCTCACCTTCCCAGTAATGACATAAGAATTATCATTTCCATATGTTATATCTTCTATAGGAACATTTAATTGCTTAGAAATTATCTTCATTATTTTATGAGTACAGAAACCTCCCTGACATTCACCAAAACTAGCTCTAGTTCTGAATTTAACTCCATCAAGAGTATGCGCCCCTCTTTTTATAGCTTCAATAATTTCACTCTCGGTGATTTTATTACATACACAAACTATTTTACCTTTTGAAGAATCTTCTTTAATCATTTCATCATATTTTTCAAGAGATTCATCATTAAAAAAATTTTTAATTCTTTCACGTTTTGAAATATAATTTTCTTTTTCAGAAAAATTAATCTTCATTTTTTCTTGAATCTCTTCTACAAGAAATTTTGCTATTGCAGGAGCAGCAGTTAATCCAGGAGATCTTGTTGCCGCAGCATGAAAAAGATTAGATATTTTTTCACTTTTTCCAATCCAAAAATCTTTATTAGGACTTTCAGGTCTTAAACCAGAAAATATTTTTACCGTTTCTCTCACATCAATAGAAGGCACTAATTTTTTCGCACTCTCCACAATTTCATCTATTCCATGTCTTGTAGTAGTTCTATCATCTTTTAGTAAATAAGATAAATCTTCAGAAGTAGGGCCAAGTAAAGTTCCACCATCTACTGTAGGAAGAACTAAAATACCTTTTCCCATTTTTGAAGGAGGTGGAAAGATAATTGAATTAACTAAATCATGTGCTGTAAACTTATTCAATAAAATATATTCTCCTTGTCTTGGATGAATAGGAATAGAAACATCTCCAGCCATATTAGAGATTACATCAGCATATAAACCCGCAGCATTTATTACAACATCAAAAATATATTCTTTTTTATCTGTAATAATCTTCTCAATTTTATAATTTTCAGTTTTTATTTCTATAACCCTCTCGCTTAAAGAAAGATTTAATCCATTTTTTTGAGCTAGTTCCACTGCACCGATAGCAACTTGCCATGGTTCAGTAATTCCTGCGGTAGGTGCATATAATGATCCTATAACATGTTCGTTTATATTTGGTTCCAAACGAATAATTTCATTTTTATCTAAAATTTTTAAGCCTTTAACTCCATTTTCAATACCCTGATTATATAATCTATCTAAAGTATTCATATCTTCCTGTTTAAATGCTAAAACATGAGAGCCAATTCTTTTTAAATCAATATCAAGATTTTCTTCAAGTTCGTCATAAAGTTCATTTCCACGTGCACAAAATTTGCTTCTTAAAGTTCCTTTTTCGTCATCATATCCTGCATGAACAATAGCGGAATTTGCCTTGCTAACACCCATTCCAACATCAAACTCTTTTTCAATTAAAGTAACTTCAACATTATACTTAGTTAGTTCATAAGCGAGAAGTGCTCCAACTACACCCCCACCGATTATACCTATTTTCATTTATTTAACACCCCACTTTCCTACAAAAATATGAACGTTACCAATGTTGCAAATTAACTTAAAATCAAAATTTCATCTACATAATATTATATCATGAATAAATATATTTTTCAAAATACATTAACTAAATTTTCAACTAAGTTTTTAATTATCAAAAAGATAATTAAATTATACTTTGAATAGTGTTTATATTTTGTTATAATTATATAAAAGTTAAATTTTTAAGGGGTGATTATCTTATGGAAAATGATATTCTTAATTTGTTATTAAAAATGTCTTCGTTAGGATATTTATCTTTAAATAAAAATTTGAAGATTGTAGATTCAAATGAAAGTTATTGCAATATGTTAAATTATTCAAAAGATGAACTGATAAATTTATCTATAACTGATATAGATAATGGTTTTGATATTAATTTTTTAGAAAATTTAAAAGGAAAAGAATTTTTTATTTATGAATCAAATCATAGAAAAAAAGATGGTTCGCGAATAAATTTAGAAATAAGTATTTTTTTTAATTTCGATAAAAATTTAATAAATCTATTTGTTATAGACAAAAAACACGAAATAAATTTTCAGCAACTTGCGGAAAATATTAATATAGTATTTTGGATAATTCAAAATAATAATTTTATTTATTTAAATAAATATTTTGAAGAAATTTGGGGTGTTTCAAGAGAAAATTTATATAAAAATAAAGGAATTTTTTTTGAAAAAATTCACCCTGAAGATAGAAAAAGAGTTTTAAGTTCAATTGAAACTTTTTATAAAACTGGATTATTTGATGAACAATATAGAATAATGAAATCAGAAAAATCTATAAAATGGATACACTCTAAAAATTTTCCTATTTATGACAAAAATAAAAATTTAATAAAAATAATAGGTTTTGCTGAAGATATTACAAAAAGAAAATTTTGTGAAAATAAAATTTTAGAGTATGCTCAAAATATAGAAATTACTAATCTTGAATTAAATAGTTCTTTATTGTTGCTTGAAAAAGCGATCAAAGTTAAAAATGATTTTTTTTCAATCATTACAGATGAAATCAAAAACCCTGTAAACAATTTAATTAATTACACTGAAGATGCTTTGTTATCAAAATCTGAATTTGAAATAAAATCGTATTTGAAAAAAATTTTAAATTCATCAAAAAGGTTATTATCTACTGTAACTGATATTATAGATTTTTCTAGAATAGAATCAAAAAAAATGCCTTTACAAAAAAACATATTTTCGTTAAATTCTTTTTTTAATGAAATATATAATATGTTTGTTTTTCAAACAAACGAAAAAGGACTGACTTTTCTTTTAACGATAGATGAAAATATACCTGAATATGTTTTTGAGGATTATCTAAAATTAAAACAAATAATAATTAATTTGATAAATAACGCTATAAAAAATACTTTTAAAGGTCATATAGAACTATCTATAAAAAAGACTTTTGAGACAGATAACAAAATCAAATTAAAGTTTTCTGTTTCGGATACTGGAATAGGTTTATCTATGGAAAAAATAGAAAATTTGAACGAATATTTTTCAGATCCTAATATATTCAACGAATCAAAAAATCATGAAATAGGTTTAGGATTAACGATATGTAAAAAATTACTAGAATTAATGCATAGTAATCTTAAAGTTGAAATAAACAATGAATCCGGATGTGTTTTTTATTTTATACTTGAAACCACATCTATATCTCAAAAAGAAAGAGATACTGTTAATAAATCTAAATTAAAAAAAATATCTAATAAAAATGCTCATATATTAATTGTAGAAGATAACCTTTTAAATCAAAAAATTACTAAAGATTTACTTGAGAAAAAAGAAATTAAAACAACAATAGCTAATAATGGAAAAGAAGCAGTAGAATTTGTTGAAAAAAATAATTATGATTTAATCTTAATGGATATACAAATGCCTATAATGAATGGCTATAATGCTGTAGAAATAATAAAAAATATGAAAAATAAAAATATGGTTCCAATTATAGCCTTGACAGCAGGAGATTCAAATGAAGAAAAAGAGAAAGCATTAAATAGTGGAATGGTTGATTATATAACGAAACCATTTGATCCTAATGAAATAATAATTAAAATTTCTAAATTTATTGATTTTGAGAATAAAGAAGACAAAAAATTAAATTATAAAGAAATACAAGGTATAAACTATGAAAAAGGATTATATCAAACAGGAGATAATATTGAATTATACAACGAACTCTTGAATTATTTTTTGGATAGTATTGACGAAACATTAGCAAATATCAATAATTTTTATAAAAAAAACGATTCTAATAATATGAGAGAAATAATACACACTCTTAAAGGTACTTCCGGAAATATGGGAATGGAAAAATTACACAACTTATGTATAGAGTACGAAAAAGAAATTAAAGAGGATAAAATGAAAACTAAAAATTATCAATTTATTTTAGATGAATTAAAAATTTTAAAAAATAGTATAAAAAAATATTTTGATTTTCAATAAAGAGGAAGTATTAATGATAATTATTATAAATGGTTCAGTAGGTGTTGGTAAAACATCAATCTCATGGGATTTACAAAAAAAATTTAATAAATCAATAATGTTAGATGGAGATTACATAGGAGCAGTATATCCCTTTGAAATATATGATAATAAAAGAATAGAATATTTATATGAAACTTTTTCTCATTTAATAAAATTTCATTATTCTAATGGATACAGCAATTTTATTATTAATTATGTATTTGAATCAGAGAAATCATTAATTTCATTAACTGAAAGACTCAAAAAAATAATACCTGAAATATATTGTTTTTGGTTAACTTGTTCTAATGAAGTTCAAGAAAAAAGAATAAAAAAAAGAAATACGGAAGGTGCTTCATGGGAACTTAAACGTTTTATTGAATTAAATAATATTCAAAAATTAGCAAGTGAAAAAGGATTTATTGGAAATAAAATTGACACCAGTTTGAGTAGTATTGAAGAAATAACAGAAATAATATGGAATTCAATAATTAAAAAATAATATTTGATACAGCTTAAATAATCTGTCTATATTTGTTTTAAAATAATAGTTTCTTAAGGCTATTATTAAATAAAATATATCAACATGTCATTTCAAAATAAGTTATAACTGGAGACCAACAAATATAAGAAATCTTGCAAGAAAAAATCAAGTAGAAAGTTGGTAAGGAAAATCAAATAATATTTAAATGTTTAATTGGTTAAACGTTTAAATAGTGAAAAGTGGCAAAAAAAATTCATTATAATGCTTTTGACAGTAAATGTGGATTTTTAATGTTGGTAAGTAGAATGTTGGTCAGTTGGTAAGGAAATTCAATTAAATACTTAAAAACGGTTTTAATATTATAATGGGTTTTACAGTAAATGTGGATTTTAATGTTGGTAAGTAGATTGTTGGTCAGATGGTCAGGAAATTCAATTAAATACTTAAAAAAAGTTTTGCCTATTATAATGCTTT
>Ga0334888_1000217_pt1 | contig 94910 bp, 87 predicted proteins | sample GraSluR1_MG_FD_207227 | JGI IMG/M metagenome (GOLD analysis project Ga0334888, IMG submission 207227) | Sludge microbial communities from methane-producing bioreactor in Wageningen University, Netherlands - Granular Sludge_3_08-R1 | ecosystem: Engineered > Bioreactor > Anaerobic > Unclassified ... | reverse complement strand
ATAATTCACACCAGCCCTAATGGCCAAATTCGAAAATTCAGTAGCAACCACACTTTTGCCAATAAGATTGTTTGTGGCAACTGCGGAGAGGTATTCAGAAGAGTTCATTGGAACAACCATGGCAAGAAGTCCATTGTCTGGCGCTGTGTCAGCCGTTTAGAAAACACCGGTCGTTTCTGCGATGCAAGAACTATTTCTGAAACAGATCTTGAAGAGACGCTAGTGAAAGCAATCAATAAGGTGTTGTGCGATAAGGACGACTATCTTGAGATCTTGCAGCATAATATTCAGAAAGCCTTACGAGAAGAGCAAAGCATCGATCTATCTGAGATCGCTAATCGATTAGAGATTCTTCAAGCTGAGCTTGTAAGGCGAGTTAACATAAAAGCAGATTATGATGATATTGCTGATGAGATAGCAAAACTGAAGGATGAAAAGCAAAATTCAGAGTTAAACAATATCAGGCAAGACGATTTGAAGAAACGCATCTCTGATATGAGTGCTTTTATGAAGCAACAAACTTCTTTCTTAATTAAATATGACGAGGGGCTCGTCCGGCGACTAATTGAGAAGGTTATCGTAGAAGAGGACAAACTCACTGTGGAATTCAAATCCAGCTTAGCTGTTGCATTGTTCAAATGAATAGAACAAAATTATTACAATATTAAACTCAGCATTGACATACAATTGTTGCAATGATAAAATTAAATCGGTCGTACGTTCGAAATGACAGGAGGTGAAAAGATGAAGAATAAATCAAAGAAAGACAATCAATCAAAAAAAATACTATTAACAGCTTCTGAATATCTTTCGTCAAAAGGATATGCGGACACTTCTATGAGAGATATTGCCTCCGCTTCGAAGGTTGCTTTAAGCCAGCTAAATTATCATTTTAAGAATAAGGAAGGGCTTTTTCTTGAAGTCATCAGCTTTACAATCCAAAAATACCTACAAGATATCGAGGATAACATAACATTTGAAGGACCCCCAAAAGAAAAAATGGTTAATCTCATTACCTGTTTTAGAAAAATGCTTGATAACAACCCAAAATCATTCCGATTGTTGTATGATTTTTCAAGTATGGCTTTGTGGCATCCTGAATTCAAAGAAACGCTGAAAAAACTGTTTCAAGACATGTCTGATAAAATCGAAAAAAATATCATACAAGATGATCGTTTAAAAAGCAAATTAAGAAAATATAAGTCAAGAGATCTTTCAAGAATGCTTACTGGAGCGATGTTTGGAATAGCTATACAAGTACTACTGGAGCCAACAGAAAAAAAGTTGCCTGATGCCTTAAACGCGATCGAATTAATCTTTGACAAATAACGGCCCTTGCGCTTATTTTCACTAAATATTTTACAAATTGGAGGAATAATTAATATGAGTACGATAATTATTACTGACTCTAACTGTGATTTACCAGAACAGCTTTTAAAAGATAATAACATCCCGGTAATTCCTTTTAGTTTCAATTTAAATGGCAAAGATTATATTGACAATTTTGGAAAGTCAATAGGCTATAAAGAATTTTATGACGAACTGCGGAATGGAAGTATATCAGTAACTTCACAAATATCTCCTTTTATTTATGAAAAATATTTTAGAAAATATATCGGTGAAGGCCATTCTATAATTTATATTGGTTTTTCCTCAGCTTTAAGCGAATCATTTCACCACTCTTTATTAGCCAGAGAAAATATATTGCAAGACATTCCAGATGCGGACATAACAGTTATTGATTCAAAAGCAGCTAGTATTGGGCAGGGGCTCTTAGTCCAAAAAGCAATTGATATGCATAAAGCCGGAAAAAAGAAAAAAGAAATTGTCGGTTGGCTCGAAAACAATAAAATGAAAGTTAATCATTGGTTTACAGTTGACAACCTTGATCATTTGAAACGTGGCGGAAGGCTTTCCGCTGCAAGTGCTACAGTGGGAATTCTAATGAATATTAAACCTTTATTAATAGTTGATAAAGATGGTAAACTTACTCCCGTAAAAAATGTTAGGGGACGAAATAAGGCGATTATGGCGCTGTTTGATCAATTAAAAAATACCAGTACGAATATAAATAATGAAATGATATATATTAGTCACGCTGACTGCTTTGAAGACGCCCAGTATTTAAAGGATTTGATTATCAAGGGTCTTGAGGTTAAGGGTGTAGTGATAAGTAATCTTGGGCCTGTTATTGGAACACATACGGGGCCAGGACTACTTTGCATAGCTTTCATGGGTCAAGAACGAGTGTAAACAGTTCGATTAATACACTTTTTAGGAAAGAGGAAACTCAAGAATGTTGGAATTAAAAAATATTCAAAAAACTTATCATGTTGGCGGTATCGAAACAAAAGCGTTAGACGGCATCAGCGTCGCTTTTCGCGAATTGGAATCTTACAGGAAAATATTCAGAAAGTCTTACAAGAAGAGCAAAGCATCGATCTATCTGAGATAACTAATCGATTAGAGATTCTTCAGGCTGAGCTCGTGAGGCGAGTTAACACAAAAACAGATTATGATGATATTGCTGATGAGATAGCAAAACTAAAGGATGAAAAGCAACAGGCCGAGTTAACAGAAATTCGGCAAGAAGATTTGAAGAAACGCTTCTCTGACATGTGTGCTTTTATGCAGCAACAAACCTATTTCTTGATTAACTATGACGAGGGGCTCGTCCGGCGATTAATAGAGAAGGTTATCGTCGATGAGGATACCATCACAATAGCGTTCAAGTCGGGTTTATCCGTGAATCTGGACTAAAAGCTGAAACTGGCTCAGCAAATGACCCTATTTGTTCTTAGCTAGCTCTTTATCAATAATATCTTGAATAATCTTATGACAGCAAACACCAAGCGGGTTCTTGGTTAAACAACTTGAGTTCTTCATTGCACCTGTCAGAATATTGACCTTCTTTACAGTGCGAGCCCCTTGCCTAACGACAACATCGATAACTTGCTCCTCGGTAATTTTGCTGCAATAGCAAGCATACTTCGGATCGGCATCTTTTTTGAACCAAATTGGTACATTAATCTGCTTTTTGGAGAAAATCTCCTTACCTTCTGGATTGTAATAAACAACATCGCAATTCTCATCCATACAAATTCGGAAACCATCTTTCTTAACTTCACTCTGATAAATATCTTGAACAAGATGTTCAACTGTTATTCTATTGACAGTAATCCCCTCGTTACCGCATATTGGGCATTTTTTTGTATCGAATATTAAGGTTTCTTCTGTTTCTTTACCGCAACAGGTTGTATTGTCTTCTAACATTTTTTATCCTCCTAATTATTCTTTGTCACTAAATAACCTACAAACTAACCCTGGAGTTGGGATACTAACTTCTGTTTTTGTAGTAGATATTCACTATATATCTCCTATTCAGTATCTACTTTAAATACCCTCGAAATCAGAAGATATTCAAATTGCTTGCTCGTGGCACTAAACATCCAACTCGACTTCTCGTGAACCTCAAAAATCGTCTCACATCTATCTTACACTTTCAAAGAATAGAAATCGGCTTGGATGTACTCCAGCGAGCTCTAAACTTCCTTCTCAAAATCGTCGATTTTATCTCAAAAACGGCTTATTTCTATCGATTTTCAAGCCATTTTTACCTTATTTCCTCACTCTTGACATCAATACTACCGTCTCAACGTGTGTTGTCTGCGGAAACATATCCACCGGTTGAACATCCATTACCTTGTATCCTGCTTGGGTTAAGATCACCAAATCGCGTGCTAAAGTGACCGGATTACAGCTAACATAGACTAAATGAGGTATGTCAACCTTAAGTACTGCGTGCAAGAATTCTGGTTGACAGCCCTGTCGAGGGGGATCAAAGATGGCACAATCGAGCTTTAACCCCTGTTCTACCATTTTTGGCAAGAGTTCTTCGCAGCGACCCACGAAATATTGCGTATTTTCAAGTGCGTTGCGTTTGGCATTTTCTCTAGCTTGTATTACGGCGATCTCTACCACTTCCACACCCGTTATATGGAGCTGTGGGTCTTGAAGTAGTTTTGCAATGGTAATACCAATGGAACCAATACCACAGTAAGCATCTAAAATGCGTTTGGGTTTTATTGTTCTCAAATGTTCTGCCACTCTTTCATAGAGTGCTTGGGTTTGTTGACGATTGATTTGAAAAAAAGCTCTGTCGGTCAAGACAAATTCAGCCGGGCCAATTGAATCTATCATCTCGGAACTTCCCCAAAGGACTGAACTATGCTCCCCTAAAACCGTATTGCCCTGTTTCGTATTATGGTTGAGCAGGATTCCCTTAAGCTCAGGGAATTGGTTTGCCCAGGCCTGAATTTGTTTCACCTCAATGGGGAATAAAGCCCCGTTGACTACAAAGGTTAATAGGGCTTGGCTGTCATTCTTATTGGTGCGAATCATGACATGACGTAATAACCCTTGGTGTTTTTGTTCATCATAAACGGAAATTTGGTTCGTCAACAGCCAATGCTTCACGGCCGCTAATAACCGATTACCGAGTGGAGATTGCAAAAGGCAGGTATCGATATCGACAATGTCGTGACTATTGCGCTGATACATGCCCATTTTTATTGTACCATTTTGCTTACCCACGGGTAATTGTATCTTATTCCTATACCCAAACGGCTCTGGAGCAGCAAGGGTCTCGTTCACATTGAACTCTAACTTCCCTACCCGCTTCAGTTGTTCTTTCACTTCAAGCGTTTTCCAACTTGTTTGAGAAGCATAGTTCATATGCTGGAGTTGGCAGCCGCCACACAAGTCATAATAAGGGCAAGGAGGAGTTTGGCGTTCCGTTGAGGTTGTGATCAGTTGCTTCACAAAAGCTCTGGCGAAGTTTTTTTTGATTTCGGAGATTTGAACTTTAGCTTTCTCCCCCGGTAAGATGCCATCGCAAAAAACAGTGATCCCTTCAAATCTGGCGACTCCTTCACCATTCATACCGATATTGTCTGCCATGATTTCAATAACAGAACCAATTTCAAGCTTCAAGTTGGGGTTATTCATGGGGTTCCTCCCCTACAATACGCACCTCTGGTTCTAAAAGAATGCCCGATTGTTCAAAGACGCGCTGTTGTACCACTTCCTTTAACTGTAAAACATCCTTGGCAGTAGCCTCACCGAGATTGATAATAAACCCTGCATGGAGTTCCGAAACTTGGGCATCGCCCACCCTTGTTCCTTTTAAGCCTGCATGCTCTATGAGTGCACCGGCAAAATGCCCAGGAGGACGCTTAAAGAAGCTGCCGGCGCTGGGATATTGGATCGGTTGTTTGATTCTGCGACGTTCGGCTAAATCATCCATATAGGCTTTAATTTCATAGGGTTCTTTGGGAACCAATTTTAAGGTTGCTTCTACAACAATAAGATCTTCTTCCATGATACGCGAATGACGATACCCAAAATCCATCTCCTCACCGTTGAATGTAAGGAGTTCCCCCTCGTGATTGATCACCGTAACACTTTCAATCACCCGTTGCATCTCGCCGCCATAGGCTCCCGCATTCATGGTAACAGCTCCCCCTAAGGTTCCTGGAATCCCGGAGGCAAACTCAAGGCCACCCAACCCTTTTTGCCATGCAAAACGAGCCAGAGCACCTAATCGCACCCCGGCTTGTGCTTTGATCTGAACCGTTGACTCTTGAATTACCGATGAAAAACGATCCGCTAGCACAATTACCAAACCCCGAATACCACCGTCACGAATCAGAAGATTACTGCCATTGCCCATGAGAAAACAAGCGATAGCCTGCTCTCGCTGCAATTGCAGGATTTGTTGCAGTTCTTCCACCGTTGCGGGCTCTGCTAATAAGTCTGCTGGTCCGCCAATGCGGAACGTTGTGTAAGGAGCTAGTAACACTTGGGTTCTGAGATTTAAATGGGGATATTCTAGGATCAGTTTCGCATATTTTTCCATGGTATCTCTCTCCAATAACTGGTTTTGTTGTTGCCAAAAGAGGCCATCTCACGAGATGGCCTCTTCAAAATTTATGCTAATCGCAAAGCAAACTGGGGGCATACCGGACGACAGTAGCCACACAAGATGCATTTTTCATGATCAATCACCGCTTTTTTGTTGACGATGCTAATGGCCATATTGGGACAGGTTTTAACGCACTTGCTACAGCCCACGCAATTGCCTAAAACAATCATGCGTTTGTTGACTTCCGGTGAAGGGAGCTCTTCTGGTTTGATTTCTTGGTCATTGAAGATTTTGAGGTTCAATTCCAACTCTTTGCTGGTAACCATGCCAATAGCCGTGCTTGCAAAGGCTTCCATGTTGCGAACATAATTAATGGCTTCTACCAAATCACCAATAAGATGCCCCCCGGCCAACGCTTTCATGGCATAAAGGCCTTTACCGGCTTTGTAACAAGCATCAATGGCATTTAACATTCCATTTAAATCACCTTCAATGATACCCATACCTAATTTATTGATGATCGGGAAAACGATATCGAATTCAGGCTTTTCAGCAGCTAACTGGCATACATCCACCGCATGGGTCGAGATACCGACTGCTTTAATGACGCCCTTCGCCTTTAAATCTTGCAGACACTCTATGGCCCCTGCACGCTCATCAAACACCGTGTGGGTGGCTCTGGCAGCGTGTAGGTGGAAGATATCGATCACATCACGGTTTAACTCTTTTCGAGCATTTTCCACGCTCTTGGCCATGGCTTCATAAGTAGCAGAAGCCGATTTGGTGGCAATAACAACTTCACCTTGATAACCGCGCAGCGCTTCTTCAATAAAGTCATGGGTTTTATACATTTCAGCTGTATCTAAAAAGGTGATGCCCTTCTCGACTGCTTCACGAATGATCTTGATCCCCTCTGATTTGGGAATATTGCGTTGAACCGGTCCCATGGGAAGAACTCCAAAACATAAATCGGTGACTTGAATGCCAGATTGGCCTAAAACTTTGGTTTTCATACATTACTTCCTTTCCTTGAGTAAGCGTTCAAATTCCTGTTCGTCGAGAACGGGGATCGCCAATGTTTTGGCTTTCTCCGCTTTCGAACCCGGATTTTCTCCCACCAGCACATACGATGTTTTTTTGCTGACGGAGTCTGTAACTTTACCCCCTAAGTTCTCGATAACTTCTTTTATTTCCTGCCTAGAATAGTGAGCCAAAGTTCCGGTGACGACAAAGGATAATCCTTGAAGGATATGCTCTTGTTGAGACGCTTCAAGTTTCACATTCTCCATAGAAACACCAGCAGCTTTTAATTTTTGCAGACGCTCCTTGCTTTCAGGTTGAGCAAAATAATTAAGAATGCTGTGTGCTACTTTGGGGCCGATATCTTCGATATGCAACAAATCTGCTTCTGCTGCATTCTTCAAATTATCCAAGCTACCGAATTGTTTGGCTAACGATTGTGCAGTCCTTTGACCTACATGACGGATACCTAATCCAAAAATCAATTTTTCCAATGGTCTTGTTTTACTATCTTCTATGGCTTTGATCAAGTTTTCAGCGGACTTTTGTCCGAATCTCGGTAAGCTCATGAGCTTTTCCACGGTTAAATCGTATAGATCGGCAACATCGAAGATTAGTTGATGTTCTAATAACAATTGAACATTTTGAGGTCCTAGGCCTTCTATGTCCATGGCACCGCGAGTGGCAAAATGGATGATATTCTCTGCGATTTGGGCTGGGCAAGCCGAATTTGTACATCGCCACGCAGCTTCCCCTTCATCTCTGTACAAAGCATGTTCACAAACCGGACAGTGGGTTGGCATTACAAACGGTTTCTGACTTCCATCGCGATGTTCCCCTAAAACTTGCACAACTTCCGGGATAATCTCCCCGGCTTTGCGTACCAAAACCCGATCTCCAAACATGAGGTCTTTTTCACGAATCAAATCCTCATTGTGTAATGAAGCCCTACTGACGGTCGTTCCGGCCACTTGCACCGGCTCTAAAATTGCAGTTGGGGTGACCACACCGGTGCGTCCCACCGTCCATTCAATATCGAGTAGGGTCGTGGCAACCTCTTCCATGGGAAACTTATACGCTACCGCCCAACGAGGGCTTTTAGCAGTCACACCGAGTTCTTCACGCAGATGAAAATCGTCAATTTTGATGACCAACCCGTCAATATCATAAGCGAGGTCTGCACGCTTGTTCTGCCAAAGTTCACAAAACGCAATGACTTCTTCGGGGTCAGAAGTGCGCAAACGCAACGGGTTGACCCGTAGTCCTTGTCGCATCAGCCACTGCAATGAGTCTTCGTGTGTGGTGATTTGAAAAGGAGATGCCCACTCCACACTGTAAAAGAACGCGTTTAAATTTCGGGAAGCCGCAATGGAGGAATCCAATTGACGTAAGGAACCCGCCGCTGCGTTGCGAGGATTGGCAAAAAGGGGTTCTCCACTTCGCTCCCGCTCGGCGTTGAGTTGTTGGAAGGATTCACGTGGCATGTAGGCTTCCCCGCGCACTTCCAAGTCCACTTCGTCTCTCAACGTTAACGGAACCGAACGAATTGTTTTAACGTTATTGGTGATTTCTTCTCCGGTGACACCATCGCCACGAGTTGCAACGGTCACTAATTGCCCTTTATTATAGGTACAGACAATGGTAAGTCCGTCTATTTTGGGTTCTACGACATAGGTAGGGTTGGGGTGTTCTTGTTCGATCCGACGCAACCAGGTTTTTAACTCTTCTCCGCCAAACACATTGTCCAAGCCTTGTTTCACGACTCGATGACGATGAGGCGTGAATTGTTCTTGTACAATGCCGCGCACCCGCTGAGTGGGTGAATTGGCATCGACATGCTGAGGAAATTGCTCTTCCAATGCTTGTAAAGTTTTGAAGACCTGATCATACTCGCCGTCACTGATCATGGGATTGTCTTCAACGTAATATGCATGGTCATAGCGTTGTAGCAATTGCTGTAGCCTTTGCATTTCTTTCAAAGCGTCTTCCGGTTTCATCATCACACCTTCTCCAATGCAGCATATTTAACGATGAGTCGTTTGCTTCCCACATCGGGAAAATCAACATAGATTTCCTGATTATCACTGGTACCTTCTACTTTCGTAACGGTCCCAATATTCCAAATTTTATGTTTGACTTGTTCCCCAACTTCAAAGGTCAACGCCTTGACGGGTTCTGTTTTGGTGTTAGGTTTACTCGATTGCACGTTGGATTTGGGAATAGGGATTTCTTGCTTTTTGGAATGCTCTTTGCCCCAGGTATCCCATTGAAAAGGATTCGCAGCCGGTTTGATGGGGTCTACTTCCATTTTTTTCGATTTTGCTTTATGCAACCCTACCTGTAAAAGGCCGGGATCTACTTCATTGATGAACCGCGAACGCGGATTATAATTGGTGAATCCATAGGTAGTCCTGGTTTGGGCATAGGTTAGGAAGAGAAGATCTTTTGCTCTTGTCATTCCAACGTAGCAAAGCCGACGCTCTTCTTCAATGTCATTTTCATCAAAACTCGCCCGAGCCATAGGGAACACATTTTCTTCCATGCCGGTCAAGAAGACAACCGGAAACTCTAAGCCCTTGGCTGCATGCAACGACATCAGTCGTACTCGAGGTCCCACATCTTCACTGCGATCTTCTTCATCCTGATTATACAAAGCGGCATTCGTCAAAAAGCCTTCCAGGGTGTTATCGATATCTTCTTTCTTCTCATATTCAGCAGCCACATTAATTAATTCACCGACGTTTTCTCGCCGCTCCTCTTGCTCTTGAAGATTGTTATATTGTAGCTCGGTGAGGTAACCACTCTTTTCGGCTACCGTCTTTAGGGTTTCGCTAATGGATAAGTACGATGAAAGCTTGCGAAAATTGTCGAGCAAAGTCACAAAATCCTTGACGATTTTTACGACGCGCCCCTGTAAGTTTGGTATTGAATCTACTTCTTCTAACGCTGCATAATAGGGGATGCCCATCTCTTGAGCAAAAGCTCGAATATGCTCAAAACTGGTGTTACCGATGCCCCGTTTTGGAACATTGATGATTCTATGCAGAGAAACATCGTCATAAGGGTTGACCATGACTCGGCAATACGCCAAAATATCTTTAATCTCTTTACGATTCCAGAACTTGATTCCCCCCACCAAAACATAGGGAATTCCTTGTTCGTTGCATAAGTCTTCAAAGTTACGCGACTGTGCATGGGTGCGATAAAGGATTGCAAATTGATCATAGTCCAGCTTCTTTTCTTTGCTTAGCTCTTCGATCATGGCAATCACACTTCGGGCCTCATCTCTACCGTTTTCGGTTTCTAAAAGGATGACTTTTTGCCCACTGTTACGCTGCGTCCAAAGCTTTTTACCCTTACGCTGGCGATTATGCTCAATCACGCAATGTGCCGCATCTAAAATCTCTTGGGTTGACCGATAATTTTGCTCTAATTTGATGACTGTCACTTGGGGATAATCTTTCTCAAAATTGAGAATATTGGTAATATCGGCCCCGCGCCACGAATAGATGCCTTGGTCTTCGTCTCCCACAACACAAAGGTTTCCATGTGCGGAACTGAGCATTTTAATCAGTAAGTATTGGCTGTAGTTGGTGTCTTGATATTCATCCACCATGATGTATTGAAAACGTTCGCTGTAGTAGGCTAAGACCTCAGGATTTTGTTTGAAAAGCTGGATTGTCACATTGAGTAAATCATTAAAATCCAAAGAATGATGTTCTAAATTATAACGCTCATACGATTTCATAATTTCTGCAACGTTTTTGCCAAAAGGGTCTCGGGCGGATTTCAGCAAATCACCGGCAGATTGCATTTGGTTTTTTGCTCGATCAATGACTTCCGAGACCGCTGAAACCGTATATTTTTTGTCATCGAGGTTCCTCTCTTGGATCAAGCGTTTGATAATGCGCCGACTGTCATCCTGGTCTAAAATGGTGAAACTCTTCTTAAATCCTAAGGCCTCAATATCCCGGCGCAAGATTTTTACACACATGGAGTGGAAGGTGCTAATCCAAATATTCTGCCCCGCTTCCCCCACCATTTCTAAAATCCGATGTTTCATTTCCAAGGCGGCTTTATTGGTAAAGGTAATGGCCAGAATGCGTTCCGGGTAGACCCCTTGCTGTAACAAATAGGCTACTCTGTAGGTTAGAACCCGGGTCTTGCCACTACCGGCTCCTGCAATGATTAGCAATGCTCCTTCGGTTTGTTGAACAGCCGCTTGCTGCTCAGGATTCAATGTTTTTATAAGGTCCAAGGGTTTGCCCCCTTTCCGAGAGTACTCTTATTTATATTCGGTTTTCATTCTCTTGATTCCTGTAAGAAAACAAAAAAGCATGACCGCTTTGTGGGCAATCATGCTCTTGAAATTTCATTAACTTTTTATGCGCGACGCATTTTTCCCTTGAGCTACCCGATACCGTGCTGTAGCATCTAAAATCTTTTTTCTCATGCGAATGCTATGCGGGGTCACTTCTACTAATTCATCGTCTTCAATATATTCCATGGCTTGTTCCAAGGTCAATTTGCGAGGGGGTTCTAAGCGTAATGATTCATCGGCGGAAGCAGAACGCATGTTGGTCATGTGTTTCTTCTTGCATACGTTGACATCAATATCGTCTTCGCGAGTGTTTTCTCCCACAATCATACCCCGATATACCTCGGTCGTCGGTTCAATAAACATAATCCCTCGGTCTCCTAATGCATGAAGAGCATACGGCGTTGCTACACCGTCTTCCCATGCAACCAAGACACCTCGACTTCTACCACCGATATCGCCCTTATATTCTTCGAAATTATGGAATACGTGGTTCATAATCCCGTAACCCTTGGTTAAGGTTAAATAGTCGGAGCGGAAACCAATTAAGCCACGCGCAGGAATGGTGAATTCTAAACGGATTTGACCATCGGTCATATGATGCATATTTTTCATCTCGGCTTTACGAGGGCCTAAAAGTTCCATAACTGGTCCCATGGTATCTTCGGGTAAATCAAGTACTAAATACTCAATTGGTTCAACTAAGATGCCATCGACCACTTTGGTGATAACTTTAGGTTTTGAAATTTGCACCTCATAACCTTCGCGTCGCATGGTTTCAATAAGGATGGATAAATGCAGCTCTCCACGACCGGCAACTTCCATGGAATCGGGTGAATCGGTGTCGGTAACCCGTAAAGAAACGTTTTTCTCCAGCTCGCGCATTAAACGATCCCGTAAATGACGTGATGTGACATAGGTGCCTTCACGCCCTGCGAAAGGACTATTGTTGACCATGAAGTTCATCGACAAGGTGGGTTCATCGACTTTGATCATCGGCAAAGCTTCGGGGTATTCCGGATCACAGATGGTTTCACCAATGTTGATATCATCTAATCCAACAATCGAAACCAGTTCTCCCGCCGAAACTTCCATTTCGTCTTTGCGTTTCAACCCGGAGAAGGTATAAAGGCGGGCAATTTTACCGCGCGCAATCTTACCATCGGTTTTGCAAAGGACGACCTGCTGGTTGACATGTGCGGTGCCGCGCATAATCTTGCCGACCGCCATACGACCAACGTATTCATCATAATCCAAGGTGCTGATGCCCATTTGGAAAGGACCCTCGGCATTGCCACTCGGAGCCGGTACTGTATTTAAAATCACTTCAAAAATGGGAGAAATATTATCTTTCATATCTGAAAGTTCAAGGCCAGCAATTCCCTGCCTTGCAGAAGCATAGACTACCGGAAAATCGAGTTGGTCGTCATCTGCGCTCAACGATAAGAACAGATCAATGATTTCGTCAACGACCTCTTCAACTCGGGCATCGGGACGGTCGATTTTATTAATAACGACCACGGCTTTTAAGCCCCGAGCTAAGGCCTTTTTCAAAACATACCTTGTCTGGGGCATTGCGCCTTCAAAAGCATCGACAACTAAGATAACCCCGTCGACCATGCCTAAAATTCGTTCGACTTCTCCGCCGAAATCGGCATGTCCGGGAGTATCTACAATATTGATTTTCACACCCTTGTATTGAACGGCTGTGTTTTTAGATAATATGGTGATGCCCCGTTCACGTTCTAAGTCATTGGAATCCATGACCCGTTCTTGAACTTGCTCGTTAGCCCGGAAGGTTCCGCTTTGGCGAAGCATAGCATCTACCAAGGTGGTCTTGCCGTGATCAACGTGGGCGATTATAGCTACATTACGAATATCTTGTCTTTGCAAACTCTCACTCCTCTTTAGCACATAGATTGCGCTGTTACAACTTAATATTATACCTTAAAACCAGGAGAGAGTCAACAAAACCCAAGAAGTCCCAAATTTTCCGGTTCTCCGACATTTGACTTATTGTCGGAAGAAACGCTCCTTACAAAGTGCTGAAATCTGTTTTGCGATCACTTCCGGCTTCTGTGTACCATCGAAACGAACAAAACGATACGGTTCCATCTCAGCCATATTCTGATACAGTTCACGGACTCGTGTTAAGTAGCTAACGCCCTTGCTTTCTAAACGGTCACTTTCACCACGTAAATCCAATCGTTCTAGTGTGACTTCCACAGGAATATCGAGCCAAATGGTTAGATCGGGTTTCACACCGGATATGGCAAACTGATTGACCGCTTGAATGAACTCTGTCTGCATTCCGGCGGCTCCCTGGAAAGCCAGACTTGAGTCAACATACCGGTCCGAGATTACGAATTTTCCTTCAGCAAGTGCTGGTTTGACAATTTGCATCACGTGTTGGCTACGGTCCGCAGCAAACAAAAAGACTTCGGTGGAAGGAAAAATATCTAATTCTTTTCGTTTGAGAACCAAATGACTGATTTCTTTTCCTACGACTGTTCCGCCCGGTTCTTGGGTGACGATGACATGATTGGCTCCCAATTGTTTTAAATTGCGCTCCAAATAACGAATTTGAGTTGACTTTCCACTAGCATCGATACCTTCTAAAGTAATAAACGGCATGTTCTAACATCCTTTCCTAAAACTGAAGCTTCTCGGGAAGATCTTGTAATGAACGAAGTCCAAAATGAATCAAAAACTCTTGTGTTGTGCCATAGAGATTTGCTCTACCCATTCCTTGCTTCTTACCCACTTCTTCGATTAGACCCAACGCCAAAAGTTGACCCATGGCATAGTCTGCACTAACCCCACGGATCATTTCAACATCTTGTCGGGTGACCGGTTGCCTGCTTGCGATGATCGCTAAGGTCTCCAGGGTCGTTGCTGAAAGCTTGCGTGGTTTATTAAGCGTTTGAAAGAATTCCTTTAGAAGTACAGCATATTCCTTCTTGGTAACCATTTGCCATCCTTCCGCAATTGGAATAAGATTACAACCACGATTGAGATCCGTTGCCCAGCGCGTAGCCATTTGATGGAGTTGTTCATCTATTTCTTCGACCGGTTTTCCCAACAACTCCGCTAAACGAAGGCTAGGGACAGGCTCGCCACTTATAAAAAGCAACGCTTCAATCAGTCCCTCTTCCCTCTCCGCCGGGAACTGGTTCAAGGGAATCACCTGGTTCTGTGCTTGGTCCGGATCCATTTGACATCACTCCAATCCACAATTCTCCATAGGGTGTCGTCTGTTCAATTTGCAGTTGATGTAAGCGCACCAGCTCTAGTAATGCTAAAAAGGTTGCAACCAGAAGATTTCTGCTACTTCCGGGTCTGAAGAGTTGTTGAAACAAAATTCTGCCTTGAAATTGTCCTACTCGGGTCATGACATAATTCATTTGGTGCTCTAAATCATATTCTTCAACCGGAATGATTTCATCGGGTTCATCGATTTCTTCCGTCGCAAGCACTCTTTGGAAAGCCTGCAATAAATCAAAAAGTCCGGTTTGACGCAATCGATCTTGAGGTTCTACACCCAGTGTTTTATCATCGATTTCCCGAGCCAACCAAAAAGATCGTTCGTCGGCTAATTCCGAAAGCTTTTTTGCGGTTTTTTGAATCAGTCGATACTCTTCAATATGAGCTTCTCGATCATAGGGTTCTTCTTCGATTTCAACAACGGGTTTCGGTAGCAACAATTGCATTTTCCATTCCAGTAAGATTGCAAGCAAAACCATCCATGAAGATGCTTCTTCGCTGTCAAACCCCGTTTCAAGCCACTTCTGCTCCATCGTTTGAAGCCATTGAGCAATCCAGAGTTTTAAAACTCGTTCCTTGTCTTTTCGAACATACTCCACGGTTTCTTCGGGAGTACTCTGAAAGTGGAATTCTTGATTCAGCTGCTCCATTGTTTAATCTCCTTATAGGAATGCTTGTATAATTGATAACATCAGATTCAGCAAACTCCCGGCAATCGGTCCGATGATATAGCGGTAAGCACCGGTAAACATGATTGCCAATAAAATCAAAATGCCATACTGGCTCATCCAAGCCTGATACCGATATGCGAATGCAGGAGGCAACAATCCTTCTAGAACTTTAGACCCGTCTAAAGGTGCAATGGGAATCAAATTGAAGAGTCCTAAATTGATATTATAGAGAAGAATTCCAAATATTACTTGGATAAAGATGGAATTGTAGAAAAGGCTGACAGGAAGCACAAAGCTCAAAACCCCAAACAGTACTGCGGTCAATAAAGCAAAGATAAAATTTGCTAAGGGACCGGCTAATGCCACCCAAAGCATTCCCTGACGTTTGTCTTTGAAGTAGTAAGGATTGATTTGAACAGGTTTACACCAGCCAAACCTAAAAAACACCATCATGATAAAGCCCATAGGGTCGATATGATGCACGGGATTTAAGGATAACCGTCCCTGCATTTTGGGAGTAGGATCACCAAGACGGAAGGAAACATACCCATGGGCAAATTCGTGTACCGTCAAGGCAATGAGCAGCCCTGGTAAATACAAAAGGAAATTCGAGTCCAAACCAAACATGAAGAACCTGCTTTCTATTACTCTTTTCGTAAATGAGGTGGAACTCGGTCTAGCCGAATTAAATCCTCATAGGATTCTCGTTCTTGTAAAAGATGGCAACCATCGCTACTGACTAAAACCATTGCTGCTTTTGATGCTCGATTATAGTTACTGGCCATGGAATAATTGTATGCTCCGGTGGAAAACACCACCAGGTAGTCTCCGGGTTGCATCTCCGGAATGCGGAGATCCTTGATCAAGATATCGCCGGTCTCACAATGCTTTCCGGCGAGATGTACCAACCGATTTGCTTCCCTGTTGGCTTGATCGACCGCCATGGCTTCATAAACGGCCTGATACAAAGCAGGCCTGGGATTATCAGACATGCCTCCATCAACCGGTAAATAGGTTCTGATTCCCGGAACCTCTTTGAAAGCACCAACTTTGTATAAAGTAACTCCGGCTTCTCCAACAATTGCACGTCCGGGTTCTAAATAAAGCTTGGGGAGAGGAAACCGATATCGATTGGCGCATAACATCACTTGTTCTGCGATGTGGCGCACGACTTCTATCGGTGAAAGGGGTCGGTCTTCTGCGGTATATCGAATACCAATTCCACCACCCATATTAAGCTCTGTCATTAGGATTCCGTATTGGAGATAAACCTGATTCATGAAGTTCATCATAAGATCGACCGCCAAACTAAAAGGCTCCTCTTCCATGATCTGTGAGCCAATATGACAATGAATCCCGGTTAGCTTCAAAAAAGGACTCCCCTGTAAGCTACGCATCACGTCATGAAGTTGATGATCCAAGATTCCAATCCCAAATTTGGAATCCGTCTGCGCAGTTCGAATGTACTCATGCGTATGCGCTTCCACCCCGGGCGTAATCCGCACCATCACTTGAACTTGTTTCTCGAGCTGTGTTGCAATATGCTCGAGTCGTTGTAGCTCATCCAGATTATCGACAACCACGCGTCCAACACCATGATGAACCGCCATATAGAGTTCTTCTTCAGACTTGTTGTTGCCGTGAAAAAGAATTTTCTCAACAGGAAAGTTGGCTTGTAATGCCGTGTAGAGTTCACCGGCGCTGACCACATCCAAAAACATCTGCTCTTCTTCCATAATACGGCAAATACCCAGGTTTAATAAGGCCTTTCCGGCATAGACAACCTGTGCGTTGGGGTAGTCTGAAAACCCAGCCCAGTATTCTTGGCAACGTTGACGAATCAACGCCTCGTCCATGACATAGAGAGGTGTTCCAAATTGCTTTGCAATATCTGATAACAGAATTCCACGAATCTCGATGTTCCCGGCTTGATTGATGTTCAGCTGGGGTGGTAAATGATAGGCGGCCATGTAGCTCACACACCTTATTTGAAATGAGGTTTATTGCTAATGCAAATTCTCTGGCTGACGGTCAAATAGCGCTTTGACAAAGAGTGCGGGTTCAAAATCTTTAAGATCTTCGATTCCCTCTCCTAAGCCTACCAATTTGACTGGTATATTAAGCTGATCACTGATTGCGATGACGATTCCACCTTTTGCGGTTCCGTCCAATTTAGTCAACGCCAACGCCGTCACTTTGGAGACTTCTCGAAAGGCCTTGGCCTGCAAGACGGCATTTTGTCCGGTTGTTGCATCTAAAACCAATAAGGTTTCATGCGGTGCTTCTGGAATTTCTCGTTGAATAATGCGATAAATCTTGTTCATCTCTTCCATGAGGTGAGACTTATTGTGCAACCGTCCGGCAGTGTCGATTAGAATCAAATCCACATTCCGGGCTTTCCCGGCGCTGATGGCATCAAAGACAACCGCCGCAGGATCGGCACCGGCCTGATGGCGAATCATCTCTACCCCGGCGCGTTGACACCAGATTGAAAGCTGATCGATTGCGGCTGCCCGAAAGGTATCGGCGGCAGCAACCAAGACTTTTAGACCCTGTTGATGGTAGCGATTGGCCAGCTTGCCGACCAAGGTCGTCTTCCCAACTCCGTTGACACCTACCACCAAAACAATATTCATACGGCCACTGCTAATATTGAGTGGGGACGGTTCTCTCCCCAAAATCGCAGCCATTTCTTCTTGAAGGGCTTCTTTTACTTTTTGACCGTCTTCGAGTCTCTCTTTTTTGACGCGATTTCTCAAACTGGTCAGAAGTTTATCGGTGGTCTGTACTCCTAGATCTGCTGAAATCAAGATTTCTTCCAATTCGTCAAAAAGATTTTCATCAACCTTCTTGAAATTCATAAAAACTTGCTCTAATTTGCCCACAAACGCCTCTTGGGTTTTGGACAAACTTTGCTTTAGTTTCGCAAAAAAGCTCATGCGATCACTCCTGTTTTTCTTTTTCTCCGAAGCGAACCGAAATTACGGTAGAGACTCCGGGAGATTGCATGGTAACACCAATCAGTGCATCAGATTCTTCCATCATGCCTTTACGATGAGAAACCGAGATGATTTGGGTGTCCCCGGAACAACTGCGTAGAATCTTCGCCACTCTTTTAACATTGCCTTCGTCCAAAGAAGTTTCCACTTCATCCAAAAGGCAAAAGGGAGGTTTTTTGACTTGGAGAATTGCAATCAGTAATGCAACTGCCGTGAGCGCCCGTTCTCCACCCGATAACAAACTTAAATTTCCAGCTTTTTTTCCGGGCAATTGTGCCATAATATCTAACCCTGTATTGAGAAGATCTCCTGGATCAGTCAATTGCAAATGAGCCAAGCCACCTTGGAAAAGCTGGGTAAAAACTTGTTGAAAATGATGATTTACTTGTTGAAAAGCCTCTTCAAAGCGATGTTCCATATCTTTATCTATTTCGGCAAGCACCTTCCAGATTCCTTGACAAGAAACCCGGATATCCTCTCCTTGCTCGGTTAGATACGATTTCCTCTCTTCAAGACGCTTCTTCTCATCGATCGCTCCTAAGTTGACTAAGCCCATATCGCGAATTTTATTGCGCAATCTGGTACAGGTCTTTTGCAATTCAACGCCGTCGTCTACCTCAACAAGCGGTTCCTCCGGCAAATCCTTCGCTTCAAGGTTATAATCGTTTTGAACCTTGTCCAACAAGTACTGCAATTCACTGTCTAACTTCGTTAGGATGCTGCTCTTATGATACGCTTGCTCGCGAAGTCGGTCTTCCGCTTTACGAGCTTGAAAAATCTGCTCATCTTGTTCTGCCAAGGATTCACGAAAGCGTCCGCGTTGCTCCTTGACTGCTTGAAAGTTGATATCTGCTTGTTCTTGTTGTGCTGCAGTCAGGCGATATTTTTCTTGTATCTGCGCCAATTCCTCAATATTTTCTTGAATACGCTCCGTAATTTCAGCGAAGCGTATTTTCTTTGCTTTGCTGTCCTCGGCAACCTGAAGAATTCGTTCCTCCAGTTGTCCCTTCTGCTGAATCATTTCTGCTTTTTTTTGCTGTACAATCGCAAAACTGACTTCGAATTGCTGCAGCTGATTCTGAGCTTCATATCGGAGATCTGACTGATCTGCATCCCGGCAGGCCTGTAAGCGTTGTCTGAGAGTTGTCTCCTCGGTTTGAACTTGAAGAAGTTGGTTACGATGTTCGTCTATTTGACCGCTTAGTAGTTCTTGCTTATTCTGCAGATCCTGAAGCTCCAGTTCTTGCCTCAATAAGTTTCCGGATTTTGATTCGATTTCTGCCTGCAGTAATCGTTGGGTCAATTGTAATTGTCGGTGTTGCTGCTCCAAATCATTGCGATTCCTCTTTATATCGGAAAGCTCTCTGTTTTTCTGTTCGGACTGTTGCGTTTGAGAATGTAACTCCGTTTCATACAAAGAAATTTGCTTTTTCTGTTCTGCGACTAGAGTTTCCAGTTCTTGGATTTCCCGGTCTCTCCCCAGTAGAGAAACTCCCTTCTGGTATAAACTCCCCCCTGTAATCGAACCTCCCGGAAAGATGACATCTCCCTCCAACGTAACGATTCGGTAGCGATGATTTAGATCTTGGGCGATTTTATTGGCAAGGGGTAGTGTTTCTGCAACCACGACATTTCCCAAAACACTTTCAACCAAGCTGCGGTATGGTTCATCGGTACGAACCAAGTCTGATGCAATTGCAATCACTCCGGCTTTCCCTTGAATTCGCTGCCAGAGATTATGGTCTCGATTGCCCCGTACCGTTGTTAATGGATAAAAGCTGGCGCGACCGGCTTTCTCTTTTTTGAGCCACTCAATCGCAGTTTCAGCATCTTTGGGCTGATCGACAACGATATTTTGTAGGGAGTTACCCATAATCATTTCGATTGCTGTTTCGTGCTCTTTTTCAACATGGAAGAGGCCCGCTACCGTGTCGTGGATTCCTTGAAACTCGCGTGGATTCCGCTTTTTGGCACTCATAACCGCTTTAACGCCTTTATGATACCCTTCCATTTGGTCACTCAATTCTGTGATCATGGTAAGTCTTCCGGTATTGATTCTCAATCCCGTTTGAAGCTGCTGCACTCGGTCTTGGAGCTTGAGCAGTTCTTTTTGCAGCTCGTCATAATCCGATTCCTTGCCTTTTAAGACGATTTCATTTTCCTGAGTTTCCTTTGCGTTTTTCTCAAGACGTGCTTGTAAATCAAGCATTTGAGATTTTTTAGATTCGCAAACCGTAATCGACTCATTTCTGGCATGGGTCAGTTGCTCTAATCGAGATTGTATGGTATCTTGCTCTCGTACGAGTCCTTCTAGTCGACCCTTGATACTATGCAAGGTCTGAAGAGTCCGATTGCTTTGCTCTTGAAGTTCGCCTTCCTCTTGTTTGCGGTTTGTTTCTTGAGTTAAAAGTTCATCAAATATACCTTGTTTTTTCTCGATTTCCCTTTGTAGTGTGAGGATTTCGATTTCGTTTTTTTCTTGTTCCAGGGTGAGCTTTTGGATTTGTTCAACAATTTCTGCTTGCCTTTTTTCTTCAGATCGTTCTTCTTCTGATACCTGTGCTAATAAGCTGCGGTCATGAAGAATCCGCTCTTCAATAATTTTTTCTTCCCCGTAAAATTGCTCCATGTTGATTCGTAGCTGGTTACTCTGCTGATTCATACTGTCAATTTTATGTTCGAGTTGGATCTGCTCCAGCTTCATTTTTTCTAAAATGGCCATTTCAGCTGCGGTGCGTGCTTGGCTTGCTGAATAAGCATCCATCGCTTGGTTATTTTGAAGTTGTAGTTCTACTCGCTCCGTGCTCATTCGACGATATTCACGCGACAAGTAGGTGATTTCGTACTTTTTCAACTCGTCTCTGAGTTTCAGGTAGAGTTCAGCTTGCTGTGCTTGCTGCATAAGTGGATTAATTTGAGCATCCAGTTCGGAAACAATGTCATCGACGCGTTGCAACCGCTCCTGTAAACGGTCAAGTTTTTGCATGGCTTCTTTCTTACGAAACTTAAACTTCGCAATTCCCGCTACCTCTTCTAAAATCACTCGACGTTCCGCAGGTTTGTAGGAAAGAATTTCATCGATTTGACCTTGTCCAATAATGGAAAAGGAGTCCCGGCCCACACCGGTATCCAAAAACATTTCAACAATATCTTTTAACCTGCACTGTTGCTGGTTGATGTAATATTCACTGGTGCCATCTCGAAACAAACGACGCATCACCGAAACTTCTTCATAATCCAACGGCAACAAATGACTTTGGTTATCGATAATCAGCGTTACTTCTGCCATTCCGACGGCTCGACGTTTTTCGCTGCCGGAGAAAATGATTTCCTCCATTTTCGCTCCCCGTAGGTTTCGCGCATTTTGCTCTCCCATGACCCACAGAACAGCATCTACGATATTACTTTTTCCGCTTCCGTTCGCTCCGACAATCGTCGTTAAGCCTTCAGCAAAATCGAGACGAACACGCTCGGCAAAGGATTTAAACCCCACCAACTCAATGGCTTTAAGATACATGATTTCACTCCTTGTCTGCGTTCTCCTCCGGATTCCACTGTGGATTCAGCACAATGTAGGCTGCTTTAGCCGCCCTTTGCTCTGCTTCTTTTTTGCTCTTTCCTTGTCCCTCTCCCATAATTCGCTGATCAATCAGAACATGAGATTGAAAAAAAGGAAGATGATCTTGACCACTTTTTTCGGTTTGATAAGCAATCGTGGTATTTGGGTTTTGTCCTTGCACCCATTCTTGGAGAAGATTTTTCCACGAACGATTCAAGTTTTCTTTCAGTCTTTTAGGATCGACTTGCTTCAACAGAGTTCTTTGCAGAAACTCTTCCGCTTGTTGTAACCCATAGTCTACAAAAATCGCTCCTAAGACGGCTTCGTATAAATCTGCTAAAATCGCGGGTTTTAGACTGCCTCCATCGGCTTTTTCGCCTTTGCCAAGGATAATCCAACGGTTTAACCCTATTTGCTTTGCACATTTTGCTAAATTTTCTTCACAAACTAAAGAAGCACGAAGGGCCGTCAAACTCCCTTCCGGTTCGTATGGATGTGCACGAAAGAGCCAATGAGAAACCAATAACTCTAAAACCGCATCCCCTAAAAATTCCAGGCGTTCGTTTCCCTGCCAGGGTTCTTTGCTTTTTTCATAGACCGCGGAATTATGCCAAAAGGCGCGTTCCAACATCGGTGCCGGTTGATGGGCTAACAATAAATGAGTCTGAAGTTCGGTCAACAACGTTTTCACCACCTCATTGTGAAGAGAGGTTGCCCGAATGTCGAACAACCTCTCCCTAACTTTAGATTTTTGCATTCAAGAATTTGACGACGTCGGCAACGGTTTCAACTCCGACAACGGCATCATCTTCTAATTCTACTCCAAAAGCATCCTCCACAGCCATGACTAATTCAAAAAAGTCTATGGAATCTGCTTCAAAATCTTTTTTGAAATCTGCTTCCAAGGTGACTCGCTCAGGAGCGATTTTGAGCTTCTCCACAATAATCTCTTTTACTTTTTCAAACGTATCCATAATTCAATCTCCCCTGTTCATTTATTTCATTTGTTCTAAAAACTCTGCGATAAGATTACGATCTAAAAAGCCTTTTGCTACGCGAAACGCCGAATAAATCGCCCTAGCATTGGAAGAACCATGCCCTTTCAAACAAATACCTTTCACTCCCAATAATGGAGCAGCACCGTATTCGTTATAATCTAGGCGATTCTTAAAACGAGTCAAGGCCGGTTTGGAGAGCAAGGCTCCTGCGGTACCACGAAAATCAGCGGTAAGTTCTTGCTTCATCATCTCTCCGAAACTTCTTACCAAGCCTTCGGTTAGTTTCAAGATAATGTTTCCGGTAAAACCGTCGCAGACGGCGACGTCGATCTCCCCTTTAAACAGTTCCCGGGCTTCGACATTGCCAACAAAATTCAAGTTGGATTCTTTCAACAACCGATGAGCTTCCACATACAATTCCGTGCCCTTCTCCGGTTCCGTTCCGATGTTGATTAACCCAACCCTTGGATTTTGATTCCCGGTTGCGTGTCTGAGATACACACTTCCCATTTGACCATATTGAAGAAGATGTTGAGGTTTCGCCTCAGTATTGGCTCCGGCATCTAAGAGTAAGATTGGTGTCTTAGCAACCGTGGGTAACATCGGTGCTAAAGCAGGCCGCTCTACGCCTTCAATTCGACCCAAGATGAAAAGCCCGCATGCCATAATCGCACCCGTATTTCCGGCGGAAAATACAGCAGCTGCACGTCCTTCTTTGACCAAACGGTGAGCAACGACCATGGATGAATCTTTTTTTCGCCTCACAGCGAGAGCCGGTGCATCTTCAAACGTAATGACTTCGGTGGTTGGAACAATGTCCAACGTTAAACCTTTCGTTGAAAGCTTGTCGAGTTCCTGCTTGATCTGATGTTCATCCCCAACCAACAACAAAGGTAAATTAAACTCTGTAGCTGCTTGAATAGCGCCTTCAATAATTGCCGAAGGTGCATAATCTCCACCCATACAATCCAACGCGATTGTCTTCATAACCTCACATCCTTTGCTTTTTATTATACTGAAGGAACTGTAAAAAAGCAAGAAAAGAAGCCCCTGAAGTCAGGGGCTTGGCCCCTGAAGTCAGGGGCTTGTTCGCATTGTTTGAAAACAATTATTCTTGAATTGCTACAACTTCCTTACCCTTGTAATATCCACATTCAGGACATACACTATGGGATAGTTTCGGTTTGTGGCATTGGGGGCATTCAACTAAGCCGGGAACGCCAAGACGGAAATTGCTGGCACGACGACTGTTACGACGCGCTTTGGACGTCTTTGTTTTTGGTACAGCACCCATTCTTCACACCTCCTTCTTGGTGTTCTCTTTATCATTCATAGGTTGGAATGATCGAACAAAGTTTTATTTCTTTCCCCATTGACTCAAAATAGCAAACCGGGGATCTACTGCTTGAGGTTGACATTGACAGGGACCTTCATTGAGGTTCGCCCCGCATTGATCACATAAGCCCAAGCAATCTTCTCGGCAAAGCATTTTCAAGGGTAATTGACTAAAAAACGCCTCAACCAATAAGCGACTGACATCGATTTGATCTGCGGCTAACACAGGTAGATAGCGATCCTCTTCATCTTCTTCTTCGTCATCTTCCTCAGGTTCCCCTTTGGAGACAAAAAGATACTGCTCGGACAATTCCACATTCAACGTTTGGGGGAATTCCGATAAGCAGCGACAACAGGTCATTTTCATCTCTGCTTTGGCCGAACCATGCACCAGAAATCGATCTCCAACATTAACGACCGTTACCTCAGCCTCAACAGGGCTGATTAAGGACATGTCCATGTCGGTAAAATCAAAGCTAGAAACGGGTTCCTGCCACTGAAATTTCTTTTGCTCTCCTACCAGTCTTTTTAACTCGGCAACCGGCAAAATCATCGTATCACCTCGATTTAGTCTGCGTGATATTGTATCCTTTTTTGAGTAGTTTGTCAATATATAGTTTCATTAAATATCGATGGAAACTTCTTGAACCGACCCCTTAATTTTGTTACAATGAATTATAAAGAGGGGGTGGCATCATGAAGATGGTCGGAATCGTTGCAGAGTATAATCCTTTTCATTTTGGACATCAATATCAGCTGAAACAAGCGAAAATCAAAAGTCGTGCCGATGCCGTGGTTGTGGTCATGAGCGGGTTTTTCACTCAACGAGGAACCCCTGCGATTCTTGATCCCTGGCAACGAGCAAAAACCGCGGTTGCTCATGGTGCAGATCTCGTGATCATGCTTCCTACTGTATTTTCGTTGCATCATGCCGATCTTTTTGCACAAGGTGGCGTCTCATTGCTGGATCAATTGCCAGGAATTGAAGCGATCAGCTTTGGTGCTGAATCCGAAAATCTGGCTGTTTTGAAGGAAATCGCCTCTGTCTTAAGTCAAGATGTTCCTTTACAGCTTCTGGCAAAAACCGAGCACAAACGTGGCGGTAATTTTGGCAAAACCTTGACCGAATCATTGGAGCAGCATCCACAACTTTCTCATTTGTCGTCTCATCTTAAAAGCCCTAACAATATTTTAGCCATTGCGTACTTAAAAGCGATTCAACAATACGATAGTTCTTTACTTGCGATTAGTATTCCCAGAGTGGGAGCGGGCTATTTAGATGATCTTCTCCAGCCCATGGCTAGCGCTACCGCAATTCGGAAAGCGCTCTCAGAAGGTCAGGAGCTGCGAGAGTACTTACCCTCGGTTTCTTATGATACTTTGCAAGAACAACGCAAGCTAAACCGAATTTTATTATCGGCCGAAGCTTTTGCCCCTCAGATTCTAACGCTTTTACAACGAAGCACAACGGAAGAGTTGAAACAACTTCCGGAAATGACAGAAGGATTAGAACATCGCTGGATTACAAAACGAGATAGCCGTAGCTTAGACGAATTGATCCACCGTGTCAAGAGCAAACGCTACCCTTACAGCAAGTTACAAAGGAGTCTTTTTCAATTACTATTGGGAATCCGTAAAGAGGACATTCCTGCCAAAGATCAACATCTCCCCTATGCCATGGTTTTAGCCTATAATCAAATCGGACAAAAGATCTTATCGGAATGGCGAACCTCTTCGCCGATACCTGTCATTACACGCCCCAGAAAACAATCTGATGCTTTAAATCACTATGGACAGCGGCTTTTGGAAATTGACCGCTTGGCTTCTGCTCTTTGGGAAATTGCTTTATCACAAGAAGCACAGCAACCCGGAATTTGGTTGACACAACAGCCCATTCGGTATTAATGTGTCGGTCTTACTGTGGTAAGCTTTGTAAAAAAGCAAGCGCTTCTTCTAACCGAGCCACTGGCACAACCTTGATTTTTGTCGCATAGGACTTGGCTTCTTCTGAGTTTTCTGAGGCTACTAAGAAATACAATGCTCCTGCTTCTTCGGCAGCGTGTAATTTTTGCTTTACGCCTTCAATCGGTCCAATACTGCCATCTAAACGTATTGTTCCTGTTCCTGCAATTTTGAAGCCCTGTGTGAGATCTTCTTCGAGGAGTTGATTCAAAATCTCCAGTGTAAGCATCATTCCTGCGGAACCTCCACCGATTTCTTCGTTTTGAAAGGTAATCACACGATCATGGACCAGTTCCCAAGGTGTGGAGGCTATATAGATCCCGAGTTTAGCTTTTCCGGATTCATCTTGGCTCAAGACTCCTTTTATTTCCAAGAGTTGTTGATCTCGTTCGACAAGTAAAGAAACCTCGTCTCCTGGCTGGTATTGCAGCAAGCGTCGTTGCAAATCCTCATTGAGGAGCATCACTTGACCTTCAAATTTCTTGATGATATCTCCTTTTTGCAACATATCTTTCATGAGACTTGTTTCAGTAAATTCATTGATGATCAAACCACCACCTTGCACTTCAACCGGTATTCCTGCTGCTTGAAGTGCAAGAAGGGTGGCTTTTTTTTGGCTGTCATCCATGCTTTTTTTCATTTGCTCGTTATACTCTTCCATGGTCATATCGCTGGGCATCACAGTTTCAATGGGTTTTAAATCCATGGTATTGTCAAATTGGGCTCGCAACCAAAGGGCTCCATTGGCCTTTGAAGTAAAAATACTCAGCATATACAAGACCCCTTCGTCATCTTGGTCCCCGTCTTGCACTTGAACATAAGGAGCTAAATCGGTTGCTTGACCCCCATGATAAACAATGTAATTCAAAGGGTAATAAAGAAACACGAGCTCTACGCCCAACAGAATACAAAAGATGACAATATATTTCCGGTTCGCCTTTAACCAATTCACGTTTGTGACTCCTCCTCGGCGTTCTGATAAAAGGATAAAACACTTTCTCCTTGTTTCACTTGACGGTAGCGCACGAGTCTGCCTACCCGTTCGGGTAGAATTTCTTTGAGATGATGCTCGATGACGATGAGAGAAGTTGGTTTCAACCAGGAAACACTCGCTAATATCTCTAAGGTTTGAACGCAAAGTTCCTTCTGATATGGAGGATCTATAAATACCAAATCAATTGCTTGATTGGGTCGAAAGCTTTTTAATTTTTGCAGTGCATCCCCCAAAATAATCTTTGTTTGATCCTCGAAGCCACATAACCCTATATTATCTTGGATTAATTGTAGGGTGGCAGGCTTCATTTCGATAAATGTAGCAAAAGCTGCCCCTCTACTCAATGCCTCTAACCCTAAGGCTCCACTTCCGGCAAACACATCAAGAACCTGAGCTTGCCAAAGCTTTGGCATTAAAATACTGAAAAGGCTCTCTTTGAGCCGATCTGCAGTGGGACGTGTGGCATCGGTCTTTGGGCTTTTTAGAGTACGGCCCCGAATACTGCCGGCAATTATTCTCATACTACAATCCTACTTTCTGCTATGCCATGGGTTTTTCTGAAAAACGTTGAACAATTCTTTGCCATAGTTCAGAGGGAATCTGAACAATACCCTTCTTCCATTCTTCTAAACAGGTACGAATGGTTGCAAGCGTATTCTCCTCAACCTGCCAACGGAAAACCAAAAGATCACTGAATCCGCTTTGACTGGTTCCTAAAATTTCACCGGGACCCCGCAATTCTAAATCCAACTGAGAGAGGTAGAATCCATCTTGAGAATCACATAGAGCTTTGATTCGTTGTTCGGCGGTTGATGTTATTGTTCCCGAGGTCAATAATGCGCAATAGGAAGGCAGGTTTCCTCTGCCTACTCTTCCTCGCAACTGATGAAGCTGAGCTAATCCAAACCGATCTGCCCCTTCTATGACCATAACCGTCGCCTTGGGCTGATCAACACCAACTTCTATGACCGTCGTTGCCAAAAGTGCAGAAAGTGCTCCGCTCTCAAAACGCTCCATGACTTCTTGACGCTCTTGCACTTTCATTTGCCCATGTAAGGTAGCCCAGCGGTCAGTTGGCCAAATTGTTTTGAGGATTTTTTCGCGTTCTTCTACCGATGGCATCCTTTCTTCGGCATCCTCTGCCTGTTCGATACTAGGACAAACCCAATAGACTGCATGTCCTTGAAGCATCTCGTCCAAACAGTATTTCATCAACTTCTCGACCCGACTGGGTTCTTGTACCCAAACGGTTTTTATGGGGAGACGATTAGGCGGCAGTTGATCAAGAATGCTTGCTTGCATGTCTCCATAAAGGAGCATGGCTAAACTCCGGGGAATCGGGGTTGCAGATAAACTTAGAAAGTCTGGTGTCCGTAAACGATCTTGTAGTAACTTTCTACGCTGAAGCACACCAAAGCGATGTTGTTCGTCGATTACTAATAAACTTAAGTTGAGAAAGGTCATGCTCTCTGTTAGAAGTGCATGGGTGCCTACCCAAACCCCAGGAACCCCCGCACTCGCAGCTTCTTGACATCTCTCCCGTTCCGTCTTTGAAGATTTTCCCGTTAATAAATAAAGAGGGATTTCTGTTGGCAGTAGTTTAACTATGCTTTCAGCATGCTGCCGAGCTAATAACTCCGTAGGAGCCAAAAAAACAGCTTGATATCCATTTTCAGCCGCCTGGTGGAGCGCAGCTACCGCAACCACTGTTTTTCCGCTTCCAACGTCTCCCTGTACAAAACGAGCCATAGGGGTCTCTTGTGCCATATCGGCCCTAATTTCCTGTATGACTCTCTTTTGTGCATCGGTCAGCTCAAAAGGTAAACCCTTCTTCCAAAGCAAATGCTGTTGATTAGAGCAGGGCTGAGCAATTCCGTTTGAATGTTTGGAACCTGTCTGCTGCATCAGTTGCAGGATCAGTGTTTGATCCAAGATCAAGCGCTGCTGTGCGAGTTGAAGAGTTTCAACATTGGAGGGGAAATGAATTTGCCACAAGGCTTCTTTTATGGAGATGGGCAAGCGTTTTAGCCAAGACTCCGGCCAAAGTTCCTTTTCAATCTCATCGAAATGAGAAAACGTTTCCTGAAGCCATTGACGAAATAGATTCTGAGAGATCCCTTTAGGTAGCTCATAGAAGGATTTGTACCCTCCCACTCCGGCTCCGATCCCACATTGCTTGACTTGAATCGAACGAAATGAGCCTTTCTGAGTGCAGCGTCCCAAAACCCAAAGCTTGCTCCCTATCGGAAATTGATTCTTCCGATACGGTTGATTAAACCAAATGGCAGTTATTTTAACGCCCTGTTCATCGGTTAACGGAAGTCTGACCATCACGAGCTTCTTCTTCCGAAAAATACTGGCAGTTCCAGAAACCGTTGTATCGATAAGAATATCATAAGCAGGTAGGGGGGCTTCCGGCCAGCCGTCTCTCTTTTCTTGGAATTGGTAACTTTTGGGATAGGTATGAAGAAGATCCGTGAGAGAAAAAATCTCCATTTCCTGCAGCATTGTCAGGCGTTTCGGACCCACACCTTGCAATTGTTGTATACCGAAATGCGTATCCATTTTATGCGAGACCTTCTCCCCCTTTCCAATGAAAAGGGACCGCCGATTGCGGTCCCGATTCAACGTTCGCTTCTTTATTCGGCTGAAATAATGTAATAATAAACGGGTTGACCTCCGTAATAGAGTTCAATTTCGTGATTCGGATATCGCGTCTGTGCCTTTTCTAGGTAAGTTCGAGCTTCTTCTTCCGATACTTCTTGACCATAATAAATCGTAACAATCTCATGAGGCTCTTCTAATATTTTATCCATGAGCTGATCTAAAGCAATCTCGCGATCTGGAGAAACCGCAGCGATGTGTCCGTCATAGAGAGCAATATAGTCCCCTTCGTGGATGGACTGATCTTCGACAATCGTATCCCGTATTGAATAAGTTAATTGCCCCGTCACAATATCCTGACTGGCTGCTTCCATTGTATTTGCCAAAGCTTCATAATCTTGTAATTCAGGATTAAAGGCTAACAAAGCTGCAATCCCCTGAGGAATCGTTGTGGTCGGAATCACAAAAATTTGTTTTGAACTGATGAGCTTTGCTTGTTGGGCCGCCATAATAATATTCTTGTTGTTCGGTAGAACGAACACGGTTTGAGAGGGCGCTTGCTCGACCGCACGCACGATATCTTCCGTGCTGGGGTTCATCGTCTGACCACCTTCTATTACTAAATCCGTTCCTAGGCTTTTGAAGATGTCGGCTAATCCGCTTCCGGCTACAATGCCAACGATTGCAATCGGCTTTTCTTGCATGGTATTCTCAAAGGTTGTCCCCGACTGATGTATCGTCACTTCTTCTACGGGTAATGATTCCATAATCAAATGATGATGCTGCTCTCGCATGTTTTCAATTTTAATCTTACTCAAATTTCCCATTTCCAAAGCTGCTTCCAAAGCACGACCGGGATGATTGGTATGAACATGAACTTTCAAAATGTTTGAATCGCCAACCACCAACAGAGAGTCCCCTAAAGGAATTAACTTTTGTAATAGGGTGTCTTCGTTTAAATTCTCACCTAAAACTATCATTTCGGTGCAATAGGCAAACTCAATCTCAGCTGAATCGGTTAAAACTGCCTGAGCAACATTCATTGCTTTCGGGTTTTCTGTAAGCTGTTCATCAAGCACATCTCCGACCCCTTCTCCGTTAATAACCTGATGAAAGCCTTGTAAAATGGCTACCAATCCGGCTCCTCCGGCATCGACGACACCAGCTTGTTTTAAAACCGGTAATTGCTCCGGGGTTTTCTCCAGTGCCTCTTCAGCCTTTTTAATAACCACTGCTAAGAAGGAATAAAAATCGCGATGACTGCGAGCTTGTGCAGAAGCCTCTTTGGCAGCTTCTTTGACAACCGTTAAGATAGTTCCCTCTGTAGGTCTCATCACTGCTTTATAGGCAGCCTGAACCCCTTCTTGTAAGGCCTTCGCAAACTCGGTTGTGTTGATTTTTTCTTTCTGTGCTAAATATCGGGTTATACCGCGCAGGATTTGAGATAAAATCACACCGGAATTTCCTCTTGCCCCCATGAGAGCCCCCAAACTGACAGCACTGCATACTTTAGTAATCGACAAATGGTCGACTGCAGCGAGTTCGTCAATCGCTGATTTCATCGTTAAGTACATATTGGTACCTGTATCTCCGTCAGGAACCGGAAAAACATTGAGAGCATTGATTTTATCTCTCTTGCTTAAGAGCTGGTTTGTAGCAGCACGAAACATTCTTTGTAAATCTTCGGCATTTATATATTCTTTCTTAATTTCTTCTGCCAAAAGAATCGCCTCCTTATTTAAAAATCGAGGATTGATTTCTTATACTTCTATTTTACACTGAAACCTAAGAAATGAAAAGAGAAATTTTCAGAAATTCTCATGATTAAAGCTTGTCAAGATTTGATTTCTGTGATAGAATACGAATGTTCAACACTTGGCAACACCAAAGGAGGTGGAACCATGGCACGAGTATGTGAAATTTGCGGCAAAGGCGTTACAACAGGGAATTTGATCTCCAAAAGAGGAAATCGAAATAAAAAAGTGATTGCGCCCAATCTGCAATCCGTGCATGCGATCGTAGGTGGAACCCCTACTCGCATTCGCGTTTGTACCCGCTGTATCCGTTCCGGCAAAGTCCAGAGAGCACTTTAAGTTCTCAACAACAGTATATGAAGTGTTTGCAAACATAAAAAGACTCGGCTGCATTTTGCGGGCGAGTATTTTTATTGGTTAGAACCGAGAAATGATTTAGCTATGAAAAAAGGGAGCTGCAACTGCGGCTCCCTTTTTGAGCTTGGAGCTACTGGCCGGATTCGAACCGGCGACCTGCGCATTACGAGTGCGCCGCTCTACCAACTGAGCCACAGTAGCATGTTTCAAATGTATCGGGGAAAAGTATAGCATGGCGTCAAAAAAAAATCAAGCCTCCGCTTCATTTCCGCGAAAAATATGATATACTGATTTTATACGAATGAAAAAAGGGGAAGATTTCCATAGAACTCTATACTTTTGGAAAAACATCATTACAATATCAGGGATCTCAGATTTGTGTTGACTGGCCTGAATCTTTTCTTGCCATCACCAATCAATCCGAATTCCAGTCGATCCAACAATCCTGCGGATTCGGCGAGCAAGTGGTCATAGATCCTGCTCAAATCCATTACAATAAAATTGAAACTCATCATGATTATTATTTAGGCACCATCGTTTTACCCGGCGAAGAATTCAGCAAGGGAAATGAAACCTTTAGCTTTTTTATAAAACCCGGTAGAATCGTTTTTATTGATCATAGGCAAATCGTCTCTACGATATTGCAAAAAATGACCCGCGAAAATTACTGGCATGAGGCAAATATGGAGCGGTTCTTATATAGCTTTCTCGACGAGCTTACCGGGGACGATATTGCCGTTTTAGAAGACTTAGAAGAAAGAATCGCACGAATGGAAGATGCAATCGGCCAAGGAAAGAATGGCCATTTTAATCGTGATATGATCAACATTCGAAAACGCCTCTTGGTCTTGCAAAACTTTTATACCCAAATTATTGAAATCGCTCATAACTTAGCTACCAACGAGAATCTATGTTTTGATGTTGATCGTTTGTTTCTTTTCCGTCTTTTTGCGGAGCGAGCGGAACGCTTGCGAGGAAGTACCCAGTTTATACGAGATTATTCACGGGAAGTGCGAGAAATCTACCAATCATCTTTGGACTTAAAACAGAACACCGTCATTACCATGTTGACCATTATCACAGCAATTTTTACTCCTCTAATGTTCATCGCAGGTTGGTATGGAATGAATTTCACCTCCATGCCGGAGATCCCCTGGAAATACGGATATCTCTATGTCATCCTTTTATCGGTATCTGTCTTTTATCTCTTTTATCGTCAACTCAAACGAAGAAATCTTTGGTAAAAAAATAGCGGGAAGGTGACATTCACCTTCCCGTTTCTTATAACAGTGGTCGGGGCGAGAGGATTCGAACCTCCGGCCTTTTGGTCCCGAACCAAACGCGCTACCAAGCTGCGCTACGCCCCGAATAAAAAAGAAGAGCTGCTGTACAACAGCTCTAAGAAGTCCGTGGTGGGAGCGACGTGGTTCGAACACGTGACCTCTACCGTGTCAAGGTAGCGCTCATACCAGCTGAGCTACGCCCCCACGGGGTTTGGAGCGGAAAACGAGACTCGAACTCGCAACCCCCACCTTGGCAAGGTGGTGCTCTACCAATTGAGCTATTTCCGCAGGAAAATTGGTGCCGGGAACCGGAATCGAACCGGTACGATCTTTTGGATCGAGGGATTTTAAGTCCCTTGCGTCTGCCAGTTCCGCCATCCCGGCACTCATGGAGGCGGCACCCAGATTTGAACTGGGGAATAAAGGTTTTGCAGACCTTTGCCTTACCACTTGGCGATGCCGCCATCAAAAAGTGGAGCGGAAAACGAGACTCGAACTCGCAACCCCCACCTTGGCAAGGTGGTGCTCTACCAATTGAGCTATTTCCGCATTCCTGGTGGCACAGGCCAGAATCGAACTGGCGACACGCGGATTTTCAGTCCGCTGCTCTACCAACTGAGCTACCGTGCCAAAAACTTGGCGGAGCTGAAGGGATTTGAACCCTCGGTCTCCTGCGTGACAGGCAGGCATGTTAGGCCGCTACACCACAGCTCCGTTAAACAAGGAATTTGTCCAAGCAGGATGTATTATATCCCAAGAAAATTGGTTCGTCAATAGCCGAACAGGAATTTTTCATTGAACTACCGGATTTATTTTGGAGTGTTTTGCTATTTTTTCTGCAATTGCGTGTGCCTGATTCTCTAATTCGCTCTCAATTGGCTGCCATTTCCAGCTCTCTTCGCGGCGCTTAAGTGCCAATTTGAGGAGGTGATCGGTAAACGTTGGATTCTTTGGTAATAGTGCACCATGTAAATAGGTACCAAACACATTATGCGTTATACACCCCTCTTGATTGTCTTCACCGTTGTTTCCAAATCCGGCCAGTACTGTTCCCAGTGCTTTTGCTGAAGGTCTCAAAAAGGTTTGACCGCTATGATTTTCAAATCCCACTAATGTTCTAGAAAACAAATCGGTTTGAACTACAACATTTCCGATGAGTCGCTTATTACTGGCCACAGTCCAAGTATCAAAAATTCCTATGCCCTGCAAGATTTCACGTTCGGAGATTTTGAATGATTCACCCAAAAGCTGATACCCCCCGCAAATCGCTAAAACCACAACCCCGTTATGAACTGCATCATAAATTGAATTCTTCTTGATTTTTAGCAAGTCCTCAGCGATGATTTTTTGTTCTCGATCTTGACCTCCCCCAAAAAAAAGCACATCGAAATCATTCTTCAGAAAGGTATCCCCTTCGCAAAGAGGAATCACTTCTGCGTCTAAGCCGTGCCACTGAGCACGTTTTTGTAACGCGATAATATTCCCCTTATCTCCATAAAGGTTCATTTGGTTTGGATAAAGATGCCCGATTTTCAGTTTCATTTTTTATCCTCCCAATAAGGTTTGACATATCCTTGATTTGCCATGACTTCCTGAAGTGCTAGCATGGCAGTATAATTGGGAATGACCACTAAGATCCCTGAAGGTACGGTGTCTACCAGCGCCTTTTCCCAAGCCTTTGATATATCCATTTCAACTTGTTCTGCTTTAAGATCCAAACCGGCATATTTAAGACGTACTGCCATGTCATAGGCTCGAGACCCACTGATTGTGAACCCGGTAATACTGGATGAAACGGCACTCAATTGTTCTGCGTCTGCATCCCAAATCCAGGAAACATCGGTTCCATCCGGGATCTGATCGTTCAACGCAATTAATAAATGATACTTTCCGTGGTGCTGAAAGAGCGTACGCATGACTTCATTCCAGCCAGCAGGATTTTTCACCAATGCCATAATGATTTGTTTATCTTGGACTTGGACTCGCTCCATACGGCCAAAGACGCTCTGAAAGCCCTTTATTGCTGTTTGACGCGACTTCTGATCGATACCCAAGATATCGCCGGCTGCGTTTGCTGCTAAAATATTGTAGATGTTATAAAGCCCCGGTAAACTGGTTGAAATTTCAATACCCTGGCTGCTCGTATCATGAAGTTGGAATTGACTTCCGTTTAAACCCATTAATTGAATGTTATCACTAAAATAGGTGGGTTTTGGTCTAGAGAATCCACAATTGGGACAACGGTAATCCCCCATATGGGAGTAATAGTAATGACGATAACCCAACATCGTACCGCAACGTGGACAATATTTACCCTCTGCCGTTTGATTCATTTCTTGGAAAGCGATTTCTGGGTCTTCAAGACCAAAATAAAAATACTTCAGCCCTTCGATTCCGGACAGCCCTACCACCATGGGGTCATCAGCGTTCAACAACACTTTCGTTCCCTTTGGAAGTTTGGAAAGCCCCATGCGAATATAAGAGATTGTTTTATCGAGTTCTCCGTAACGGTCGAGTTGATCCCTGAAAAAATTGGTCACGACTACCAGTTCCGGATGAATGGTTTGACACAATTGAGGGAATACTCCTTCGTCGGTTTCAATCACCGCGGCATCATGTTCAATTTTACCCAAAGCATCCGCAGCTCTTAAGAAAGAGACAATAATCCCGGCTAACATATTCGCACCGGTCTTATTGTAAAGAACTTTTAGTCCTGATTGCTTTAATATGGTTTGGATCAAGGCTGTCGTTGTCGTTTTTCCATTGGTTCCAGTCACGAGCACGCTTCCGCGTTTGAGTTGTGCATTCAATTTTGACAATATGGTTGGGTCTATCTTTTGTGCAACCAAGCCAGGATACGAAGTCCCTCCCCCTCGCTTGAGCAAGCGGATCAAGTTTGCCGTTCCATTGGAAGCCAAAACGGCTAAAGTAAAACGCATGTTGTTCCTCCTCATCCCAAATTGAGCGGGAATTCATAATGACTCATTTTTCTGGTCAAAAGATTCAAATAAACGATCATCAGCACATCTTCCCCGTCATCAAGCCAAGATTCTAAAAGATTTCGATCGGTCTCTTTGAGAGCATTCAAAGCAAAGCGATACGCTCGAGTCCCGCTTTGTAAGACAAAAAAACCTCGATCACTACGATAATCAATGACCTTACCCCGGATTTCTTTGGTTAGGGCAGCCAAATATATTTTTCTGAACTCACGCACAAAAAAGTTCTCCCGCCCGGAGGCGTCTCTGTATTGCCAGAGCCATTGAACAAAAAGAATGAGAAGTCCAATCACGAAGAGCTCATCCAAAAAACCGGGTACAACCGCCCCGATCGCAACCAGCAAAAATCCTATGACCAAGAATAACAGGATCACAGAAACCAGCAACATGAGCTGAATGATTCGATCAATGATCATCTACAGCACCCCTCTTTTATTATACACTCTCGCAAACAAAGTGACAACAAAAACTGTTCTAGCTCAAAAAAAATTGCCCTTGCGGGCAAAATTTGAGTACTCTGGTGCGCCCGGAGGGAATCGAACCCCCGCTTCCAGGTCCGGAGCCTAGCGCTCTATCCACTGAGCTACGGGCGCAACACAAAAAATTATATCATACTTGAACATTTCTGAACAGAGGGTTATTTGCTGATTCTGACAATATTATTAAAAAATTCCGTGATCGACTGCCAAATGATTTTAAAAATATTACCTTTTACGATTTCTTTGGTAGCAATTAGGGGTACCTGACCTTGAATTTGGTTTCGATAGCTGACTTCCAAATGTCCCACTTCTTGTCCTTCGGTAATGGGTGCTGTTAGATCTGCTTGAGCCACCAAGATTACCGTCACTTCTGCTTCGGAACCGGTTTCGATGATAATGGGGTAATTCTGTTGTGCAGCAAAGTCAACCCAGTCTTCTTTTCCTCTACGAACTGGTATTTGACCCAAGACTTCCCCAGCTGTAGCAGCAGTATGAGCTTGAAAATTGGTAAAGGCATATTCCAGCAAGGTTGCTGCTTCGACTCGTCGAACTTCTTCGGTTTCGCACCCTAAAATCACAGCAATTAGCCGTAAATCATCTTTTTTTGCGCTGACAGCAATAGAATATCCTGCTTCATCGGTAAAACCCGTCTTAATCCCGTCAACTCCTGGTACATTGCCCAAGAGTGGGTTACGGTTCTCTTGCTGAATCCCGCCGTAAGTCAAGCTTTCTTGAGTGTAATACGATATGACTTCTGGATAATGAGTGTACAAATCACTACAAAGGATGGCTATATCTTCAGCCGACATTCGGTGATTGGCCGCATCTAAACCATGAGGATTTTGAAAATGGCTTTGGGTCATCCCCAATTCTTGAGCCTTATCATTCATCTTCTTCACAAAGTCTTCCACATTACCGGATACATGCTCCGCCAAAGCAATGGCAGCATCGTTTCCGGAAACAACCGTTAGTCCTTGAATCAGCAAATCGACGGTGACTTGATCTCCATGATTTAAAAACATGGAGGACTCCCCGATCTCCCAAGCTCTTTGACTGACTGTTACGATATCATCTAGGTGGATGACCTCTTGCTCAAGTGCTTCCATGACTAAATAAAGTGTCATGACTTTCGTAATGCTGGCCGGGGCCATGGGTACTTGACTGTTGTTTTCATACAAAATCTGTCCGGTTTCGGCCACCATGAGCAAAGTAGCATCGGCTAATAAATCTATACCTTGGGCTTGTACTTCATATTGGGTCATTGACAAAAGGATGATCACTGCGGTCATCATCCCACAAAAAAGCTTTCTCATTTCATTCACTCCATTTTTACATTTAACTTATGGTAAGTTCTGTTTAAATAAAAAATTCCCTTCTCTGTATGAGGAGGGAATTTGAATGTTTAGAAAATTGACACAAACGACTCAACTGCTCCGATAATCTCTCTGTAGCCATCCTCGTTCACCCGATGGTGGTGGTTTCAATCAAGACTCCTTTCAGACAGGGACATGGTTTGCTGTCTGCTTTCAGAATGATGGTATGGTAGCTTCATTCTACCAGATATCTGCAAACTATGTCTATCTTAATCTTGTTTCAATTTATGCAACTTATTGTAACTTATCGACTATGTGTTACAAAAATTTAAAAAATAGGGGTCATACAATATCTTGAAGACCCGTTTCCTAAAGCAACCCAACGTCCGCTATGTGTTCCCGAAGAAATTTTCCCAAAGACATAGCTTCCGCTCAAAGCCGTATCGTTTATTGTAAATGTTGTGCCATTTGAAATAGTGCCGTAGCTTGTAGAAGATGTCGAAGCAGAAGCACGAATTGTCAATGGCCCATCAATCACCATCCAAGTGCTGGTTTAGTCGGTAGCATAAACACCTCCAGCAACAGTCCCTATTGCAACCCAACGTCCGCTATGTGTTCCTGAAGAAATGTTTCCAAAGACATAACTTCCTCCAACCTGTATATTAGTAATCGAAACAGATGTACCATTTGAAAGAGTTCCGTACGAAGTGGACGAAGAGTTTGCAGAAGCTCTGACTGTCAGAGGACCATCAACAATCTTGTAATTTTTGATAGCTACTGGGTCAACACCATGTAAGTAAGGCATAGGGTCAACACGGAAATTACTTGAGTTGTATACCTCAAAGTGAAGGTGTGGTCCATTTGAGTTTCCTGTTGAACCAACACTTCCTAGAGTAGCTCCTTGTGAAACCGTTCCCGAAACAGACGATCCAATTTGCATATGTGCGTACAACGTACTTAGCCCATTGTTGTGTGCTAATTTAACCCAATGTCCCCAGCCCGCGGAATCATACCCCTTTGTAACTGTTCCAGCTCTAACGGCTAAAATACTTGTTCCATCTATCCCACTCCAACTGACATCAATACCATTATGTTGACTTCCACGCCAAGTGCCACTACCATCTAACTGACACTTGATACACCCACTATATTGTGAGCAATTAGAAAGGCAAATAACGTGAGTGTGCAAATTCATATCACTCAAAGGCAATATAAAACCATAAAGATTACGAGTACCACTTAAATCTTCGCTTGAACCCAATTCGTTTGCTTGTGTCACTTTTGTGTGTTCAATCCACGATTTACCGTAATCATAAAAGATTTTCACAACCATGCCTTCTGATAAGTAGCCATCATAAACACGATTGCCTTCTATTAAGCTTGAAGCAGACTCATAAACCTTCACGTCGCTAATCTCAATATCGTCGCTTAAGGTATTAACACTTTGAATCAACTCATCGATCTTTTCTGTTTTGTTACTAATTCAACAAATAACGGGACATATTCGCTCAATCTGCCTTCGTAATCTCCGCTTATATCTTTCGCGGACATTTTTGGTTCTGTAATTCCTTTGTCTATACCTGTTTCTTGAGATTGATATGCGAAAGAAAATGAAGTTAAACAGGAAATCGAAAGCGATAATACCAAGACCATCATTAGTGTTTTGCAAATTTTTCTCATAATAAACCCTCCCTATTTTTTAGACTTCAGTAAAACCTCTTATGAAATCAATTCGTATTAAGTCTTATGTCTCGTGTACTGAATCCAAGACTCGCCGTTTTCACCATAGAATACAATTACTACAGTTCCTTTTTCCACCTTACCCTCGGTAATCTGAAGCTTTGCGTTTTGGGAATCGCTGTCGTTTCGGAAAACTTGCACATCGGTAACGAATTCATATTCAAATAGTAACCTCCGTAACTCGTCAACCTGATTAACAGACTTAACTAATTCTTCAGCTTCGGAGATAAATGCTACTATCTCATCTGATGGAGCGCTATTGGGCTTTGCTTCAATTTTGTCACTCGTAGATTCGTTCACAACTACTACGTCATTACCGGATGTTTTCACTCCTTCATTATTATTCTCGGGTGTATCCGCTTGACTACACCCCACCATCGAAAGCGTCAAAGCAAGAGTAATAACCAAAACTATGAATTTCGGAATCTTCACCATACTAAATACCCTCCTCGTATTTTAGAATAGTAGCATTTATAGTTCCTTTCGTTTAACCTTATTGTTCTACCCCTCCTAACTGAATCGCATTATAGTAGATTTTTCTACGAAGAAATAGAAAGCTTCTCTCATCTTTGCAGGAGTAATTACCGAAAGTTCGATATAATTATATATAATTCAAATTGAATAGTCAATATAACACAATACTATATTGTGCTATTAATTTCATATTTTGTGCATGCGAAATCTTGCCGAATTCTCGCATTTACAAGGAATTATTACCGTTTTTATCATATTTTTAACAACCATGCGATGAATCTTTACTAGTTTGTGATATATCTCGTTAGCGAAGTTTGACCTATTACGCAAAAAAGCAATTTTATCTAAATAGTGACAAAATGCTGATTATTAAGACTTATAATGATTTTGTAAATGCACGAGACTCTTTACTGGCAAATCTAACAGTATTCAGTTCTTTCACCCCTATTCCGAAAATCAAAACTCAACGTATCCTAAAGTTTTTTTCGTTTCATGGTATCCTCCTTTCTCCTTTTGCCTTTCACCATAGTAAACGGAGTTAGATAGCGTTTGCGGACACTGAAACAAAAAAATTAATTTTTTTACCGCTATCTGTTTAAAGCCTTCTGCATAGCGTAATAGAACCGATTGTTCAAGATCGTTGCCAACACAAAAACCCTCTTTCTTCATATACCACTCAATGTAGTAAACGAAGAAAGAGGGTTAATCGCGCACCAAATGTTTTGTGTAAACTGAAATTACTACAAAACACAGAAGAAAATTGACACAAAAACTAACACGAAGGAGAGGACTGGCAAAGATGACAAGCAACCCTATGACCGTTGCCCATGTCCTTCCATTCGGGTTCGATTTGATAACACGGTTCGAATGCCTTCACGCAACGAGTATGGAATCTGCAGCCTTTTGGAGGATTGACGGGGCTCGGAACATCCCCCTCTAAAATGATTCTCTGCCTGGTCAGAGTCGGATCAGGCATAGGAATCGCCGACATGAGTGCTTGCGTATAGGGATGAAGCGGATTCTTGTAAAGCTCATCGCTGTCGCACAACTCGACCATTTTACCTAAATACATAACGCCAACGCGATCTGAAATATGTTTTACGACCGCCAACCCATGAGCAATGAACAAATAGGTCAGGTCGAACTCATTTTGCAACTCGTCCAACAAATTGAGGATTTGAGATTGAATCGAAACATCTAGTGCAGAAACCGGCTCATCGCAAACAATGAGTTTTGGATTCAAAGCTAATGCACGAGCGATACCAATACGCTGCCGTTGCCCTCCTGAAAACTCATGAGGATAACGACGTGCATGATACGGTGACAAGCCAACCACTTCCAACAATTTCTTAACCCGGGCTTCTTTTTCCGTTCCATGCGCAATGTCATGAATTTCTAAAGGTTCGCCTACGATTTGTCCAACCGATAGACGCGGATTCAATGAAGAATATGGGTCTTGAAAGATGAGTTGCATTTGTCTTCGCATCTTTCGCATTTCTTCTTTGGGGAGTTTCATAATATCAACGCCCTCGAACAGAACCTCACCCGTTGCATATTCATTGAGACGCAAAATCGATTTTCCCGTGGTCGTCTTTCCACAACCTGATTCCCCAACCAAGCCTAAAGTTTCCCCTTTGTGTAAGGTGAAACTAACCCCATCTACCGCTTTAACATAGCCAGTAACTTTAGAAAATAAACCATTTTTGATTGGAAAATGCGTTTTCAGATTCCTAACATCTAATAAAATATCTTGATTCATTTTCTAAACCCCTTCCGGTAGGTTTGCATTCCAGCATGCAACTTTTCTGGTTCCATATTGCATCAATGGCGGTTCGCTTTCTTGACATTGCGGCGTAGCATAAGGGCAGCGGGGACGGAAACGGCATCCCTGTGGCATATGAACCGGATTTGGTACAACACCTTCAATAACGTGAAGTTTTTCGTCTCGTGTTGTCAATTTTGGAATTGACATCAACAACCCTTGTGTGTAGGGATGATACGGTGTTGAGAAAATTGAAACCACATCGGCTTCTTCTACAACTTTTCCGGCATACATCACCACAACGCGTTGTGCCATTTCGGCAACGACACCTAAATCATGGGTAATCAATAATATTGCCATGCCCAATTCTTCTTTCAGTTTCCGCAAAAGATCTAGAATTTGGGCTTGGATTGTCACGTCCAGCGCTGTGGTCGGTTCATCGGCAATCAAAAGCCGCGGATTGCAGGCCAATGCCATGGCAATCATCACACGTTGTCGCATTCCTCCTGACAATTGATGTGGATACTCATAAACCCTTTTCTCGGGCAAAGGAATACCGACCAGCCGCAACATTTCTATCGCTTTGGTCATGGCTTGTTGTGAATTCATTTTTTGATGTAATTCTAGGGCCTCGGAAATTTGGAAGCCAACTGTATATACCGGATTCAATGAGGTCATAGGTTCCTGAAAAATCATCGAAATTTCATTGCCGCGGATCGATTGCATTTCGCGATCACTCATCGATAAAATGTTCTTTCCTTGAAAATCGATCTCTCCGCCGACGATTTTACCGGGAGGCCATGGGATGAGTCTCATAACAGACAAACTGGTCACCGATTTACCGCATCCGGATTCTCCCACAACCGCCAAAGTTTCACCTTCCATAATGTGAAAACTAACGTCATCCACTGCTTTGACGACTCCCTCACCGGTATAAAAATAAGTGGATAAATTGCGAATGTCCAATAGCTTATCTGCCATTTGACTCCCTCCATAAGTATGTATTTTTGTGAATATTTATGCATTCAAGATGAAGATAATGGGCCCTGGTCTTGCCAGAGCCCAATCTGGTGTCGAGAGTGGGACTTGAACCCACACGGTTGCCCATACGCCCCTCAAACGTACGCGTCTGCCAGTTCCGCCATCCCGACATATGTGGTGCCGAAGGCGGGATTTGAACCCGCACGAGCGTTAGCTCACTACGCCCTGAACGTAGCGCGTCTGCCAGTTCCACCACTTCGGCTTTTAAAGCAAAAGCGAACACGTGGATTCGGCTTTTGACGGACTCCATATTATCATACTTTCTCTTTCTTGTCTATGTCTTTTTAGAAAGAATAAAATAGGATTAAAGTACGACGGTCCATCATTAAATAGGCTCTATACGATTAATTATGCTTCAGCAAAGTGGAATCCTTCTTCTTGCGAATTTCTGGCTCAGAATTAAATTCAAACTCAACTTTTCCGTCTTTTAGGATCAGATTTGCAGAAAAACTTTTCTTTTGTTTGGATCGAAACCCTCGCAAAAGACCGGTTTGACCCTTTTGGAGTAGTCGTTTCATTTGTAATTCCGTTAGAGTCTTCCCTGCAATCGTCTTCCAAACCGTAAACGGACAAGCGGGGTCTTGATTCCAACGACTGCAGTAAACCGCTTTGCTATTTTCTTTCAAAGGGGAAGCACAGAGTGGGCACGTCAACTCAGAAACGGAGGAAGTCGTTGTATGAGTTGATTTTGTTGTTTTAGTTGTCTTGACCTGTGTTTCCTGCTCGCTTCCGCCTTTCAGCCCGACCTCTTCTTTCATAAGAGGAGCTTGATAACACGAAACGACCAGTTGCTGGGTCAGCTTTTTCATATCCTGCATGAATTGGTCTGGCGTTTCCAGTCCGAGTTGAATTTGAAGTAAGCGGAATTCCCAATGCCCTGTCATTTCAGCTGAAAGAAGCTCCGGTGTTGGGAGATCACGAACCAAAGCCATTCCTTTTGAGGTTGGCACCAATTGCTTTCCTTGGTTTGTACAATATTTCATTGCTTTGAGACGTTCTAGAATTGCCGCACGAGTCGCAGGAGTTCCCAAGCCATGATCCTTCATGACTTCTTGCAAAGTTTCATCTTCCAGTTTTTTTCCTGCTCTTTCCATTTCTCCTAAAAGACTTCCTTCGGTGTGTCGCGGTGGAGCTTGAGTCACCCCTTCCGTTAAGCGGTAGTTTTCAACTCTTACTGCCACTCCTTTTCTTAACTCCGGAAGGGTGCGTACCTCTTCTTTGCTTTCACTCTTCAATAAGATTCGCCAACCCGCTTTTTGCAGACTTCTACTCTTGCTTTTAAAAGACTCCTCTTTAACAACCGTGATTGCTTCGCGTTCCTCCCACAGCGCATCCTCCAAAAAAATTCCGATAAATTGAACATGGATGGCCGACAACACCAGCAATTCATCTTTCGATAATCGCTCGCGTCGAACCGGCACTTCCGTTGGGATTATAGCATGATGATCTCGAACCTTAGTTGAGTTGATATACCTTCCTCCCAAATGAGGAATCTTCTTCAAAATCGCTTCAATAGTTTCCCGGTGCTCTGGCATAATCATCGCTTGTAACCTTTTGGAAAAGCTTGCGATAATATCGGGTGATAAATAGCGTGAATCGGTCCGAGGATAGGTGATTACTTTGTGCTTCTCATATAATGCTTGAGCAATGCTTAAGGTTTTCGCTGCTGAAAAGCCGACTCTACGATTCATTTCCCTTTGCAGGGTTGTTAAATCGAATAATTGTGGTGGGGATTCTCTTTTCTCTTGCTTTTTATAGTTGATGACGAGTCCTTGCTGATTTTTGATCAAGGAGGCGATCGCTTCCCCTTCTTCTTTTTTAAAGAAGCGATCCTCTTCTGCGCGAAACCAGGAGCCTTCGTAACCTCCAACCTCACTTTGAAAATTTACAATCAACTTCCAAAAAGCTTGAGGAACGAAATTTAGAATTTCCTCCTCTCTTCGAACCAATAAAGCCAATGTTGGAGTTTGAACTCGTCCAATGGAGTATACTTGACGATTCCCTTGCTTTCTTTGCCCCAAAGTAACAGCTCGAGAAGCATTCATCCCCACCAGCCAGTCCGACTCAGATCGAGCCCGGGCTGCGTAATATAACTGCTCATACTTCATTTCATCGAAAGCTTGAAACTCTAATGCATGAATCCCTTTCTTTATTTCACTAGGCGTAAGAGAAGAGATCCAGAGGCGTTTGCTCGGTAACCTGCTTCCTATAAGTTGAATCAAGTAGCGAAAAATCAATTCTCCTTCGCGCCCCGCATCGCAGGCATTAATCAAGTAAGAAATATCGTTGCGAGTAATCAGTGCTTTAATAACTTTGAACTGGGCTGATCCACTTTTGGTTATTTCTAACTTAAATTGCTCCGGAATCATCGGTAACGTATCCCGCTTCCAAGCTTTCCACAAAGGAGTGTAGGAATGGGGTGGAACCAATTGGACTAAATGGCCAACAGACCAAGTAATGATCATGTTAGGGCTTTCAAAATAACCTTTTTCTCTTTTAAAATTTCCTAACGTTGTAGCGATATCGGCAGCAACGGAAGGTTTCTCTGCAATCATACACGACTTCATGGTGATGCCTCATTTTTCGTTGATTTCTTGTTAATTTCTTGTTCAAACCCCTCATCTCCTCTTTGTATCGCAACACGGATTTTGTGTGGTATATAATCTATTATTTTTCCACCCAAAGCATTCATTTCTACCGAAAAATCCCCTATGACCCGTTAAAATAACAATTGATTCTTGTAACGAGGCGTGTTACAATACTGCGGTATCGGAAAAATTTGACTAATGGTCGCAGCTCGAAATGATCCAATTTATATCGAAAGCTAAGATACAAAATTCTTCAAATTTTTATTACAAAACCCCTTTATTTCCCTAACGAGAAGTGTTATACTAAGACTTATAATAACAAACTACAAATTTTGAAATTATACGAAAGGTGAGAATATCATGAAAAGAACTTTTTATTTAGTGGATGACGATCCCAGCATTCGCCGTATTCTTCATAAAATTATTGAAGGGGACGAACTCGGTCGTGTCATCGGCCAAGCAGACGACGGAGAAAAAGCCGAAGTCGAAATTTCGAATATGGACCCCGATGTGGTTCTAATTGACCTCCTCCTTCCGAATCAAGACGGTGTACAAACCATCCAACATTTACGCGAGAAAAATTATAATGGTCAGTTCATTATGATTTCTCAAGTTTCAGAACAAACCCTAATCGGCCAGGCCTATGCGAGCGGAATTGAATTCTTTGTCCACAAACCGTTGAACAAAGTTGAAATCGTTTCGGTCATTAAATCTGTTATGGAAAAAATGCAACTGCAAGAAGCCATTGCCACAATCCGTAGTTCCGTCAGCAATTTAGAGCCGGGTGATCTCACAGTTGCTATGGAAGCTGCCAGAAGAGCAAACACCTTCGATATTGACCGTGCCCGCAAAGTCTTACTCCGTATTTTATCGGACTTAGGCGTTTTAGGTGAAGCCGGATGTCGTGATATCATCACCATCATTCTTTTCCTCTTAGAAGATTACGAACCGGGCGAAGGGTTGATCCAGTTGCATCATTTGCAATCGGTTTACAAATCCGTCCGCGAGCAGTATGAAAAGACTCAGGAAAAGGGTCCCTCTTATGACGAAAAAGCTATTGAACAACGCGTTCGTCGTGCTGTAGGTGCTGCATTACATAACGTAGCAGCTTTGGGAATTGAAGACTACGGTCATCAATTATTCAATACTTATGCCAACCGTTTGTTTGATTTCTCTGAAGTTCGCAATGAAATGCGTTACTTGCGTCAAGAGTCTCCCTACCATGGCAAAATCAACGTAAAAAAATTCTTGGAAGCTTTACTCATTGAAGTTCAGCAACAAGCCAGAGATTAATGAAATTCAAAAAGACGCTTCCGTAAGTGGGAGCGTCTTTTTTTAGGAGAAGATCATGAAAAAAATTATCATCACCGGTGCCTCCGGGAGTATCGGACGTGCCATAACCCAAGCTCTTGCAACCAAAGATTCTCTTTTGTTTTTGCATTACCGCCGAGAAAACCCGGAGTTCACGAATTTAGTGCAACTTCTAAAACAAGAAGGAATCCCAGTTCTACTTTATCAAGCAGATTTTAGAGAGCAACCGCAAATCGATCAGATGATGTCCTCTGCTTTAGAACAACTGGGTAGTGTTGATCTTTTGGTGAATAATGCCGGACTTGGTCATAGTGGTTTGATTCAAGAGATGACTCCAAAACAATGGCAAGATTTATTGCAAATCAATTTAACCTCAGTTTTTACTACAACGCAAGGAGTCTTGCCCGGAATGATTCAAAAAAAGTGTGGAAACATTATCAACATTTCATCCATATGGGGCATGTGTGGCGCATCTTGCGAAGTCGCTTATTCTGCGACCAAAGCCGCAATCATCGGTTTTAGCAAAGCATTGGCTGCGGAGGTTGGCCCTTGTGGGATTCGAGTGAATTGTATCTCCCCCGGTGTTATTGACACGCCCATGAATGCACAATATTCCTCACAAGAACTAGCCGATTTGGCAGAAGAAATCCCCCTACTTCGTTTGGGAAACCCAGAGGAAGTTGCCAGCTTAGTTCGTTTTCTTGCTTCGGAGGAGGCGTCTTACATAACCGGTCAATCGATAAGCCCCAACGGTGGCCTCTTACGAATGTGATCCCTACTCCTTGACCTCGGGTTCCACATCATCATCACTTCGAACTTGTTTCGGTGGATTCCGATAATTTTTCGAAAAGGTCTGCAAACTGCCCTCTGAAGGTAGTTTGCTTTTTTTTCGCTCTTCGTCTTTTTTTCGTTCCTCTTCTTCTTCAACCTGCTCACTATTTAGCATATTTTCCAAGGATTCACGTGGAATCATTAAATGAAACGCAGTAAGTCCTTTTTTCGACTCAACAGTAACTTCACCGCCTAAGCTCTGGACAATCGAATGCACATGGGTCAAGCCAATACCGGTCGATTGCATGCCATTGCCTGAGAATTTTGTGGTATATCCCGGGGCAAAGATGATTTGTTGATCCATCTCTTCAATTCCAGGGCCATCATCGGTGACGGTTAAGAAAATATGCCAGCCAATCACTCTTGAGGTAATCTGAATATGACCGGGGGATAGTTCGTTCGCTTCTACCGCATTGGATACCAGATTGTTCAAAATAGAAATCAGAGAATGGTACTCTTTAGTCCGAAAACGATAATTCAGCTGACTGGTAAAAACGATTTCTTTTTGCAGCCGTTTGGCATAAGAATCATTGGTCGAGAAGATGATACTAATGATGTCTTCTAACCCCATATCTTCTCCAAGGTTTTCTGCAGTAATCAATTTTTCAATACCGGCAACAATGCGTTGATAATCTTTCTTGATTTCATGAATGTCCTTCGCCACATCTAAAGCATCCAAGGTCAATTTATCTCCGCGCTCATACTCCTTTTGTTTGTTTTGCAGGGTGCGATACAAAGCATATGCTTTTGCCATGGTTTTTTCGATATCCCCTGCAGATTTTTTGAGGAAGAATGCTTCAGCATGTAAGCCATTGAGAAGCATGAGAAGGTCCTCATATTTGGCTTTTTCTTGTTCTGCCAATTCCACGATTTGCCTTCTTCGAATAATATAGAAAAATGCTACAATGATAGCCGTTCGGAAGGCTGCTGCATAGGCCATCTCTCGCAAGGTCGGGAAACCCGCTGCTAATGCTACTTGCTCGTTGCGTAATACCATTTCTAAAAAAGTCGCCAGTAAATCCGATAAAAACAACCATGCCGCAACATAGGTGGGTTTCTCTACATTATGACGAATATCCGCAGCTGTTTGAACAAACGCATTCGTAATATAATATCCTAAAATTGGCCAGTTTAACTTCAGGGCTAATTCAACTAAATCACTGGTTTGCGCTGAAGGAAGCAAGAAAATTGCTTTGATCAAGATTACCGTCATCCCGGTAAAAAAGGCCGTAATAAAAATTCCCATGTCCTTCCAAAAAAGCAATGCAAAACTAAAGGCAATGATTCCCAATCCAAACTCCTGGGTTCCACCCAAGGTCGCCGGATTCAACTTCATCTCCCCAAGAATTGCGGTACAGAAGGAAACAATGAGAACCCTTTTCCAAAGCTCCCATTGAACTCCATTCTCTTTTTCAGCTTCACGGCTAAGGGTTTCTATTTTATCCATCGTTTCATCTCCAGAGGAAGTTTCTGTATTGATCTTTGCATCAATCCTGCAGCTTCTTGACCGGCGTTCGCAACTTCACGTTGTAAAGGATTGAGTAATAGCGCATCAGCGCCGCGCTCCATAGCCCAAACTGTTAAGGCTGCTTGCAACCACCCTTTTGATACGGTTGACCTCGAACCAGAAGGCCGGATCACGACGGGGCAGCGGTAGCGCTCCTTGATGCTTGTGATGCCGGCAAACGTATCAAAAAGGGCTTGTGGATTGTGATTTTGAGCCGGTAATGGCAAATATACTGCGAATTCCTGCTTTAGAATCGTCTGCCACTGCTCAATGATTTTATATTTGCTTTCTTGAGACCATGGGGTGCTTTTGTAACTTCGCACTGGACACAACCATTGCACAGCGTACTTTTGGCCGATTTCTAAGAAAGCCCTCAGTTGCGGATCATCATAGGCAGGTAACTTAACTAGAGGCTTACCCGGTAATTTCTCTAAAGCGAGCTGTAAGTCTTGAGAATCTTTAAAATCGTGCAACAAGGGATATTCGAGAGCTCCAACTGAAAGGAACTCAAAAAAATTTAGTTTCTGTTGTAGATTCAGAACTTGGTCATGCCAACCAATGCAGAGCAGAGAAACCCCGTTTCCAATCTGTTCAACAATACGGTCCTGTAAAGGGGGAAAATCAGAACCCTCAAAATAACCTGCCGTAGAGGGTTGCCAATGACTATGGGCTGCATCTCCTACCAGAACGATTCCGTGTTCACTACCCAAGCGACATTCAAATTGACGGCCTTGTACGATAATTGAAGCGGTTAACCCATTCATCTGCTTCGCTCCTTTTTCTTATACCTTTTTTGGATCAGTCAAATCTTCTTTCCAAAGTCGTTCTAACATCATCTCGAAACTATGAACCACTTTTTCATAAATAGCATACCCTTTAGCTGCGGTAGCTTTGGTGGCATCCCCGCTTAGCGCATCGGGATACGAGTAATGTATGATGTCCTCAGAAAAAAGAGAGGTCATCGGTTGACGATCATGAACGCCAGCCTTTTCCATATGAACCAAGTCCGGATCAATGGCTAAAACGACCGATGTTTCATCTTCTCCAGCGTGTCCTTGGGCGTCGCAAATCGTTAATATTTCTTTGGAGTAGGTCATCCACCAATTGATTAACATTACTCTTACGCCATTGACAGCTATTCGGTTTCCGGCTAAGGTCAGTGCTGGAATATTTCCTCCATGTCCATTAAAAAGAACAATATTTTTGATTCCCCACTTTGCCCATCCTTCGCCAATTTCACTGACATATCGGAACAAGGTGTCTCCGCTTATGTGAATTGTTCCTGGAAAATGAGCAAGTGAAGGGGTGTATCCGTAATTTACCGTTGGAGCTATGAAGATGCGTTGCCCATAGTGCTGTTCAACAAAACTGAGAATTTTTTCAGGAACGATGATATCGGTACTCAACGGACAATGGGAACCGTGTGCCTCTAAGGATCCAATCGGAATGATCACGGTATCGATGGTTTTACTTGCTTCCCGAAATGTCTCTTTGGTCAAGTTTGCAATATACATATTAAGCCTCCTCAACATTTTCCACGCTTATTTCTGCTTCTTCCCTTTGTTTTCCTTCCGTTCTCTTGTCACTTGCATTGGAATGGAGTATAATCCAAGCATAAGGATGGTGATTTTTTTGGGAAACACACTTCTTGACTCCATATCAACGTTCTATAATCATCCCTCCTATGATACGATAAGAGGGTATGCCAATCAAGAAAAAAAAGAGCTTTTGTACGTTTATGATGAAGCAATCCGTGAACTCCCTCCTCATAGCCATATTTTGGATTTAGGATGTGGGAATGCTCTTGCGGTGCACCGATTGCTGAAAAATCAATCCTATGAATATGAGGGCGTAGATCTTTCATATCGCCAAATCGAATATGCCCAACAGAAGAATCCATGCCATCGTTACTTATTGGCAGATTTCTTAAAGTTCTCTTTTAGAAAGAACTATTATGATCTGATTTTTCTTCGAAATGTCTGGCATCAGATTCCCTCGCCTGAGAAAGAACAACTGCTAATGCGCTGTTTCAGTTTTTTGAAACCGAACGGTCAATTGTTGATTGGTCAAAGCAGAACTCCAGATGCTTCGGAACCATCCTGCGGAGAGGTCAGTAGCATTGAATCGGTCTTGTCATTACTTCGCAATCCCATGTGGAATATACCACTCACGAAACAAGAATCCAAAGCCAATGCCTGGGTTGTTTTAGTAGAAACCACCCGAAAGGAGGAGTTCGATGTTACAACTTAACAAAGCCGAAGTTGATTTCTTAGTAACCGATACTATGTGCGAGGAAGTTCGCCGCCTCCTCGTAGAGAGCCCACCACGAATCGAGGAAGTTCTAAGGGGGCATTCCAACCCCAATGCTGTTTATTTTGTAGCTTGCGGTTCCCCTCTTTCTGCTTGCGAAACAGCCGTTGGATTACTACAAAAAAACAGCGGTTTGCCAGCCTTTGCTATGAGCGCAGCGGAATTTGCTGCACAGCCACCCTTCGGTCTGTCAGAACACAGCCTTGTCGTGGCGGTGTCTCATTCGGGTACAACCCAAGAGGTTCTAGATGCGATTTTACTTGCCCGTCAAAGGGGAGCATACACTTTTGCAATTACGAACAGGAGTTCGTCCCCGTTGGCACAAATTAGTACTTCAAGTTTTGCCTACAATGGAGAATGCATTTGGGAAATCCACTTATTATTAACCTACTACATTGCGTTGGCCCTCTGCCCTGAAACGACAAATCTTCACCGGCTAAAAGAGGAGTTGAAGCTTCTCCCCAAATTATTGAATCAGTTACTCCAAACATGGGAGGAACCTGCTCGAAGGTTGGCTGAAACCGCTTCTCAGTGGCCGGGAATGTATAGCATTTCTGCAGGGAATTGTTGGCCTCTCGCATATAAAGAAGGTGTTATCACGCTCATGGAATTTGTTTGGACCCACGGGTGTGCATTATCGGCCGCGGAATTTCGGCATGGACCATTGGAAATGACCGAGAGTACAACTCCATACCTCTTTCTTATCGGCAATGATACTTCTGCCGAATTAACCCGAAGGGCGTATCGATTTGTTACACAACATTCACAGCGAGTTTTACTGTTTGATATCAACGAAATCCTCCCTGGTTATCATGTTGATCTGACCCCATTTTTGCTTTTTGTGCCTTTGGAATTTTTCTTTTACTATTTATCACTTTACAAGAATCATCACCCTGACCAGCGACGCTACTACGGAGGATTACAACCCTATTAAAAAAAGAGGCCCGAAGGCCTCTCTTTTACTGTACTGGGGGTCCATAGAAGGATACGTTTTTGTGCTTGTAGACCCACATCGTCCTCGTGGGGGTGGGGTGAACCTCTTCTCCCTTTAGCGTACCGGCAAGCATGTTCTGTGCACCTTCACGCAAAACAGGAATCAGATCTGCACTGACCGGCATGTCATGATGACAGGCATACACATCTTTGAAATATTTGCTTCTGCTTTCCAAGAGGTCCATACTTTGAATAAATTTTTCAAACGAACAGGTTGGCATAAACATGTAGATTGGACCCACTTGTAGGGTGTCTCCAACGAATAATAAACCGTTTTTTTGATCGAGTAAAGCGATGCTCCCGGGAGTATGCCCTGGAATTTCTAAGACCTCAAGGAAACGGTTTCCGATTTCAAAGCCTTGATCTTTGCACAAAGGTAGGTATTTACCTAAGCTTTCCTTCGGAAGTAACGGAAAATCCGCAGGATGTAAGTATACAAAAGGAAATTGAGGAACCGCTCCAATATGATCCCCATGCGCATGGCTTAGAACCACAGTCAACGGTTTGCTTGTTAGTTGTTTGATATACTGAGCCAATTCTCCCCCGGGATTACCGGTATCGAACAGTAACGCCGATTCATTTCCTTCAATTAAAAACATACGGACATGCTGATGAAAGATTGCGTACGTTCCGGGTGCGACTTGTTGATGGGTATAGACAGTGGAGCTCATCGGTTCACTCCCTTTCGCTTTTTTATGCTTTTGTTGTATAGACAAAGAGATAATCTCCGCGGAATAAATAACGGGCTGGTCCAATATTCATGATACGGCAATCCATTTCCACTTGAATTGGTTTTCCATTTAATGTTGCCACGGTGCTGCCTTTGCTGACCCAAGTGCCCTTTTCAACCAAGGGGAGATATAAACCATCTTCCGTTGCAGTTAAATTCGATAACGGCATACAGAAAACAGGATTCGGTTTCTCAATCTCACCCGGGAGCATTTTTAACTGAATCATCAATTTCAATAAGGCTTCATATGCTTGATCCGCTGCTTCCATATCGATGGCCCCGGTCGGTTGACCTCCGGCCAATTCGATGATGACACTGGCAATGTTTCGTTTTTGACTGGATTCAACAAACAACTGCCCGGCAGTACCCCCGGATTTGATGACCACGGGGATATCCAGCATAGCTGCTAACTCGCGATCCTTTTCAGAATCCATCCAGGTAGCTAAGGTATAATTACTGCCATATAAGCCACAACAATGTAAATCAACAATGTACTCCGGCCATGCCGCCTCTGCATAGATCATGGCTGCGGTTGTGAGCGTGGGTTTGCTTCCCAGTTTCCCGGGGAAGATTCGATTCATGTCGATCTCATCATAGGGATTGGTGCGTTGCATGCGGCGATACCCGCCTTGATTACAGACCGGTAAAATCTTGACTTCACCCTGAAGCTGACTCTCATGCTGTTTGAGATATTCGATCAATCGTTTGGCCGCATGGATTCCGGTGACTTCTCCACCATGGATGCCGGCAGTGATCATTAATTTTGGGCCTGGATTTGAGCCAAAGTGGAAAATTTCAAGTTCATAGCCAACAAGATCACCAACTGGTTTTTTTGAATAATCCATTCTACATCATCCTTTCAAATTCCGCATGTAACTCTTTGAGGGTCTTAATGATCTCCAATTGTTGTGGACAAACGCTTTCACAAGCACCACATTCTACACATAATGAGGCATCTACTTGTTTGTCAATAAATTGTTCTTTATATGTCTTGGCAGATGCTTTCCAGGTATCAAACATTGAAGCATTATTATATAGAGAGAAGCATCCCGGAATATTGACGCCTTGAGGGCACGGCATACAATAACGGCAGGAGGTGCAATCAATTTTGATCTTGGCTCGCCAATAATTGGCAACCTTGGTTAGAAACGCTCGATCTTCCGGTTTCATCCCGTTTGCAGTAATATCTTCTTGACTGCAGATTCTTAGGTTATCTTGTACTTGTTCCATAGTGCTCATACCCGATAATAAAAGCGACACTTCCTGTTGATCGGCAACCCAACGCAAAGCCCATTCAACAGGGCTGCGCTGCTGCGGGTATTCATCGAACATTGCTTGAATGTCTGTCGGCAAATTCGCAGCTAACCTGCCGCCTTTGAGTGGCTCCATCACAATAACAGCTAATCCCTTTGCTGCTGCATAGCGTAATCCTTCTAAGCCCGCTTGGAAATCAGTGTCTAAATAATTCAGCTGAATCTGGCAGAAATCCCACGGGTAACTATCGACAATATCTTTGAAGACGCTTAAACTGTCGTGAAAGCTAAAACCAAAGTTTTTGATTTTTCCCATTGCTTTTGCTTTCTTCGCTTCTTCAAAGGCCCCGATCTTTTTAAATGTCTCAAAACGATCTTTGTTCAAGGCGTGTTGCAGATAAAAATCAATGTGGTCTGTTTGCAACTTTGCGAGCTGCTCATCCAAGAATTCCATCCATTCATGGGTTTCAAAAAGCTTATACGTTGGATTTTTGGTTGCCAACTTCACTTTTTCTCGATAACCTTCTTGTAAAGCTTTGCCTACCACGATTTCTGATTGATTATTGTGATAATTGTAAGCAGTGTCAACATAGTTGACACCACTGTCTATGGCATGTCGAATCATGCGGATCGCTTCTTGCTCGTCAATGCTCTTCTCAGGACCGACTGTGGGTAATCTCATCGCACCAAATCCCAATAAGGATGGCTGGAAATCTATTGTGCCGAATTTCCTTTTTTGCATAGCCTTCTACCTCCTATGATTTTATCATTCTTATTTCTACATCCGAAAGGATTCTTCCTTCCCAGCAAAAAAGACCACCGTTAATCGGTGGTCTTTTGATGTTTCTGTTCTTAGGAAATTTAGGGGGTAAGTCGGAATCGATCTCTTGGGAACAAAACCGCTTCCCGGATGTTCTGTAAGCCAAGGATTTTGGTCACCAGGCGCTCTGCTCCAACAGCAAAGCCACCATGAGGAGGCATCCCGTATTGGAAAATTTCTAGATAAGAGGCAAAACTTTCCGGTTGTAAGCCTTTTGCACGAATGTTTTGTACTAAGACATCGTAATCATGAACACGTTGGGCACCCGAGTTCATCTCTAATCCCCTGAACAGCATGTCAAAACTCTCGGTGACTTCGTTGTCATCGGCACTGGGCTGCGTATACATGGGGCGGTTGGCTTTGCCATAATGGGTAGCAAAAACAAATTCTGACCCGGTTTCCTTATACATATATTCACAAATCAATCGCTCGGATTCGGAATCCAAATCTAAGATCCCTAAGGACTTTCCATAATTCTTCTGTAAAATAGAATCAATCTCTTTGATTCTTAGCCGGGGTATTGAACCAACCGTGGGTAAAACCGCTTGGAACATGGCCAGTTCCTTGGCATTGTATTCTTTGAGATACGCAAAGAGATACTCCAGCAATCGTTCTTCCAATCGGAGCACATCTTCTAAGCCGGATATGAATCCCATTTCCAGATCTAGCGAGATGAATTCACTTAAGTGGCGGGAGGTGTTATGGGGTTCCGCTCGATACACAGGGGCGACTTCAAAGACCCGCTGTAACCCGGACCCCATTGCCATTTGTTTATAAAATTGTGGCGATTGGGCTAAAAACGCCGTTTGCTCAAAATACTTGATTTCAAATAATTCACTTCCGCCTTCGGTTCCGGTTGCTACGATTTTGGGAGTGTGGATTTCGGTGAATTTTTCCTGATGTAAAAAATCCCGAAAGGCTTTGATGACACTATCTTGAATTTTGAAAACAGCGGCCGTCTTAGGATGACGTAAACTTAAAACACGATGATCCAATACGTGTTCAAGCCCTGCTCCAATCTCATCTTGATTGAGTTCAAAGGGTAAATCTTTATAAACTTTCCCTAAGATGATAATTTCTTGAACTTGAAGTTCCACACCTAAGGCTTGCTGATTTGAGGCGGATACGGTTCCAATCACCCGGACAGCTTGCTCATTGGCGATCTCTTGTAACCATTCCGGTTTTCCGGTGACAACGCCTTGTACCACCCCGGTCACATCTTTAATCAATAAAAAGGCCAATTTGCCCAATTTACGAACGCGATGCAGCCATCCCTCGACAACTACTTCTTGTCCCAGGTATTGAGGCAAGTTTTCTATCCATTGTTTATTCATGTATTCATTTCTCCCTTTCTCTTCATCTTTTCTATTTTATAGCGAAATGAACGCTTTGGCAAGGGTTTTTAGAGGAAGTTTTATCATTACTATCGAAAAGGTAAAGAATTAGAAAAGCAAGGAATGACTACCATGAAAAAAGAACCAAGGAGAACCGTATGGTTCATCGGACTTTTTCTATTATTGTTTTTGTTCGCACAAGGATGTACACCCAGTGATCCTATCGCTACCCCACCCCAAAATCCAGCTGAGGTAGATCCGACTCCAGTGGAACCCACACGTAAGGTATTTGATTTCGTAGCGGTGGGAGACAATCTCATCCATTATCCCATTTATGAATATGCCAAGAAAATGGGTGGCGATCATTATGATTTCAGTAGCAGTTATGAACCGATGAAAGAAATCATCACACATGCGGATATCGCCTTTTTAAACCAGGAAGTCACTGTAGCCGGCGAAGAATACGGCATAAGCTCTTATCCTCTCTTCAATTCTCCTAAGGAATTAGCTGCGGACATGGCAGAACTAGGATTTGATGTTGTCAATCAGGCAAGCAATCATTCTTTGGACGTCGGATTGCAAGGACTCATCGCTTCATGGAAGCTTTGGAACGAACTCAACGTTGAAGTTGTGGGATTTTTTTCCGAAGAACAAGGGGCTGTTCAAATCATTGAACAAGAGGATGTTCGTTTTGCTTTCTTGGGTTACAACTACGGCTTGAATGGTTTTGAAGTCCACGATTGGCTTGGGTATGGCATGACCTTTCTGGATGAAGAAGAGCAGATTCTAACCGACGTCAGACATGCTAAAACCATTGCCGATTTCGTAATTGTTTCCTTTCATTGGGGAAATGAATATAGTACTCAAGCGAACGAACAACAACAGCACCTGGCAGAACTTTTAGCAAATGAAAATGTTGATTTAATCATCGGTCACCATCCGCACGTGCTTCAACCGGTTGAGCTATTGACCCGTCAAGACGGGAAAAGCATGCCCGTATTTTATTCGTTAGGCAATTTTATTTCTAATCAATTAGATTCAATCAATCTCCTGGGAGGCATGGCCTACCTTCAGTTTATCAAAGACGGGGATGAAACTTCTGTTGAGTCCCCTCAGATTGCTCCACTTGTAACCCATTATGATTCGTACTTCCAAGCCACCCGGGTAGTTTTCCTGAACGATTATTCTGAAGAAATGGCTTTGAAGCACGGCATACACGATTATGAGAAGGAATTCTCGGTCAATGTATTAAAAACAACATTTGAAAGTATCATCTCGGAGGACTTTCGAGGAACTCCTCCTAAATTTTTAGATTGATAGATCAGAAAGCGAGGTATTTATGCGTTCTAAAGCTTTGATTATTGACGGTTATAGCTTAGCCTTTCGGGCTTTCTATGCCCTACCCCTACTAAGCAATCCTATGGGTATGTATACCAATGCAGTCTACGGGTTTGCCACGATGTTGCAAAAAGCACTGGATACGATTCAGCCAGACTACGCATTGGTGGCCTTTGATCGGGCAGAACCGACGTTTCGCCACAAGGAATTTGAAGCCTATAAAGGGACCCGACAAAAAGCTCCGCCGGAATTACTGGGACAATTCTCCCTAATTCATGATTTATTAGATGCGATGAATATCCCCTGGCTTGAAATTCCCGGATTTGAAGCGGATGACTTATTGGGTAGCCTAGCACAGAGTTTTGCCAAGGAAGATATTGAGGCCTTTTTATTGACCGGTGACCGTGATGCATATCAATTAGTCACACCCCGAATCAAAGTGCTTTATACGAACCGCAAAGGCATGAGTGATTTACAGGTCACCGATGAAGCTTTTATTCAAGATCAGTATGAATTGAACCCGTCGCAACTCGTCGATGTTAAGGCACTCATGGGTGACGCTTCCGATAATATCCCCGGTGTACCCGGTATCGGCGAAAAGACCGCTTTGAAGTTGGTCCAAAAATATGGTTCCTTAGAGAATATATTGGAACACGTCTCTGAGGTTGAACCCAAAAGAGCCCGTGAAAATTTGATGACCTACCGCGAGCAAGCACTTTTGAGTTATCGCTTGGCCAAGATTATCACCGATGTTGAAATTCCAGAGCCTGTCGAGCATTGGAAGAGAAAAGATGCCGAACTCCCTCTATTACGCGAGTTTTATCAAACCTACGCTCTCAAATCCCTGCTCGATAAACTGCCCGCTGAAGAAGCCGCACAGGTACCTGATTCAAGAACCACCGAACAGGAGAATCCTACTGAGATCCTCACTGCGGCACGTTGTTTTGATCAGATCAAGAAAGGTCACGTTTTGGCAATGGCCATCAAAGAATCGAGCGGAACTTTGGATTCCTCGTTGTTGGAATTGGGCTTTTTATTTAAAAATGGGATGCTCGGTATCCTTCCGATTCACGATGAAGCTCTTTTGTCTCAAGTCGGCAATGCCTTGTCTTCGCATACTTTTTCCGTTTGGGATGTGAAACGAACCGGTCATCTCTTCCACACCTTTTTCGAGAAGGCCGAAGATTTGATGCTACAAACGTATCTACTAAACCCCGGACAGGAATTGAGCGTAGAGCGGATTTATCGGGAGCTATTCCCTGAAAAACAGCTTTCAGAAGCAACTCCCCTTGAACAAGAGCTGATACAAATCAAAGCCCTTCTGCCCCGCCTCGAAGACCTTCTGAAAGAAAGAAGTTTGTGGAAGCTCTACAAAGAAATCGAATTACCATTGGCAAGAGTGCTTTATCTCATGGAAGATACCGGTATTGGTGTTCGTTTACCAGTTTTACAAGAGTTATCGCGCACGTTCCAGCATAAAATTGAAACCTTACAAACACAAATTCTAGAACTTGCAGGCACCGAATTCAATTTGAATTCCCCCAAGCAATTAGCTGAAGTGTTGTTCGAAAAGCTGGGATTGCCCGGGGGTAAAAAAACAAAATCCGGATATTCCACTGATGCTGAAACCTTAGAGAGACTCGAAGGGGATCATGAGATCATTGGGTTGATTCTTCAGTATCGTGGATTAACCAAATTAAAAGGCACCTATTTAGACGGTTTAATCCCCTTAATTGAACCCACCAGAGAACGCCTTCACTCCACCTTTCATCAGGCCGTTACGGCAACAGGTCGCCTCTCCAGCAGTGATCCTAATTTACAAAACATCCCAACTCGAAGCGATGAAGGCAGGCTGATTCGCAAAGCTTTTTATCCCACTGTCAAGGGCTGGCGTCTTGTTTCTGCCGATTATAGTCAGATCGAATTGAGAATTCTGGCCCATTTATCTCAAGATGAGCATTTTATCGATGCATATAAAAATCAACAGGATATCCATCGCAGAACCGCTGCTGAGGTTTTCGATATCCCCTTTGCCGAAGTTCCTTCGCCCTTACGAGACAAAGCGAAGGCGGTCAATTTTGGAATTGTCTATGGTATTTCTGATTATGGTCTGGCCACACAGCTTCGCATCAGCCGGAAAGAAGCTCAAGGATATATCGATCGTTTCTTTGAAGAATTCCCCGCCATCCGCGAGTATCAGCATCGAATTATTGCTGAAGCAAAAGAACTTGGCTATGTCACAACCCTGTTTCAACGACGTCGTTATTTGCCTGAAATCTTGAGTAAGAACTACAATATGCGCAGCTTTGGAGAACGAGCGGCATTAAATACACCCATTCAAGGAAGTGCGGCAGATCTCATAAAAATCGCTATGATCCGATTGCAAGAAGCGATTGAAGCAAAACATCTGCAAGCAAGAATCCTTCTTCAAGTTCACGATGAATTAGTCTGCGAAACCCCTCTTGAAGAAGAAGAAATCTTGAAAGAGTTAATAAGAACCACCATGGAAGAAGCAATCACACTTACAGTTCCGATCAAGGTCGAGGTTTACAGCGGAGACAATTGGTACGATCTACAGAAATAAAAAAATTACCCCTTGGAATTGCTATGAAAAGCCGATTCCAAGGGGTGTTTCTATAGTGTGATTACTAAACCTTGCTTTGCCAATTTTGTAGAGCCGCTATACTCTCGCACAACTTCATCATAAATCGGCTTGGAGTCTTTTAAGGGAGGCAAATGAGTCAAAATCAACTGCTTGACATTGGCTTCTTGCGCCAACTGGCCTACTTGGATTCCCGTCATGTGATTACCCAATGCTAAACTTAACCCCTCATGCGAAAAATTGGCTTCCGAGAGTAACAAATCCACATCTTTTGCTGCAATGATTTGATCCAGGCAAAATCCACCATCGGCGGTATAACAAATTGTTTTCTCTGGTCCTTGAATTCGGAAACCATAACACTCTACAGCATGGAGGGTACGAAACGGAAGGAAGCTTAAATCACCGATTTGAAATGCTTGTTGATTTTGATAAGACATACCTTGGGTGATACTGCTCTCTCTGTGATACGTCAACCTCTGAAAATCAATCCCATTATCAAACCCATAAATCGGTAGCGGTTGGCATAACCCCTGCATAGCTTGGTGCACTAAACGTGCGTATTGTATCACCCCAATATCACAACAATGATCGGCATGGTAATGCGACAGCACAATGGCATCCAACTCGTTGACGGGAAAGTGGAGTAAAAGTTGACTGAGAACTCCACTTCCGCAATCCAATAAAACCGATGTGGTTTCACTTTGGATGAGATAGCCCGATGTTGCTTCACCCGGTCTTGGGAATCCACCCCACATGCCTAAGACTGTGATTTTCATTTTTCTCTTCCCTTTCATCATAAAATATTCTTTTCCCTCTTGCTAAAACCTAAAATTCCTTCTATACTATAAATATGTGTTAGCCTACTATAACTTTTTACGAGGTGCCTCTTCATGCAAAATGTTATTCTAATCAGTGTCATGGCCGGAGTTTTCGGTACAGGTTTTGGTGGCCTATTAGGGATGTTTTTTGGGAAACAATCTCTGAAAAGTATGTCCTATGTTCTTTCCTTTGCAGGTGGAATCATGGTCAGCATTGTCTGCTTTGATCTTATTCCTGAGGCTCTGGAATTATCGAATATCTGGACAACGATTTTCGGCGTCTCGATTGGCGTAGTTATGGTTTTTCTGCTAAATACCCTAATCGACTGGATTTCTTCCCGAATGTCGGGTAGAAAAAACATTGAGGAACATGATGCTATTGAGGAACTTCATCACCAAGACCCCCTCATGGCCAAACTTGCCGAGGCAGGTCAATCGAATGTGAAGATGATCAAAGCCGGTATCATCATGCTTTGTGCCATTGCGCTTCATAACCTGCCGGAGGGAATGGCGATTGGTTCCGGCACGACGCATGATACAACGCTTGGCATTGTTTTAGCTATCATGATAGCCATCCATAATATTCCAGAAGGAATGGCCATCGCAGTTCCTCTCTGTGCTGGAGGCATGGGGTTTGGAAAAACGATTTTTCTAACCTCATTATCTGGTGTCCCCACCCTTTTTGGAGCAATGCTTGGCTTTTGGATTGGGAATATCTCGGAATACTTCATTGCTTTATCGTTAGCGGGTGCCGGAGGAGCGATGCTTTATGTTACCTATTGTGAAATCATGCCGCAAGTAATTCTCATGAATAAAGGTCGTACCCCGGCAATATTTACCCTTATCGGCATGATGGCAGGTTTAGTGCTGATTCAATTATTGGGACATTAGAATATTTCGGAGATCTTTTCCTCTTGTATTAGATATACTTTTTCAAATTCCAGCAAACAAATATCGTTGCTACTCTGTAGCTGTTGCCACTCTTTGAGAGTCATTTTTGCTGCCATACCACAGGTAGCGCTAATTCTTCGTGGTACAGGAATCAACCGGAGTGATGTATTTAGATGCTTACATTGGCGTTCAAATTGTAATGCCGTATGCACATTCTGAAAGGTAACACACACATATTCTTCAAATCCCATAATTTTAAAACTCCTTTAAAAAAAGGCGGCCTATTGGTGTATAGGCTGCCTCTTTTTTAGTTCTTATGACAGCAACTCGTGCCCGGTCAAGACTCGATACGCATCGAGGTAGCGTTGAATTGTACCTTCGATAACCCAATCCGGCAACATGGGAGCTGGTGGTTCTTTATTCCAATCGGTAGTCTCGAGCCAGTCTCTGATAAATTGCTTGTCGAGACTTGCTTGTGATTGTCCCGGTTTGTATTCCGATACTAACCAAAAACGAGAACTGTCGGGGGTAAAGCACTCGTCAATCAACAAAATTTCGCCATGATACAACCCAAACTCAAATTTGGTATCGGCCAAAATGATGCCTTTTTCAAGCGCATAGGCTGCTGCATTACGATATAAGGTCATTGAAATATCTCTTAATTGTGTCGCGAGCTTCTCTCCAACCATTTCAACCATGACTTCGAAAGAGATGTTTTCATCGTGGCCTACATTGTTTTTAGCTGCAGGTGTAAAAATCGGTTGCGGTAATTGCTGAGATTCCAGTAAACCTTTAGGCAAAGAAATTCCGCAGACGGTGCCGTTCTTTTTGTATTCTTTCCAACCCGAACCGGCTAAATACCCTCGTACAACACACTCTACCGGAACAACTTCTGCTTTTTTTACGAGCATGGTTCGTCCTTGTAGTTGAGTAGGGTAATCGCAAATAGGTTTTGGCATTTCTGATACATCGGTGGTAATCATATGATTGGCTACCAAGTCCGAAAACTTCTCAAACCAGAATTTCGAGATTTGTGTTAAAACCTGACCCTTATGTGCAATACCAGTCGGCAAGACCACATCAAAAGCAGAGACACGATCGGTAGCAACTAAAAGTAGCGTATCCCCTAAATCGTAAATATCGCGAACTTTTCCTTTTGATTTCAAGGGTAGATTCAAAAAACTGGTATCCGTTACCACAGCATTCATTGCGATCACTCCTCATTCTTTTGAAAGAAAGTATATCATATGTTTTAAGTTTTGAATAGAGTACAATTCACAGGGCGGCTCCTCATTATACGTATTTCTGTTTTTTTCTCCCGTTTTCTATAAGACAAAGCTCTTGAAAATGTCACAAAATCTTCTATAATAATAGTCAGGAAAGGTCAAATTTTTAGTTTGAATTGCCAGGAGGCGATAATATGGATACCAATCAACTCACACAAAAAGCAAGAGAAGTCCTTCAAGCGGCTCAGTCGCTAACGATCAGTCAACAACATCAACAATTAGAAGTAGCGCATCTTCTCTTTGCGATCCTCAATCAGGAAGCTAGTTTTATAAACGAAATCTTAAAAAAGATGCAAAAAGATCCGGAGAGATTACGTCAAGAAGCGGAGTCTCTTGTGCATGGGTTTCCCAAGGTCATCGGGCGAGGCAGAAAAATGGATGAGATTTATGTCTCCCCCGAGGTTGATATGATTTTAAATCAAAGTGAACAATTAGCGAAGCGGATGAAAGATGAATTCATTTCTGTTGAACATCTCTTCTTAGCTATTCTACAAAAACCCGGAACTGCTTTGGGAAATCTATTGCGCAAACATCAGATTGAAGAAAGTGAATTTTTGAAAGCCTTGGCTTCTATAAGAGGGAATATCCGCGTGACTTCAGACACTCCTGAGGCGACCTACGATGTTCTCAAAAAATACGGAAGTGATTTAGTCGAGCAAGCGAAAAGCAAGAAACTAGATCCCATTATCGGTCGTGATGAAGAAATCCGTAATGTGATTCGCATCCTTTCCAGAAAGACCAAAAACAATCCTGTATTGATTGGGGAACCTGGAGTAGGAAAAACCGCCATCGCTGAGGGTTTGGCTCAGAGAATCGTAAGGGGAGATGTACCAAATCATCTCAAAGATAAAACGATTTTTTCACTCGACTTAGGAGCTCTTGTTGCCGGTGCCAAATACCGCGGTGAGTTTGAAGAACGCTTGAAAGCCGTTTTACAAGAAATCAAGCAAAGCGAAGGCCAAGTCATTCTCTTTATTGATGAACTTCATACCATTGTCGGTGCCGGTAAGAGCGAAGGTGCCATGGATGCCGGGAACCTGCTCAAGCCGATGTTGGCACGTGGTGAGCTCCATTGTATTGGAGCAACCACGCTTCACGAATACCGACAATACATTGAAAAGGATGCCGCTCTGGAACGCCGTTTCCAGCCAGTTATGGTTCTAGAACCCACTGTTGAAGATACGATTGCCATTTTACGTGGCTTAAAAGAGCGTTATGAAGTCCACCATGGGGTCAAGATTGAAGATCCGGCCATCATTGCTGCAGCTACGTTATCGAACCGCTATATCACAGATCGTTTTCTTCCGGATAAGGCAATTGATCTCATCGATGAAGCCTGTGCCATGATTCGAATCGAAATCGACTCCATGCCCACCGAATTGGATGTCATACAAAGAAAAATCATCCAACTCGAAATCGAAGAAGCCGCCTTAAAAAAAGAAAGCAACCCTTCTTCACAAGAGCAGTTCCGCGAAATCCAACTCGAGTTATCGCAACTGCGAGATCAATTCAATGCCATGAAGGCGCAATGGGAAAATGAAAAGAATAGCATTGGCAAAATCCAAAAAATGCGTGAGGAACTGGAGCAACTACAACGTGCTATGGAAGATGCTGAAAACCACTATGATTTGAACAAAGCCGCCGAATTGAAGTATGGCAAAATCCCAGAGCTCCGAAAGAAACTAGAAGAGGAAGAAAATACGAGTCAAAGCGGTCGCACGACGTCTCTGCTGCGCGACAAAGTAACAGAGAACGAAATCGCAAAAATCGTTGAACGCTGGACCCATATCCCTGTTTCAAAACTCATGGCAAGCGAACGAGAGAAGATCCTTCATCTTGAAGAATTACTACACAAGAGAATTATTGGCCAAAACGAAGCCGTGGAAAAGGTAAGCGATGCCATTATTCGATCTAGAGCCGGAATTCAAGATCCCGATCGCCCCATTGGCTCCTTCCTATTTTTAGGTCCAACCGGAGTTGGTAAAACGGAGCTGGCCAAAGCATTAGCTGCTTATCTTTTTGATCAAGAGAAGAACATGATTCGCATTGATATGAGCGAATATATGGAGAAATTCTCGGTTTCGCGTCTCATTGGGGCTCCTCCCGGTTATGTAGGATATGAAGAAGGCGGTCAACTTACGGAAGCGGTGCGCAGGGCACCTTATTCAGTCGTGCTTTTTGACGAAATCGAAAAAGCACATCCCGATGTGTTCAACGTATTATTGCAAGTGCTAGATGATGGACGAATTACGGATTCCCAGGGACGAACCGTCGATTTTAAAAATACGATTTTAATCATGACTTCGAATCTTGGTTCTAATTACCTCTTAGAAGGCATTAATTCCCAGGGTGAATTGACAGAACAGAGTAAAGAAAGGGTCGAATCGTTATTGAAACAAACTTTCCGACCGGAATTTTTGAATCGCTTAGATGAAATCGTATTCTACAAACCCTTAACCAAGCTAGATATCACAGCAATTATTGATCTGCTGATCAACGAATTGAATCAGCGATTGGCTTCTCAACATCTACAAATACAAATTACGAATACAGCAAAATTATGGATCATCGAGCAAGCCTATGACCCTTCCTACGGTGCCCGACCCTTACGCAGATACATACAGCGCAATTTAGAAACTTTGATTGGGCGAAAAATTCTGCAGGGGACGGTTCTCCCCGGACAAACGGTTGTCGTCGATCTTCAAAATGACACTTTAGAAATTCGATAATTTCTGGTAATGATTAAACAAACAGCAGGGGAACTAAAACTCCCCTGCTGTTTGTTTAATCATATCGCGTTATCTGAACTCCAATTCCTTTCAGCTTCTGCTCTAATTGCATATAACCTCTGTCAATATGAAAAGTATCGTGTACAATGGTCTCCCCTTCAGCAGCCATACCGGCTAATACCAATGCTGACCCCGCTCGCAAATCGGTTGCCCGAACCGGAGCTCCTGTCAACCGCTTCACTCCCTGTATATAAGCAATACGGCCATCAATACGAATATTGGCACCCATGCGGATAAACTCGTTGACATGCATAAAACGATTTTCAAAAACGGTTTCAGTGATTGTACTGTTGCCCAGTGACAAGGTCAGCAACGCCATAAATTGGGCTTGCATATCGGTTGGAAATCCCGGATGTGGTGAAGTGGTGATATGTGTTGGGAGAATCGAATGTCCTCCCACAATATGAATCCCTTCGGCATATTCGGTGACTTTATGTCCGCTCTCACGAAGCTTTGCAATCACTGGTTTGAGATGATTAGAAACTGCATTCTCAACCAACACATCTCCTCGAGTGACTGCGGCTGCCACTAAAAAAGTTCCGGCTTCTATTCGGTCGGGGATGATTTCATGTTGACACCCTGTCAGTGCAACTACTCCCTCGACCCGGATGACGTTTGTTCCGGCTCCATGCACTTTTGCTCCGCAAGAGTTGAGGAAAGTCGCCAAATCACTGATCTCAGGTTCCGCCGCAGCATTCTCTATGACTGTAGTCCCTTCAGCTAAGGTTGCCGCCATCATAATATTTTGGGTTGCTCCTACTGAAGGGAAATCAAGGTAAATGCGTTTTCCTTGAAGTTTACTTGCTTGGGCATACACATAGCCATGTTCGAGCTTCAACTCAGCTCCAAGGGCTTGTAGGCCCTTTAGATGCAAATCTACCGGTCGAATACCAATTGCACAACCCCCGGGCATCGCAACTTTGGCCTCCCGCATTCGTGCAATCAAAGGACCTAAAATAACAAAGGAAGCTCTCATTCCTGAGACTAAATCATAGGGAGCTTCCAAGGTATTTATAGTACTGGCGTCTATATATAAATCATCGCCCTGGCGTTCGATTTTTACGCCAAGAGATTCTAAAATTCGTATCATTAAACGAACATCTTCTAACTCATAGGGAACACTATGTAGAATACACGGTTCCGAAACTAGGAGGGTAGCGGCCATAATCGGTAAAACCGCATTCTTTGCTCCATGTACGGGAATCCTTCCCTCAGTAGGTTGACTCCCGATGATATGAAAAGTTGACATCGAACATTCCCCCATGTCTTATTACTCAATAGAAGTTCGGTAATTAGCATCAAAAACCCTTTATAGAGGTACAAACGCGAGCCGTGGAGAACGTTTCCTCCACGGCTTCGCTTTATTCTCGATTGCTTTGTGCAATTTTCAAACGTGTGATTGCTCTTTGCAATGCCGCTTCAGCACGCTCTTGATCCGTACTACCATCGGCTTTTGCAAGTCTTTCCTCTGCTCGACGTTTTGCCTCTTCGGCTCTTGTAATATCAATGCTTTGAGGCCATTCGGCACTCCGTAATAAGAATGTTGCCTTTTTCCCATCCATTTCCATGAATCCGCCACCAATGAACACTACTTTGATTTTTCCTTCTTCATCGCGAATTCTGAGTGGACTGGGTTTCAATGCGGCCACAGCGGGAATATGACCATGCATCACTGCCATTTCGCCCTCTACTGTTTGCATAATGACCATATCGGCTTCTCCGCGCCAAAAAAGGCCTTGAGCAGTGACGATTTCCACATCAAATTTTTTCGCCATTGGTCTCTCCTTTATTTGTTACCGCGGACTTCATCAATAGAACCCTTCATGTAGAAAGCAGATTCCGGCAAGTCATCATAATTTCCAGCTAAAATTTCAGCAAAACCACGAACGGTCTCTTGTCTGGAAACGAAACGACCCTCTTGACCGGTAAATGCTTCCGCAACGAACATGGGTTGCGACAAGAAGCGTTGAATTCTTCTCGCACGTTGAACGCTCTTTTTGTCTTCTTCAGACAATTCATCCATACCAAGAATGGCGATGATATCTTGCAATTCTTTATAGCGTTGCAGAACTTGTTGCACACCCCGGGCAACTCGGTAATGTTCTTCTCCAACAATTCTGGGATCCAAGTATTTGGAACTGGAATCCAACGGGTCAACGGCGGGGAAAATCGCCTGTGCCGCTAATCCACGGTCAAGGTTGGTAGTAGCATCCAAATGCCCGAACAAGGTAGCAGGGGCTGGATCTGTATAGTCATCGGCAGGCACATAAATGGCTTGGATTGATGTAATAGAACCTTTATTTGTTGAAGCGATTCGTTCTTGAATCTGACCTAATTCGGTAGCCAAAGTCGGTTGATACCCAACGGCAGAAGGCATACGACCCAATAGTGCAGAAACCTCAGAACCTGCCTGGACAAATCGGAACATATTATCGACAAAGAACAACACATCTTGGCCCATTTCATCCCGGAAATATTCAGCCATGGTCAAGCCGGTCAATCCAGCACGCAAACGCGCACCCGGCGGCTCGTTCATTTGACCAAAAACCATACAAGTTTTATCAATAACTCCGGACTCGGTCATTTCTCTGTAAAGGCCATTGCCTTCACGGCTGCGTTCGCCAATACCCGCGAAAACAGAATAGCCGCCGTGCTCAGTAGCAATGTTTCGGATAAGCTCTTGAATCAATACGGTCTTGCCAACACCGGCTCCACCGAATAGACCAATTTTACCACCTTTGGGATAAGGACATATTAAATCGATAACCTTGATCCCAGTTTCGAGAATATCGGTAGAAACCGACAACTCTTCCAATTCTGGAGCATTGCGATGTATGGGTAAAAAGGTATCGGAATCAATGGGTCCCTTTTGATCTACAGGTTCTCCAAGGACGTTTAAAATTCTTCCCAAGGTACCTTTTCCTACCGGTACCGTAATGGGCCCACCGGTATTCTCTACCACACATCCACGCACTAATCCATCGGTGCTCGATAAAGCAACACAACGCACTGTATTATCACCCAAATGCTGCGAAACTTCCGCTACAATCGGCTTTTCGACATTAGGGGAAGTAATCCGCACAGCATGGTTGATGTTCGGCAAATTACCGTCCGGAAATCGCACATCGACGACCGGTCCGATAACCGCTATAATATAACCTTCAGACATAGTTTTCCTCCTTGCAATCAAATTTACGTAGACAAACGTCTACCCTTTCAGCGCCTCAGCACCGTTAATAATTTCCAACAATTCATCGGTGATTGCAGATTGACGCAACCGGTTCATATGCAACGTCAATCGTTTGATCATATCGGCAGCATTGCGGGTTGCATTGTCCATAGCTGCCATACGAGCACCGTGTTCACTGGCCTTGGTTTCTAAAAGTGCTTTGAAGAGGCTAGCTTCTAAATAACTCGGAAGCAAGGATGAAACAACTGCCTCTGCGCCAGGTTCAAACAAATATTGAGCGGATTTCACAGAACTTGATTCTGCACGGAATGGTAAAACATCGAGAACTCTCACTTGATATGAAATGGACGTTGCGTGATACGCATAGACCACTTTAAGGTTTGTATAGCCTTCTTTTTTCCACAATTGTTCGATTTTTGGTGTGAGTTGTCGTAGGGTCAACACATTTGCCGAATCTCCGATGTCCCGACCGGAATGTTCCAACCCGATCTTCATTCTACGATAAGCATCGACGCCACGATTCCCCAAGACCATCAGACAACCCCCATTTAGATTGGTTGCTTTCTGATATTCTTCAAAACCGGTACGGATGAGGTTGCCGTTAAAAGCACCGCATAAACCACGGTCGGAAGTTATAACAATGATTGCCGTTTTTCCGTTCGTGTTCTCCTGTAAAAACGGATGTGATAATTCACTTTTGTCCATTTGACTAATAACACGATTGACAACGGACATCACTGCATCGGTGTAATCTCTTGCTTGATACGCAGCGGCTTCGGCTCTTCGCAATTTTGCGGCAGAAACCATTTTCATCGTTTTCGTAATTTGCTCCGTATTGGAAACACTTTGAATACGACGCCGCATTTCTCTAATACCCTTAGCCATGGGAATTCCTCCTTCCCATCGCTTTAAGCCACACCAAAGATGGCTTTAAACTCTTTGATTGCTTGCTCGAGAGCTGCACGATTTTCATCGGTCAACTTTTGAGTTGAGGTAATGTCAGCAATAATCTCCGGATGTTGATCCCGAATGAAGGCTAAGAAATCGCGTTCAAAGGGTTGAATCCGTTCAATTGAGAATTCATCCAAATGTCCATTAACACCGGTGTAAATCGAAATGACCTCTTCCTCAACCGACATTGGAACATTCTCTCCTTGCTTTAACAGCTCTTCTAAACGAGCTCCGCGATTTAGACGAAATTTGGTTTCATCATCTAAGTCGGAACCGAACTGTGCAAAGGATTTTAGTTCGCGATATTGCGCCAATTCAGATTTCATACGTCCGGCAACTTGTTTCATTGCCCGAATCTGTGCATCTCCACCAACACGGGAAACCGAAATACCAACGTTCATTGCCGGTCGTTGTCCCGAGAAGAATAGATCACTTTCCAAGAAAACCTGACCATCGGTAATGGAAATAATATTCGTTGGAATATAGGCTGAAACATCTCCGGCTTGAGTCTCGACCAAGGGTAAAGCTGTCAAAGATCCGCCCCCTAATTGGTCGGAGAGCTTTGCCGCTCGTTCCAATAAACGAGAGTGTAAGTAGAAAACATCTCCTGGGAACGCTTCGCGACCTGGGGGACGTCGTAACAACAGGGAAACGGTACGGTACGCAACCGCATGTTTTGATAAATCATCGTAGATAATCAAAACATGTTTCCCTTGATGCATAAATTCTTCACCAATGGCACATCCGGCGTATGCGGAAATATACTGTAATGCAGGCGGCTCTGATGCCGATGCTGCAACTACAATCGAATACTCCATAGCACCGTAATCTTCAAGTTTTTTGACAACACGCGCTACGCTAGAAGATTTTTGCCCAATGGCTACGTAGATACAAATAATATCTTTGCCTTTTTGATTGATGATGGTATCAATGGCTAAGGCAGTTTTTCCGGTGCCTCGATCGCCAATGATCAATTCACGTTGACCACGACCAATCGGAGTCATGGAGTCTACTACTTTTAACCCTGTTGCTAGGGATTCAAAGACCGGTTGACGATCAATGATGCCAGGGGCCAAGGTTTCAATGGGTCTAAAACCTGTGGAGGCAATGGGGCCTTTACCATCGATGGGTTCGCCAACTGCATTGATGACTCGGCCCACCAGAGCATCTCCTACGGGAACTGACATCACCCGTCGAGTCCCTCGTACTGTTTGGCTTTCTTTGATACCTTCTTCAGGTCCTAATAAAATACAACCGACACTGTCTTCTTCTAAGTTCATTACCATGCCATATACGCCGTTTTCAAACTGTAAAAGTTCGCCGGCCATAGCATTCTTTAAACCATAAATACGCGCAATACCGTCTCCCACTGTTAAGATGGTTCCGACTTCTTCAACGGATAACTTCTCTTCATATCCTTGTATTTGGCGTAACAGAATCGCGCTAATCTCTTCTGGTTTCAAGTGCATTCAAGTCACTCCGTTCTTCTGGTTTTCCTTTATTGTTTTGATCCGAACTAGAACACTTCGCCAAAGTTAACGGAACTGAGGCAATAAAACCTCGCGCATTTTGTCCAAACGCCGGCGGATTGTACTGTCAAATACAGTATCCTCAACCTGAATTCGAATTCCACCTAATAATTCGGGGAGTACGTGGGTCTCTAATTGAATTTCTTTGTTGTACTCTTTCCGAAGCTTCTCTATTAAGCGTTGCTCCTCTTCCTCGGTCAACGGATTCGCGGTAGATACTTTAACCACGATAATCCCTTGCTCCTCCAATTGGAGATGTTTAAATTGTTCTAAAACTTCTTCTAAAATGTCGCTACGCCCTTTTTCCAAAATCATCATAAGAAAACTTGCTGTTTCAGGCATGAAGGGTTGTTCTAAAACCTCTTGAACCCCTTGCATTTTCGACAATGGTTTGATCTGAGGATGTTGCCAGAAAAGCAAAACCTCCGGATAAGAGTGTAACAACTCGGCCAACTGCTCCATTTGATGAAGAATTGCATCAACTTTGCCGGTAGCGGTGGACGCTTGATAGATTGCAGAAGCGTACTGTTTTGCAACGATACTATTCTTCATCTAATCGTCTCCTCTGCTTTGAATGAACTCATTGACGAGACGTCGATTCGTTTCTGAATCCATGCGGTCACCGATCAACTTCTCAGCTGCCGCAATTGCTAACTCAACGATTTCACCCTTCAGTTGTTGGAAGGTTTGCTCTTTTTCGGTAAGGATTTCCTGCTGTGCTCTGACAATGATTTGTTGGGCATCGCTCTCGGCTTTTTCATGAGCATCTTGCACAATTTTTTCGCCTTGCTGATGAGCACGATTCATGATTTGTTGGGCTTCACCACGAGCATTGGCCAACATTTTCTCATATTCGGCTTTCATTTGTAGAGCAGCTTCTCTCTCGGCGGAAGCTCCTGTAACAGCATTGCGAATCTCTTCTTCTCTTTTAGCCATCATTGCAGTAACCGGTTTATAAAGAATCTTATAAAGGATTACCAGCAGAATTAAAAAATTGATGATTGTAAAGATAACATCTGCTGAAATATCAATCATGGGTTTATATTCCATGGTAACCTCCTTATAGGTCTATATCTGATAACATTGTTACATAAAGGTTGGTCCTTGATGTTTTGTTAGCCGACCAAACCTACGAGGGGATTTAAGAGCACTAAAATCAAAGCGATGATCAAAGAGTAAATTCCTGTGGTCTCGGCCATTGCTTGACCTAACAACATGGTTTGAGTAATGTCGCCACGTGCTTCAGGTTGACGGCCTACGGCTTCGGCACCTTTACCGGCAGCATATCCCTGACCAATACCAGGTCCTAAACCTGCGATTAAACCAATACCAGCACCAATAGCCGATCCGGCTAAAACAATTGCGCGACCCATAATTAAAGCTTCATTCATGATAGAAAACTCCTTTCAATTAACCCTATCCGATTTTCGGTGGGTACCATTAACCTATAGCAATGGCTACAAAAACCATTGTAAGCATAGTAAAGATAAAACTTTGTATTGCCCCAGCAAAGATATCGAAATAAATGTGGAATGGTAGTGGTAAGACCAGCTTCAAAAAGAACGGTAAAGCGAGATAAATCAAGCTTAAGATAACGCTGCCACCAAACATGTTTCCGAACAAACGGAAGGATAACGAAACCGGTTTCGATAACTCACCCACAATATTGATTGGCAAGAAAAAAGGAAACGGTGATAAATATCCTTTGAGGTATGTGATGATGCCATTGGACTTGATGTTGTAATAGTGCAACATAAAAACAGTCATCAGAGCAAGCCCCAAAGTAGTGTTCAAATCAGCGGTAGCGGGTCTTAATCCAATAAGACCACTGATATTGTTTAGGAAAATGAACGGTAAAAGTGCAATGACATAAGGTGCAAACCAAGCATTTTTCTCTCCCATCGCCTGTTTTACCAATCCTTGAATAATGGAGACCCAGAGTTCGGCAAAATGTTGTTTCCCCTTCGGGAATTTTTGTAGATTTCTTGTTGAAAACCATGCTGCAAAAATCAGGATACCCATGATAATCCATTGATTTCGCAAAGTTTCCGTGATAGGATACCCTCCAATACGGAAAAGTATTTGTGGACCTGTAATATTGAGTTCTCCCATGTACTAACCCCCTTTCTGATTGGAATGAGTACTATTCTTCGCTAATTTACCAAAGTAACTGATCATTGTTTCAACAGCTAAGGTTAATTTAACAGAAAATAACGGCGGAATCGCTGCGACAAATGCGCTTAATCCAAACCACGGATGTAATAATAAAATCACAAGCATGACGGCTACCGTTAAGAAACGGACCAAATAGCGGAAGAAAGCAAACTTTTGTGCTTCTTGGGGAGGTTTTTCCACCGTTCGTTGCACATCCAATGCTAACAAACGGAAGTTGAGAAAGGCAATCACTCCGCCAATCAGGGCACCTATTGCTGCAGAAGGATCAAACCAAACAGTTCCTACTACAAGCATGAAGGTCATAATCAAAATCGCTTTTGCATATTTTCTCCACGTTGCCCAATACTCCATAAGATTTGGTTCCATTTCCAAATCACATCCTCGCTAGTGGAACGATAAATGGTTCTGGAGCTTGTTTTCGATGACAAAAGGCATATTCGATGGCTTCGACAATGCGACGGCAGGCTTGACCATCGCCATAGGGATTAACCGCTTGCTGCATTTGTAAATATCGGTTCGTATCTTGAAGGAGCGAATTTGCCTCTTTAACAATCAATTCTTCATCAGTTCCCACTAGGAGAACGGTCCCTGCTTCAACTGCTTCCGGTCGTTCGGTTACATCTCTCAAAACCAAAACCGGTTTTTTTAAGGCGGGTGCTTCCTCTTGGATTCCACCGGAGTCCGTAAGAATGATATAACTACGTGCCATGAGGTTATGCATATCGTCCGGGTCTAAAGGATCGATTAGATGAACTCTCGATAAGTCTTGGAGTCGAGGCAGAACAACTTCTTGAACTGCCGGGTTTCGATGAACCGGCCAGACAACCTCAATATCATCATTTTCTAGAACCAGATTCCTCACCGCGTTAGCAATATGCATCATGGGAGTTCCTAAATTCTCTCTGCGATGCGCAGTAACCGCCATCAGTTTTTTGTTGACATCTAAATGATTCAAAGAGTCCTCTCTGAACTTGTATCCTTCTTTAATGGTGTATGCCATGGCATCGATAACCGTATTGCCTGTGACAAAAATCTTTTCATTGGGAACTCGTTCGGTAAGTAAGTGTTCCCTAGCCAAAGGAGTAGGAGCAAAGTGAAGATCCGCCAAGCGCCCTGTCAGTTGTCGGTTCATTTCTTCCGGGAAGGGAAAATATTTATCATAGGTTCTTAATCCGGCTTCTACATGACCAATCGGGATCTGATGAAAATACGCAATCAGTGCGCCAATAAACGTTGTTAATGTATCCCCATGAACCAAAATCAAATCAGGTTTGGATTTTTCCATGACCCCTTCCAACCCTTCCAAGGCTCGAATCGCGACCCCGGTCAACGTTTGTCTTTGCTGCATGATATTCAGATCATAATCCGGAGTGATTTCAAAAGAGTGCAATACCTGATCCAGCATCTCACGGTGTTGTGCAGTGACACAGACTAAAGATTCAACAAAAGGCGATTTTTCCAGTGCTTTCACCAAAGGAGCCATTTTGATTGCTTCCGGCCTGGTACCGAAAATGGTCAAAACTCGTGTTTTCTTTCCGTTTTCCAACTCTTCACCTCCTATTGATCTTGTTTCCTTCGTTTCAACTCTTCTTGTAATTCTTTACGAAAATTGCTGCCATACCCTTTTGTATCATCATCGATTTCCTTGACGCGGATGGTTCTAGCTACAATAAACATAATCATGCCGAGTAAGCCAACAGAAAAAGCAATGATTCTGCCTTGAACATTGTTGATTTCTACAGCAGCTAGACCCAAACAGGTTGATATTGCATAAAGCCAAAGCACCGTTTGTTTTTGCGTTAAGCCGTTATCGTAAAGAATATGATGAATGTGCTGACGATCTGCTTTCATCGGTGAATTACCCGCTTTGATCCGATTAAAAAAGACCACGAGCGTATCTAAAAGGGGTAAACCTAAGGCTAACAATGGCACAAGCATTGTAGCAAATGTAGCGCCTTTCATCGGGCCTTTGATTGATAAGCAGGCTAAAACAAAGCCGATAAACAGAGCCCCCGCATCACCCATGAAAATCTTTGCAGGATGAAAATTATAAAAGAGGAAACCCAAACAAGCCCCGGCTAATGCGACCGCCATGACGACGACATCAAAATAACTCATTCTCCAGGCAACAATCATTAACGTGACTGAAGCAATCGCTGCCGTTCCTGCTGCTAACCCGTCAAGACCATCGATAAAATTTACCACATTGGTCACGGTAACAATCCATAAAACTGACAAGGGCACGCTAAACGCCCCTAAAGCGATATAACCAGAGGAAAAGGGAATGCCAATCCCTTCAATTACAATGCCACTCTTAACAGCTAAAATAGCACATGCAATTTGGATGACCAGCCGCAACTTTGCTGAGATGTCCATTTTATCGTCGAACGCCCCAACCAACATTAAAATGGTGCCTCCCACCAAGATACCCAACATCTCTTTGCTGATGGGTATGAATAAAGTGCAGGCGACCAGAAATGCAAAATAGATAGCGACTCCGCCAAGATATGGGATGGCGATCTTATGGGTTTTCCTTGGATTTGGTTTATCCATAATATTGAACCGTTGCGCCAATTTCATGGCGATTGGTGTAAAACAAATCACTAAGAACAATGCAGTACTAAAAGTAAATAATGTCTCAATCAGGGAAAGATTTGTTCCGTTCATATAGTACCTCACACCGAAAATAGTATATCATAGTATACAATTTTGTCAATTCGTACATAGACAAGTGAATTTTTTCACTGGGTCAGTTTTAGTCGGTGGCTTGTTGTAGATGGTTGATTTGAAGAAGAGGAATCCCCGCTTCGTCTAATAAACTCTTCGATAATTCGTCGGGGTAGCCTTCTTCATAATAGATGGCTGAAACATGACAATTGATTAACATCTTCGCACACAAAACACAAGGGAATGAGGTCGTGTAACAAGCAGCCCCATCGATACTAATCCCTGCGATTGCGGCCTGAATGATGGCATTTTGCTCCGCATGGACGGCTCGACAAATTTCGTGGCGCTGACCCGAGGGGACATTCTCCTGTTCTCTTTTACAGCCGACCTCTTCACAATGAGCTAAGCCGCTGGGAGAACCGTTGTATCCGGTTGATAAGATTCTTCGGTCCTTTACCAAGATCGCACCGACTTGTCTTCGCAGACAGGTCGAACGCTTTGCCACGACCGACGCAATTTCCATAAAATATAAGTCCCATGATGGCCTCATATCTTCACCTCTTCTAATAGATTCGATTAACTATGTTATATTTGACAATACTCTCAAAAAAACCTTCCTACACCCAGATTGTATGGAAAAAAGGGTTCTGCACGTTTTAGAAGGAATATAATGGATAGAAGATTTGTGAATCATGAATGGAGGGAAAACTATGGAGAAATCTCGCAAAAGAATCCGCTACTTACAAAAAAAACTAGAAATTATGCAGCTTGACTGTGCAATTTATACCGTGGGTGCTACCATGCAATATGTCCTGAATGATCCTACTTTACGATACCACCGTACCGGTTATAGTAAGATGTCTCAAGGCTCAGGATATTTCAGTGGCTTGAATTTACCGACTCGTCTGTTGGTCATTCCTGCTCAAGGAACCGCATTTATGCTATGTCACCCTGACGAAGAAGATCGTTGTTTGCATTATGGTCTCAATGTTTACTCCAGCTTCTGGAGTCATTATCCTTATCACTGGAGAAGGCATTGTAAGGGGAACAGAGTTGCTTTTGGTGCAGATGCTTACCAAGGTTTATCGGATTTATTCCTCCATTTCGATGCATCCCTTGAAATTGTTCCCGGAGAAGCCTTGTTGGATGACCTGCGGATGATCAAAGACGCCGATGAGATTGAGACGCTACGGAAGGCTGCTCTTCTCACCGATGCCGTCATGGAAGCAACAATTCCCCTTCTTGTCGAAGGCAGTCGTCCGATGGATATTGAAGCTTTTATGCAGGAAGAAGGTCGTCGTGGAGGTGCAAGTGACGTTTCTTTCCCGGCTGCCTGCATCTACACCCGTCCGGGACATATTTCTGCACAGGAACGCATTGGTTACCCCAAAGATTTACCTCTCAATGGAAATACCGGCATTGCATTTGATTTCGGATTTGTAGTAGATGGCTACTGCTCGGATTATGGGCGTTCTTTTTACAGAGGAGAACCTCCTGTTGAAGTAGCTAAGGCCTATGAAGCTTTACAAAACGGTCAACAAGAAATGGTGAAACAACTAAAACCAGGGGTTCATCAGATCCGTGACATTGACCGATTAATTCGAGAAGTCGTCACTGCCCAAGGATTTGGCTCACGGATGCTTTATGGTGATACCGGAATTTGCGGACATCAAATCGGAATCGATGTTCACGAAGATCCCTGGCTTTTAAACAGTGAAACCATGGTCCTACAACCCGGGATGGTATTCTGCGCAGAACCCAAAATCTGGTTTCCTGGAGAATGCTACATGCGCGTTGAAGATATGATTTTGATCACCGAAACCGGTGCCGAGTTCTTGACCAACTTCTCCAGAACTCTTTATCGATTACCATAAAACAAACCTCTCAAGAACTATGATATACTTCTATCAATGTTCTTGAGAGGTCTTTAATTACTCTACAGCAAAGGGATCCAGGTCCGGTTCAGAACTCCAAATATACTCGATTCGGTTGGCAATTTCACGAGCTTTCGCTGCTCCAAACTGATCGGCAACGAAAGCGAGAGCCATATCGGTTCCGGCAGAAACTCCGGAGGACGTATAAAACTTGCCATCCGTAACAAAACGTGCCTTTTTCTGCCATAACACCTTGTCGTCTTGTGCGGTAGCCCAAGCATAGGCCCTTTTATTGGTGGTTGCTTTCAACCCTGCAAGTACTCCAGCTTTGGCAAGTAACGCAGAACCGGTACATACGGAAAGGCATAGTGAAGAGTATTCTATAAAGGTTCGCAACTTGGCAATGAACGCAGTATCTTCTACCAAGGTGCGTGTTCCCATTCCTCCGGGGATGAAAAGCACGTCAGAGGAGGACACTTCATTGAGCTTTTCTGTTATAACCACAAACCCTTGCGCACTTCGAACCGGTCCCCCTTCAAATGAGCAGTAGCTCATTTGGATCTCTTCGGCTTTCGAAAAAACTTCAACCGGACCAAATACATCGAGGGCTTCGAAGCCATCAAAGAAAAGAATTCTAATCTTCATGCTTTTCATGAGGATAAAAAACTGCTCGATCTGCCGGGTTTAGAAACTCTTCAACTTCAAACTTATAGCCTTCTGGTCCAATAAACATCAGAGATTTGATTTGTAATGCCTCGCTGAGGTGCGGAGGGTTCGAAAATTCAATTCCGGCTTTTTCAAGACGTGTGACCATATCTTCGAAGTTTAAGACAACAAAACTGGTTAAAACGCCATCTCGAGTCGTTGCCTTACAAGCTCCGCGGCTGCGGTCAACGGCTCCCAGATAAGAACCGGGGCAGATTTGGTAAATCTTCGACCACTTTTGATCGCAGACCAAAGGGAGTTGCAGAACACCCTCAAAAAAGTCACAAGCGGCTTTCAAATCATCGAAATAGATAAAGCTGATTTTCCCATACGCATTTAATAACGACATTGTCTCTCCTCCAATTTTCTTATAGTGGTTTGCTGAATAAAATGACTCGATTTGTATTGGTACCAACAGAATTGTTGGAAATACCCCAAATGTTGGCTGTCTTTGTGAATTGCTGACGATTAATATAGGTAGCAATGGGTTCCAGACCGGCTTTTTGAATTAAGGGAAAAACATAATCATCGAGACGAATTTTTCCCTTCCTCACCTCGCCTACTTCAAAAGCGCCGTAGCCCCCGGGCACTAAGATTCGTCTAAACTCCTCAAACACACTCTGCATCGCTTCCGACCAATGCTCGATCGACCGATATTGCGTTAAGTTGATTGCCACTTCTTCGGTGTTGATATGGTTAAACCAACATCGCAACCAGTTATCTTGATGATATTGTACCTGATCTAAAAAAGGTGGAGATGTCACAATTAAGTGAACTTGATTCTCGGGAATAAGATAAGTATTGGCTGCATCTTGATTTAAAAACTCTCCCCCCACGCCAGGCCAGGGGGTGGGAACCTCTTTTAAGAGCGCTTTGCTCTTTTTGAGGATTATATTTTTGACATCGCGATATTCATCGGTAGGGTTTTTGTATTTCTCATTAATCTTTTTTTGCCGTTCCGGTGTCACTGCCTGGTTTGGTGGCAGTGTATAAACCGAGAAAAACCCTTTGGAATGGCCGGTCAATCGGTTGGTTGCCACCATTCGAATCCATTGGTCCACTCGATCCTCTGTTCCTTGCAAACGACGTTGTAGCAAATACGATTTCAAGGCTCGGATCTCAGCTAACGTTTGCGGTGAAAAAAACACCTCCACTTCAGGCTCATCTTCTTCTTTTGGAATGGACCGAGTAAGATCAATTTCATGCAACCTTCGTTGAACTGCCTCGAGAGGCGGTGGGTTTGTTCGGGGCTCCGCTAAAACCTTCATTAAAGGATTAATGTCATTGGCAATAAATCGCCGCCCCATGAGACTGGCTTGAATGGCGGTTGTACCCCTCCCGGCAAAGGGATCATAGACAATCTCATTTTCTTTTGAAAAGCGTGAGATGAAGAACTCGGGTAATTCTGCTTTAAAGCAAGCGCGATATGAAATTTCATGTAAAGAGCACATTTGGCGTTGCTTGGCAGTCCAAAGTTCAGTATCGATAACAGGATAATGTCCCGGGTAGATCATATTCATGGTCAACCTTCCTTAAAATCAAATCTCGTCTCTTTTCTGCATCGGGGTTGCAAAACCCTTTCCTAGTGGTTTAGGAAAGGGTTTTGCTTTGCGATTATGGAATTGTTGACACAAACAAAATTAGGAGGAATTCGCATGACTGATTTAGAGCTGTATCAAAAAGCAGTTGAACAATTAAAAAATTCCTATGCACCCTATTCTAAGTTTGCTGTTGGTGCGGCTTTGTTGACCGAAGAGGGAAACCTCTATACCGGTTGTAATATTGAAAGCGCTGCCTATAGCGCTACAATTTGCGCTGAACGAACCGCGCTGGTAAAATCTGTTTCTGAAGGTGATCTAAAGATTGCTTCTCTTGCGGTCGCTTCCTCCTCCGGAGATTTTACCTTTCCCTGTGGCATTTGCCGCCAGATGTTGGTTGAGTTCAACCCCAATCTACGAATCATTGTGGGAAATCAACAAGATCAATTGAAGGTTTTTTTGCTCAAAGAACTCCTTCCTGAAGCCTTCACAGCACAAGAACTGGACAAAAATTAATATTTCATCTCATCGGGTAGTTTCCGAAGCTCATAAGCCATGACTTCCGCCATGCCTCTTTGACGAAGCTTTTCAGTAATCTCGGCTGGGGTCTTTTTACGGAAGGGTAGTATTTCTTCGGTAGCTAATCTGCCAATCAATTTTGAAACAAGAATTGCATCCAACTGAATGGTTCGAGGATTTAGTTTGTCTAAGGTATCCCAATAGGTATGACCAAACCCTCTGGGTGCACCACCATTGTTTGTAGGATTGCTGGATGCATAGGATCCCGACGGAAACCCTACCGCACTAAAATGATACATATCACTGTAGGTGCCGATTGCATCACCAACCCGGACGTGACCTTCATGCATCTGGCCAAACAATTGCTTCAACCAGGCCAAATCTTCAGACCAGCCTTGTAAGGTCATGCGGCCAAAATAGCCGTTGCCTGCGCAATCTAAGTTCAACATGAAAACTATATTTTCATCTTTATGTGCCTTTACATAGGCTTCCGAACCCAAAAGTCCCATCTCCTCTTGAGCAAAGCCAATGAACCGAATCGTTCTGTCCAGTCTCCCCTTTTGTGTCGCCAAAGCGCGGGCAGTTTCCAAAATAACTGCAATACCGGTTCCATTGTCCACAGCAGCTGGGCTGATATCATGACCATCGTAATGACCACCAATAACAATGATTTCATCCGGTTTCGTTTTACCTCGAATCTCGCCTACGGCATTGTAACTGGTAGTAGGTCCCGATTGATTGTTCGACCAGATTTTAAGTCGGATCGGTCCTTTTTTACCCGCTCTCAAAATTTCCATTCCTGTTTCTAAAGATACCGAGATCACCGGTACTTCACAATTCCGACCAAATCTTGCAGATCCGGTTTCCGGCAAGCCTCCACCTTCACCACGCATCCAGATGAACCCGATCACGCCGGCTTCAACAGCCCGTCCGAGCTTCTCACCACGATGCATCCCCCGATGATAAAAAGCGGGGTTCGCAGTACTGACCATTGCAATAGCTCCTTTTAATTGCTCACGGTAATCCGCATAGGTTTGAGGATCACCATCACCCAAATAAACCAAAGGAGCTTCCACTTCACCGGCTGGACAATTCGGTAAGGCAATGCAGTCCAATTGCTTTTCAAAAGGAGAAGTCATGAGCAAAGTCGTATCTTTGCGAACCCAGCCATGACATTGGAAAGGTTCCGTCCAGGCTTTTTCGACGCCCAACTCTAATAGCCTATCTGCTAGGAACTTGCCAGCTCCGCGCTCTTGATCGCTACCACCGAAGCGCGACCCAAATTTGGTAACCAGTTCTTCAATAAAATCTGCACCGGCTCGCGAAGCATACAGTTCTACTAAAATCCGATCATCCATATCTTTCCAAAATTCTCTCATTGTTATCACTCCTTCAATGTACTTCAATGTATTCTTCTGTTTCTTTTCGTTTTCTAACCTCAAATTCCTTTATAAAAAACGACCGTATTCGGCTTTTACCCCGAATACGGTCGTTCTTCATTAATAGGTTATAACTTTTTTAGGACACTTGTCAACACACAAGTGACACGCGATACACTTACTATGGTCGATATGGTGAATTTGTTTTAGCTCGCCTTCAATGGCATTGACTGGGCAGTTTTTAGCACAAATTGTACAACCAATGCATCCCTCACCAATGACAGGTTTCTTATGTTTCTTGTCTTCTTCTAAGATGAGTGCTTTGGTTGGGCACTTACTGACACATAATCCACAGCTTCGGCATTTATCATAATCGATGACTGCCACATTTTTAAGTTTCCGCGGATTAGGCCAAGGATCGTTGTCTGGATCTTTTACGATGTGAATAGCACCAAAAGGACAGGTCTTTTCACAGATACCACAGGCAATACATCCGGTAGCACAACCGGTTTTTCTAGTATCAACACCGGTGTCTTGTGAAGAACAGTTCACATGAACTGCAGAATCCTTAGGAACAACGATAAAAAGCTGTTTCGGACATTCTTTGACACATTTACCGCAGTTTTGACATTTATCTTCATCAATGACTGGGATGCCTTTTTCGTTCATGGTAATCGCATCAAAGGGACAAACCCGCACGCAATCGGCAAATCCTAAACAACCATAAGCACAAGATTCAGTTCCACCACCAAGAAGATTGGCTGCTCGGCATGTTTCAATACCGGTGTATTGACCTCTTTGATTACAATCACCGCTACACATGAGCGCTGCAACTTTCACAACGCCTTCCGAAGAAACTGTCTGACCCATAATCTGGCCCACGTTAGCAGCAACTCGTGCTCCGCCAACAGGACAGGACTCAACCGGCATTTTTCCAGCGGCAATTGCAGCTGCTAAACCGGCACAACCTGGGTAGCCACAGGCTCCACAATTCGCACCCGGCAAAGCATTGATAATCGCTTCTACCTTGGGATCTGTCTCCACCGCAAATTTTTTACTTGCAAAAGCTAATAGTGCACCAAAGGCTGCACCCATAATTCCTAACGAAGCTATGCTTTGTAACATCTGAGTGCCTCCTTATAAAATGAGAAAGTCTTTAAATAAGCCTTGGAATCCATAAAAGGCCATTGCCATTAGGCCAGCTGTAATAAAAGCCATGGGGAATCCTTGTAATGCTTTGGGGATTGAAGAGAACGCCAATTTTTCGCGGACACCTGCCATGAGGGTGATGGCGAGCAAAAAGCCCAAAGCAGAAGCAAAGCCATTGACCATTGCGTAGAAGAAATTATATTCCGCTTGAATGTTCAAAACGGTTACACCCAATACAGCACAGTTGGTTGTAATTAGCGGTAAGTACACTCCTAACGCTTGATACAAGGTTGGGCTGACTTTTTGAATGACCATTTCCACAAACTGAACCAATGCAGCAACAACCAAAATGAAGGCAACCGTCTGCATAAATGGAATCCCAAACTGTTCTAGGATATAGTGTTGAACCAACCAAGTAACTCCGGATGCAACAGTCATAACAAATGTAACTGCAACACCCATGCCGACCGCGGTCTCAACTTTTTGTGAAACACCGAGGAACGGGCAAATACCAAGGAACTTAACAAAGATAAAGTTGTTGATCAAAATACCAGCAATTAAAATAGAAACAAACTGCATTCCCATTCCCTCCTTTTACGCGGCTTTTTTATGATTGGCAACTAGATTGATTGCTCCTAATACCAAACCCAGTGTTAAGAAAGCACCGGGAGCTTGAACCATAATTTTAGCAACGGGGAATCCTTCTCCCATTACATGGAATCCAAAGAAGGTGCCATTGCCAAGAATCTCACGGAAGGTAGCAACGATCATCAAAGCACCCATGAAACCCAACCCCATACCAACGCCGTCAAGGGCCGAAAGCACCACGTTGTTCTTGGAAGCAAAACTTTCTGCACGAGCAAGAATGATACAGTTAACAACAATTAAAGGAATGAAAATGCCCAATGTTTTATGCATCGCAGGCAAATAAGCTTCCATGACTAAATCTACAATAGTAACAAAAGTAGCAATGATAACGATAAAACAAGGAATTCTAATTTTTGCAGGAATGACCTTGCGTAGCATGGATATAAGGACATTGGAACAGGTTAAGACGAAGGTAACCAAAATTCCCATCCAAAACCCATTTTCTACAGCACTCGTGACTGCTAAAGAAGGGCAGGTTCCCAAAACTAACCGGAATAAGGGATTTTCGGTCACAAGTCCGTTGGTTAAGGTTTTTAAATATTTATTGTTCATTTTTTCTTAACCTCCCCGAATTTCCTGGGTATGGTGAAGCGTTCAATCAGCGGAGCGACAATGTTCATTAATAAAATCGAAAATGAAACACCTTCCGGATATGAACCCCAGAACCGAATCATAATCGTAATCAACCCACAACCGATGCCGTAAATCCAGCGTCCCGTTGCGGTTGAAGGAGAGGTGACGTAATCCGTAGCCATGAAGATTGCACCAATCATGACCCCACCAGCCAACAAGTGGAAGAGGCCAGAGTTCAACCCGTCAGCTCCAAAAATACTGGCAAGTATGAAGACCGTTCCTAAGTATGCGAGCGGAATCCGATAATCGATTAATTCTTTATAAATTAGATAAATTCCACCCACTAAGAGCGCTAATGCGGATGTTTCCCCTATACTGCCACCAATAAACCCAATAAACATATCCCACAGTAAGGGCAGGGTTGCAGTGTCAGGAATCCCTGCTTTGGCAATCGCTAAAGGGGTTGCTGTGGCAATGGCATCTAATGGGGTCACCCATTGAACCATTTGATTCGGCCAAGCGGCCATGAGCATGGCTCTTGCAGCTAACGCCGGATTCATAAAGTTTTGTCCTAATCCACCAAAAGCCTGTTTTACAATGGAAATTGCAAAAATCGAACCTACTACACCAATCCATAAGGGGGCAGCGACCGGCAGGTTCATCCCTAGTAATAAGCCCGTTAGAACGGCAGAACCGTCAGCAATGGTCACTTTTTTTCGAAGCAATCTTTGCAAAACAAACTCCGTTAAAACGGCAGCAGCAATGCTCAATACCATATGAAGCAATGCTCTCATGCCAAAGAAGACAACACCTGCTGAAGCAGCGGGAATCAAAGCTAATACCACAGTGAACATAATCTTTTTGGTTGTCAGGGGCGAACGAATGTGCGGTGGCGCCTGAACGATCAGTTTCATTTCATCCATTTTCCTTCGCTCCTTTCTACTTCTTCTGTTCGGCCCGTTTGGCCATCACATAATTCTTACCGACTCTCATATAATGGAGTAGTGGAATTTTAGCCGGACAAACGTATGCACAGGAAGAACATTCACGACAATCTAGGATATTAAATTGCTCAAGACCGGCAGTATCGCCATTCTTCGCATACTTTGACAGCTGATGAGGAACTAGCCGACAGGGACATGCTTGAACGCAAAGCCCACAATGGATGCAGTCGGTCATTTCGCCCGGCTCTGCTTGCTCTTTTGTTAACACTACAAAGCCGTTGTTTTGCTTGGTTAACGGAATGTTGGTGTGGAATTGCGCAAACCCGGTCAAGGGTCCCCCAACAATAATGCTTCCGGGTGTACCACTGTAACCACCGACAGCCATCATCATATCTTCAATCTTGGTTCCAACTCGCACAGTGAAATTGCCTGGATTTTGAACCGCTCCACCCACTGTCATAATTCTTTCAATGAGAGGCATTCCTGTTTGCAAGGTTCGTCCAATTGCCCAAGCAGTTGCAACGTTCGCTACTACAACCCCCACATCATGTGGAAGACCACCCGAAGGAACTTCTCTTCCGGTGACGGCATAAATCAATTGACGTTCTTCCCCTTGTGGGTATTTAGGTACCAATGGAACAACATCAATCCCTTTTTCATTAAGGATCTTCTCATGAAGAGCTTCAATAGCTCCTTCCATGGTAATCTTGATTCCAATATATGCGTGATTTACACCTAATGCTTTCATCATAGCGCGTATACCAAGAATCATGGTATCGGTTTCTTCTATAATGACGCGTTGATCACATGTTAAATAAGGTTCACATTCGACCCCGTTCATAATCAACATTTCGATTTTTTTATCGGCTGGCGGAGACAATTTTACGGAGGTAGGAAAACCTGCCCCACCCAAGCCAACGATACCAGCTTCACGCACCATGTTACGAATATCGTCAGGGGTCATATTGTCTAAATTCTTTTGACCCGAAATCGATTCATCGGGCGTATCTTGGTAATCATTTTCAATGGTGATTGCCATGATTTTTTTGCCTAATGTACCATCGACTAAACCGATCGCTTTGACTTTTCCCGATACACTTGCATGCACCGGTGCACTGACAAAAGCTTTCGCTTCGCCGATTTTTTGGCCCATTTTGACAAGGTCCCCTACTTTGACAAGGGGTTGACAAGGAGCCCCTACATGCTGCTGTAAGGGGATAACCACAAGTTGTGGAACGGTCATTGGTCTGATAGCGTCCAATGCGGTAAACTTATTTTTGGGTGGATGAATACCGCCACGAAATGTTTTTAAGCGCATGAATGTCACCTCTTATTGTGATTCTCTGTACTATTTTTCACGATATTAACCATTACTTTGTTCATTATACCACAAAGGTACGATCATAAAACAACATAATTTTCACAAAGTTTACAGGAATCTGTCTTTTTGTCATTCTGTCTCAGCTCTATTCAAAAACATGTTCCGAAAATCATTGAGACGAAACATAATACTCTCTTTAAGAAGCATGATATCCCCTGCTTGATTCACTCCCTTTTGAAGAGCAAGCAGAGATTCATTCCACAAGACTTCCTGCTCCTCTGTAGCGAATACATACTGGGTATTCAACAAATTTTGTATTTCGGAATTTAAGGATTGGTTGTCTGCTTGATCTGAAAAAATTTGGTTTGCTAAGAGATTATAAGCAGTGACCGCTTTGGCGAATGTATAAAGTTCATCCTCCGATTCAACCATTTCTGATTCCGCTTCAGGCCACTCCCAGACTACAGGAAAAGCATCGGGGTACCCTAGCTCTGCTGCGAAGTCCACCTGCTCCTCTGCCTTACCTGATGTCAAAAAAGGTCCTAAGAACATAATCAACCCAGTTTCCGTGTCCTCATAATGAACCTGGATTCCCTGTTCTGTTAAGCGCTTTTGTTCTTCCTCTGCCCATTCTTTTTGGTTGCTGAATGCTAATTGCAATCGCCAAAATGAGAAAGAAGAGAATTTTACTGAGAAGGCTTGATCTGGGTAAATTGGTTTTTCCGGTTCAGGCGGAATCTCCTGATTCGGATCTTCTTGTTTGCCCAAAAAGGACAAAAACCAACGCCAAGGAGAATTGATCTCCGTTGTGACTCCACCGACTCTTAGATCAATGATATTGATTAAGATCGGACTTGCAAAAAAGCCAAGGGCTAAGGCACCGATCATTGCTAAAATCAGCAGAAACCGAACGGGTCGTTTTTTCTGCTTTTCTCTTTTACTACTTCGGGGACCCATTCTGTTGCCACCTCTTTTCAAATGGATAGGCCATCTCAGCAGATGTTGAGATGGCCCTTATCTGCATATTTACTTCTTTTCCCAGTTATTTAGCAAATCAGCTAAAATTTCAATGCCACGCACTAACTGCTCATCTTTGGGTGTGGAGTAATTAAGCCTAACAGACTGTGTAGGTTGTGTGGAATCAACAAAGAAATTGTTGCCGGGAACTATGGCCACGCCTGCTTGCAGAGCTGCTTTCGTGAACTCGTGAATATTGACTCCTTGGGGTAAATCACACCAAACAAATAATCCCCCGTCTGGCACGGTGTGAACCACTGTAGGCATAAGGCGATCTAGGCTATCGAGCATTAGCTGACATTTGTGTTTGTAAATTCCGCGTAACCGTTCCAGATGAGCCGGGAAATCATATTGTGTCAGCAAGCGATGAACAATCATCTGTGCTAAAATATTGGCATGTACATCATTACATTGCTTGGCAATGGTCATCTTGGCCATGACAGGTTTCGGCCCAACAACAAAACCAACACGCATCCCCGGGGAAATTACTTTGGAGTAGGAGCCACAGTAGAGCACTACCCCTGCTTCATCCATGGACTTGATGCTAGGAATATGTTCCCCTCTGAAACGAAGTTCACCATAGGGGTTATCTTCTACGATCATCACTTTATGCTTAACCGCAATTTCATAAATTGCTTTTCGTTTTTCTAAACTCATGGTACGACCGGATGGATTTTGGAAAGTTGGAATTAGGTAGATGATTTTGGTGTTTGGATTTTCAAGCAATGCTTTTTCCAAATCTTCGGGACGGATGCCATCGTTTTCCATGGGTAATCCAACCAAATTGAGGCTGTATGAACGGAAAGTATTCAAGCTGCCAATGAAACTGGGGTTTTCACAAATTACCGTATCTCCTTCATTGCAAAGAACTTTTGCCGCATAATCCATTGCCTGTTGGCCGCCCGAAATAATATTAACTTCGTCAAATTCACGTCCAATCCCATAGGTGGTTTTCAAATACTCCCGCATGGCTTGACGTAAGGGTGGGTAACCTTCGGTAAGGGAATATTGCAATGCTGCAATCGGATTTTCACGATAAATCTCTTCTGTGAACCGAACGATTGCTTCTACAGGAAAAGCTTCCGGTGCTGGGTTTCCGGCTGCAAAGGGGATGATTTTGGGGTCGGCCGTAGCCTTAAGAATCTCACGAATTGCAGAAGGTTGCATCGCTGAAATCCTCTTTGAAAAGACATATTCCAATTAACTCACTCCTACTCTTTTTTTTAGTCTTGGTTGTTCAGTTCTTCCTCTATAATCGAAACTCCTGCCGTTTATATCATAAATCATGATGAATTCTATGGAATCGTAAAAGAAATGCACTCCACCCAAAAGAGCGGAGTGCATAACATTGTTTCGGGGATTCCGATTAGATGAGGTTACTGTTTACTAATAGTCTGCGAACAATCACCGCAACTTCTGCTCTACTGATCATTGCTTTCGGTTCGATCGTGGTTGCTGTTCTACCCGATATGATTCCGTTTTGGATACAAGCAGTAATCGCTGCTTTGGCATACTCTGCCGTAGTGGAACCATCGGTAAAGGCTTCCAATGTTAAGGCGATCTGATCCGAAGAGAATGAAGTGTTGAGTTTAGTTTGGTTCATGGCGCGAGCAATGATCGTCATTGCTTGTTCTCTAGTAATGGCATCATTTGGACCAAAGTTTCCGGTTTCATAGCCATTGATCAAACCATATTCAACTGCAGTTTGAATGAATCCAGCATACCAACTATTGTTCGTAACATCTGGGAATTGGCTGGTACCGCTACCAGCTCTTAATCCAAGGGCTCTTACCACAATCGTGGCAAATTCCGCTCTGGTGATCTCTCGGTCTGGTTCATAGTTGTTGTTCCCGGTTCCAGAAACAATCAGTCTTGAACCCATATCGATGATTTCCTTTTCAGCCCAATGACCTTGTGTGTCAGCAAAGGTTTTTTCATTGTAGATTACGGTGTATGTTGAGTTTGTGAGAGAGTTAATCTTTGCAAAATACTTGCCGTTGATCTCAACGATTACCGTTGGGACATGACTGAAGGTTCCATCTTCGTTAAGAACCACCGCGGTGGTAATCTTTGAAGGATCTACGCCGTCGGGAATAGCAATCATTCTTTCCACATAACCGGTAAACTTAGAAACTTCAACTTTTTGATCTTCATAGGTAGCCGTGACTTGGAACCGCACCGGTTGAACCACTAAGGTGAAGTTGTTTTCATCGGCCGTATCTTTAATCACTTGCACTGTGTCAGCGGGTGGTTCAGAAATGGTAACGGAAATCTTGATATCCTTCAAAGCTACCTCGGAACCGATTTGATCACTAATCTGTTGAACATTAAGCTCAACAGCCGGGATTGTGTAGGTAGCGGTTTCGGTCTTTACTTCTAAAACGGCGGCTTTTTCCTCCATAGCTTCAACTGTTTTGGCTGTCAGGACACCGGTGTAGGTGGTAGCGGGTTCTGTGAAAGCTAAAGAAACAGTTGCACCTTGGGTTGTTGATTCTTGAATTGCTGTTGTTAAATCTTCGTTTGTTGTAATTGTAGTTTGAGTAGTTCCGTCTTCTTCCTCGGTGGTTTCGGTGGTTGCAACGGGTTTGTCAACTCCATCTACTACCACCGGTACGGTATTGGTGGGAGGTGCCGGAGGCGGTGTTGGAGGGACATAGGGATCTTCAGGAGGTGCTACCGGTGTGAAGTCTGAGGATGCCGCGGTGCTCGTGCCAATGACGTTTACCGCAGAAACCGTAATTGTATACTTGGTTCCATTTGTCAAGCCGGTGAAGCTGTAGTTCTTTGTTGGAGCTACAACGACGATGGGTGCATCTGCATCCTTTTGAACCAAGTAGTGTGTTATGGGGCTTCCACCATTTGCAGGTTCTGTCCAATTGACTGATATGGTTTTATCTCCTGCATAACCCGTTAGGGTTGGGGCAGATGGAGCAGTTGCCGGGATACTGATTGCACCGGTTGAAACCACTTCGCCGGAGAAGGTAATTCCCATTGCGACTAGTTTAGCATCAATGGTCTTACCAAGATCCGCGGTTGTAATGGTATAAGTATCGGTAGTCGAACCGGCGATTACTTGACCGTCTCGCATCCAGACGAAACCATAGTCAGTATCTTGCACGGCTGAGGCAGAAACTGCAGTGGGTGTTGCTGTTAGAGTATCCCCTACTGCAACTCCGGTATTGGTTAGGGTTAGAGTGGCTTGCAATAACGCTTTACCGACTGCGATGGGTGCAGAAGTAAACACACCAGAGAAATCACCGGTTAGTGTAACCACAAAGGAGATGTTCTTATCAACATCATCATTCGTTAGGGTGTAATCGATACTCGTCGCTCCGGTGATATCGACATTGTCACGCTTCCATTGGTAGGTCATCGAAGATGTTGCTGCTTCTGCAGGAGAAAGCGTTAAACTGACTGACAAGACATCTCCGGGACCGGTTAAGCCATCGGAATCGGTGTCCGTTTTAAGTACAATCGCTTTCGAACTTGTTGCTGCCACTTTCACGATTTGCGACGCGCTGCTAATCGTTGAAGTACCTGTATAGTTGGTCTCTTTTGCTTCTGCTTCAACAGTAATCAACTGATTCGAATCTGCATTGACGACAGTGTAGGTCTTTCCAGTTTCACCAGCAATTGCATTGCCAGCTCGATACCATTGCCACGTCAATTCTGTGTCAGCGACGTTCGCTAATGAGCCAATCAATTGATACCCAATGGGTACCGGTGTAACAGTTGGTATGGTAGAGATTGTGGGAATTAGTGTTGCTAAAGGAGATTTGGTGATTGTAAGTTTTCCAGTTGTTCCAACAGTTTCGCCTTTGAAGGTCACAAGATAATTGGTATTTGTAGAAACACCCGTAATATCTACGTCAGTACCAACCGGAGTATTAAGGACAGCTGTGCTAGTTAAAGTTACTAGTAAGTCGTCATTGGTTTCTCCAGCAATCATGTTGAATCCGGTATCAAAAATCCATGTCAAATCCGGATTGGCGACCCCATAAATTCTAGTCTTATCTTCAATAACCACTGTAACAGGTTTTGGACTAATCGTAAAAATTGCCTCATTGCTACCTTTGTGCGTGTCGCTTTCGTAGGTCGCAATCATCGTATAAGTACCTGCTTTTTTGGGTTGTTCTGCTAAAACTTGATTCTGAGCATCTTTGAACGAGTAGGTCACCAAAGGATTACCATAAGTGCTTGCATTGGCAATACTGGATGTTGGTGTGAATGCATCTCCATAGGTGATGGTCGCGTTCGATATTGTGATATCTGTTGCAGGAATAACTAATTTCTCGGTCACGTTGACAGTGACGGTTAAAGGTGCAATGGTCAGCCAACTAGGAACACTGCCTACATCGTCACTTTGAACCAAGGTAACGAGTAATGAAGTTTCAACAGGAATGGCTTTCAATTCATTAACGGTGCGATTCCATTGCGGTGCAGTAAATGAGGTAGCGCCTATAGATTGGTCTAAATTGAAGGTTATAGAAGTGGGTAATTCAAAATTTGCATAGGTTGTTGCATTCGTTTGTGTTACTTTTGCAATCGTTACCGAAGGAGGCACCACTGAAGTTAGGGTTCCTGTAATGGGTTGAAGGGTTAACGTTGCCTGATATGCACCGGTGTAGGTTTCGAAATTCGAACCAACACTTAACGTACCATCAAGCTTATACACGGCACCTTTAATATTATAGACTGTCGATGGAGCAAATGCCCATGTAATAGGAAGATTGGTTATGTGATTGTTTCCATAGAAGACTTGAACTGAACCGGTTGTAACTAAGGGTAACAAACTCGCTAAATCCGTATTCTCAGTGATATTCACTAAATGTGCGAACTCGGGTGGCTTTGTTCCAATACCAGTAATCGTAGCTTTCTCAACAGTTAAGGTGCCTGTAGTTACTGTGATGACATAATCGTCATTAGCATTGGTATCACTACCTGTGATATTAACATTTCCCACAGCCGTTGCTGCATCTGCAGTGCAATTGAGAGCGATACCTGCATCTAACGTGCTTTGTGAGTCAGAGCCAACGAGGTCAGCGGTATTGTATGTATAGGTTAACGCGGGGTTCGACTCACCATAGTCTCTGGTTTTATTGTCAGCGACCACGGTTATGGGTTTTGGCAATACTGTCACTGTGTAATCTTTTTCGATTTCCACATTCAGGTATTCCCCTGATGTAGTAACCTTGAACACCACTGTTATGATACGAGAACCACTATTCTGAAGGGTTGTTGGATCTTTGTAAGTGAATGTTCCATTTAAGGAAGTTGAACCTGCGTTAGCGGTTCCTGAAGCTGGCAACCCGGCTTTGTTATTTGCATCACCATAGGTGTAGGTTGTGCTCGATATAAGTGTATCTACTGGGGTCCAATCGGGATCTACATCCGTCACTTTGATTGTCAACGTTACTGAAACATCATTATAATTCATATTGTTTACTACAATTGTTATTACACCTGTAGTAGTCTTAGGTTGAGCAGTAACATTAAATGTCAATGTGCCTGCAGCCTCAGTTGGTGTTCCAGTGAATAAAGCCGTTCCATCAGTGGTAATTGAGCTATAAACAACATTTTTTAACTCTGTTGGCAGTTGAATACCTAAATTGTATGTTTTAGTGGCAGCAGTATCACTAACTACAGCCATTTCATACGCAAGAACATTCGTGTAATTGGCTTTTGTTATGTTTGCCAATAACGTGTTTACTGGATCCGTAATGGTGTAGTTTCCAGCTTTTATTCCGCTTAGAGTTAATCCACTGACTGTGACGACTTTACCATTTGCTACTTCCGCATCGGCAAAGGTAAAGGTTCCACTTGCACTCACATCATCTGAACCAATCTTATTTGTTAAGGTCACGGTTCCGCTTCCTACCGGTGTCCCATTATACACCTTGTTGTTTGCACTCAAGGTATAGGTGAGTTCCAGTGGGGTGATGTTTGCATTCAACGTCGCAGATGGATCTGTGATGGTGTAGTTTCCTGCTTTTGCTCCGGATAAGTTTAATCCACTGACTGTGACGACTTTACCATTTGCTACTTCCGCATCGGCAAAGGTAAAGGTCCCGTTTGCACTAACATCATCTGAACCTATCTTGTTTGTTAAGGTTACTGTTCCGCTTCCTACCGATGTCCCATTATACAACTTGTTGTTTGCACTCAATGTGTAAGTGAGTTCCAGTGGGGTGATGTTTGCATTCAACGTCGCAGATGGATCTGTGATGGTGTAGTTTCCTGCTTTTGCTCCGGATAAGTTTAATCCACTGACTGTGACGACTTTACCATTTGCTACTTCCGCATCGGCAAAGGTAAAGGTTCCACTTGCACTAACATCATCTGAACCTATCTTGTTTGTTAAGGTTACTGTTCCGCTTCCTACCGGTGTCCCATTATACACCTTGTTGTTTGCACTCAATGTGTAAGTGAGTTCCAGTGGGGTGATGTTTGCATTCAACGTCGCAGATGGATCTGTGATGGTGTA
>Ga0334888_1000216_pt1 | contig 95072 bp, 75 predicted proteins | sample GraSluR1_MG_FD_207227 | JGI IMG/M metagenome (GOLD analysis project Ga0334888, IMG submission 207227) | Sludge microbial communities from methane-producing bioreactor in Wageningen University, Netherlands - Granular Sludge_3_08-R1 | ecosystem: Engineered > Bioreactor > Anaerobic > Unclassified ... | reverse complement strand
GGAGGCCCTCTATCTGGTATGATTATCAATTGAGTGAACCGTCAGTCCTCGGTACGATTATCATTTGAGTTGACACGGCGCGAGAGCGCCGACTCCGGGGGCCGTTGGCTGCGGCGGGCTCTCGCCCTGAAGTGTCGCCTACATCGTCACCGCCAGCAGGATGTGAAGCACTGCATAGACGAGGTAAAGGACATTCGCGACGCCTACGATGCTCAGGTAGATGTGTACAGACTCGCGCTCTGGGATCCCACGATTGCGCCTCTGTTGGCGCGCATAGTAGTACAGGGAGACCCCTCCTAGCCCGACAAAGAGAAGAGGTGGCGCTACCAAACACGTAAGCATTCCCATGGAAGACCTGATAAGCTCCCGCGCTATCAGTCCCATGACTACTGTGCTTAGCAGATAGACAGTCATCCAACCCACGGCCTGCCCCAAATACGCGAGGCTCCACTTGCCATCGGGTCCCTCCAGCTTGCGTGGCATGACCAAGCTCCAGGCCAGTACCCAGACCACCATGCCTATGAGCGCGCTCAGCGGACCGGTGGTTCGCAGCAATCCTTGTCTCGTCACTTCCTGCTGCAGCGCCTCCTGAACCACCTCAGACCGATCTAGCAGATGGGTCACGCCCACTCTATGATCCAGGTCGCTGTGCAGGTACGAAATCCGCCAGATGCGTCCTTCCTCCCATGTTGCCTCATCCACGGCATAGGCGGGCTGAGTTGCGTCCATAAGGTGTGGCATTCGGGTGTCTCTATCGTAACCTGCCATATTCTGCCCCACCTGAGGATACCGGACAGCAAAGTCACTTGCGGGTGCGGCCACGATATAGACAAGGGCCAACTCGACAGGGCGCCCGCGTCCTATCGTCGCTCCGATCGAAAAGTCCAGCGATGGACCGTCAGAACCAGGTGCCAGGCTTGTCGTCCACCGCAAGTGAAGTCCGGGCTCGTACGCAAACCTGCTTTGCGCCATCCGCTCCTCGGGGGGCCGGGGAGGGTACTGCTTGGCGGTGACTATGGCAACCTGCTGTCCACGGAGGCGCTCCAAGGCCTCTCGCAAGGCAGGTTCCAGCCCGATGGCACTGATGACCTGATCCAGATCAGTGTCTTCTTCAATGGCGTAGATAGCTACATGCGCGTGTTCTGTCTCATACATAGCGAGAGGAGCGAGTTCTGCCAGGGCACTACGACTGCTCAAGACTGGTCGCACGATGGGGCGAACAGCATGTTCAGCGGCATCTTGGCCTGGCGCCGAGCCGATCACCTGTAGATCGTTGTTTCCCTGATGGGAGAGAACAGTGTAGCCAAAGAGGTATTCTTCTATAGCCTGACTACTGAAAGGGCCAAAGTACCAGAGTGGCCAGATCCACCCACCATGCATGAACAGCGTGCCGACCAGAAGCGCTGCAGATACATCCGCATTGTACAGTCTGTTGCTGGAGGCCGCTTTCCGGAGGACGCTATCCAGATCTAAGGTAGCTTCGTCGGCAAAGTCACGTCGGGCCTTTTCCTGCACCGCAAGTCCGATAGGATCGGACCCCAATGGGAGTACATAGACCTCGCTTTGCTGGCCATCGGTCTCGCTCAAAGGGGCGATGAACAGATCTACCATCGCTTCATCGACATTGAGCAGCGTAACGATGCCGATCTCATGGCTCTCGACCAGCAAAGTCCATTGCCGCAACTCGTAAATCCGGTCCAAGCTTAGTGCCGTTACGAGCAGTGGTTGAGCGCAGAGCAATAGCGTCAATAGGAGCAGGCTGCCTGCCCGCAAGGTTGCTCTTGCCTTCATCGCTTGCCTCCCTAACAGTGTCCATGCCAGCAGCTTGCACGCCGGTATCGTACCTCTGAGCTGGAAGGGAGGCAAGCGGTATCGCGCACCCAGCTCAGAGGTACGAACGAAAGCTGAGTCTCTGCTCTCCGACCGCCCTCCCCTTCTCGCTTGCCCCCTGGGCCCTCTGCGGCTATCATCAGGGCAACACCGTTGATAAGGAGAAAACCTCTATGCGCGTCGAACTCAAGTATGGAACAACGGGCCTACAGGTCGAGTTGCCCGAGGATGCCGCCGTGATCTGGCCGCGAGAGGTGGCCGGGCTGCCCGACGAGGTCCTGGCCATCCGCGAGGCGCTGGCCGCGCCCATCGGCGCGCCGCCCCTGTCCCAGCAGCTCAAACCGGGCGACACGGTCGCCATCGTATTCAGCGATATCACCCGCCCCATGCCCAGCGGCCGCGTGCTGCCTGTGCTGCTGCAAGAGATCGAGCGCGTGGCGCCCCGCGAGCAGATCCTGCTCATCAACGGCACCGGCACCCACCAGGCCAACACCCGCGAGGAGCTGGTGGGCATGTTGGGCCGCGAGATCGTCGAGAACTATCGCATCGTCAACCACAACGCCTTTGACGCCGCCAACCTGGTGGACCTGGGCGTGACGCCCCAGGGGCACCGGGCGCTGGTCAACCGCGCTTTTTACGAGGCCGATTTCAAGATCCTGACCGGCTTTATCGAGCCCCACATCTTTGCCGGGTTCAGCGGCGGGCCCAAGGCCGTGCTGCCGGCTGTGGCGGGCATCGAGAGCATCATGGACAACCACGGCTATGCCATGCTGGACGACCCCCGCACCACCTGGGGCGTGCGCGATGGCAACCCGATCTGGGAGGAGATGCGCGATTTCGCCCGCCTGGCCCACCCCGATTTCCTGCTCAACGTGACCCTCAACCGCCTGGGGCAGATCACCGGCGTGTTCGCGGGCGATGTGGAGGCGGCCCACGCCCAGGGCTGCGCCCTGGTGCGCGAGACGGCCCTGGTACCCGTGGCGCACCCATACGACGTGGTCCTCACCACCAACAGCGGCTATCCCCTGGATATCAACCTCTACCAGACGATCAAGGGCATCTCGGCGGCGGCCCAGGCCGTGCGGCCCGGCGGCAGCATCATCGTGGCCAGCGAGTGTCGCGGCGGCATCCCCGACTATGGCGAGTACCGCAACCTGGTGGTGGAGGGCGGCTCGCCCGAGGGCATCCTGGCCCTGATCGGCGCGCCGGGCTTTCGACGCCACGACCAGTGGGAGGCCCAGTTGCACGCCAACTTGATGAAACTGGCGGATATCCATGTCTATAGCGCCGGCCTGAGCCATGAGCAGATCCGCGAGATGCTCTTTACGCCGGTGGATGACGTGGCAGAGACGGTGCGGCGCGAGCTGGCCCGCTGCGGCCCTGGGGCGCGCCTGCTGGTCCTGCCCGAGGGCTCCCAGAGCATCCCCTATCTGGCCAACTGAGAGAGGAGCATCATGTCACAATCGTTCCCCGGCATCCTGCCCGTTCCCCAAGAGGTTGTGGAGGCGGAGGGGGCCTTTCATCTGACCCCCGAGACCCAGCTCGTGCTGCTGCCCGAGGCCGGGGAGAGCGAGTGGCGCTCGGCGAGGGCCGTGCAGCGCGAGATCCGCGAGGCCACCGGCCTGAGCATGGCCATCGTCAAGCCCGCGCGCTTGCACCGCAGCGAGAACATTATCGTCCTGGGCGGCGACACCGCCCAGGTGACCGCCTGCCTGGGCGAGCCTGCACTGGGGGAGGCCATCATCGGGCGCGGCGAGCAGGCTTACTATCTCTCCATCACGCCCCAGCGGGTGGTGGCCGGGGGCGATGGCCCCGTGGCCGTGCACCACGCCGCCCAGAGCCTGCGCCAGATCGCGCGCCTGGCCGGGGTGGCCTGGCCCGCCTGCCAGATCCACGATTGGCCCGTGCTGCCCTACCGCGGCCTGATGCTGGACGTCTCCCGGGGCAAGGTGCCCACGCTGGCGACCCTCAAGGCCATCGTGGACCATCTGGCGCTGTTCAAGATGAACGTGCTCCAGCTCTACACCGAGCACACGTTCGATTTCCCCAGCCACCCGCGCATCGGCGCCGGAACCGACCCGCTGACCACCGAGGACATGCTGGCGCTGGACGCCTATGCCCGCGCCCGGCATGTGGAGCTGATGCCCAACCTGAACTCTTTTGGGCACTGCGGCCATCTGCTGGGCTTGCCCGAATACGCCCATCTCTCGGAGACAGTCGTGCCCTGGACCCTGACGCCCCAGGACGAGAGCACCTACACCCTGCTGGGCGAGCTGTACGACGACATGCTGCCCGCGTTCAGCTCGCGCACTCTGAATGCGGGCTGCGACGAGACCTGGGACCTGGGCAAGGGCCGCTCGGCCCAGGCGGCGGCGGAGATCGGCGTGGGGCGGGTCTATCTGCAACACCTGCTGCGCTTGCACGCGATGGCGCGCGAGCGGGGCTACCGCATCCAGTTCTGGGGCGATATCCTGCTGCACCATCCGGAGTTGGTGCCCGAGCTGCCCGAGGACGTGATCCTGCTGGACTGGCACTATGAGGCCCAGGACGAGTACCCCTCGGTGGACGTGTTTGCCGAGAGCGGGCGGCCCTTTTGGGTCTGCCCCGGCACCTCCTCGTGGAACGCCCTCTTTCCGCGCATCGAGAACGCCAACGGCAACATCCGCAACCTGGCGCGGGCGGGCGCTGAGCGGGGCGCCGAGGGCCTGCTGAACACCGATTGGGGCGACCACGGCCACTATCAGCCGTTGGGCCAGTGCTGGTACGGCTATGCCTATGGCGCGGCCCAGGCCTGGAGCGGCGGCCAGACCGACGACGGAACGTTCGACGCGCGCTTTGGCCCCCTCTGGTTCGGCGCGCCCGGCGCCCAGGTGACAGCCGCCATCCGCGCCCTGGGGCGCCTGAACACCCTGCCGGGCATCCCGCGCCCCAATACCAGCAACAGCATCTATATGCTGCTGGAAGAGCCCTTGGCCGGAGAGCTGGCCGATCAGATCCCGGCCGAGACCCTGGGCGAGATGGTGGCCGTCTGCGCCGAGGCGGAGGAGACCCTGCGCCTGGCGCTGCCCACCAGCCGCGACCCCCTCTCGCTGGAGGAGATGATCTACTCGGCGCGCATGATGGCCTATGCGGCCCGCAAGGTGCAGGCCAGCCACGCCATCCGCGCGGCCCTGGCCGATCCGACCCGCGAGCTGTCCGCCGCCGCGCGCCAGGCCCGCGAAAAGCTACGCGCCCTGGAGCTAGAGCTGGCGCCGTTGCAGGCCGAGTTCGTCCGGCTCTGGCGGGCGCGGGCCCGCGATTCCGAGATCGGGATCACCCTGGGGCACCTGGCGGGGCTGCGCGAGCGCTATGCCCTGGCGCAGCAATGGCTGGCCGAGCACGAGAACGACGCGCGCATTCACGATGTGGATGCCTATATGGCATGGGCGGGCCGCTACGAGATCCTGGGGCAGCGCTTTTGGCGGCTGATGCAATCGCTGGCGGGCGTCTCGTAAGGGATCGGCCTACGGCATAAAGCGGGGCGGAGAGCTACGCTGCGGGGGCAGCTCCCCGCCCCGGTTGGGGTGTGGGCAGTTATATGGTGTGGATGCCAGGTTCGGGTAAGGGCGAGGCATGCCTCGCCCTTACGGGCTATTCCCTGGCGTCCGCTATTCCGATAGCGCCGCTATTCCGATAGCGCCGCTATTCTGATAGCGCCGCTATTCTGATAGCGTCCTGGTCGGTGCGCCGCCCTCTTGCGGCGCGGTCTCGGTCGGCTCCTCGACGATGCGCTCCACCACAATGGAGCAGTTGGTGGCCAGGGCGGCAAAGGCGCCCACCGCCGCCAGCACCGGCGCAAACACCACCCCCACCGCCGCCAGGGTCAGGGGGAGCTCCATCACCGTATCGCCCTCATGCCGGATCGCGATGCGGCGGATGTTGCCCTGGTGCAACAGCTCCTTGATCTTGTCCACCAGCTCAGAGCCGGCGACCTTGATCTCTTCCTTGCGAATGCCCTCCTGGGGCTGTTCCTGCTCGGTCCCAAACGGCTCGCTCATGTTACCTCCTGCATATAGACGGACGCCGCGCGTTTGCGGGTCACTTTTTGACGATGGTCAATGAATAGCCTGCGATCAGGCCCACCACCAGGACCACCAGGGCGCCATGGGGAAAGAATACCGCCAGGGCGATGGCGATAGGCAGCGGAAGCTGAATCACCGTCTCGCCGCGCCGCTTGATCACTACGTTTTGTCCCCAGATGGTGTTCCACAGCCCCGTGACCTTGCGCCACAGGTTGCCTGCGGAAAGATCGAGCTCCTGCTTGCGTTGCGGCTGCTGGGCGCCGCCCTCATCCAGCCCAAAGGGTTCAGACATGTTGCTACCTCCTGCGGGCGCGTTCATCGCCCTCTCTCAACCGATCTACACCTGATATACGCAGATACGCGCCCAGGGTTGTGCCCCGGATCAAGGCGGTTTTGCTGGCCTCTCAAGTAGATCACGAGGGCGCTGCGGGGGCTCTTTCTGCCGCGTGGTCGGCCAACAGGGCAAATGCTTTTGCCCGGCGTCGGGGAACGCCGACGCGCGGGGCAACGTCTTGCATGTGCCGGGGTTATAGAGGGCGCAACGTTGCCAAGGAGGAAACGCGATGCCCAAGGCGGCCTGGTTCCTGTTCGGTTTCCTGTTCGCCCTGGCGCTGGGCGGCTTGCTGGTGGTATTGCCTATGCGGGGCATTCGCGCCACCGGCGCGACCGCTATCGAGGCGCCCGCCCCCGCGCCGGAGGAGCCCCTGCCCGCGCCCACCCCGGCCCGCGCGGGGCTAGTCTGGTCGCGCCAGGGCGGGCTCGACCCGGTTCTGGGCGCGTGCAGCCGCCTGGAGATAGACGCCGCCTGGCAGATCCACTATGCCCCGTGCGGCCAGGGCGCGCGCCTGGCCTATTTCACCGAGGGCGAGCTGGCCTGGTACCAGGCGTACATCACGACTCTCGCGCCCTTTACCCACACCCTGGGCGAGATGGTGAGCCTGGCCTTTGAGGGGCAGGGCAGCCGCGCGGCCAGCGCCCAAGAGCGCGCCGCGTTGGCCGACTGGGCACAGGGGGTCTATGCCCGGGTGATCGGCGAGGAGCAGCGCGCCAACCTGCTGGCCCAGGCCCGCCTGGACCTGATGGCGCGCCGGGGCGTCGGCCTGGAGGCCATCCAGGTGATCGAGCTGGCGCCTGTGCGCTGGCCCGACGCCTGCCTGGGGCTGCGGCAAGCGGGCATGGACTGTGCGCGGGTGCGCACGGAGGGTTATCGCATCGTCCTGGCGGCAGAGGGCGAGACGTTCGAGTACCGAACAGATGCCTACGGCCAGGTCAGGGCCGTGGCCGCAGACGCCCCGCACCTGGTGCTACCGCCCCTGGCGCCCTGATCCCCGGGGCTGTCAGGCCAGCTCGCCCCGCAGGCCCTCGACGTCGGCCTCCAGGCAGCGCACTGAGGCGAGCTGGTTGTGCAGGTCTCCATCGCCCGGCGCCCAGACCCGCAGGTAATGGTCCGTCAGGCCGCTCCAGCCGGGGATGCCGGCCAACGTCGCGGGCGTCTCGAACAACACCTGCACCTGTTGCCCCACAAAGCGCCGGTGGTAGGCCAGGGCCAACTCATCTCCCAGAGCGATCAGGCGTTCGCTGCGCTGGCGCGCCAGATCGGGCGGCACGGGCGTATCCATGCGCGCCGCAGCGGTGCCTGCCCGGGGCGAGTAGCGAAAGACGTGCAGCCGCGCCAACTCTAGCTCCTCGGCCACGCGCAGCGTCTCGCGGAAATCGTCCTCGCCCTCGCCGGGGAACCCCACGATCAGGTCGGTGGAGAGCATCATCTCGGGGACGCGCCAGCGCGCGGCGGCTGCCAGGTCGCGAAAGGCGGCCACACCCATCGGCCGGGCCATGCGCCGCAGCACGGCATCGGACCCGCTCTGCAGGGGCAGGTGCAGCTGGCGGCAGAGGCGCGGGTGCGGCCAGAGGGCCAGCAGTTCCTCGGTCAGGTCCCAGGGCTCGATGGACGAGAGGCGCAGGCGGGGCACATTGGTGCTTTCCAGTACCTGGCGCACCAGGCGCGCCAGGCCCCAGCCCTGGCCGGCGGGCAACGGCCCCTGGCCGGGGCGATCCTGCCCATAGGCGCCGATATTGACCCCCGAGAGCACCACCTCTTGGGCGCCCTCGCCCAGGCGCCGCTGAATGTCGGCCAGCACCTCGCCGGGCGGGCGGCTGCGCGAGGGGCCCCGCGCCACGGTCACGATGCAATAGGCGCAGCGGTTGTCGCAGCCATCCTGCACCTTGACGAATGCGCGGGTGCGGCCCCCCGGCGGTGGGCCCGCCAGAGGGGACGGCGCTCCCAGGGGCGCGCTGTCCAGTAGGTGATCCAGCAGGCGCTCTTTGGCGGCGTTGGGCAGCACCAAGTCCACCCCCAGGGCGCGGGCCTCGTCTGCGGCCATCTCACCATAGCAGCCGATGACGGCCACGCGCAGGGTGGGGTTCCCTCGGCGCAGGCGCCGGATCGCCTGGCGCGATTTGCGGGCCGCCACGTGGGTCACCGTGCAGGTGTTGATCACGGCCCAATCGGCCTCGCCCGGCGATTCGACGATCTGGCAGCCCAGGGAGGCGGCCTCTCTTGCCAACGACTCGATCTCGGCCTGGTTCAGGCGGCAACCCAGGGTGGTCAGGTAGAGCTTCATGCCCTGATGATACCATCCTTGGGGCATAGAGAAAAAAGGGGGCGGGCCCCGCCGTCCCTGGCGCGCCAGTTCTGAGCGCTTTACTGGCTTGCAGGGCGCGATGGTGCTACAATGGCCCTTGTTGTAGCGCAGCTTGGCGACGCGGGCACGCGCCCCGCCAAGCTGCATAGCCATCCGGGGCATGGCGCCCCGGCATTCAGATTTGGAGGAACTCGTGACCGCACTACCAGAGACCGTTAGCGCCGCCTGGGAGACGCGCCAGGGACCCATCGTGCTCACCACCGTGGACGAGCAGGGCATCCCCAACGCCATCTATGCCACCTGTGTCAAGCTCTATCCGGATGGCAAGGTCGTCGTCGCCGACAACTTTTTCCAAAAGACGCGGGCCAATATCCTGGCGGGCAGCCAGGGCGCGCTGCTCTTTATTACCGAGGAAGGCAAGTCCTATCAGCTCAAGGGCTCGTTTTCCTATCTGACAGAGGGCGAACATTTCGACGACATGAAGGCCTGGCTCGATCCCAAGCTGCCCGGCCACGCGGCGGCGCTCCTCAATGTGGAGCAAGTGTATAGCGGCGCGACGCGGCTGCTGTAGAGGAGTTTATTTGCCACATGCATGACGCAAACGAGACCCCGGCCAACCACCAACTTATCATGACCGCCGATCCCGCTGCGGGCGGGCTGGCCCTGGGCGAGCTCCGTGAACTGGCCCCGGACACCCGCCTGCTGGCCTGGCTGGCGCCCGGCGTTGGCCTGGCGGCCCTGGGCGTCCCCTGGCGCGTTCTGGCCAAGGCTGTGCGCGCCAGGCCGCCTGTGTTCCTGCGCCACATCTGCCCCGTGCAGGCATGGGCGCCCCTGCGAGGCGACCTGGATGACCTGGAAGCCTTGGCCGGGGCGGCGGAGGCGCTTCTGGGGCTGTTCCGGCGCGGCATGAGCTTTTCGGTGCAAGCCCGGCTGCTGGGCGAGGGTTGGCCCTATGGCCGCTACGATGTCAACACCCGCCTGGCCGCGTTCTTGGCCGAGCAGGGGTTCTCCCTGGACGTGCGCCAGCCACAGCAGGTGCTTGCGGCGGTGCTGGCCGGCGAGGCGGCCTATCTAGGCGTCTCTCTCGCCGAGGAGAACCTCAGCAGTTGGGCGGGAGGGGAGCGGCGCTTCAAGCGCGAATCGGGCCAGATCAGCCGGGCCGAGTTCAAGCTGCTGGAGGCCATCGAGTCGTTCGGCCTGGCGCTCCCGGAGAGGGGCGTGGCTCTCGACCTGGGCGCCGCGCCCGGCGGCTGGACTCGCATCCTGCGTCAGGGCGGTCTGGGCGTGGTCGCCGTAGACCCCGCCGACCTGCACCCACGCCTGGCCGCCGATCCGGGCGTGCAGCATGTGCGCGCCCTGGCCTACGACTATTTGCGGGAAAGCAAAGGGTCATTTGACGTAATCCTCAACGATATGCGCATGGACGCCCTGGATTCGGCGCGCCTCACCCTGGCGGCCGCCGAGCGCCTGGCGCCTCAGGGGTGGGCGCTCCTGACCCTCAAGCTGCCCGAGCACGATATGGGCCGCGTCGCCGCTGAGGCGTTGGCATTGCTGAGCCAGCGAGCGACGATCCTCGGCGCGCGCCAGTTGTTCCACAACCGCAACGAGGTCACCGTGGCCCTGGGGCGCAGAAAGGACGATGAGCTGCGAACGATGCGTGACGCGATCTCACCCATGAGCATATAGAGCGTCCAGCCACGGAGTGTATGTCACATGAACCCAGATCCCACCGTCGCGTTCCTGTTGGAGCGGGGCGGCCCAGCCATCCGCTACCGCGCCCTCGCCGAGCTGTGCGAGGGCGTTCCCCCCGATGAACTGGCCCAGGCCGCCCGCGAGCTGCACGAGAGCCCGTTGGCGCAGCGCTGGCTGGCGCGGCTGCGCCCCGATGACAGGTTCAACGCCCTGCACGGCGCCGACCCCGCCGCGTTCGAGAACGTGATCGGCAAGCTGGCCCAGCTCGGTTGCCGCGCGGGCATGCCCGCCCTGGATGCGGGCACAGCCTTTTTTCGAGATTGGCTGGCCCAGGCGCGCGAGGCTGGCTGGAGCTGGCGGCCCTTTCTCCAAAGACTCGTGGGCGGGCTCTTGGCCGCGGCCGGCTATGAGGACGACCCCGCCGTGGGCGCCTATCTCCGGCGCAGGCTGGCGATACTGGCCGACTTTTGTCGGCGCGGCGACTATGACATCTATGTGGATCGCAGCGACTACAAAGGCATCCCGGCGGGGTTCAAGGACACGCCTCTGGTGAACCCGGCCCTCTATCCCGATGGCGACATCCTTCTGCCCATGATCCATGATATGCACGGCCTGGCCCACTATCCCGACGCGCTGCGGGACGGGGCGACCCAGGCCCAGATCAATGCCGTGGTGGATTATGTGCTGGATCCGCGCTATCAGGCCCTGCGTGACGGCTATGGCCTGATGCAGGCGGGGCCGCGCCGCTACTATGCCCTGGGCTGGAGCGTGCACCTGCACGGCTATCAGGGCATGAAGACCCTGTCGGAGCGGCCCTACCTGTTCGTGCAGCGGGTGGCGCTGATGGCGCATTTCCCCACGGCGAGGGCCCACCGCTGGCTCGCCGAGAGCCTGGCCCATCTGGAGAGCTTTTGCACGCCCCGGGGCACGTACCTGTTCCCCCGCGTCTATCTGCCCGAGCGCACCAGCGGCTACTGGGTGGCGGGCGCCTATATGGGGTTCGAGGAAAACCGCCGCAGCAACCTGGCCCTGGAGCTGGAATCCACGTTCTGGATGGCGCTGATCAAGCGACTTGGCGCATGCAACTAGAGTTCGCCATCGCCGGCTACACAGGGTGCTCCTATCAAGCCCTGCGCGCCGCCTTGAGCGCCGCAGCCAGCGCCCCTACGGCTTGACCGCCCGCGTGGCGATAAAGATGGGCATATAGACGCTCAAGAGCGTGTCCCTTGCGTCCACCCAGGGGTCCTCGTAGAGGGCCGCGAGCAGGAAACCGGCCTCGAGCTGGCCGCCGATCTGGGCCTCTAGCGTGTGGCTGAACTCCAACGGCGAGCCGTCGGCGGCCAGCCGCGCCCTCTGCTCGTCGGTCAGGCTCTCTGCGTCCGAATAGGGCAGGCGGTGGCGCACGACCAGCTCGCCCCGCTCCATGGCCTCCCAATCAAAGATATAGACCGCCGGGTTGTTGAACCCGGCCAGCAGCGCGCCGCCGGGCCGCAGCACCCGGTACGCCTCGCGCCAGACGGGGCGCACATCGGGCGCAAAGCAGTTCGAGACCGGATGAAAGACCAGGTCAAAGCTGGCGTCGTCAAAAGCCGAGAGGTCGGCCATGTCGCCCAGGACGGTGCGCAGCGCCAGCCCCTCGCGTTCGGCCACCAGCCGGTCCTGGGCGAGCTGGGCGGGCGAATTATCCAGCACGGTGACGCGGGCGCCCGCGGCGGCCAACACCGGCGCCTGCTGCCCGCCCCCCGAGGCCAGGCAGAGCACGTCGGCCCCGGCCAGGGGCGGGTACCAGGCCATCGGCACCGGCGTGGTGGGGGTGAGCAACAGCTCGACCACGCCCCGGCGGGCGGCGGCGATCACCTCCGGGCTCACGGGCACGGTCCACTGGTTGCCCTGTTCCACCTGGCGATCCCAGGCGGCTCGGTTGTAGGCCAAGATGTCCATGAGGTATAGCTCCCTTCACAATCGTCACCCCTATTCACGGGGCGTGTATCCCGTCTCCTCTGCCCCGGCGCTACGCCCGTCGAGCGTGGGCATAGCGCCCACGCCTTGGGCGCGACATGGTCGCTCCTCGCGCCTATTGACACTCGGTTATCCCATGATGTAGTATGGCCGCAAGCGGCGCTGTCCTGCCACGCGGCGCGTGCATACCGCCCGCATCCGCAGCGCCTCCAGGAGTCCTATGGAAGAAAAGCTGCTTGGATTGGCGTCCAAGGTGACCAAGCCGGTGTCGTTGGCCGCCGCCATCGTCATTGTAGCGTATCTCCTCTTTCGCGCCATTCTCGGCCTGCCCGTGTTCTCCTCCCTGGGCGAATCCGGCTCCCTGGCCCTGCTCAGCCAGATCACCCAGGGGCTCTTTTACCTGGCGCTGGTCGCTCTGGTGCTGGGCGTGGGCTCGTATGCATTCCTGCGCTACCGCAAGGAGGGCGCCGCGCGGCCCCAGGCCAGCCCCGCGCCTTTTACATGGGCCATCACCGGCAACGTGTTCCTGAGCAGTGGGAGGCCCGCCCGGGGGGCCACAGTCTTTGTCGAGGGGGTTGACCGGCAAAAGGAAACGGATGCCAGCGGCTGGTTCTCCATCGATGTGCACGAGCAAAAGAGCTGGACCGTGCATGCTCTCTACAAAGACGAGCTGGCCGAGCGGGTGGTCCGCCGGGGGAGCATCGGCAAGCCTGTGCGGCTGCAACTCGAGCCGGCTCCGGGGAGCCCCAGTGCTCCCCAATCCCTGCCTGCGGAGCCATCCGACCCCGCCAAGGATGCCGGCAATCCCCAGGTGGATGCGGTTCTCTTTCTGGGGCAGATCACCCGGCATCTGGGCGTCACGATGCCCTCCGTCGCTGACGGAACGTTCGATGAGGATAGCCCCAAGATCGAACTGAGCAAGGTCGAGTACCTTATCACCCTCTCGGGCAGGACCTACGAGTTCTCGCTCAAGCCTCTGAACGCGATAGGCAAAGCGACGCCATAGCCGCGTGACACGCTCACTGCCAGAGCGATGCGCTGCTCCCGCGCACCGGCTGGGGACGATAGGCGTACTCGGGACCCTCCAGCGCCTCCATGCGCAGGTCGGTGCCCAGGCCCGTCTCGGTGGGCAGCTCGAAATAGCCCTCGCGGCAGACCACCGGATGGGTGCACAGGGCATCGCGCAGCTCGCGCTCCATCTCCATCTCTTCCAGGATGTAGAAATTGGGGATGCTGGCCGCCAGGTGCATGGCCGCCAGGGTGCAGATCGGCCCGGCGGGGTTGTGGGGCGCCACGCTCACATAGTGCATATCGGCCAGGGCCGCGATGCGCCGCACCTCCGAAAGGCCGCCGCAGTGCATCAGGTCGGGCTGTAGGATCTTGCAGCCGCCGCCCTCCAGCAGCTCGCGCACCTCCCAACGGGTCACCAGGCGCTCGCCGGTGGCGATGGGCACGGGCAACTCGCGGGCCAGGGCGATCATGGCCTGGGGGTTCTCGCAGGGGATCGGCTCCTCGAACCAGCCCACGCCATAGGGCGCCAGGGCCTGGGCCAGTTGCACGGCGGTGCGCGGCGAAAGCCGCTCGCCGAAATCCATGAGAATGTCCACGTCCGGCCCGGCCCCCTCTCGCGCCGCTGCCATCAGCTCCGTCGCCTGGGCAATGGCCCGGCGCTCGTTGGCTTGCAGCGCCTCGGCGTCTATCGGGTTCCACTTGAAGGCGGTAAAGCCGCGCCGCACGCACTCGCGCGCCCCCTCATGGGCCTGCTCGGGCGTCTTGGCGCCCCGTAGCCAATGGCTGGTGTAGGCGCGCAGGCGGGAGCGAAAGGGCCCGCCGAACAGGCGATACACGGGCGCGCCCAGACGCTTGCCTTCGATATCCCACAGGGCCATATCCAGCGCGCCGATGGCGGTCATTTGGGTCATGCCGCCGCGCCAGCGCCAGGCGTGGTACATGCGCTGCCAGTGGGCCTCGACCCCGGCGGGGTCCAGCCCGATCAGCGCCGCCCCCAGCTCGTGGATGTAGGTCTCGACCGATTCGATGGCGCCGTGCAACGAGCCCTCGCCCCAGCCGTACAACCCCTCATCGGTGCTGACCCTCACCAGGAGCCAGTTGCACCATTGGATCCAGTGCTTCCAGGTCTCGATCTTGGTGATTCGCATGGCGCTACCCGCTCTATAGGGCCAGCGCCAGGTACAGCAATCCAACGGCCCCTAGCGTCATCAGGGCCGCCCCGATCCGGTGCACCTGCACAACCGTCCCGGGCAGCGGGCGTTCGCGGCTCAGCAACCCCCCCGAGGCGACGGCGGCGACGAAACCCAGACCGCCCACCACGACCACGATCCAGACCGGCGTGCTCAGCGGGCCGGTCGTGCTCCCTTGGACGAGCGCGGCCACGAACAGCCCCGCTGTGGCCAGCGCGAGCAGCTTGTGGACGGTCACCAATACAACGGGCAGGGGGCGGCCCCTGCGGTGCAGCCATACCCCGGAGAGCAGGCTAACGATCAGCAGACCTGCTGCAATCTGTGCGCTCAGCGCGATGCTCATCTGTTTGCTCCTTTTCTCCTCGGCGTGCGTGGCCCTATTTGCGGCGCGCCAGTCCGGCGATCCAGCCGCCCAGACCCAGCAGCAGGATGGCGCCGATGAACCCGGTCCAGTAGGGCTGGCTGGGCCAGTTGCGGCCATAGCCGGGCACGCTGGCAGCCTTGTACTTGAGTGAGGGATCATCCGGCGAGGGGATGGCCGTCGTCTGGCCGGAGGCCACCTCCTGCTTGCGGGCGCTGGCCACGGTATAGGTCCCCTCGTGGTCAAAGCGCCCGTACTCGATCTCGAACTCTTGGGGCTTGGCGTCCGCCCGAAAGGCCGGGTTGGCCGCCAGGAACTGTTCCGTCTTGTAGGCCGAGACCTCGTAGCGCACCGCCGTCCCCTCGGGCACATAGATCCACTCCTCGGCGCCTCTCAGGTCGCCCGAGGCGACGGCGCCGGGGATCTGGAGCTCGTACTCGCCGGTCTCATAGTTCAGGCCCACGTGGCGGCCCTGGTCGTCATAGGCATGCAGATCAATGTCAGGTAGTGGGCCATCCAGGTTGGCCGTCACCGTGGGGGGCGCGGCGGGCGGGGGCACCGCAGCGGGCGCCACGGCGGCCCCCACAATGGCCGTGGGCGTATAGACGCTGACGCTCACCACCGCCGAATAGCCATCGGCCGTGCTCTCGGAGTGGATCCGGAACTCGAGCTTGCGGCTGGGGATGCGATAGACTGTGCGGTTGCTGGCCGTCTGGAACGCGGCGCGCTCATAAGAACGCCCGCCCAGGCCGGTGGCATAGTGATCGCCCTCTTGGGGCGGCAACGTGTTGATGGTGTGGTGGTTGTGCGCGCTATCCCAGGTCACCATATAGAGCACCACGCCGCTCTCGGGGGCGCCATACCAGCCGCCTGCCTGGCGCGCCTCCAGGAGATAGTACCACTCGGGGTTGGCAACGTTTGGGTCGTCAATCTGGAGCGCCGTGGCGCCGCTGCCGCTCTCCAGGGCCTTGAGGGTGTACTGCTTGCCCAACTCGGCCGCCTGATAGGAGAGCCATCCGGCAGCCTCTTTGCTGAATGCGCTCATGTGCACCGGGTTCGAGGCCATTGGGTCGCCCCACCAGTTGCCCGCCCCCATCAGGCCCCAGTTGTTGATGTCGCCATATTTGCCCCACGGCTGCTGGTAGTTGTAGCGGTCGCTGACGCGGTTCCATTTGGCCCAGAGCATGTGGCGGCTAAACAGGGTGTGGCCCACCTCGTGGGCCCACAGCCCCAGGCCATCCTCCTCGGCCACCATCACCAGGCTCCCGGCATAGACCGTGGCGCGGTTGCTGGGCGGCCCCACCTCGATCTCGTGCCAGCGTGCATTATCCGGCCAGACGCAGAGGGTGGAAAGGGGCGCAGGCGATGCGGCATCGTGGGTGGCCTGATTGGAGGGCCCGGCATACACGACGATCACCCGCGCCAGGTTGATCTCCTCACGGGGAGCGCCATGCTCGAATGCCTTTTCTACGGCGGCGACGACAAAATCCTTCTCGCGGTTGGCATAGGTGGCCATGTTGCCGCCAATGTTGAACCAATCGCCCGCGCCCGCGCTGGCGTTCCCGTCGGCATCCATGAACGTGTACGAGAGGCCCACTCGGCCATAGGCGTTCTGGCCATAGTAAGAGTTGTTGTCCTGGGCAAGCTGCTGGAAATGGCTCAGCGCCCTGGCCCCGGCCACGTCGTCGGTGCCCGCCAGGATCACCAACGTATCGCCCATATCACACAGGCCCTGGTTCTGGGCCGCCAGATAGAGGGCCGCCGCGATCTGGTCCTCGGCGCCCGAGCCGGTGTCGTCGCGCACGACAAAGGTGTGCGAGCCGCAGCTCCAGGTGATCAATCCGACAGCGGCGGTGGGGCACGTCTCGTCCCAAGCGTCGCCCTGGCCCAGCGCCTCGAAAAAGTCCCGGAATATCTCCCGGATCATCTCTGTCAGGTAGCCCAGCAGCCCGCCCGGGTTGCAGAGCTCGTCGTCCACCCGCATGACGATGCCCGGACGCCCCTGATAACTGGAGGCAGGCAGGCCGTTCTCGATCATCTTGTCAATGTAGAACTGGCCCCCCTCCTCGCCCAAGGACAGGATGCGGGCGTACTGGATCGTCTCGTCGTCATACGAGCCGCCGTTGTTGGCGCTGACTTTGGTGCGATACAGGTAGCGCAACGCGCTGGAGGGCGGCCACAGGATGTACATGGTCTCGTCATCGGGCTCCAAGTAAAAGAGTCGTTGCCTTTCGATGGTATCGGGCCAGCCGAGCATCTGGATCGCCTCTTGCATCGTGCGCTCCTCGAGCGTCCCGCGGCCCGGAGCCGCGTCGCCCGGCGCCGCGCCGACAGGGTCTTGCGCCAGGGCATGCTGCCCGGGCAGCTCCGCCAGCAGCGACAGCGCAAGGACGGCAATCAGCAACGTCAAGAGCGTCAGTCGTCTGGATTGGCTCATGCTTGCGCTCCTTGGGGCGAACGAGGGCTCAGGCGGCGGATCCACCACACCAGCGAGGCAGCGGCCAACAGGCCCAGGGGGATCATCAGCCAGGACCAGCGCGGCGAGACGAACTGGTAGACTATATAGCCGATGCCCAGCCAGAGCAGGTCCCACAGCAGGATGCGCATGGTGAGGCCGATGCAGCCCAGCTTGCGGGCCCGGGCGGGGCGTTTTGCCCGGCGGCCCGTGGCTGCGGGCGCCTGCGGCTGCGGCGCGCGAGGCTCGCGCCCCGGCGGGGTGGCCGCCATCCATGCGTTGTCGTGATAGACGAACCACTGGCCCGTGCCCTCCTGGAGCATCCAGGTGCGCCCGTATTCGTCCACCACCTGCAGCGCATTCAGCCGTGCGGTATAGTCTGCCTGGCCGAGCTGCCCGGCGCGGCGCTGGCGCTCCAGCTCGGCGTAGGCTTGCTCGGCCTGCTCGTAGGTGAGCCTGCTCTGGTCCATATCCCCCCCTTGGTAAGCTGACTGATCGAGGGCGATTATCGGCCCAGGGCGGCTGCCTGTCAAGGCGCGGCGCGAGCAGAGCAGGGCGCGTGTCCATTCAGATTTGGGGGGACGAGTCCATGACCGCGTGTGCAAACAGGTGTGCGTGCTCAAGACGCTGGAGGGCGGGCGTCTCGCCCGCCTACGCTGCGCAGCAGCGTCCGATGCGTACGCATACATGCGTCTGGCGTCATTTCTGTCCATACGTGTTTAATATGTTTTTCTATCGTCTATGGTAGGGGCGTGGCATGCCGCGCCCCTACAAGGCGGGCGTTTCGCCCGCCCCCCCACGATTCGCTGCCGCTGTCCCCAACGTGTTGGCCTCTTTCCCCCCCATTCTGAACTGATACGGCAAGGTGTCTCGCCCTCCATGCGTCTTGGCCCGTTGCGCCCCGGCCCCAGAGCGGCTATCATGTCCCCAGCCGTGTGGAACCGAATGCAGGATGCGGGGCGGCGAGGCCCCGAGGGAGGTTGCAATGGAGCGCAAGGATGGACCGTTCAGCAGCCGTTTCCGGCCGATCCCTTTTGATAGCGAGACCCCTTGGGAGGCGCTGTACAATGCGCCTCTCTCATCTACGATGCGCGCCGCCCTGGACGCCGCGCCCCGCGACCTGGCCGTGGGTTGGGGCATCCCGTTCGAGATCCGCGAGCCCCTACTGGTGGCCGACCGCCCTGTCGAGATCGCGCTGCCCGGCGTGCGGGCGCGCTGGCTGGTGTTCCTGCACACCTCGGACGAGCGGCACTCGGGGCATGACGCCTATGGGTTGACGGGGGCCTCGCGCGGCGTGGGCCAGCTTGGCGAGGAGGCGGCCCGCTATGTCATGCGCTATGCCGATGGCGCCCGATCCGTGGCCCCCATCCGCCGCCGCTTGGAGATCGGCGCCTTTCAGCGCATCTGGGGCGAGAACTGTTTGGCCGCCGTGGCCGACCACAAGCCCTACCCGGTGCGCCTGGAGCAGGACCAGGCCCCGCCGGCCTGGGGCAAGCGCCAGACCCGCGCCGTCGTGCCTGACCAGGGGGAGTGGGTGAACTGGCTGTGGGCCTGGGAGAACCCCTATCCAGACAAGGCCCTGGCCTCGATCCGCTTTGAGCCGGTGGCGGGCGCGCTGCTGGTGATGGCCCTGGCCGGCGGCGACGTCGAGGCCCAGCCCTTGCGCTGGGAGCCCCGCCGCAAGGCGTTGCTGGCGCTGCCCAAGGGGCTCGCCTTGCAGCTCGATGTGGACGCCCACGGCCTGCTGAGCCAGATCCAGCTCGATCTGGGCCAGGTGATCTCGGCCCAGCACCAACCCCTCTATGCCAATCGCACCTGGGAGAACGGCTACAACAACCAGTTGCCCGAGCTCTCGGGCGAGCAGGTGTTGATCGAGTACACGGCCCACCCCGAGGCGACCTTTCACCTGTGGAACGGCGCGCTGATCCCCGTCTCGGAGGTGCAGGCGGGCGAGATGCCCGGCCCGCTGACACCCGTGGCCCGCGCTACCCAGCGGGTGACGTTGCGGGCCATCGAGGCGGCCGGCGGCAAGCCGGTGCCCGTCAAGCTGCACGTGCATGGCGAGGCGGGCGAGTACCTGGCGCCTGTGGACCGCCACCGCATCCCCAACCCCTTTTGGTACGAGGACTATTCCGTGGATTTCGTCCACCAGGGGCAGCACTATTGCACCTATATCCCCGGCGAGACCACCATTGACCTGCCCCTGGGGCGTGTGTATATCGAGGTCTCCAAGGGGTTCGAGATCAAGCCCATACGCCTTGTGATCGAGGTGACGCCCGATACGGACGAGATCGTGATCCCGCTGGAAAAGGTGCTGCCTTGGAGGGAGCGCGGCTGGGTCAGCGCCGATACCCACGTGCACTTTTTGTCGCCCATGTCGGCCCTGCTGGAGGGCGCCGCCGAGGGGGTCAACGTGGTCAACCTGCTGGCCAGCCAGTGGGGCGAGCTGATGACCAACGTGGGCGATTTCGACGGGCGCAACACCTGGGGCGCCCCCGAGACGGGCGGCGATGGCGAGCACCTGGTGCGGGTAGGCACCGAGAACCGCCAGCACGTGCTGGGCCATATCTCGCTGCTGGGCTATAGCGGGCGCATCATCGCCCCCATGACCACTGGCGGCCCCGATGAATCGGCCCTGGGCGATCCCATCGAGATCCTGCTGACCGAGTGGGCCCGCCAGGTGCATCGCCAGGGCGGCCTGGCGATCCTGCCCCACTTTCCCAACCCCCGGGCCGAGCACGCCGCCAGCATCGTCGAGGGCGAGATTGACGGCGTCGAGATGACCTCCTGGGGCGACCTGTACAGCGGCATCAGCCCCTACTCCCTCTCGGACTGGTACCGTTACCTGAACAACGGCTATCTGGTGCCCGCCGTGGGCGGCACCGACAAAATGTCCGCCGGCACCGCCGTGGGCACGGTGCGCACCTATGCCCACATCCCCGCCGACCGGCCCTTTACCTATGATGAGTGGATGGATGCGATCCGCCGGGCCTGCACCTTTGTGACCTATGGGCCGCTGGTGGATGTCAGCGTGGATGGCCAACCGATGGGCGGGCGCATCCAGATGGGCGCGCGGGGCGGCAGGGTCGAGATCGCCTGGGAGGCCGCCAGCGTCACCGTGCCCATGTCACGCGCTGAGCTGGTGGTGAACGGCGAGATCCGCGAGAGCGTGGCGATAGAGCCGTGGCAGGCGGCGGGGAGCTGGTCGCTGCACGTGGAACGCAGCAGTTGGGCGGCGCTGCTGATCCGCGGCCACTATCACGACCGGCCCGAGATCGTGGCGGCCCACACGACGCCGGTGATGATCGAGCTAGAGGGCTCGCCCTTTTATGCCGCCGCCGACGCGGTGACGATCCTGGAGCAGATCGAGGGCGCCCTGGCCTATCTGGATACGGTGGGCACCCGCGCCGAGGCCCGCACCTACAAGCGCATGCGCCTGGTGCTGGAATCGGCCCACCGGCGGCTGCACAACCGCATGCATGAGGCGGGCCACTTTCACGAGCACACGCCGGGGGAGGACCACAGGGAGCATCACTGAGAGGGGAGAGGAGTTTGCGTGAGGCAAGGCCTTTGGGCGCGTGGACGGTCTGTGAAGGACACTTGTTGTGACAGCGGCAAGGCTTGATCCTGTTGCGCCAGAGCTGAGAGAAGCAGAGCGCGAGATTGACTCGGTGTTCAGGGGAAATCCGCTTACGAATTTCCCTTTCGCCCATAGTGCATGGCATTTTCTATCCTTCTGCGAGGACATGTTCTTGATGGAGCCTCGCAAGAGGGAAACGATGTCTCTGCACGATCATGCCGCGCTCGTGGATGGAATCGTGAACCACACGAAGAGTGCACTGCACTGGCTCCGGACTGCCTGCCCTGTCGGAGGGCGGGTGCCGTCAAGCTTTGACAATGAGGCCTATCAGGCGGCCTGGAATCTATCGAAGCTATCTGAGCAATATCAGAGTTTCGAGACCGCATTCGTGTACGCGAGCCGCGGCTTGGTTAGTCTGGAGCTTCAGGAAGCGACTATCGTGCCTTCTGACAGTCTACTGACGGATACACGGTACGAAGCGTATGATCGGCAAGCGGGGTTGTTGTATGGCACTCCCGCAATCACGATGGGAAGGGGAGCGCTTGCCGACCTCATAGATCCATCACTCCAGATATCAGGCAGTCGGTTTTCGTATCGTATGGATCCTCAGATTGTCGCTGTAACGCAGCAACTCCTGCGTCCCCTAGTCGAATCGCAATTCACTCTCCCTGCCGATTGGCAATTCGCCGGTTACACAATGGGGCAGTTTAGGCGGTTTTGGCTTGCCTTAATCTCGATTGCATCCCTACATCTTACGGCCCATCACATGGCGGCAGATAGAGGTTGTGTGGGCCTCGGTTATGAGAGTTCTCTTTTTGTGTCTGATCATCAGGGTCTGCTAAATCGCCTTTCTCGCTACTCGGGGATGGCGAAACCGATAACGCAGAGCATTCTGAACGATCTGACATACGGGAGCCAGATATCAAGACCTGATCCCGCAATCCAGCCGATAGTCAGGTTAGCGAATGACCAGTACGTGATCTCCCCGGGTCTTATAACGAGCTGTTCCCCCGAACGTAACTTCACTGTCCTCTTGAATCAACTTCCCCCGCAGCGATCCATCTACAGCAGACTAGTCGAGCAGAAGGAAGCCCTAATGCGCGACAGCATGTGTGAGTCTATTGCTTCTCTCCACCTGCGGTCTTTCAGTGGCAGCATCCCTGGGCGTAAGGACTTGCCGGACATTGATCTTGCGATCATCAGCGATATCGAAAAGGCATGCATCATTGCAGAGCTCAAGTGGTTCATTGCGCCCGCTGAAGCTCGTGAGATCATCCAGCGATCTGAAGAGATCCAGAAGGGGATAGCTCAGATGCTCAGACTGTCACGGGCGGCTGACGTGGATCACGGTATGATCTCTGATCTGTTAGGGATAGATTCGGAGTATGAGCTCGTCTTTGTAGTTATCTCCGCGAACTCGATTGGGCACGGTACAGTTCAGGATATCCGTATCCCTGTCATTAACCAGGATCATCTAGTGAAGAAACTATGCTCTGGCACGAGCTTTCGTGGAGTTGTGAGCTGGTTACGCAGTCGAGACTACCTGCCGAGAGAGGGCGCTGATTACAGAGTCGTACCCATCGTGAGACGAGTAGGTCGCTGGGCGCTCGAGTGGTATGGCATCAAGCCTCTTCTGGTGGATGATTTTGCCTGATCTCGCAGATGTCGCGCGTGATGCTAAGGATGCTCGCGCTCGTACCGGGATGTCCCTGACGAGGAGTACAGACAGAGCGCGATATGCTTGCTCTGTGCTTGAGTTGCGCTCCTCTCCCTTGACAACGCTGTCCGTCCGCGCAACAATATCGCCGTGCGCGTGGGTTCGCTATCACATGTGAGGAGAGGGGCAGATGAAAGCACTGATTGGGGCCAACAACATGGGCCTGGAGACCTATCTGGACGAACTCAAGGCCGAGTTCCCCGAGGTCGAGTTTGCCTATTGCGCCGAGCGCGAGTGCACCGGCGAGATGATCGGCGATGCAGACGTGTACATGGGCTGGCTCAACCGCGAGATCTTTTTGGCGGCCAAGCAGCTCAAGTGGATCCAGTCGCCCAGCTCGGGCGCCAACTATTACGTCGCCATCCCCGAGCTGGTGGCCAGCGACGTGCTGCTCACCAGCGCCGTGGGCACCCACAGCGCCTGCCTGGCCGAGAGCGTCTTTGCCATGCTGCTGGCCTTTACCCGTGGCGTCCGCCAGTTCGTCCTGCGCCAGCAAAAGCACGAGTGGTCGCTGCGCGAGCTGCGTTGCGAGCTGCTGGAGTTGACCCGCAGCACCATCGGCCTGATCGGTTTTGGCAGCGTGGGCCGGGCCACCGCCTCCCGCGCCGCCGCCTTTGGCATGCGCGTGCTGGCCGTGGACGCCTTCCCCGGCATCAAGCCCGACCACGTCGAGGCCCTCTGGGACCTGAGCGGGCTGGATGACCTGCTCTCCCAGTCCGATGTCGTGGTGGTGACGGTGCCCTATACGCCCCAGACCGATCACATGATCGGCGCGGAGCAGATCGCCAAGCTCAAGCCGGGCAGCTACCTGATCGGCATCTCGCGCGGCAAGATCATTGACGAGGACGCCCTGGTGGCGGCCCTGCGCAGCGGCCACCTGGCGGGCGCCGCGCTGGACGTCTTTGCCCAGGAGCCCCTGCCGCCCGATAGCGAGCTCTGGGACGTGGAGAACCTGCTGATCACGCCCCATGCCGCCGGCGGCACCCAGTACGAGGGCGAGTACGTCATGGGCATCTTTAAAGAGAACCTGCGCAAACTGCTCAACAACGACCTGCCGCTGCGCAACCAGGTCAACAAGCAACTGGGCTGGTAGCCCGGCACTGCACGCACACGGGGGCGCTCCTGCGGGAACGCCCCCGTTGCCTATCCCTGAGCCAGCCGCATCACGCCGGGCCCGCCCCCTGCCGCCGCACCGCTTCCTCCAGCACCGCCAGCAGCTCGCGGTTGCTGGGGATCAGCGAGGAAAAGGCGAGCTCGCCATTGACCACGATGCAGGGCAGGTTCGCGATGCCCATCGCCTTCATGCGGGCAACGTTCTCGCGCACGGTGATCTTGTACTCGACCATCTCCACCCGTCCGCCCATCTCGGCCACGGCGCGCTGGGCCGCCCCCAGCATATAGCCGCAGGCCGCGCAGGTGTCGGAATCCAGGGTAAACACCTCCACCAGCGGGCGCGCCAGCCGGGCGTAATCGGGCAGCTCGATCTCGTAGGCCAGATCGGGCGCGTGATAGTTGGCCAGCAGCTCGCGGTAGCGCGCCGGGTCGCGCACCGCCTGGGCGACCCCGATGACGTTCTCGGCGGGGGTGTCGTAGGGCATGTCGCAGCCGGGGGCCAGCACCATGTTGTGGGGCTCGACCGTCTCTAGCATGTCCACCACCCACTTGATGTTGTCCTGCTGGGCGCCCAGCAGCATCACCGTCGTCAGGGGAATATTGCCGCCGATGGTGATGTTGTAGCGGTCGGTGATCTCTTTGGCGGCGGGCAGGTTGATGTTCTCATCCACAAAGATCGAATCGGGGGCCGTGCGGCACATGGCCTCCACATTCTTGGTGGCGTCGCCACAGACGAACAGCGAAGACAATGCCCCGGCCTGTCGCACATGGTCAAAGAGCTCGGTGAACGGCTCGTGCAGGAACTGGCCGAACGTGCGGGGCGAGATTTGGGAGACCAGGGGGTCCACAATCGCGATCACGTCCATGCCCACGCCCAGATAGAGATCGGCCATGCGCCGGGCCACCTGCGTGCAATAGCCCACCAGGGCGCGCACATAGGCGGGGTCGTCGAACATGTCCATAAAGAGCTCGGTGCCGCGCAGGTGCGAGGCCAGGGTCAGCGGGCCGCACACCAGCCCAAAGAGGGCCGTGCGCGCGCCCACCGTCGCTTTCATGCGGGCCATCACCTCCAAGACGATGGGCAGGCGGCCCTGGTCGGGCTCGGGCAGGGCATCGGGCACCCGCTTGTCGGCGCCCAGGGGGTGGGTCGCCACCGAGGGAGGCGCCTTTTCGGCCCAGGCCAGCTTGCAGCCCAGGATCTCGGCCTCGAGCTGGAGATCGAACACCACCGGCTGGCCGTCGGGATCATAGAGTTCGTTGACCCGCAACAGGCTTTCCACCAGCTTGTCTGCATCGGTGAGCAGGGCGGTGGCGTCATGCCCCAGGAGCTTGCCCGCGTGAATGCCCGCAAAGGGCACCCAGGGCACGGCGGGCGTGGGGCGGTGGCGCAGGGCATCCAACAGGAGCGCGCGGCCACGGGGCGCGTGCGTATGAGCCGATGATGACATGGTGAACCCCTTCTGCGGTTGAGCTGGCTACATCATGGCAGCAGCCGGGCCACCTGTCAACTCGATTTCGTTTCCACTTCTAACTAGTGTCATGCAGTAGAGTCTTTTTTTGATGCCGGTGCCCCGTGTGCTATACTCCATCTATAGGCAATGAGGCTCGCCCGAGATGCAAATCTCGCCAACGAGATCAGCTTCTCGTAACCGTCGGGGAGTAGCGCTCCGAATGATGGCCTCTACCATCGTGGTGGCGTACCACGTCGGGTAGGGGTCTTTTTTGATGGGGCCGATCGTTTACCACTGCAAAGGAGCAATGATGACGGATTCTGTGGATACAGGGGCCATCCGGCGCGCGGGGCAGCGGGTGCGCGAGAACGTCGCGCGGGTGGTGGTCGGCCTGGAGGAACCCATCGAACTGATGTTGGTGACGCTCTTGTGCGAGGGTCACGTGCTGCTGGAGGACATCCCCGGCATCGGCAAGACCACCCTGGCCAAGGCCCTGGCGCGCAGTCTGGGCTGCACCTTTCGTCGGCTCCAGTTTACCCCCGATCTACTGCCCTCGGATATCACCGGCGTCAGCATCTTTAACCAGCGTACCCAGGATTTCGAGTTTCGGCCCGGGCCGGTCTTTAGCCAGGTGTTGCTGGTGGATGAGATCAACCGCGCCGGACCGCGCACCCAGAGCGCCCTGCTAGAGGCGATGCAGGAGCGCCAGGTGACGGTGGATGGCGAGACGCGCCCTCTGGAGCGCCCGTTTCTGGTGCTCGCCACCCAGAACCCCATCGAGTTGGAGGGCACCTTTCCCCTGCCCGAGGCGCAACTGGACCGCTTCTTGATGCGGCTCAAGCTGGGCTATCCTACAGACGAGCAGGAGCGCACCATCGTACACCGTTTCAGTGCGGGCGACCCCTTGGTAGAGCTGGAGCCGGTGATGGCAGGCGAGGAGGTGCTGCGCCTGGCGGCTGCCTGCCGCCAAGTGTACGTGCACCCCGTGGTGGAGGATTACATGCTGGCCCTGGTCAAGGCGACCCGCGCCAGCGAGGCCCTGGCCTTGGGCGCCAGCCCGCGCGGCACCCTGGCGCTCTACCAGGCCGCCCAGGCGCTGGCGGCCCTGCGCGGTCGCTCGTATGTCATCCCCGAGGATGTGCAGCATTTGGCGACGCCGGTGCTGGCCCACCGGCTGATCCCCACAGTGGGGCAACGGCTGCACGCCCGCTCCTCTGTCGAGATCCTGGAGAACCTGGTGGCTCAGGTGCCCGTGCCCGTTGAGGAAACCTGGGAGGAGAGCGCGACCCCATGAAAGGCCCCGGCTGGTGGGCGCTGCTGCTGATCCTGTTCGTGCTGGCGATCATCTTCCAGCGCGGGATGATGGCCCTGCTGGTGTTGGTGCTGGCCTGTGCGGCAGCCCTGGGCCTCTATTGGACCCTGCACAGCCTGGATGAGGTCAGCTACCGCCGCTCCCTGGGCGAGAGCCAGATTGACTATGGCCAGGAGACCACCCTTGCGCTGCAATTCACCAACCGCAAGCTGTTGCCGTTGGCCTGGCTGACGGTGAGCGATGTCTTTCCCGGCAAACTGCAACTGCTCACCGACGAGACGCGCCCCACCGCCTCGCTTGAAAAGAACCTATTGGTCTCGCTGGTCTCGCTGCGCTGGTATGAGCGGGTGACCCACACCCACCGGGTGGTGGGGGCGCACCGGGGCCGCTTTCGGCTTGGCCCCGCCGAGATGGTCTCGGGGGACGTGTTCGGCCTGCGGCAATCGCGCCGCGAGATGCCCCAGGTGGATCATCTCACGGTCTATCCCAAGATCGTGCCCGTGGGCGCGCTGGGGCTGCCGGCGGGGCGGCCTATGGGCGATTGGCTGGCCCGCCGGCGCGTCATCGAAGACCCACTGCGCTTTGCCCAGGTGCGCGAATACGTGTCGGGCGATAACCCGCGCTACATCCATTGGCGGGCGACAGCCCGCACCGGCAGCTTGCAGACCAAGGTGTTCGAGCCCAGCGACACCCTGGCGCTGATGTTGGCCGTGGACGTGCAGACGGTGGTTGACGCCTATGCCATCGAGCCAGAGTATCTGGAGCTGGCCGCTACCGCTGCGGCCTCGCTGGCGCTGGAAGCGCTCAATCAGCATATCATGGTGGGCTTGTGCGCCAACAGCATCGGCGATGCCGGCGAGTACTGGCAATTGGTCAAGCCGGGGCGCCACCCCAGCCAGGCGCAGGTGCTGCTGGAGAATCTGGCGGCCCTGGAGGAATTTCGTGGGCGGCGCTTTGAGGATATGCTCCAGGACGTGCGCCGGTCGCTGCCCCTGGGCACCACTGTGGTGGCCATCAGCGCCACGCCGCAACCGGCGGCGCTGGAGGCCCTGGCCGCCATGCAGGCCTCGGGCCACCCCGTGATCCTGCTCACCATCGGCGAGGACGCGCCCGAGCTCCCCGCCAGCCTGCCCACCCACCACCTTGGAGGACGCGATGCGTGGCGCCGCTTGGAGTCGTTGGAGCTGGCTTGAGGAACTGGTCATCCCCGCCGTCTCGGCGGTCATGTATGCGGCCTGGCTCACGCCGCTCCTGAGCCTGCTGCTGGGCTCTGTTTTGACCTATCCCAGCGATGTCGAGTACCCGTGGTGGGCCATCGTCGCCGTGCTGCTGGCGGCGGCCTGGCTCTCGCGTGCTCTCGCGAACCGGCGCGGCGGGCGCTGGGCCGTGGCGGGCGCGGGGGTGCTGGTGGTCATCGGCTCTGTGGCGGTGGCCGAGGCGTCGCTGTCGCCGGCGTCGGCCTGGCGCGCCCTGGGGGGGCTGGTGGATTTCTCACAGGGCATCCCGGCCGGGCTGATCGTGCTGCTGACGACGCTGGGCCTCTGGTTCGGCGGCGCCAGGGCCCGCTGGACCCAGCACAAGCAGCTCATGTACGGCTTTGTGGCCGGCATCCTGGTGCTGGCGCTCCTCTCCCTAACCTCGCCGGGGGCCGTGGGCGGCGAGGACCTGGTGGTGTTCCTGCTGGCCGGTCTGCTGGCCCTGGCCCTGCTGAGCGTGGCGGGCCATCTGGCCTATCAGGTGGCGCGGGGGCTGCCGCGCCCGGCCCTGAGCCGTTACTGGCTCATCGCGATGGGGTTGGCCATGTTGGGCATCGTGGCGGCGGGCTGGGTGCTGAGCCTCTTTTTGGCGCCCGAGGCGATGGCCTCGCTGCTGGCGCGCCTGCGCCCCTTGCTGGGCTATATCGGCCAGGTGATCGCCTTTGTCGGCATGGTGATCGTTTGGCTGCTGTACATGGGCTATAGCTTTATGGGCAGGCTCTTTCAGAGGGGGCCTGCCGCGCAGCCCGCCGAAGAGAGCGAACTGCCCCCCAGCTTTACCCAGCAGTTCCCCGATCTCGAGCTGACGCCGGGGGCGCCGCCCAGCCTGCCCGAGGGTTTGGGCGTGATCCTGATAGCCCTCGTTTTGGCCGCGCTGGTGATCGTCGTGATTGTCGCGGCCTGGCGGCGGCGCTCGCGTCCGCGCTACACCTCCACCGCCAGTGAGGAGCGCGAGTTTGTGTGGAGCAAGGAGCTGCTGTTGGAGCGCTGGCGGGGCCTGTTCGACGGCCTGGGCCGCCGCCGGCGTCGAGAGCTGTTTGCCGAGGCGTTGGACCTGGCAGACCCACGCCACCGCATCCGCCAAGCGTACCGGCTGTTGCTGCTGAATGCCCGCGAGCGGGGGCTGGCGCGCCGCCGGGGCCAGACCGTGAGCGCCTATGGCGATACGCTGGCCGAGGCCGCCCCTGCCGCCCAGGCGCCCGTGGGCGCGCTGAGCGCCGCCTATCTGCAGGCGCGCTATGGCGACGCCGAGCCGCCCGAGGTGTTGGCCGAAGAGGCTCGCCAGTCTTCGCAGGCCGCTGTAGAGGGGCTGGCTCAGCCTCGCAGGGTGGGGCGCCGCTGAGTCGAGAGAGGCGTCGCAAACGAGTCACCGGACGGTGCGGTTTGTGGCCCTCACCCTCACGCGAGAAAACATCAATAGACAGCATGTAAGACCCCTCTCCCACAACTCTGTGGGAGGGGGGAGGCAATGCCACACGCTCGGAGAGCGTCGCGGCATTGCGGGGGTGAGGGTAGCTAGATGCCTGCGCAACCCGGGCGCCAGATGCAGGTACCATACGAGGAGCAATGCCCATGCCGAGCCCAGAGCTGAGCGCCTATCGCCAGCCGCGCCAGCTTGCCGCCGAACTGGGCGATCTGTCGCTGACCCTGGTGACGCGCCCCGGATTCCCCGAGTGGGACCAGGTGACCCCCGCCACAGCGCTGCTGGCCGCCGAGGCCGAGATCGCCCCCGGAGAACGGGTGCTGGTGGGCCCCTGCGGCCACGGCGCCCTGGCGGTCTGGGCCGCTCATCATACCTCGCCGCGCAACGTAACCTGCCTGGATACCAACTGGGTGGCAGCCCAGATGGCCCGCGCCACGTGCGACCGCAACGACCTGGCGGGGGTGGGCGTGGCCGCCATCGCGCCGCACCCCGACCAGGGCCCCTGGGATGTGGCGCTCCTGCCCATGCCCAAGGGGCGCGATCTGGCGCGCCTCTGGCTGCTGAACGTGGCGCTGGCGACGGCGCCGGGCGGGCGCATCTATATCGCCGGGGCCAATCGCGGCGGCGTCAAGAGCTTTATGCAGGATGCCGAGACCCTGCTGGGGCCGGGCGCCCTGTTGAGCTACAAGGGCGGCAACCGGGTGGCGCAGTTCACCCGCCCCACGGCCTTGCCCGATCCGCTGCCCGAGCCGTTCCGGCAGCCCGGCCTGCTGGAAGGCGCCTTTGCCACGTTCGGCGCGCCGGTGGCCGGGGCGGAGCGCACCCTGTATGCCCGGCCGGGGGTCTTTTCACGGGATGGCCTGGATGAGGGCACCCGCCTGCTGTTGGAGACCGTATCTGTACGGCCCGATGAGCAGGCCCTGGACCTGGGCTGTGGCTATGGCGTCGTGGGCCTGCACCTGGCCCTCCAGGCGCCCCAGGGCAGCGTGACCCTGGTGGACGTGGATAGCCTGGCGTGCCAGTGCGCCCGCGAGACCCTGGCCCACAATGGCGTTGTGGGCGCGCCCGTGCTGCACGGCGACGGCTTGGCCGCTGTGGCGGGGCGCACGTTCACCCTGATCGCCAGCAACCCCCCGTTTCACGCGGGCCACGCGGTGAGCCTGGAGATGACCTCCGCGTTCATCCAAGAGTCCTATGACGCCCTGGAGCGCAACGGGCGGCTGGTGCTGGTGGCCAACCGCTTCCTGACCTACCAGCGCATGCTGGAGGAGCGCTTTGGCCATGTGGATGTGCTGGCCCGTACGCCCCAATTCCAGGTACTCAGCGCTGCCAAGCGCCGCATGCCCGGCCCCTCGGGACGCTAAGGCGTCTCACCTCCTATCGCTTTCCCCGTCTGGTTGCGCCCTCTCTTGCCGCTGCTCTGTGACGATTTTCGTATCAGATCGCCGAATCTATTGACGAAATCGTCATCATGTGCTATGCTGCATTACGAAAAGAGGTGGAGGCATTCATGGATCACACCGACCGGCAGATTGTCCGTCTCTTGCATCAGGATGGACGGCGCTCCAACGTCGAGATCGCCCGCGAGCTGGGCGTCTCGGAAGGGACCATCCGCAAGCGGATCGAGCGCCTGCTCTCTTCGGGCGAGTTGCAGATTCGCGGCCTGGTGGAGCCGCAGGCCGTGGGCCTGGCGACGCGGGCCATGATCTCTATGACCGTCGAATTGGCCCAGTTGGATCGGGTGAGCAGGCTCCTGGGCGGGATGCCCGAGGTGCTCTCGGTCAAGTGGCTCACGGGCGAGTACGATCTGGTGGTCGAGGCCGCCTTTGAGACCGATGCGCATCTGGTGGCGTTCCTGAACGACCGCATCAGCCGCATCGCCGGCATCACGCGCACGCAGACGGCCCATGTGCTGCACATCGAGAAGGAGGGGCACCAGTGGGCGCCCCCGCCGCCGCCCCGGCCCACCATCCTGATCGTGGATGATGACCCCGATTTCGTCGAGGTTACCCGCATGGTGCTCGATCAGGAGGGGTTTGTCACCCAGACGGCGCCCAGCGGCGCCGAGGCCCTCAGGGCCATGATCGCCGACCCGCCCAGCCTGGTGATCCTGGACATCATGATGGATGGCGTGCTGGATGGCTGGGACGCCAGTTGGCGCATTCGCTCCAACCCCAAGATTCGCCATACCCCCATCCTGGTGGTCAGCTCGATCACCAGCTCTGACTATCTGGGCATGTTCCCCACCGACGAGGACAACCTGATAGACAACTTTATCAGCAAGCCGATTGCCCCAAGCAAGCTCGTATCCGAGGTGCGGCGCCTGCTGGAGCGCAGCGGAAATGGGAGGTCACCATGACTACCGTGCTGGTCGTAGATGATGATCCCGACTTTGTCGAGATCACCCGCATGATCCTGGCGGCAGAGGGCTATGCCGTCGAGACGGCCGCCAATGGCGAGGAAGCGATGCGCACCTTGCGCGAGAGCCCGCCCCAGCTCCTATTGCTGGATGTGATGATGGCGGGGCCCCTGGATGGCGTCAACCTGGCCCACCGCATCGAAGAGGACGAGGCGCTACACGGCATCCCCATCCTGATGATCTCGTCCATCACCGACAGCCCCATGGCGCCCATGTTCCCGACCGATGAGTATCTGCCCGTGGATGGCTGGATCTCCAAACCCGTTCAGCCTGACCAGCTACTGAGCAGGGTGCGCCGGTTGATCGGCAAGCCATCATAGGAGTAGGCAAGGGCTGCGCCAGAGAGAGGGGGACCCTATGCCCGAATGCGCGCAAAAGGCCGTCCTGGTGGTAGACGATGACCCGGATTTTCTCGATTTCGTGACCATCGTGCTCGAAGCGGGCGGCTATGCCGTGCGCACGGCCGCCAACACCGATGCCGCACTGGAGATCATGCAGAACCATTGCCCCGATCTGGTGATCGTGGATGTCATGATGTCGTATGCGCTCAATGGTTGGTCTGTGAGCCGCCGGATGTCGGCCGATCCTCTGCTACGGGGCGTGCCCGTGCTCATGGTTTCGGCCATTGTGAGCGAGACGGACGAGGGCGTATTCCCCAACAATGGACATGTGCGGCTGGACGCCTTTATGCGCAAGCCGCTGGACCCGACGACGCTGTTGCGCCGCGTGGCAGAGCTGACGGGAGGCACCCTGTAAAGGAGAGGAGCATGACGCCAGGGTACTATGCAGAAATGGATCCGGCCAAGCGGGCCATGTTGCTCACGGCCCTATACATGGCCCAGGAGCAATACGGCCATCTGACACAAGAGGCTGTCGAGCGGGTGGCCCAACGCCTGGGCATGAGCTCGGGCGAGGTCTATAGCACGGCCACCTTTTACTCGATGTTCCGCACCGAGCCCACAGGCCGCTATCTGATCCAGGTGTGCGAAGGGCTCTCTTGCCACCTGGCGGGCGGCGCCGAGGATCTGATCGCCCATGTACAGGATCGGCTGGGGATCGGCCCGGGCGGGGTCACGGAGGATGGGCGTTTTGGCCTGCAGATCGTGCAATGCCTGGCGGCTTGCGGCTCTTCGCCCGCCATGCGCATCAACGATACCTTGTACACCAACCTTACCCTGGGGGAGGTTGACACGATCCTGGACGAGTTGGAGGCGAGGCGATGACATTCGAACCGATTCTACTCAGGCGAACGGCTCTGCCGCGCTCGGATAGCATAGATGTCTATATGCAAAATGGCGGCTATGCGGCCTTGGCCAAGGCGCTGCGCGGCTATACCCCTGCCGAGCTGATTGACCTGGTCAAGGCGAGCAAGCTGCGCGGGCGGGGCGGCGCGGGCTTTCCTGCGGGCCTCAAGTGGGGCTTTATGCCGCAAGGGGGCGCTGAGCCGAACTACCTGTGCGTCAATACCGACGAGGGCGAGCCCGGGACCTTCAAGGACCGCGAGCTGGTGGAAAAGGACCCCCACCAGATCATCGAGGGGGCCATCATCGCCGCCTATGCCGTGGGCGCCGGGCGCGCCTTTGTCTACATCCGGGGCGAGTTCTTTCGCGGCGTCAAGAGCTGGATCAAGGCCATCGCCGACGCCTATGCCCAGGGGTTCCTGGGCCAGAACATCCTGGGCAGCGGCTACAGCCTGGAGATGAGCGTGCACCGGGGCGCGGGGGCCTACATCTGCGGCGAAGAGACGGCCATGATCAACTCGCTGGAGGGGCGCCGGGGCGAGCCCCGCCTCAAGCCGCCCTATCCGGCCCAGAAGGGCTACTGGGGGCACCCCACCCTGGTACACAACGTCGAGACCTTGGCCAACGTGCCGCATATCGTGCTGCACGGCGCCGAGTGGTACGCCGGCATCGGCACGGAAAAGAGCACCGGCCCCAAGATCTTTTGCGTCAGCGGCCACGTCTATCGCCGGGGGGTGTACGAGTTCCCCCTGGGCATCTCGCTGCGCGAGTTGCTCTATGAGCACGCCGGCGGGGTGCCGGGCGACAAGGCCATCAAGGCCGTGATCCCCGGAGGCGCCTCGACGCCGCCTCTGACCGCCGACCAGTTGGATACCGCCCTCGATTTCGAGTCGCTGGCGGAGGCGGGCTCGGCCCTGGGCACGGGGGCAGTCATCGTGCTGGACGAGGATACCTGCATGGTGGATGTGGCGCGGCGCTCGGCGCGCTTTTTCGCCCATGAAAGCTGCGGGCGTTGTACGCCCTGCCGCGTGGGCTCGCAGCGGGCCATGCAGGTGCTGGAAAAGATCGAGGCCGGGCAGGGCGTGCCGGAGGACCTGGAGCGGCTGGACGTCCTATGCCAGGGCATCGCGGGGCACACCTTTTGCCCTATGGGCGACGCGCTGGTCTCGGCCATCGGCGGGATCCTGGGGCGCTTTCGGGGCGAGTTCGAGGAGCATATCCGGCTCGGGCGTTGCTCGGCGGCAGCCTAGCGCGGCGCCGCCCGCACCAAACAACAAGGAGGAGGCAAGACGCATGGCCAAGATCCTGATCGTGGACGATGACCCCGACTTTTGCGAGACGACGCGCCTGGTGCTGGAATCCGCCGGCTATGAGGTGATCACGGCGGCGGATGGGGGGCAGGGCTTGCAGAAGGTCGCCGAACAGAAACCAGACCTGGTGATCCTGGATATCATCATGGAGACGGTGCTGGAGGGCCTGCACGTCAGCCAGCAGATGGCCAACAACCCTGACCAGCGCCAGATCCCGATCCTGATGGTCACATCCATCGCCAACACCGACTATGCCGCCCTGTTTCCGACGGATGAGTATATCCACATCAACGCCTTTGTCTCCAAGCCGATCTCGCCCGCGACTCTGCTCAACCGGGTTGCCGCGCTGCTGTCATAGCTGCATGGGGAGGCTCGCCATGACATCGCGAATCGCTGCGGGAGGCATGCTCCAGTTTCGAGACCTCTGTCTGATCGGCGTCATGTCGGCGCCGGATCGCCCGGGCGTCGGCGCAGCCATCTTTCGGGCCTTGGGCCAGGCCGAGATCAATGCCCAGTTCATCGTGCAGTGCATTGATCTGCGGAACCGCAGCCACGTGCTCTTTTGCGTGGCAGAGGAGGATGCCGAAGCGACGCTGGCCCAGATCACTCCCGTTGCCGAGGCATTGGAGGCCGAGCAGGTGCGAGAGGAGCACCACGCGGCGCTGGTGGCCGTATTCGGGCCGGATTTTCGCGTGCGGCCCGGCATCGCCAGCGCTGCCTTTGGCGCCCTGGCCAGGCGAGGCATCAACATCCTCGCCATCAGCACCTCCATCTCGACGGTTTCCTGTGTGATCCACGATCGAGACTATGCGTTGGCCGAGGAGGCCCTGCGCGAGGTCTTTGCGCTGCCCTGAGCCGCAGCGCTGCGAACAAGGAGGTTCCGTGTGAGCACCCTCGCCGAGATCGCCATCGGTGGCCATGCCGGCGGGCGCGCCCGCTGGCTGAGCGGCCTGCGCTGGCTGGCACTGACGCTGGTCGCCGTGGTGGTCCTCCTGGGCGACCGACTCATGGACACCGTGCTGCCCACCCGCGCCATCTGGGGCGTGCTGGTGGGCATTCTGATCTACAACGGCGCATTCTGGTGGCTCACCAGGCGGCTCACCCGCCGGGGCGTGACCGCCCGCACCTTGACGGCCCTGCTCCGCGCTCAGATTCTTGCCGATCTGCTGGCCCTCACCGTGCTGCTGCACTTTTCAGGGGGGATCGAGAACCCCTTCTCGGTGTACTATCTCCTGATCATCGTCATAGGCAGCATCCTGCTGACGCGGCGCGATAGCTATGTCTTTGCCATCGTGGCCTCGCTGCTCTGGGCCGGGCTGCTCTTGCTAGAAGCCCAGGGAGTCATCCCGCACTATAACCTGCACGGGTTTCGGCTGCCCATTCGCTATCGAGAGTGGAGTCACATTGTTGCCGAAATCCTCGTGTTGGGTTCGGCGGCGCTCTTTGTCAGCTATCTCACATCACACCTGATCCAGCGATTGCGGGAGAACGAGCGAGAGCTGCAGGGGGCGAACCTGGCCTGCGAGCTGCGGGCCGACGAACTGGCCGAGCTCAACACCCGCCTGCAAGAACTGGATCGCTCGCGCATCATGTTCATTCGCCTGGTCACCCACGAGTTACGCGCGCCGGTGGCCGCCATTCAGAGCTACTTGCGGCTCATTCTGGAGGGCTATGTGCCGCCGGAGAGGATGGAAGAGATCGTGGCCAAGGCGGAGCAGCGCGCCAACGACCAGTTGGACCTGATCTCTGACCTGCTGGACCTGGTACATCTACGAGAGCCGGAGCGCGACGATCAGATCGAACCGTGCGAGCCGGCTTGCGTGTTGGAGGATGTGTTGGATCTCATGCAAGCGCGCATCGAGGCCAGGCATCTGCGCAAGCAGGTGGAGGTGCAGGCAAATCTGCCCCAGGCGCGGGCCCGCGCCGAGCACGTCAAGCAGATCTGGATCAACCTGATCAGCAATGCAATCAAGTATACCCCCGAAGGGGGCGAGGTGCGCATCACCCTCAAACAGCAGGGCGACATGCTCTGCGGCACCGTACAGGATACGGGCATCGGCATCGCGCCAGAGGATCAAGAGCGCATCTTTGAGCAGTTCTTTCGCACCGAGCGGGCCAAGGGCATGTCGCGTCAGGGCACCGGGCTGGGCCTCTCGATTGTGCGCGGCCTCGTCGAGCGCTATGGCGGGCAGATCGCTCTCTCCTCTGCCCCGGACCAGGGCACGACCTTTACGTTTACCCTGCCGATAGACGCCGCCTAGCTGCCGTCGGCTCTCCATAGCCGAGGCTGTGTGCTCATCGCCTGCAAGATCACGGCTTCGCCGGCCTGGCCGGTTACGATCTCGTCCCCCCAAATCTGAACAGCGGCCCGGATACTGTGTGGTTGATTCCGGGTTGACGTACCATATGCGACTGTGGTAACGTCTGCCTGCAAGCGACGCAGGCAGACGCGAGCCGCACCATACCGGAGGTCAACCATGCACGCTACCACCTCGCCCGAACCGGACCGGCCGAGCGGCTCGGGCGCATCGGCTGTAGGCGCGTTCCAGTTCGTCCTCCACAGCCATCTCCCCTATTGCCGCCGGGCGGGACGCTGGCCCCACGGCGAGGAATGGCTGCACGAGGCCCTGGCCGAGACCTATATCCCCCTGCTGGATGTCCTGTACGATCTGCGCGAGCGGGGCACCCCCTGCCGAATGACCCTGAGCATGTCCCCCGTCCTGGTGGAGCAACTGGCCGATCCAGACGTCTGCGCCAATTTTGTGACCTATCTGGATGAAGAGATCGAGGTATCCAGCCGCGACGTGGCGCGCTTTGCCGAAAGCGGCGATGCCCAGCTCCATTTCCTGGCCGGTTTCTACCGAGATACCTACCAGGCCATCAAGCGCAGCTTTTCCGAGCGCTATGGCGGCGATGTGATCGGCGCGCTGCGCCAGTTGCAGGATGCGGACTGCATCGAGATCAGCACCTGCGCGGCGACCCACGGCTACCTGCCGCTGTTGAGCCGCGACGCCTCGATCTATGCCCAGTTGCGGGCCGCCGTCGTGAGCTATGAGCGGCACTTTGGGCGCCCCCCGCGCGCCATCTGGCTGCCCGAGTGCGCCTATCGCCCCGCCCAGCGCGATCCCGAAGGCGCCCTGCGCCCCGGCATCGAGGCCTTTTTGAGCGCTCAGGGGCTGCGCTGCTTTTTCGTCGAAACCTCGGCCATCGAGCAGGGGCGCCCGGGCTACCGCCCACGCGCCGCTCTGGCCCTGGGCTCCTATGCCCTGGCCGAGCAGCGCTACCAAGCGGCGACGGGCGAGGCGGCCACGGCCATGTTACAGGCCGAGGCGGGGGGCACGACGTATCGCGCATACCTGGTGGCCGAGCCCGATGGCGCGGTCAGCGCGCCGCCCGTGGCTGTCATCGGGCGCAACGAGCGCACCGGCATGCAGGTCTGGTCGGCGGAGTGGGGCTATCCCGGCGACGCGGACTATCGCGAGTTCCACCGCAAGGACCCCGTCTCGGGGCTGCAATACTGGCGCGTCACCGGCCCCAACGCCGACCTGGGCGACAAGGATGTCTATCACCCTGACTGGGCCGAGGCCAAGATCGCGCAACATGCCGAGCACTATGCCGGATTGGTGGAGGACCTGGCGCGAGACTACTACCAGCAGGCGGGCGAGTATGGCCTGATCTCGTCCAATTATGATACAGAGCTATTCGGGCACTGGTGGTTCGAGGGGGTGCGCTGGATCGGCCAGGTGTTGGCGCACCTGGCGGAAAGCCCGTCGGTAGACCTGGTGACCACCAGCGGCTATCTGGAGGCCCACGCCCCCGAGCGCGCCATCGCATTGCCCGAAGGCTCCTGGGGCGCGGGAGGCACCCACTGGACCTGGGACAACCCCGATACCCACTGGATGTGGGCGCCGATCCATGCGGCAGAGCGGCGCATGGAGCAACTGGTGGCCCGCTACCCAGAGGCCGAGGGCGATGCACTGGCGGCGCTGAACCAGGCCGCCCGCGAGTTGCTGCTGCTGCAATCCAGCGACTGGCCCTTCCTCGTGACCACGGGCCAGGCCAAAGAGTATGCAACCCGCCGATTCAACGGGCATGTCAGCCGGTTCGAGCAACTGGCCCAAGCCCTGGAGGAGGGGGCGCATGGCCGGGCCGGCGAGCTGGCCGCTACGTTCTTTGAGCTGGATAACGTATTTCCCGATCTGGACTATCGTTGGTTCGCCGAGCGCCAGGGGCAAGCATGAGCGCACGGCGCGACCGGCAGGCATAGCAAGGCGGCGCAGCCATGGATTTGACCGGGGGGCCACTGTATCAGCAGATCGTAGACCAGCTCTCGGAACGCATCGAGAGCGGGGCCTATGGCGCAGGCGAAAAGCTGCCCAGCGAGCGCGCCCTGTGCGACGAGTTTGATGTCAGCCAGATCACCGTGCGCCGCGCTCTGCGCGAGCTGGCGCATCTGGGGCGGGTCTATAGCCGCCACGGGCTGGGCTGGTATGTCTGCGAAGCAACGTCGTTAGGGGCGCGGCCCCAGGTGGCGCTGGTCATGGGCGGCAACGACAGCCTGCTCTTTGGGCTGCTGCAAGGGTGCGCCACGGCCCTTGCCGACCAGGGCATCCACGCCCAGGTGCTCTTTTGCCGCGATGGGGAGGCCGGCGTGCGCGAGATGCGCGGTCTGCTCAACGATCTGGCGCCAAAGGCCGTGCTATGGGGCGTCGCAGGGCGCGAGCAGGAGCTTGCTGCGCGCTACGGGTCGCTCGTCGAGAGCAATGGCGCCCCTGCCTTGTTGTTCCCCCGCCAGATCGAGGGGCTGGACCTGCCCGCCATCGCGCTGGACGAGGGCGCGGGCGTGGCCCAGGTGACGGCGCACCTCATGGCCCTCGGCCATCTCCGCATCGCCTACGTGGGCGGCGACCCGTCGCTGGCCGAGGGCTGGCGGCGCTACTGGGGCTTTGCCGCTGCCATCTGGGAAAAGGGCCTCGAGCTCCCGCTGGACTGGATCCTGGCGGCGCCGGAGGGAGAGCCCATCGCACAGGAGCGCCTGGAGGCGCTCTTTGGCGGCGCCCAGCGCCCCAGCGCCGTCGTTTGCGCCACAGATACCCTGGCGGCGGAGGTGATGCACCGGTTGGGCGCGCTGGGGTTGCCCTGCCCCGAGCAGGTGGCCATCGCCGGGCTGGGCGACGAGCCCTTTGGCGCCTATCTCTCGACGCCGCTGACCACGTTTCGCCTGGATCGCGAGGGGTGGGCGGGCGCCCTGGCCGAGGCCGCTCGGGCGCTGCTGGCGGGCCGCACCCCCGAGACCCGGGTGCTCTCGGGCGAGTTGGTGATCCGCGCCAGTTGCGGCGCGCGCCCGGCCTAGCGCCGCAGCGCAGGCGCGCGTGCGCGCTACCGATAGGATCGTGCCATACCGATATGGTAGGCTTTCCGAGCCCGGCAGGCCGAGGGGTACGGCCGGGGGATGGGAGGTGCAGCGATGGCGCACGCGAGCAGGGTGTGCGCAGTGGGGCTGAGCCTGCTGGCGGCCCTGGTGTTGCGGTCAAACCTTTCGTTGCAGGCCCAAGGGCTGGTCCGCAGCCCCGTGCTCTCGTCCTTCCCGCCCCTTCCTTTCACCGGCTCTCCTGTGGCCCCTGCTGAACCCGAGCGCGAGCTTGCGGAGGCTGCTGCGCTCTCAGAGGGCCTCGGCGCCACGGGCGCCCCTCTCTGGCATCTGGTGGGTCTGCGAGGGCAGGGGGTGCGCGTGGGCATCGTGGATGAGGGCTTTGCAGGTCACGTCGCCCTGCTGGGCGCGGCGCTGCCAGAGCACGTGGCGGCGCGCACCTTTGTGGATGGCGAGGATCACACGCATCTCGATAGCGGGTCTGCCCACGGCGCTGCGATAGCCGAGATCGTGCACCGCATTGCCCCAGAGGCCGAGCTGTATCTCGCCAAGATCGCTACCCCTGATGACCTGCACGAGGCCGTGGCGTGGCTCGTGGGCGAGATCGGCGTGCAGGTGCTCCACACCTCGCCGCTCTGGTACACCCTGTCGCCTGGGGATGGGACGGGCTTTTTGGCCGATCTCGTGGCCGATGTGCGGGCGCAGGGCGTGGTTTGGGTGGCTCCGGCTGGCGATGCGCGCCTGTTGCACTGGAGCGGCGCTTGGAGATCCAATGAGGCGGATGGAAGGCTGGTCTTTGCAGAGGAGGAGAACAGCCTGTGGCTGATGCGAGATGGCCAGTACCTGTTGCCCCCCGGACTGCAGATCGAGGCGTGGATGAGCTGGAGCGACTGGGAGCAGGCGGATCAAGACCTGGATGTCTGCTTGTTTCGCGGCGAGGATGTCAACGAGATGGACTGCGGCGACGCGATACAACAAGGACTAGGCGGTGACATTCCCACCGAGCGGCTTGCCGGCATGACCTACGGGGCGCCCACGGTATATGGCCTCTATGTGCGCAGGCGCAACGGCGACCGTCCGTTGCACGTGGACATCTATGTTTCCGGGGTCACGGCCCTTGCACATCGCACCGAGGGCCAGAGCCTGGCCAACATCGCCGATGCGCCGGGGGCCATCGCCGTGAGCGCCGTGGGGCCATCCGCGCCCTACGCCCAGGCCCCCTATAGCTCCCAGGGGCCCACCAAGGGGCCGGGCGGTGTGGCCGAGGGCGGCGCGCCTAAGCCCGACCTGGCGGCCTATGCCGGCGTGCCCACGCTCAGCCAGGGCGTGTTGGAGGGCACGGCGGCGGCAGCGGCCCACGTGGCGGGAGCGGCGGCCCTGGTGCGGGGCGCCCATCCCGCCTATGGCCCGGATGAGGTGTACGCCTTTTTCGCCCAGCGCGCCGTGGATCTGGGCGCGCCGGGCTGGGACCCCGTCTATGGCCACGGGCGCCTGTACCTGGGAGCCCCGCCGCTCCCTCCGCCGGTGCAACGCTGGGTGCCCGTTGGAATGCGTTGAGCTATGAGGAGCATTCCTCTTTTGCCTTGCGGTCGGCGGCCCTCATATCGTTCTATGCGCATATTTCGGGGCATGAGGGCGCTCCTGGCTACCGTACAGTCTGAGGGAAAGGATGACTCGGCGGGACGGGTATGCTCCCGGCGGCCAAACCTTGCGCCTTGAGGTCCCTCACCCCTTCTCCTATTCTAGAATGGGAGAGGGGGCGTGGGCGCTCTCGTTGCGCGTTACGATCGTGGGGGTGAGGGCCAAAAGACCGCAATAAACAACAGAATCGCGGCGCACGGGTTCTAGATACGTTTCCCCTGGCCCCATATACCCCCCGCTTTTGGGCTGGCGACGACCGTGCTACAATGGCGCCAACCGAACCCACAAGAGGGCGCCATGATCCTACTGGACGATCTCTTACAGGCCACGGGCGGGCGGCTTTCTGGCCCCGCCTGCGCCCATACATTCGCCGATTTCTGCTACGACTCGCGCATCGCCGAGCCGGGGCAGCTCTTTCTCGCCGTGGTCACCGATACCGGCGACGGCCACGAGTATATCCATGATGCCTGCGCCCGGGGCGTCGCGGGCGTGCTCTGCCAGAGCCTGCCCCAGCCACCTCTGCCCAAAGGCGTGACCTGGGTGCTGGTCGAGAACACCCAGCAGGCGTTGCTGGCCTATGCCGAGCACGTGTTGCGCCGGCGCCAGGTGGCCGTGGTGGGCATCACCGGCAGCGTGGGCAAGACCAGCACCAAAGAGGCCGTGGCGGCGGTCTTGGGCGTGCGCCAGCCGATCTTTCGCAACCAGGGCAGCTACAACGGGCGCTATGGCCTGCCCATCGCCCTAGGCCAACTGGCCGACGAGTGGCTGGCCGTGCTAGAGATGGCCGCCGACAGCGTGGACGAGATCCGCTTGCTGGCGAGCATCACACGCCCCCGGGTGGGCCTGGTGACCCGGGTGGGGCGCAGCCACCTGGCCGACCTGGGCGCCATCGAGGCCATCGCCGCCGAAAAGGGGCGCCTGATCGAGGCGTTGCCGCCCGAGGGAGTGGCCGTGTTGAACCACGACGACCCGCTGGTGCGCGCCCTGGCCGCCCGCACCCAGGCCCGAGTGGTGACCTATGGCCTTGCGCCGGGGGCCGACCTGTGGGCCGACCAGGTGCGCACGGGCCCGCAGGGAACGAGCTGCATCGCCCATGTGGAAGGCCAGGCCGTGACGCTGGCGGTCCCCTGGGTCGGCGCCCACCACGCCTATACCATGCTGGCGGCCTGCGCCGTAGGGCGGGTGTACGGTCTGTCGCTTGAGGAGATTGCCAACGCCCTGGCGGGCTTGCCGCCCCTGAGCGGACGGCTGAACCTGCTGCCGGGCGTGGGCGGCAGCCGCATCCTGGATGATACCTTTAACGCCAGCCCCGAGTCCACGGCGGCGGCCCTGGAGGCCCTGGCGGCCCTGCCCGCCAAGCGTCGCTGGGTCGTTCTGGGCGACATGGCCGATTTGGGCGGCGAGGCCGAGGTCGCCCATCGCGAGATCGGGCGGCTGGCGGCCCGCGTGGCCGACCGCTTGGTGACCAAGGGCGAGCTGGCGCAACTCGCCGCCCACGAGGCCGTGGCCGCCGGGCTGGACCCCGACCAAGTGCTGGTGAGCTATGCCGATGCCGAGATCGTGGCGGCGCTGGCGACAGAGCTCTCCCAAGGCGACCTGGTGCTGATCAAGGGCAGCGCGACGGCCCGCATGGAGCGCATTGCCGCCGGTTTGCTGGCCACAGAAGTGGCGCCGGAAGACGTGCTGCCCCGCCAGCATCGGGGCTGGCAGGCGGTGCGCCTGCGCCAGCCCGGGCGCCCCACCTGGATCGAGATTGACCTGGGCGCCATCGCCAACAACACCCGGCGCCTCCTGGCGCACATCGGGCCGGGGGTCGAGCTGATGGCCGTGCTCAAGGCCGACGCCTATGGCCACGGGGCTGTCAAGGTGGCCCGCACAGCGCTGAACAACGGCGGCCACTGGCTGGGGGTGGCCTGCCTGGGCGAGGCCATAGACCTGCGGCGTGCGGGCATTGATGCGCCCATCCTGAACCTGGGCTTTACCCCGGCCTGGCAGGCGCGTGAGGCCGTGCGCCACGGTGTGACCAGCACCGTCTATGCGCCGGATGTGGCCGAGGCGCTGGCCCGCGCCGCCCGCGACCTGGGCCGGCCCGCTCGGGTGCATGTCAAGGTGGATACGGGCATGGGGCGGCTGGGCCTGCTGCCCGAGGAGGCGCCGCCCTTTGTGGCGCGCCTGCAAGAGATGGAGGGCCTGACGGTGGATGGCCTGTTCAGCCACCTGGCCGCCGCCGACGAGGAGGACCTGGCGTATACGCGGATGCAGTTGGCGCGTTTCGAGCGCGTGGTGGCTGCGCTGCGCGCGCAGGGCGCCCTGCCGCCCCGGGTGCATATCGCCAACAGCGCCGCCACGTTGCGCCTGCCCGAGAGCCACTATACGTTGGTGCGGGTGGGCATCGCGCTCTATGGCCTGGCGCCCTCCGGCGAGACCCCCTGTCCCCCGGGTTTCGCGCCGGCGCTGGCCTTTAAATGCCAGATCGCCCAGGTCAAAGAGCTGCCCACAGGCAGCGCCATCAGCTATGGCTGCACCTATCGCACGGCGCGCCCCTCGCGCATCGCCGTGATCCCCGTGGGCTATGCCGACGGGTTCCGGCGCGCGCCCCGCACCTGGGAATATGTCCTGGTGCGCGGGCAGCGGGCGCCCCTCGTGGGCCGGGTGTGCATGGATCAGACCATGTTGGACGTGACGGATATCCCCGGCGCCCGCGAGGGCGACGAGGTGGTCTTGATCGGCAGCCAGGGGCGCGAGACGCTGAGCGCAGACGACGTGGCGCGCCAGCTTGGCACCATCAATTACGAGGTGGTCTCGCAGATCCTGGCCCGTGTGCCCCGCATCGTCTAGGTTTTCTTGACAAAAACGCTATAGAACTTGTCGGGCCGTGTGTTTCGTGCTATCGTTGTCTTGTTGCGCGCTTGCATATAGAACCAACACCCGTCGAAGGGAGACAAGATGCCTGCTATCGCTGTGAAACCCGGCATATACTGGATCGGCGTCAACGACCGCACCACCGACCTCTTTGAGGGCGTGTGGCCTATCACCCACGAGGGCGTCTCGTACAACAGCTATCTCGTGCTGGACGAGAAAAAGGCGCTGATTGACATGGCGGCGGGGCACCACGGCGTCGCCTTTATCGAGCAGATCCGCGACCTGGTGGACCCCACCGAGCTGGACTATATCATCATCAACCACATGGAGCCCGATCACACGGGCGCCATTGCGCTGTTGCGCAGCCTGGCCCCACAGGCCGAGTTTGTGGTTAGCGCCAAGGCCCAGGAGATGATGGCGGCCTTTTACGGCGTCACCGAGGGGCTGCGCGTGGTCAACGATGGCGACGCCCTTTCGCTGGGCAGCCAGGAGCTTGTCTTTTACATGGCGCCCTTTGTGCACTGGCCCGAGACCATGGTGACCTATGCGCCCGAGGCCAAGGTGCTCTTTTCCTGCGACGCCTTTGGCGGCTATGGCGCGCTGCGCGGCGACATCTTTGACGATCAGCACACCGACCTGGACTATTACATCCGCGAGTCGTTGCGCTACTATGTGAATATCGTCGCGCGCTTTAGCGGGCCGGTGCTGCGGGCCATTGACAAGCTCCAGGGCGTCGCGATTGACATCGTGGCGCCCTCTCACGGGTTGCTCTGGCGGCGCAACCCGAGCCAGATCATAGACCTCTACCGCACCTGGGCCACCTATGCCACCGAGCCGGGCCAGCCTGGGGTGACCCTGGTCTATGGCTCGATGTATGGCAACACCGAGCGCATGATGAACGCCGTGGCCGAGGGCGTCGCCAGCACGGGCTGTCCCCTGGCGATCTTTGACGCGGCGCGCACCCACGCCAGCTATATCCTGCCCGCGCTGTGGACCCAGAACGGCGTCATTGTGGGCGCGCCCACCTACGAGGTCTCGCTGTTCCCGCCGGTGGCCCAGGCCATCGAGATGGCGGTTCACAAGCGGATCATGAACCGCAAGGCGGCCTACTTTGGCAGCTTTGGCTGGAGCAAGGGCGCGCTGCGGGGCTTGCAGCAACTCACCGACCCGCTCAAGTGGGAGTGGGTGGAGACCCTCGAGTTTGCGGGCGCTCCCACCAGGGAGAGCCTCCACCAGGGCGAGGCCCTGGGCGCGCGTCTGGGTCGCGCCATGCTGGGAGAGGCGTAGGCGCGCGGCACATGGATGACCGCCGGCCGGGGCCATGCGCTCCGGCCCACATACACGCTCCGAAAGGCACGCCATGCTGGGCATTCTCGTGGGTCTCTTGTGCGCCCTCACATGGGCGGTGGGCTCGATCATGATGCGGGATCTCTCCCGCAAGATGGATCCGATCACGCTGAACGCGCCGCGCACGTTGGTGGGCGGCCTCGCCATGCTGGCCCTTGTGTTCGCCACGGGGCGACAGGTGGGCTATGCCGCAATCACGCCCCTGCAACTGTTCTTCATGTTGGGCAGCATGGCCGTGGGCGGCGGCATCGGCGACGCGCTCTATGTCACCAGCCTGGCGCGCATCGGCGTCGCCAGGGCCTTTCCCATCGCCAGCATCTATCCCGCCCTCACCCTGATCCTCGGGTTGCTCTTCCTCAACGAGGTGGTCAGTCTGGGCGTTGTGGCTGGGCTGGTGCTGGTCATGTGCGGCGTGGTGCTCCTCAGCCGCATCTCGGGCGTCGAGACCGAGCCCCAGCGCCGCGCCACCGCCAGCGGCACCTCCTTTGCGCTGGGGGCCGCCGCCTGCTGGGCTGTTTCCATGCTCATGATCGCCCCCGGCATCCAGGGGCACGATGCGATCCTGGTGGCCTCGGTGCGCGTGCCCGCCTTGTCTCTGGTGCTATGGGCCATCGTGGCAGCGCGGCGGAGTTGGCGACAATTGGGCGCCCTGAGTCGCCGCGAGTGGGCCATCCTGCTGGTGGGCGGCCTGATCGGCTGGGGCCTGGGCAGCATGTTGTTTGTGCTCGCCGTGTCCCTGGTCGGCCCCACCCAGACGGCGATCCTGACCTCCACCTCGCCCATGTTCGCATTGCCCCTGAGCGCCCTGCTCTTGCGCGAGCGGCTGCACGCGCGGGTGCTGGTAGGCACCGCGCTGACGATCTGCGGCGTGATCCTGGTGAGTTGACGGCCTACGAGAGGAGACGACCATGAGCCCTACAACCCGGCAGCCGAACATCATCTTTTTCTTTACCGACCAGCAGCGGGCCGATACGGCCGGCTGCTATGGCAACACCCTGGGCCTGACGCCCAACCTGGATGCGATGGCGGAGGAAGGCGTGCGCTTTGACCTGGCGTTCACAGCCCAGCCGGTGTGCGGCCCGGCGCGCGCCATGCTCCAGACGGGGCTCTATCCCACAACCACCGGCTGCTTTCGCAACGGCATCCCCCTGCCGGAAGGCGCCCGCACCATCGCCCACGAGCTGGGCGATGCCGGCTATGAGGTGGGCTATATCGGCAAGTGGCACCTGGCCGGGCGCGGGCGCTATGAGCCCCAGTGGGTGCCTCAGGAGCGGCGCGGCGGCTATGCCGACCACTGGCTGGGGGCCGACCTGCTCGAGTTCAGTTCCAGCGCCTATGGCGGCGGCTACTATGATGCCGAGAACCAGTTCGTGCCCTTTGATGGCTTCCGGGTGGATTCTCAGACCGACCACGTGCTGGAATACCTGCGCACCCGCGATGGCCAACGCCCCTTTTTCCTGTTCCTCTCCTATCTAGAGCCCCACCATCAGAATAACCTAGATCGCTATGTGGCGCCCATCGGCTACCGTGAGCGCTATGAGGCGTACACCGCCCCGGGCGACCTGGAGCAGTTCCACGGGGGCGATTGGCAAGAGAACCTGCCTGACTATTACGGCATCTGCGCCAACATAGATGAGAACCTGGGGCGGCTGCGGGCCGAGCTGGCACGCCTGGGCCTGGCCGAGAACACCGTGATCCTGTACACCAGCGACCACGGCACCCACTTTCGCACCCGCAACGCCGAATACAAGCGCTCCTGTCACGAGGCCTCCATCCGCATCCCGATGGTGGCCTGCGGGCCGGGCTTGCAGGGCAAGGGCGTGGTGCGCGAGCTGGTCAGCCTGGTGGATATCCCGCCCACCATCCTGGGCCTGGCCGGGGTTCCTGCGCCGGAGCACTATCAGGGCCGCAGCCTGCTGCCCCTGGTCGAGGGCCAGGCGGGCGACTGGCCCGACGACGTGTTCGTCCAGATCAGCGAGTCGCAGGTGGGGCGGGCCATTCGCACGGCGCGCTGGAAGTATGGCGTCAACGCGCCCCACAAGAGCGGCTGGACCGACGCTGCCAGCGGGGTCTATGAGGAGCAGTACTTGTACGATCTGGCGAACGACCCGGACGAGTTGCGCAACCTGGTGGGCGACCCGGCCTACCGCGCCGTGGCGGATGAGCTGTGCGAGCGGCTGATCCGGCGCATGGCGGCGGCGGGCGAGCCGCGCCCCGAGATCGTCAAAAAGTAGGTTGCGCCCAAACGACGCATACGAGAAAGCAGGTAGTGAGTGGCGTATCGCAATCCTGGCCCGGCGAAACAGGGCGTCCCCTGGGGCCTGGCCGACATGGTCTTGGCGGGCCTGGCGACGGTGGTGCTGATGGTCGTCGGGCTGTTTGTGTTGGTAACGGCGGCGTTGTTCGCGGGCCTAGAGCTGCAGAACCCTGAGAATCAGGCGCTGCTGGGGTTCGCCATGCTGGGGCTGGAGGCGCTGATGATCCCGCCGGTCTGGTGGTGGGGCGTGCACAAGCACGGGGCCAAGGCCGCGATCCTGGGCTTGCGGCGTGCGCCCTGGTTGCGCAGTGCCGTCTATATCGGGTTGGGCCTGGCCGCGATCCTGGCCATGAACGTGGGTTGGGCCTGGGTCATGGAGCGCTACGGGTTGCAAGGCCAGCCCGATATTGTGCCCCTCTTTGGCGAGGGGCCGTCGGGCCTGGCGATCGCGCTGCTGGTGGCGGGCATCGTCGCCCCGGTGGCCGAGGAGCTGTTCTTTCGCGGGTTCCTCTTTGCGGGCCTGCGCGACCGCTGGGGTCTACCCATCGGCATAGCGCTCTCTTCGGCTCTTTTCAGCGTGGTACACTTTGTGCCAGGGGTCATGCTGCCCATCGCCTTCATGGGCGCTCTCTTTGCCTGGCTCTACCAGGCGACCGACTCGCTCTGGCCGCCGATCTTGCTGCATGCCCTGTACAACGGCTTGGCCGTGATCGGCATGTATGCAGCCCAGGGGTTGTAGCGCCCTACTCGCGCTCTGCCGTGTACCAGCGCCCCGCGATGCGCTGCATCAGATAGGTGGTGGTATAGGCGTCGTTGCGCGTCTCGCTCTCCAACTCGTCGTCGCAGTAGAGCAGGCGCGTCTCGACCTTGGCCACCTCGATCAGCGCCGCGTCGGGGCCGCGCATCTCCAGGATGGTGACGGTCAGCGGCGCGTTGAGCGAGATCTCCCAATAGCAGCCCTGGTTGCGCCAGCGCTCCACCAGCTCGACCTGGCGCTCCAGGGCATCCCCCGTCAGGTCCTGGCTCAACTGGTCGGTTTCGCCGGTGCGCTGGCTGGCGGCCTTGGCATCCTGAAAGCGATAGGCCGCATCCAACAGGGCCGCGTCCAGGTCTTCGGTAGGCGTGGGCGCGGGCAGATCGGGCGTCGAGGTGGGGCTCTCCGGCGTCAACGTGGGCGAGACGGTCTCCACCGGGGGTTGGGTCATGGTTGGCTCCAGGGACGGCGCGACGACCGGTAACGTAGCGGTCTCCTGGGCGACGGTCTGAACGACGGCAACCGGCTGGGTGGGGGCGGCAGCGCGCCCTGGCAACAGCTCCACGGCCTTGGGCGCAACCAGGGCCAGCCCCAGGCCCACCAGCGCCAGGATGGGCAAGAGCGCCAACGCCTGCAGCCAGGCAGGCCGCCGCCTAAAGCGTTCCCACGCCGTGAGCGAGCCCACCAGCGGCGATCCGCAATGGGGGCAAAAGCGCGCAGCCGGGTCCTCGACGGACATGCCACAGTGCCAACAGGACAGCGAGCGCTTGACCATGATGCCTCCTGGGATCGCTTCTGTGCTCCTGGTTGGCTGTAGTGTAGCACGCCATGCGAGCCCCGCCAAGCACCGCGGCCAATCTGCGTTTGGCTGTATCAGTTCAGATTCAAGGGGACGAGTTCCTAATTGACCAGGAAGTGATGCCAATATCCTGCAAACGGTGAGCACACAGCCTCGCTATGGACGCATACATGCGTCTAGCGTCAGTTCTGCCCATACGTGTTTAATGTGTTTTTCTATGTTTTTATGGTAGGGGCGCGGCATGCCGCGCCCCTACAAGGCGGGCGTCTCGCCCGCCCTCCACGGTTCGCGGCCGCCGTCCCCAACGTGTTGGCCTCTTTCCCCCCCAATTCTGAACTGATACGTTTGACGCCCACGCGAGTCGCCCTTGACGCAAGGACGTCGCTGCGCTATAAGCAGGGCCATCTGTTCGGCCAAAGGGGGAGAAAGCCATGAAGATCACCGGTATTGACACGCTGCTGGCATTCGGCGGGCGGCAGACCTGGGTATTTGTGCGGGTGCAGACCGACGCGGGCATCACGGGCGTGGGCGAGGCCAGCGTCGAGGGCAAGGAGCAGGCGGTATGCGCCGCCGTGGACGACCTGGCGCGCCAGATCGTCGGGCGCGACCCGACCCGCGTCGAGCAGAACTGGCAGATCATGTATCGCCATGGCTTTTGGCGCGGCGGCATCGTCTTGCTGAGCGCCCTGAGCGGCATTGAGCAGGCGCTGTGGGACATTGCCGGCAAAGAGCTGGGCGTGCCGGTCTATCGCCTGCTGGGGGGCGCCTGTCGGGATCGCATCCAGCTTTACACCCATTGCGGCGGTCAGACGCCCCAGGACCTGGCCGCCAACGGCGCGGCGCTGGTGGCGCGGGGCTGGCGCGCCCTCAAGATCGGCAGCCTAGGCTTTGAGGGTTTCGCCACCGAGTCCCAATGCATCGCAACCGTGGTGGCGCGGGTGCGCGCCCTGCGCGAGGCCGTGGGCCCTGAGGTCCAGATCGGGATGGATTGCCACGGGCGCCACACCCCCGGCCAGGCGATCCGCCTGATGCGGGCGCTCCAGCCGTTGGACATGGCATTCATCGAGGAGCCGGTGCCGCCGGACAATGTGCAGGCCATGCAGCGGGTGGCCCGCGCCGAAACGGGCGTGCCCCTGGCCACGGGCGAGCGCCTGTTCACCAAGTGGGGCTATCGCGAGTTGCTGGAGGGCCAGTATGCCGACATCATCCAGCCCGACGTGTGCCACTGCGGCGGCCTGCTGGAGAGCCGCAAGATCGCGGCTATGGCCGAGACCTACTATGTGCAGGTGGCGCCCCACAACCCCAACGGCCCTGTGGCGACGGCGGCCTCGCTGCACCTGAGCGCCTGCCTGCCCGGCTTTCGCATCCTGGAATACGCCGAGAACCAGCCCTGGCGAGACCGGGTGTTGATGGAGCCGCTAGAGATCGTGGATGGGTACGTAGAACTGCCCACCAAGCCGGGCCTGGGCGTCGAGCTGAATATGGAGGCCATCGCCGAGATGCCCTACCAGCCTCGGGACTATCGCGGGGCCTTTTGGCCCGATGGCGGCGTGGCCGACGTGTAGGGCGTTGGCCTCATTGCCCCTTGCGATACTGGGTCTGGTACAGATTGGCATAGAGGCCGCCCTGGGCCAGCAAGGTCTCGTGGTTGCCACGTTCGACGATCCTGCCCCGATCTATGACCAGGATCAGGTCGGCGGCCAGAATGGTGCTGAGCCGGTGGGCGATGACCACGCTGGTGCGCTGGGCCATCACTTTGCCCAGCGCATCCTGGATCAACGCCTCGGACTCGCTATCCAGGCTGCTGGTGGCCTCGTCCAGCACCAGGATGCGGGGGTTCTTGAGGATCACCCGCGCCAGGGCCAGGCGCTGCTTTTCGCCGCCGCTCAGGCGATAGCCGCGCTCGCCGACGATGGTGTCATAGCCATCGGGCAGGGCGTGGATGAAATCGTGGATATTGGCCACCCGGCAGGCAGCCTCCAACTCCTCTTGGGCGGCATCCAGGCGCGCGTATTGCAGGTTGGTGCGGATGGTATCGTGGAACAGGTAGGTCTCTTGGGTGACCATCCCGATCTGCTCCGAGAGCGACGCGAGGGTGAGATCGCGCAGATCGTGGCCGTCAATGCGGATGCTGCCGGCGCTGGGGTCATAGAGGCGGGGGATCAGGTAGGTGAGGGTGGTCTTGCCCGCGCCGCTGGGGCCCACCAAGGCCACCAGTTGGCCGGGGGCCGCGCGAAAGCTGACCTGCTCCAGCGCCAGGCTACGGGCCTGGCTGCGCGGCTCGGCCTGCCTGGCCTCCCCAGGCGCCTGCGCCCCCGAGAGGGCGGCCACCACGTTGTCCATGCTGCCATAGCGGCGCACATCGCTCAGCAGCGCCTCATCGCCCGTTTCGTAGGCAAAGGTCACGTCATCAAACACGAGCTCGCCCCGGATATCCCGCAGCGTGGCCGCGTCCGGCTTTTCGGGCAGGTCCACAGGCAGGTCTATGACCTCAAAGACGCGCTCGAAGGAGACCATCGAGGTAGCAAACTCGACGGGCGCATTGGATAGTCCCTGGAGCGAGCCGTACAGGTTGCCCAGGTAGGCCCCAAAGGCCACGATGGTGCCCACGGTAAACGCGCCCCCGATGACCAGGTAGCCGCCCAAGCCATAGATGAACGCCGTGCCCACGGCGCTGATCAGCCCGATAATGGCGCCGAACACCGACCCCAGCAGCGCCCGCCGCACGCCCAGGTCGCGCACCTCAGCAGCGCGCAAGCCAAAACGCTCGATCTCCAGCTCGCGGCGGCCAAAGAGCTTGACCAGCAGGGCGCCGCCGATATTCAGGGTCTCGTTCATCATGGCGTTCATCTGCGCCGTGGCTTCCATCTGCTCGCGGGCCATGTCGCGCAGGCGCCGGCCCAGTAGGCGCGCCGCCAGGATAAAGAGCGGCAGGATGACGACGCTGATCACCGTGAGGCGCCACTCAAGAGTCAACATAACGCCCAGGACAGCGGCGGCGCGGACGATCTGAGTGATGATGCCCACTGTCGTGCTGCTGATGGCGTTTTGGGCCCCCCGCACGTCGTTGTTCAGGCGGCTCATCAATTCGCCGACCCTGGTATTGGTGAAAAAGCGCAGTGACATGCGTTGCAGGCTGGCATACAGCGCCACCCGCAGGTCATAGATGACGCCCTCGCCCACGCGGGCGCTCACCTGTCGCTGGGCGACATTGATGCCGCTATCCAGGGCCGGGATCGCCAAGAGCGCCAGGGCCATCCACGCCAGGCGCGTCAGGTCGCCGCCGGGGATCGTCCTGTCAATCAGGTCGCGCAGGATCAGCGGGGTCAGCAAGCTCAGGCCGGTGTGGGCGAGGATCAGCAGCAACATCGCGACGATCAAGAGGCGATAGGGGCGGGCATAGTGCAGCACCCGCACGAGCAGGCGCCAGGTGATCTTGGGCCTTTCGTCTGGGGCGCCGATCAGTCCGCGCATACCGCCACGGAAACCCATGCTGCTACTCCTTTGCATCGGGAGCATTCGCTTGCCGGCGCGTTCAGGATACGCGGGGCAGGCAGCGCGGTCAAGCGTGTGGCGGAACTGGCGACTGCATAGACCTGGGGATGCGTTCATAGCGCGCAAACCGGCCGCATCTGGGGGGCTGGCGTCTCGCCCGCCAACCAGAGCAAGCTCTCGACAACCCGAGGGATTTTGACCCAGCCTTGCGGCTGTGCTAGGGTTGACGGCCAGGAGGAATGGAAAAGCAACGTAGCGATGGATACGCAGGTTGAGAGCGAGACGATACGGATGGGAGCCCGATGGTGAGAACAGCGTGGTCTATAAGGGTCGGAGAATCGGCAACTACTGCATGCGCACCCCTCCGAGAGCAGAGGCGAAAGAGTGATGCCAGGATGAACGGCAAGTCTCGCTCCCTGTTGTTGCTCTCCCTGGTCGCGCTGTTGCTGGCGGGCTGCGGGCCCTCGGCGGCCGGCGTAGCGTCGCCGACCCTGGCCTCGGCGCCCGCATCGCCAGTAGAGCCCTTGGGATCGGATACCCCGACGCCGATGGATGTGGGGGCGCCTGTAGGAGCCGAGGGGGCTCACGCACCTCTGGTGGGGCCGCCCCAGAACGCCGATGGGTTTGCACGCATCACGGCGCGGGAGCTTGCCGAGCTGATGCAGCGAACCGACATCACCCTGGTGCACGTCCACACCCTGTACGAGTGGGAGATCCCCGGCACCGATCTGTACATCCCGGCAGATCGGTTGGCCGACCGGCTGTCTGAACTGCCCGAGCGGGGGGCTCCCCTTGTGCTCTATTGTCGCAGCGGCAACGTGAGCCAGGCTGCGGCCAGGTTTCTGGCCGGGCGGGGCTATACCAACGTCATGGACCTGATCGGCGGCTATGGGGCGTGGTACGCCGAAGGCTATCCCCTGCTGGATCGGCGCTAGGCAGCGCTTGCCTCCGGTTGCCTTTTCTCTGCGATGGTGCTATTGTACCCCTCGTTACGCTGGGCCTTTCCGATGACAGGCGATTGCTATCGTCTGTTATCTATCATCTACTGTCTCTCGGAAAAGAGGTATCATGCCTACCCAATTGCCGACCCGCGATCAGATTCAAGACCAGTTCAAGTGGGATCTGGCCGCCATCTATGCCGACGATGCCGCCTGGGAGGCCGATATGGCCGCCGTCCAGGCCATGCTGCCCGAGATGCAGGCCCAGGAGGGCCATCTCTCCGAGGGGCCTGCAGTGGCCGCCGCGTTTCTGGCGCGGCTAGAGCGCGTCAGGTACCTCTTGGGCAAGATCCATGTCTATGCCCATAGCGCCTATGCCGTGGACACCACCGATCAGGTGGCGGCGGGCAAGAATGCCCGCTCTATCGGGCTGATCGCCCAGGCCCAGGGCGCGCTGGCCTTTGCCGAGCCCGAGTTGCTCCAGGTCGGCGCCGAGACGCTCCAGCGCTGGGCGGCGGAGGAGCCCGCTCTGGCCCGCTATGGCCACTATTTCGACTCGCTGGCCCGCCGGGCCGCGCACGTGCGTTCGCCAGAGGTCGAGTCGCTGCTGGGCGAGCTCACCGATCCCTTTCGCACGGCCGTTGGCATCCACGGTGTGTTGGCCAATGCCGACCTGACCTTTGCCCCGGCCAAGCCCACAGACCCCGCTGCGCCCGAGCAGCCCGTGGCCCAGGGCACATTCGAGGCGCTGGAGGTCAACCCGGATCGCGAGCTGCGGCGCACCGGCTTTGAGTCCTATGCCGATGCGCACCTGGCCCACAAGAACACCATGGCCGCCTGTATGATGACCGGCGTCAAGCAGGATGTGTTCATGGCGCGGGCGCGGCGCTATGGCTCGTCGCTGGAGGCGGCCCTAGCGCCCAACTTTGTGCCCACCGAGGTGTTTCACAACGTGGTGGATACCTTCCGGCGCAACCTGCCCATCTGGCACCGCTACTGGGATGTGCGTCGCCGCGCCCTGGGCTATGAGACGCTGCACCCCTATGACCTGCAGGCGCCCCTACGGGCCGACAAGCCCGGCGTCTCTTATGACCAGTCGGTAGAGTGGGTGCTGGAGGGCCTGGCCCCCCTGGGCGAGGCGTACCTGGCCCAGGCGCGGCGCGGCCTGTTGCAGGAGCGCTGGGTGGATGTGTACCCCAACCAGGGCAAGACGGCGGGGGCCTTTTCCACGGGCGCGCCCGGCACGGCGCCCATGATCCTGATGAGCTATGGCGATGACTTGTTCAGCCTGAGCACCCTGGCCCACGAGCTGGGCCACTCGATGCACTCCTACCTCTCGTGGGAGACCCAGCCGATCATCTATGCCGATTACACGATCTTTGTGGCCGAGGTGGCCTCCAACCTGAACCAGGCCCTGGTGCGCCAGCACCTCCTGGCCACCAAGCCCGAGCCCGCCTTTCAGATCGGGCTGATCGAAGAGGCGATGGCCAACTATTACCGATATTTCTTCCTTATGCCTACCCTGGCGCGCTTTGAGCTCGAGATCCACGAGCGGGTGGAGCGGGGCGAGCCCCTCACCGCCGATGGCCTGATTGACCTGATGGCGACGCTCTTTGCCGAGGGCTATGGCGGCCAGGTGGAGATGGATCACGACCGCGTGGGCATCATCTGGGCCGAGTTCCACACCCATCTGTATTACAACTTTTACGTGTACCAATACACCACCGGCATCTCGGCGGCCCATGCGTTGGCGGAGCGCATCACCAACGGCGGCCCCGCCGAGGTCGCGGCCTATCTCGAGTTCCTCAAGGCGGGCAACTCGGTTTACCCGCTGGACGCGCTCCGGCGGGCGGGCGTGGATATGGCCACCGCCGCCCCGATCCAGGTCGCATTCGACGACCTGGCCGCGCTGGTGGAGCGGCTGGACGCGCTGGTGAACGGGGCGTAACCCGCCCCTTCCGGTTTCCTTTGGGCGCGCGATGACGTACAATCTGGCTCTACGTTGTCCATTGCCCTACTCTCGAAGCAAGGAGATGATATCGTGGCCCAAACGCCTATACAGCGTTCAGAAGTGCCCGCCGAGGATCGGTGGAACGTAGCGGCGATCTATGCCAACGACGAAGCATGGGAGGCGGCCCTGGCGGCGGCGCGCCAGTGGCCCGACAAGGTCTCGGCCTATGAGGGGCGCCTGGGCGAGTCCGAGCAGGTGCTGGCCGAGGCGCTGGCCACCTACTTTCAGGCCGGCCGCGAGATGGAAAAGGTCTGGGTCTATGCCCACCTGCGCGCCGACGAGGACCTGGGCAACAGCCATTACCAGGACATGATGGAGCGCGCCCGCTCGGCCTTTGTGGCGCTGATGACGGCAAGCTCCTACCTCTCGCCCGAGATCCTGACCGTGGATGACGCCGCGCTGCAAGAGTGGATGGGCCGCGCGCCCCTGGCGACCTATCGCTTTTGGCTCGAAGACCAGTTGCGGGCCAAGCCCTATACCCTCTCGCCTGCAGAAGAGCGCCTGATGTCCATGGCCAGCGAGCCCCTCTCAGCCTTTGAGCGGGTGTTCAGCGTGCTCAAGAATGTGGACCTGGCCGCGCGGCTGCCCGCTGTGCAGGACGAGGAGGGCGAGCAGCAGCAGCTCACCCACTCGTTGTTCATCAAGCTGTTGGAGAGCCGCGACCGCGACCTGCGCCGGCGCGCCTTTGAGGGCTACTATGACGAGTACAAGGGCAACCGCAACACCGTCGCAGCCGCGCTGGATGGCGGGGTCAAGTCCCACGTGTTCAACGCGCGGGCGCGCCGGTATGGCTCGGCCCTGGCTGCCTCGCTGTTCAACGACAACGTCGAGGTGGCCGTCTATGACGCCCTGATCGAGGCGGTGCACGCGGCGCTGCCCGCATTCTACCGCTACATGGAGCTGCGCCGGCGGCTGCTGGGCGTGGATCGGCTGCACCTCTACGACGTGTATGTGCCCGCCGTGCCTGAGGTAGACCTCTCCTACGACTATGACGAGGCGGTGGCGCTGGTCGCCCAGGGGATCGCGCCGCTGGGCGAAGAGTATGTGCGCGCGGCGCGCCAGGGGATGACCGGCGGCTGGGTGGATCGCTATGAGAATGTGGGCAAGCGCTCGGGGGCCTATTCCTCCGGCTGCTATGACACCATGCCGTACATCCTGATGAACTATACCGGCACGCTGGACTCGGTGTTCACCCTGGCCCACGAGCTGGGCCACTCGATGCACACCTACCTGGCCAACCAGGCCCAGCCCTATCACCTGGCCGACTATCGCATCCTGGTGGCGGAGGTGGCCTCGACCACCAACGAGGCGCTGCTCAACCACCACCTGCTGGCCACCCTGGATGATCCCCAGGTGCGCGCCTATCTGATTGACCGCTATCTGGACGGGTTCCGGGGCACCCTCTTCCGCCAGACCATGTTCGCCGAGTTTGAGAAGGTGATGCACGGCATGGTGGAGCAGGGCCAGCCCTTGACGGCCGATAGCCTGGACGCGCGTTACTATGAGCTGGTCAAGCTCTACTATGGCGATAGCGTGGCGTTCGATGCGACCGATGAGCCCATCGCCTACGAGTGGGCCCGCATTGACCACTTTTTCTACAACTTTTATGTCTACAAGTACGCCACAGGCATGGCCTCGGCGGTGGCCATCGCCCGCGCCATCCTGGAGGGGCAAGAGGGGGCGCTGGAGCGCTACCTGGCCTTTTTGCGGGCGGGCGGCAGCGACTATCCGCTGAACGTGTTGCGCGGGGCGGGGGTAGACCTGACCACGCCCGAGCCCGTGTCCTCGGCCCTGGCCGAGTTCGAGCGGCTGGTGGGCGAGCTAGAGACGCTGGTGGGCTGAGACCTACCGCACAGGCTGCGGCGGGTACAAGACGTGCGCCCTCGAAAGAGAGCGCACGTCTTTCTTTTCAGGCATAGCGCCAGGCCGGGCACTCGCGCTGCAACATGGGCAGGTGCGCCTCCCACGCGGTGCGCTCCAGCGCCATCAGGGGCCGCAGCGCCACCTGGCGCTGCCCGCCCTCGTCCCACTCGGCATAGCCCCAGCGGAAACCCGCCAAAAAGGCGATCTCGTTGTCGTTCAAGGGGCTGGGAAAGGTCACCAGGAACGTATCGGCGGCCCATTCCAGGCGCGCGTGGGCGCCCAGGTTGTTGCAGGGCGCGTCATAGATCGCCGCCGGATAGCCATAGGCGAAAAAGGGCACGCCCAGGGCGCGCAGGGCGGGGGAGGCGTCTATCTCGGCAACCACATGGGCGGGGGCCTCATCGTCCGTGCGCCCATAGTAGTGGTCCGTGACGATCTGGATCCAGGCCAGCAACGTGCGATAGCCCGAGCCCGCATAGGCGCTCACCCAGGCGCGCATGGTGGGATACCCCAGGCACATGCTCACATCAAAGCCGCGTCCCTGGAGCAGATCGAACCCCGATGCCGTTACCGAGTCGTTGGGGCCATACTGCACCGCCAGGATGCCAGCGCGATCCTGGTGCACAAAGGCGATCTGCAACGTGGTATGCTCTGTCATGCCATGGTTGTCCTTACGCTTGCTCGCCAGCCTCCATCTCGCGCTCAAGCTCTCGGGCCAGCTCCCCGGCCCGGGCCTCGATCTCGTCCAGGTCTTGCTGGTACATCTGCCCTTGCAGGTTGCCCAGCCAGCCCAGGCGGTCGCCCTGGGCCGTGGGCGGCCCGCCAAAGGCGCCCACCACGCCCCAGACGCCGCGCACATCGCGGCCCGCGCCCTTGAGGGCTTCTGCCAGCGCCTCTGCGATCTCCTGGGCTTGCTCCAGGTTGGTATGGGGCGAGCCATAGGCGATAAAGACAACGCCCCACCCGTCTGCATCTGCCTGGGCCTGCTCCGGCGGCCCGAGCCGTTCCAGATAGCGCTGCACGGGCGCGGGCAGGCCGGTGCGATAGCAGGGGCTGCCCAGGCACACCAGTTCATAGCCGGAGAGGTCGGTTGCTTCCGTCGCCGGATCGCCCAGCGAGAGGCTGGCAACCTCCGCGCCCTGGGCCTCTAGCCCGCGCGCCAGCGCCTCGGCCACATAGTGGGTGTGGTCCCCCTCTGAATAGCATACGACCAGCGCTTTGAGTTGCGCCATGCGGTTGGCTCCTCTGATCCCCTGTGCGGCGTATCAACCCTGGCCGTCGCCCCCATCCAGTTCGTGCTGCAACAGATAGGCCAGCCCCCGGGCATTGCTCTTGATGACGCCCAGGTCGTGCTCGTTGGGGCGACCCCGGATATCGCCCAGCCAGCCCAGGCGGTTGTGCTCGCGGTCCGGGTCGCCATGAAAGGCGCCCACGGTGTACCAGGCGCCCCGGATCTGGCGGCCCACGTGCCGCAACGCTTGCGCCATATAGTCACCGGCGGGGGTGGCCTCATCCAGGCCGGTGTGGGGGCCGCCATAGGTCACGAACACGACGGCCCACTTGTGCGGGCGGGGCGGCGAGCCGAACTGGGGCAGGCCCAGGGCGCGGCCCCGCTGCCCCATCTGCTCGACATAGCGGCGCACCGGCGCCGGAACGCCGAAATGGTACGAGGGGCTGCCCAGGCAGACCAGGTCGTACGCCTCGGCGTCTATCTCCTCTGTCGCTGCGTCGGCCATCGAGAGGAGCGTGACCGCCGCGCCCTGGCTCGCCAGTCCCTGGGCCAGGGCCTCGGCCACGCGGCGGGTGTTGCCGCCCGCCGACCAGTAAAGGACCAATGCCGTGAGGGGCGCCATGCGACGCGCTCCTTTCCGCTAGAGCAGGCCAGCCTCCGCCAGGATGCCCCGGATGACGTTGCGCACCTCATCGTTGGCGGAGAGCAAGGGCGGGCGGGGCGCGCCGCCGGTATAGCCCAGCAGATCCAGGGCGGCCTTGAGCCCGGGCACGCCAAAGCGGCCTGTGACGGCCTTGCCGGTCTCAATGATGCGCAGGTGGATCTCGCGGGCCTGGGCGTGCTCGCCCGCCAGCACATGCTGCCGGATCTGGACGCACTCGCGGGGCGCGACGTTGGCCACCGCCAGGATGCCGCCCACGGCCCCAAGCTGCAACCCGCTGAGAAAGGCCGGGCCGTTGCCGATCAAGATGTCGAATCCGGGCGGGCAGAGGCGCACCAGATCGCAGATCTGGGGGATGTCGCCGGCGCTATCCTTGATGCCCACGACGTTCTCGTGCTGGGCGATGCGCGCCACCGTGGCGGGGGCGATGTTCAGGTTGGTGAACTTGGGCACATTGTAGACCAGCACCGGCATGGGCGAGGCGTCGGCGATGGCCCAATAGTGGCGGGTCAGGGCCTCGGGCGTCATCTCGACGCTGTAGAACGAGGGCGTCATCACCAGGGCGAACTGGGCGCCCGCCTGGGCGGCAGCCTTGGCCAGGGCGATGGTGGCGGCGGTGGATTGGCGGCCCACCCCGGCGATCACCATGCTCTCGGGGGCGGCGGCCTCGCGCACCACGGCGCACGCCTCGACGATCTCGCCGTCCTCCAACAGGACGCTCTCGCCGTTGGAACCGGCGACCACATAGCCGCTCAGGCCCGTGGCCTCCCATTTGAGGACATTGGCGCGCAGGGCGGCCGCATCCAGCCCCCCCTGGGCGTTGAACGGCGTGGCGATGGGCGGGAATACACCTTGGATCATGCTGATGGCCTTTCTATGGGGTCAGATTGCGCTCTCGCCTGCGATTATCGCCGCAAGGAGGGCGCGCTGTCAAACTCGCGCCGGAGCGTCAGGATCGCCGCATGCCCATGCGCGGCACGAGCACGGCGCGCCTGCTCGCCTATTGGGGCGGGCGCACACTGGGGACGTAATCGGCCAGAGAGCCGCCATCCAGCCGGTACGACCAGACCAGAGGAAGCTGGCCCCCCGAGGGCGCCAGCAAGAACCATTCGCCATCGTAAGCCAGGGCGTTGCCCGCCACCAGGGCTCCCCAGGCGGTGCGTGTGCTGGCCTGGCGCCGCGCCAGCAGCGAAAGGCTCTCTGGATCGAGCACGTCCATGACGCCGCCCGTCTGCTCTGCTCCCACACAGACCAGGCTGCCCCGGATGAGCTCGCAATCCGCATAGACCACGCCCGTGGCATTGATGGCGACGCGCTGCAATACGCCGTCCACCCCCCAGTGGTAGAACCGCTCGCCTGCCCTGTCCACCCCTACAACGGAGCCATCGGCTGTCTGGGCCACGGCGCGCAGCGTATCGGTGACGGGCGCCCACGCGGCTGCCGCCCAGGCGGCTCGATCCACGGCCAGGATCAGGGCGCCATCTTGCGAGTTGACGCAGGTCCAGAGGAGTTGGCCTGCGGCCTGCAAGCCACAGGGTTCGCCGGGCCCCTGGCCGCCCAAAGGTAGCGAGCGCAGCGTCGAGGCGGAGGAGCGATCCAGCTCGTGCAGCCACGCCGTCTGGCCGGCGGCGTCATAGACGGTGACATATAGCTTGCCCTCCGCCGCCGCCAGCCCGCGAATGTCCATCTCGGCCTCGGCCAGTGGCTGCACCGCCTCCAGATAGAGGCCCTGGATGCGCTCCTCATAGACGCGGTCCTCGGCCAGCACAGGCGCCGATGTCGGTTGGGGCAGGGTGGGCAGGAGCGCCGGGGGCGCGGCGTCGGATGCGCCGGCGATAGCCGTGGATGTTGGCGACGCCGCGCCCTCTGTCTCGGGCGTCAGATACCGGCGCAGCCAAAAGGAGGCGGCCAGCAGCACGGCAGCCACCAGGATCAGCCCGACGAGACAAGATCGGCGCATGGCACCCTCTCCGGTAATGTAGAAGCATTGTATGCTAGGGCGGCGGCGGGATCAAGGGCGAGGGCGCCCCGCAGTCGGCGAAAGTGGAGCGCAGAGTTGCACTGCGCGCTCCCACCCCCGACGACACAAGCCAGACATGCCTTTGGCGGGCGTATCAGTTCAGAATTGGGGGGAAAGAGGCCAACACGTTGGGGACGGCGGCAGCGAACCGTGGAGGGCGGGCGTCTCGCCCGCCTTGTAGGGGCGCGGCCAACGGTGGCGCAACCACCGTCCCTCGCCCCCTACAATAAAACCATAGAAAAACACAGTAAACACGTATGGGTAGAACTGACGCCAGACGCATGTATGCATCCATAGCGAGGCTGTGTGCTCTCCGTTTGCAGGATATTGGCATCACTTCCTGGTCAATTAGGGACTCGTCACCTTGAATCTGAACTGATACTGGCGGGCGTGTGGGTACACATGATCTTGACTCTGGAAACGGCGTGTGCCCTCTTTTACAGCGCCCGCAGCCGCACGCCCGGCGCGCTCTCCCGCAGGGCGGGGAGCAGCTCGTTGATCTGGGCCGGAGAGAGGGCGGGCAGGGCGCGCACGGCCTCTAGCACGCCGGGGCTCGCCTCAAAGGGCTGGAGGAACCAGGCGTCGGTGGGTTCGATCTGGGCCGCCAGGTCGCATAGAGCCTGCTCATCCAACAAGGGGTGCACGGTGGTGCGAAACTCGTAGGGGATGCCGCCCTGGCGCAAGAGGGCCATGCTGCGGTGCAGGTCCGCCAGGGAGATGGACGCGCCCACAGCCCGGCTATAGCGGGCATCCAGGGGCGCTTTGAGGTCCATGGCGACATAATCCAGCAGCGCCCCATCCAGCAGCGCCCGGAGCCGCCGTGGGAAGGTGCCGTTGGTATCCAGCTTGACGGCCAGGCCCAGCTCGCGGATGGCGCCGATCAGCGCGGGCAGCTCCGGGGCGCCGCAGGGCTCGCCGCCCGTCAGGCAGACGCCATCCAGCTTGCCCTGGCGGGTGGCCAGCCAAGCCAGCAGGTCGGCGGGGGCCATGATCGGCTCGATGGCCCCCGCGTCAAGCATCCAACGGTTGTGGCAAAAGCCGCAATCCAGGTTACAGCCCCCGATAAAGACCGTCGCCGCGATGCGATCAGGAAAGTCAATCAGGCTGACCTTTTGCAGACCGACGATCTTCATGAGCCGGTGGCGTTCACCTTGGCGGGCTCCTGCACGGCAAAGGTGCGGCGCTCGCTATACTCGCTGCGCTTGCCCTTGTTCCACTGGTTCACGGGCCGCAGATAGCCCACCACCCGCGAATAGACCTCGCACGGCTGCTCGTTGGCGCACTTGGGGCACTCGAAATGCTCGCCCTCGAGATAGCCGTGGACGGGGCAGACGCTAAAGGTGGGCGTCAAGGTAAAGTAGGGCAGCGAATAGTTGGCGGCCACGCGGCGCACCAGGCTCTTGGTCGCCTCGATGGAGGAGACGCGCTCGCCCAGGAAAACGTGCATGACCGTGCCGCCGGTGTAGCGGGTCTGCAAGCCATCCTGCCAATCCAGCGCCTCGAACAGGTCGTCGGTGGCGTTGACCGGCAACTGGCTCGAGTTGGTATAGTAGGGCTCGCCCACCGGGCTATCGGTCCCAGCGGTGATGATATTCGGGTACAGGTTGCGATCCAGCATGGCAAAGCGATAGCTGGTGCCCTCGGCAGGGGTGGCCTCCAGGTTGTAGAGCTCGCCCGTCTCGTCCTGGTACTGCTGGAGCTTGTCGCGCATAAAGTTGAGCACCCGCAGCGAGAACTCGCGGGCCGCCTGATCGGTGAGGTCGAGGCCCATAAAGTTGAGGCAGGCCTCGTTCATGCCGTTCAGGCCGATGGTGTTGAAATGGTTGCCCCAATACTGGCCCGTCATGGCCTTGACGCCATCCAGATAGTGTTGGGAGTAGGGATACAGGCCGCCCTCGGTGAAACGCTCGATCACGCGGCGGCGGATGGTCAGCGCCTCCTGGGCGATGTCCATCAAGTGGCTCACCCGCGCCAGGAACTCTTGCTCGCTGTTGGCCAGATAACCGATGCGCGCCAGGTTGAGGGTGACCACGCCGACGCTGCCTGTCAGGGGGTTGGAGCCAAAGAGCCCGCCGCCCCGCTTGCGCAGCTCCTTGTTGGAGAGGCGCAGGCGGCAGCACATGGAGCGCACGTCATCGGGGCTGAGGTCCGAGTTCACAAAGTTGGCAAAGTAGGGGATGCCGTACTTGGCCGTCATCTGCCAGATCGGATCGAGCTTGGGGTTGTCCCAATCGAAATCGGGCGTGATGTTGTAGGTGGGGATGGGGAAAGTGAACACGCGCCCATTGGCATCCCCGGCCAGCATCAGCTCGGCAAAGCAGCGGTTCAGCAGGTCCATCTCTTCCTGAAAATCGCTATAGGTGACCTCCTGGGGCTCGCCGCCGATGATGACATACTCGTCGGCCAGGATCTCGGGCACCTGGAGATCAAAAGTCAGGTTGGTAAAGGGGGTCTGAAAGCCGACCCGGGTAGGGACGTTCAGGTTAAAGACAAACTCTTGCAGGGCCTGGCGCACTTCTCGCTCGGTCAGGTGGTCGTAGCGGATAAAGGGCGCCATAAAGGTATCGAAATTGGCAAAAGCCACGGCCCCGGCGGATTCGCCCTGGATGGTGTAGAAAAAGTTGACGATCTGGCCCAGGGCCGAGCGGAAATGCTTGGGCGGGCTCGAGTGCACCTTGCCGGGCACGCCGCCAAAGCCACGGATCAGCAGATCGCGCAGGTCCCAGCCACAGCAGTAGACGGCCAGGATATACAGGTCGTGTAGGTGGATATCGCCACTGATGTGGGCGTCACGCACCTCTTTGGGAAAGAGCCGGTTGAGCCAGTAGGAGCTATTGACGGCGGAAAAGATATGGTTGTTGAGGCCCTGGAGAGAAAAGCTCATGTTGCTGTTCTCTTTGACGCGCCAGTCGAGTTGATCCAGATAGCCATCAATCAGCTCGTTGGCATCCACCAGGGCGCGGATATCGCGCAGCTTGCTGTGCAGGTCGCGATAGAGGATATAAGCCTTGGCCGTCTTGGCGTGGCCATAGTGGATCAGGGCGCTTTCGACGAGATCCTGGATCTCTTCCACCGAAGGCACTCCCCGCTCGCCATAGCGCTGCTCTAGCTCTTGGACCACGGCATCGGAGATGAATACGGCCCGCTCGCGGTCGTCGCCGCCCACAGCCTGGGCGGCTTTAAAGATTGCGTTGGTGATCTTTTCCTGGTCAAAAGGCACCAGGCGGCCATCTCTCTTGCGAACCTGGCGAATACGAACTGCTTGCATGCCCTGCCTCCCTCTAACGATAGAAAGACCCCTCATCAACGTGCTCCACCCCGAAAACCCCTAACGAAGCCTGACGAGGAGGCCGGCTGGTGGGGAAAGACTCCCGCTGCGGATGGTGGAGGATGGCCCGTCTAGGGTCATCCAACGGTGTATCGGCATTATAGCGCCAGGCGGACGGAATTGCAAGACTCTTTGCGCGAATTTACGCAGATTCGTTTTGGCTTCATGCCTTGTTCACTATGGCTAGTAGGCACGTTATTCGTGAGACACAATATATAGTGTTATGACTAGCTAGGGACCCATGCAAAGACAGAACAAGTGTTCTTTTTGCAGCACGGATTGCAATATACCCTGCATTTCGTACCGCTTGGCAGCCCGTCATGCAAGCGCTATGCCACGCTCCTATGCAGCGCTTTTGACGCCCCAGCCTGACGGCGCTATAGTCTCCCGCAGTACGTTCGCCGGAGGTGTGGCTTTGCTGGCAAAACTCGCCCGGCTGCCGCTGTGGCAGCGCAACCTGATCGCTATCTCCTTTGCCCAGATCCTCTGCATCCTGGCCTTCCAAGCTTCGATCATGCTGGTGCCGTATTATGTGCAAGAGATGGGCATGACGGACATGGCCCAAGTGGGCGCCTGGACCGGCCTCTACCAGTCGTTGGGCGGCGTCGGGTTCGCCATCTTTACCCCCATCTGGGGCATCCTGGGCGACCGCCACGGCCGCAAGGTGATGCTGGTGCGGGCCATCATCGGCACGATGGTCATGCTCTTTCTGATGGGCTTTGCCCGCACGCCGACCCAGCTCCTGGTGTTGCGGGCCATCCAGGGCTGCGTGACGGGCACGCCCGCGGCGGCCTCGGCGCTGCTGGCCACCTCGTCGCCCAAGAACCGCCTGGCCTACAGCCTGGGCTTGCAGCAGACGGCCCTGTTTGTGGGCATGTCGCTGGGGCCCATGGTGGGCGGTTTCATCGCCGACCTGGTCAACTATCGCGCCACATTCTACGTCTCGGCCTTTATCGTGCTGCTGGCGTTGATCGCCGTGGCGTGGCTGGTGCGTGAGCCCGAAGAGACCGCCGCCAACATGGTCCAGGCGCGGCAGCGCTCGGCCCTGGGCGGCTTTCGGCAACTGCTGGGCCAGCCCGCTTTGGTGGCCCTGATCGGCACCTCCCTGGCCGTCAACCTGACCTTTGGCTTGCTGGGGCCCGTGATGCCCCTCTTTATCCAGCAGCTCGTGGTGAACCAGGATCGGCTGGCCTCCACAGCGGGCACGGTCACCGGCCTGGCGGCCATCTCGGCGGCCATCTCGGCCCTGGTGGTGGGCCGCCTGAGCGACCGCGTGGGCAATCGCAAGATACTGATCGGCTGCTCGGCCGGGGCGGCCCTGCTCTACATTCCCCAGGCATTGGCGCGCTCGGTGGTGGGCCTGGGCGCTGCCCTCAGCGTGCAGGGCCTCTTTCGCGGCGGCATCGCGCCCAATATCAATGCCATGGTGGTGCGCAGCGTGTCCAAGGAACAGACCGGCTCGGCCCTGGGCCTGAGCAGCAGCGCGGCCTCCATCGGCTTTGCCATCGGTCCCCTGATCGGCGCGGCAGTGTTGGCGGCCAGCTCGGCCCGCGCCGTCTTTTGGGTGGCGGCCGGCATCTTTGCCCTGGTGGCGGTGGTGCTCTCGTTCATCAACAGCCGCGAGACCCGGGCGGCGCTCCAACCCCAGGAGGCCAGCCCCAAAGCGTAGGCCAGGGGAGGGCCGGGTAGCCACGGGGGCTACCCCTACCCGCGCCAAGCCCGCAGCGCACGCAAGCCCGGCGCGTGGGCGGGGGCCTGCGCCTCGATCAGGGCCAGGGCCTCGTCCCAGCCGGGCTGGCCGTTGAACCCGCCCACCCGGGTGGCGGTGAGGGCGGCGCAGGCCGAGCCCAGGATTAGGGCCTGCTCCAGCGTGCCTCCCGATAGCCAGGCGGCCAGGAACCCAGCGTCAAAGGTATCGCCCGCGCCGGTGGTATCCTGCACATCCACGGCAAAGGCAGGCGCCTGGATCCGCGCCGCTCCCTGGGCCCCCAGCGCCCCGCGCGCCCCTTGCTTGACGGCCATGATGGGCGTGCGCCCCAATATGGCCGCCAGGGCCGCATCCAGATCGGGCTGCTTGGCGATGGCCAGCAGCTCGTTCTCGTTGGGCAACAGGATGTCCAGGTGCTCGAAAAAGCCGGGCAGCCGCCAGCGCTCCGCCGGGTCCCAGTTGGTATCCAGCGAGACGGTCATGCCGGCGCGCTTGGCGCGGCGCATCATGCCGGGCATGGATGGGTAGAGGCCCTGGAGCAGGAAAGGGCTGGCCACGTGCAGGTGCCGCGCCGCGTGATACCAGTCAGGGTCCACCAGGTCTATGGTGATCTCGGCGATGGAGCCCAGGTCGGTGAGCATGGCGCGGTCGCCATCGTCGCGCAGCAGGTGGATGGTGGCGCCGGTGGAGAGGGCGGGATCCACCGCCACCTGGGAAACGTCCACCCCGGCGGCTGTCATCACGTCCAGCATCAGGCGCCCGAAAATGTCATCGCCCACGATGCTGGCAAAGAGCACCCGCAGCCCCAGGCGGGCCGCCGCCGCCGCAAAGATGGCCGCCGAGCCGCCGCCGCACACCTCCAGGCTGCCCACCAGCTTTTCCACCTGGCCAAAGCTGGGCTCCACATTGCCCTTGACCAGGATGTCCACGTTCAGCTCGCCCACGATCAGGATGTCATACGCCCGCTTGCTCATCCGTCATCATCTCCACACCCGAGAGTACGATCGCCGCTACCACGTTGCGGGGCCGGTCGGGGTTCAAGCCGCGCCCCAAGGCGCGATGATACGCCATGAGCTGGAGCAGAGGCAAATAGAGCACGGGCTGGGCGCGCTCCGGCAGGGTCGTCTCCAGGTCAAAGACGGCCTCGGCCAGCCCCTCCATGCCGGAGAGGTCGTTGCCGATGGCCAGGATGCGGGCGCCCCGGGCGCGCAAATCGCGCAGCACGGCTGCTTCATAAGGGCGCATGGCCTGGGAGAGCAGCGCCACCACCAGGTGCTCGCCATCCACCAGCGACATGGGGCCGTGGCGGAACTCCATGCAATGATAGGCCTCGGCCAGGGAGAGGGACATCTCTTTCATCTTGACCGTGGCCTCGTTGGCCAGGCCGTAGAGGGGGCCGGCTCCCAGGTAGGTGATGCGCTTGATCGTCTCGTCCTGGCCGATGGCGCGGGCCAGCGGGTCGGCCCTGGCGATCAACGGCTCGGCCAGGGCGGGGAGCTGCCCCAGCTCATCCCACAGGGCGGCATCGTCCGCCGCCAGGGCGGCCAGGGCCTGCGCCGCGACCAACATGCCCGCAAAGGAGCGCGTCTGGGCAAAGCTCTCCTCGCGCCCCTGGGGGATGGCGATGGTGCGCTCCACGGCGGCGGAAAGGGGCTTGTCGTCGTAGCAACTAATGGCCAGGGCGCGGGCGCCCCCGGCGGCCAGTTTTTCCACGGCCAGCACGGTCTCGCTGGTCTCGCCGGAGCGGGAGACGGCCACCACGCCGGGGGCCGCGCCTGGGGCTACCAGGCTCTCCGTCTGGAGCGCCAGCTCGGAGGCGGGCACGCCCCGGCAGCGCCAGCCGGCCACGGCCTGGAAAAAGGGCGCGGCGAACAGGGAGAGGTAATGGGTGGAGCCGCAGCCGGTAAAGAACAGCTCGCGGCCCTGGATGGAGGCCAACCAGCGGGTCAGCGGCTCGCGCTGGGCCTGGACGGCATCCAGAGCGCCCTGCCAGGCGGCCCCCTGGGTCAGGATCTCTTGACGGGAATGTGCGCCATCGGTCACGGTATTCTCCTCCTGTAGAGTTGGGGCACGGCATGCCGTGCCCCAACGTATTCCGCATGCCGTGCCCCAACGTATTCCACTGCCTCGCCCTAACGTCTCCCTGCTGCGCTGCCCCTGCCATTCTGCTAGCACGCCGCCCTGGATAGGGGTTCCGCCTGCGGGCTGTAGGCGCGTACCGCATCCAGCATGGCGACAATGTTCTCTGGCGGCACGTCGGCCTGGACGTTGTGCACCTGCTGAAAGACAAATCCACCGCCGGGCGCCAGGATCTCGAGGTTGCGGCGCACGTGTTCGCGCACCTGCTCCGGCGCGCCGTGCGGCAGCACCTCGCGGGTATCGCAGCCGCCGCCCCACAGGCACAGCTCGCGCCCGAACTCGCGCTTGAGCCGCTCCGGCTCCATATCCTGGGCCGTGGTCTGGATCGGCTGCAGGATGTCCAGCCCCGCCTCGATCAGGCCCGGGATCAGCGGATAGACCCCGCCGCAGCAGTGCAGCATCACCTTGACCGGCACCAGGCGTTTGGCCGTATTCCAGAGCAGCTTTTGGCGCGGCTGCAAGAACTCGGCGTACATGCGCGGCGAGATCTGCGGCCCCGTCTGCATCCCCAGGTCGTCGCCAAAGAGGATGATGTCAATGTACGGGCCGACGGCGGCGCAAAAGCGCTCCAGGTTGGCCAGGTGCCGCTCCACCAGCCGATCCAAAAAGTGGTGGGCCCGCCGGGGCTCGCCCGCCAGCAGCAGGAAAAAGTTGTCGTTGCGAAAGAGGCCCTGGCCCGCCTCCAGCAGGTTGCCACCGAACAGCCCGATGATGGCCCGATCAGTGCGGGCGCGCAGGGCGCGGGCCCCCTCGGCCAGGCGCCCCAAGTGCTCGTCCGTATAGGTCAGGGGGGCGGGTGGCGTGCCGATGTGCGCCCCCATGGTGTGATCGAATGCGTCGTCCAGGTCCCAGTCGTCGCCGGAGGCTTGCGCCAGCGGGTGGTGGGTCTGCTCAAAGTACCAGCAACCGGGCCGCTGCACCCCCAGCACCGTGCCGTCCTGGTGCTGGATGCGCCAGCCGCCATCGTCGCGCAAGGGCCGGATGTGGGCCGGGATCTTGCAGGGCGTGCCATCGGGCAGCTCCCAATCGCGCCAGTCGGCGGGCTCCAGCGCATAGCCGCGCCCCAGCTCGATGGTATCCACCCCAAAGCGCTCCAGCACGGGCGGCTCGATGATGGCCAGTTGCTGCATCATGTCATAGACATAGATGTCGCCCGTGGTGATGCCCAGGTGATCCTTGAGCCGCTTGTAGGCCACGGCCATGATGCCCGAGGAGCGGTGTCCCCCAAGGTCTATGGGCGGCCGGTCGGGCTCTCTGTGGTTCAGCGCGGCAAAGACGCGCTCTCGCGATGTCACCATTGACCTCTCCTCCGTTGGATGCAGATGTGCATTGCGCGGGGGCGCAGGTCCTCGCCCCCGCGAGCGCCCCTACTGTAGCGCGGGGCGGGGGCGGGGTCAAGCGATGTATGCCCCGCCAGTGGGCAGCCTTACGGGGCTGGCGGCCAGGTGAACGAGGCGCTGACCCCATTCACCGTCACGGTGTATTGGTTCGCGGGCAGCTCGACGCCGTTCAGGGGAATCGCCATGCGGAAGGGGATGCCCACAAAGTCGGGTGGGCAGCCCGGCGTTTCTTCCGTCGCTAGCAGCTCGATGGCGATGGCGGCGCCCTGCACGCTCTGGTTGACCTGGGCCACCTGGGCGCACAGGTCGGGCCACTCGCCGCTTGCTACGACCTCGACCGGGATGGGCGAGCCCACGCCGATCTCGACCGATACATGAGAGATGGCGATGGGACGCAGATCGGCTGGCGCGGCCTCTTGGGCGGGCCGGGCGCAGCCGGAGATGACCAGAGACAAAAGAACCAGGACTATCGCCAGGGACAAGGATCGTGTATGCATATGACCTCCAAAAAGCAGTGGGTTTGATGGGCCCGCCCTGTCGTGGTTCTCCTCGGGCGCGCCACTGTACTCACGATACGACCAGAAGCGCGCCAAGTCAATGGGCTGATAGCGCTTGATTTTCACGAAGAAGGGGAGTAGAATGGCGCGCGAAAGCTGGCGTGTCCACACGCCGCCAGGGAAACCGACTTGATCAATTCATCTAAAGGGTGAATTGGCATATTGACTTGGCGCTCGATGTGATCTATACTGGAGACGATCTGAGTTGAACTTTTGCTTCAAGACGAGAAAACTCGAGGCGCTCTACTATCAAGACAAGGGAGCCAAGCGGTACCCGGCTCAGGTTGTGCAGGGCTTTTTCCAGGTCATGGCTATCATCGCCAGCGCCCCGGATGAGCGCGATCTATATGCGCTCAAGAGCCTGCACTTTGAGCAACTCAGGGGCGCACGGGGGCAGCGCGGAGAGCGCTCCATTCGTCTCAACCGCGAATACCGCCTGATCGTGGCCATCGAGACTGATCAAGAGGGGCGATATATGCTGATTATTAGCATCGAAAAACACTATGGCGACTAGATTCAGAGATAAAGAGATGCACACGAGACAACTACCGGCGCGCTTGGTCATGCCGGGCGACATCATCCGGCGCGAGTTGGAGGCCAGGGGCTGGCAGCAGAAGGACTTGGCCGAGATCATGGGGCGTCCAGAGCAGGCCATCAGCGAGATCGTGAACGGCAAGAAGCAGATCACGCCCGAGACGGCTCGCGAGATGGCCTGCGCCTTGGGCACCTCGGCCGAGTTGTGGATGAACCTGGAGATGGCCTATCGCTTGCACTTGGCCGAGCGGGAGCGAGAGGAAGACGAGATCCAGCGTCGGGCGCAACTGCACAGCAAACTGCCCTATAGTGAGATGCTCAGACGCGGCTGGATCGAGGGCAGAGAGACGTTGGATGAGCAAGAAGATGAGGTCTGCCGCTTTTTGCGCATCTCTTCCATAGACGACGAGCCTCCGCTGGCTCTGGCCGCGCGCAGATCGGCGCGGGCCGAGCCCGAGGCAAGGGCGCTCTTAGCCTGGGCGTGCCGCGTTCAGGGGCTAGCTGAGAAACAGTCTGTAGGTGTGTATGCCCCAGAGCGGCTGAGGCAAGCCGTTCCGCAGCTCCTGGATCGCTCTGTTGATGTGGGCTCTATAGCGCTGGCGCCCGATGAGCTGCGCAACTTGGGCGTGCGATTCGTGCTTGTAGAACACCTGCCCCAGACCTATCTGGATGGCGCGGTGCTGTGGGTGAATGGCGGCCCTGTGGTTGCGCTCACCCTGCGCTATGATCGCATGGACAACTTTTGGTTCACCTTGGCGCACGAACTGGCCCACATCGTACTCGGGCATGTCGGCGTCTATTTCGACTCGTTCGAGGGCGAACGCCCGGCAGGCAGTGACGAAGTTGAGGCGGACCGCCTGGCGGCGGATTGGCTGCTGGATCCGCTGGCATACCGCGCCTTTGTACAGGTGGGGCAGTTCGGAAGCGCGAGCGTGGGGGCTTTTGCCCGAGAGGTGAACCGACACCCTGCGATTGTCGTTGGCCGCCTCCAGCATGACAAGCTGATCAAGTTTGGCCTCTATCGCAAGATCATGGCAAAGGTGAGCCCTTATCTGGAGACCGAGAGCGGCCTTGCGGGGCTTGATGAAAGCCCCTTTCCAGAGTGCGGTGCTCAAGAACCCATACTTTCGCCGCGCGCTGGAGGAAAGCCAGGTGATGCTCTATGAGGCGGCGTGACGTGCGCGGATAGACTCCCTCTCTCTCCCCCCACTTGCGCCTCTCCCCCCTCTGCGCTATAGTGCCCGCGTTTACAGACTGGCGCCCCTGCCAGGGCCGCACGCAACCGGGGCGCTGGCGCCGACGTATGCCACACGCAACAGCGGGGCAAGGAGGGACCATGCCCAAAGGATCACGCATCGCATCGGTCAGGGCGCGCCAGGTATTCACGTGGCGCGGGCACCCCGGCATCGAAACCACCGTCACCACCATGAACGAGGCCACCGGCGTCGCCGCGGTCACGGCGGGCCTCTCCGTGGGAGATTACGAGGTCCAGTTCGCCTATGATGGCGGCAGCCGCTGGGCGGGGCGCGGCGTGCAACGCGCCGTGGATCGGGTCAATGATCTCATCGCCCCGGCCCTCGTGGGCATGGATGCCACCGGGCAGGCGGAGATTGACCGCGTCATGCTCGAACTGGATGGCACGCCCGACCGTAGCAAGCTGGGCGGCAACACCATCGCCAGCGTCTCGGCGGCGGTGCTCAAGGCCGCGGCCAACAGTCTAGAGATCCCCCTGTATGCCCACATCGGCGGCGTCAACGCCTGCGTGCTGCCCGTGCCCGGCGCGGGCCTGATGAACGGCGCGCGGCGCTATGGCGGCGGCGAGCGGGCGGGCGACAAGCCCAGCTACTCGATGATGTGCTATGGCTTTGACACCTTTGCCGATGCCTCTTATGCCGCCTGGGACGTGGAGCGCACCTTCCGGCGCACCCTGGGCGAGCGCCTGGGCCTTGACCCCCAGTTCGTGCGTTTCATCCCCGCCGGCATGATCCAGCACGACCGCGAGCTGTGGGATATCATGACCGAGACCATCGTCTCGCGCGGCTATGAGGGGCGCATCGGCCTACAGGTGGATGTGGCCGCCGGCACCTACTTTGACAACGACAAGGGCGTCTTTGTGGGGCTCTTTTCCGCCGAGGACAAGACCCTGGACGAGCTGATCGAGCTCTACAAGTGGATGGTGGCCAACTATCCCTTTGTCATTTTCGAGGACCCCCTGGACGAGGACGATTTCGAGGGCCATGCGCGCCTCACCCGCGAGGTGCCCATCGAGATCGTGGGCGATGACCTGTTCACCACCAACCCCGAGCGGGTGCGCCGGGGCATCGAGATCGGCGCCGCCAACGCCGTGCTGCTCAAGGTCAACCAGGTGGGCACCATCACCGAGGCGTTCGAGATGACGCGCTTGGCCCACCGCCACGGCTATGGCGTCATGCCCTGCGGCAGCCGGGGCGAGGGGCCCGATATCGCCGACTATGCCGTGGGCCTGATCACCGGGCACCTGCGCGAGGGCGGCACGGGCGATACGGCCAACCGCCTGCTCAGGATCGAGGAGGAGCTGGGCCCCCGCGCCCAGTTCGCCGGCAAAGAGGGTCTGCGGCTGCGCAGCTAGGCTCGTTTGGAATTGGTTGAGGGGCGGGCCCGCGTCGCCCCTCTTTCCGTATTCTCGGGCATGGCCGGTGCGGGGGCGCCCGGTCGTGCAAGGTGGGTAAGGGGATGATCATCAAGAACCGCGACGAACTGCTCTCCCACGGCCAGATCGAGGGCCGCCGCCAGGTGCTGGACATCCTGGAGGCGGGCATGGCCGCCGGAGACCCTTATGACAACGTCTGCAAGGCCCTGCGCATCGAGGGCGGCAAGCTGGTCATCGGCTCGGACGAGTTCCCCCTGGGGCCGATGGTGGGCCACAACATGACGCGGCCCAGACCCTTTCCGCCCGGGCCCCTGGCGCTGGATCTGGACCAGATCGGCGACATCTATCTGGTGGGCGGGGGCAAGGCCGCCCAGCGCCAGGCAGAGGCCATCGAGGACATCCTGGGCGACCTGATCACCGATGGGCATGTGAACGCCAAAAAGGGCGATCAGATCCGCCTCAAGCGGGTGGGCGTGACCCTGGCGGGCCACCCGAATCCCGACGAGGATAGCGTCATCGGCGCACAGCAGATCGTCGAGATCGAGCGCCGCGCCCAAAAGGGCGACATCGTGTTCATGTCTGAATCGGGCGGGGGCACCGCCCTGCTGACGCTGCCCGCCCCCGGCCTGACGTTGCAGGACATCCAGGAGACCAACCGCATCCTCTACCTGGAGCATGGCGCGCCCATGCCGGTGGCCAATGCCGTGCGCTTTTTGCTGATGACCTTGCGCCAAAAGCACAGCCGCCACGTGGGCGAGGCGACCTTGATCATGTTCTCCACCGACGAGCGCCCGCCCAAGAACCCCGTCAGCCTGGAGCCGCCCCGCAACATCAACAACGAGTACGATTACGCCATCTTTTTGCTGCACGAGTATGGCTGTTGGGACGAGATCCCCGATTCCGTGCGCCGGTTCCTCTTGCGCAAGGACCCGGCCTATGGCAAGCTGCGCACCGACGAGTGGTACGACAAGCCGCACTTTCGCATCCGCGTCATGGGGCCCGAGTACATGCTGAACGCGGCGGAGCGCAAGGCCCGCGAGCTGGGGCTGAACGCTACCATCCTGGCCTCGGCCCTCAGCAGCCTGGAATCCCGCGTGGTGGGCGAGAGCATGGCCTGCATCGCCCGCGAGATCGAGCAGCATGACCGTCCTCTGGCGGCGCCGGCCGTCTTTATGATCGGGGGCGAGCTGGTGGTGACTACGGGCAAGAGCCCTGGCGAGGGGGGGCGCAATTCCGAGTTTGTGGCCAGCGCGGCCGCCTGTATCGCGGGCAGCCGCCGCATCGTCATCGGCTCGGCGGATTCCGACGGCAGCGATGGCCCCACTGCGTATGCCGGTGGCATCGTGGATGGCGATACCGTGGCGCGGGCCGCGGCGGCGGGCCTGGATCTGGCGGAGGAGCTACGGCGGCACAATACCTGCGGCCTGCTGCGCGGCATCGGCGATGCGATCCACACCGGCGTGCTGCGCACCAACGTTCAGGACCTGCGGGTCATGTACGTGGGGCCGCAAGAGTAGGCGAGATAGCCGGAGCGCGGACGGGTCTGTCCGCGCTCCGGATGGGGCGCACTGGCCATCTAGCCGCTAGCGAGACCCTATCCCCATCGTTTTCTCTACACCCTCGATCAGCCCACGCATATAGCCCACGGCGAAAAAACGACCCCACAGGCTATAGCCGGGGCGGTCGTTGGGCTCGCCCTCCAGTGCGGGCACATGGTCGGGGCGCATCGGCCCCGCAAAGCCGACGCGATAGTAGGCTTGCATGGCGGCGAACATGTCGGTGTCGCCGTCATCATGGAACGCCTCGCAAAAGTCAGTGGCCGTGCCCCGCAGGTTGCGGAAATGCGCAAAGAACAGCTTGCCCTGGCGGCCAAAGCGCTCGATGGTCGCCGGAATATCCACGCCCATCTCGGCAAAGCAGCCCTGGCAAAAGGTGATCCCGTTGGCCGGGCTGGGGACCAGATCAATCACCCGCTGAAAGGCGTCCGGGTGGGTCAGGATGCGCCCGATGCCGCAGATGGGCGAGAGGGGCGGGTCGTCCGGGTGGATGGCCAGCTTGACCCCCGCCTCCTCGGCCACGGGCGCCACGGCCTTGAGAAAGTAGGCCAGGCTCTCCCAAAGCTGCTCCTCGGGCACCTGGCCATGCTCGGTCATTGGCCCACGCTGCATCAGCTCGTGGCGGTAGCTGGTGGCCAGGGCGCCCCCGCGCACCCGGGTGGTGAACGAGGTGCGCAGCCAGGGGAACACCGCCATCCAGTTGTAGCAGATGATCGGGATGCCCGCCGCGCCGATGTTGCGCAGCGAGCGCTGCCAGTTCTCGATCTCCGCGTCGCGCCCGGGCAATCCCAGCTTGACCGTATCCGAGATCGGCAGGCTCTCAATGACCGACCAGGTCAGCCCGGCCTCCTCGATGCGCTGGCGCTGGGCCATGAGCGGGCGAAAGGCCCACACCGGCTCGCGGCCCGGCGCGCCCCGCAGCGTCGTGACGATATCGTCCACACCGATCTGGCGGGCCAGTTTGAGATAGCTCTCGGTGATCTCGGGCAGCACCAATCCGATGCGCATGGGATGTCTCCTTGCATCAACGCGGTCTTGTCAATCCTTCTCGCAGAGTGTCCAGGATAGCAGGCAATTCTGGCTCGTCGGGAGCGCCCTTTGGAGGGCGGGCGTCTCGCCCGCCAACGAAGCGCAGCAGCGTCCGAAGCGCAGCAGCGCGCGGCCGGACGCCCGCGTTACATGCAGAACGCTCCGCGCGCCCCATGTACCATGTCAGGCAGGATCAGCTCCAGAGCCGGTCGTGGGAGTCCAGACGGTCCCAGGCGTCGGTGGGCTCCCACAGTCCCGGATCGTCGGGATCCAGGTGTGCGGCGATCACCTCGTCGTTCAACGCCTCGATCCCCAGGCCCGGGGCGTCGGGCACGGCGATATGGCCATCCTGGACGATGGGGTTGGGCAGGCCCGTCACCAGATCGTTCCACCAGGGCACGTCCACCGAGTGGTTCTCCAGCGCCAGGAAATTCTCCGTGGCGGCGGCGGCGTGCACCGCGGCCATGCAGGCGATGGGCGATTCGGCCATATGGATCGCCATCGCCACGCCATGCTCCTGGGCCAGGTCGCCGATCTTTTTCAGCTCATAGATGCCGCCGCAAGTCAGCAGGTCGGGGTGGATCACCGAGACGCCGCCGGAAGCCAGCAAGGGCGCAAAGCTGTCTTTGAGATAGATGTCCTCGCCGGTGCAGATGGGCGTGGCGCAGCTCTGGGCCAGCCGCACGTAATGCTCCGTCATCTGCCAGGGCAGCATGTCCTCATACCAGGCCAGGTTGTACTTGTCCAGACGGCGGGCGATCTTGATGCAGTCCTCGATGCCGATGTGGCCGAAATGGTCGGTGGCCAGGGGCACGTCATAGCCGATCACGGCGCGCACGTCGGCCACATACTGCTCCAGGCGATCCAGACCGTGTTCGGTGACGCGGATGCCGGTAAAGGGGTGGGCCGTGTTGTTGAGGTCATACCAGCGGCGGGCCAGGTCGCGGCGCGCCTCCTCGCCATGCTCGGGGCCGGGGCGGCGGACGGCGCTGCGCGTCTCTTCCAGGTAACCCAGCGGGGCCGTCAGCGCGCCCGGCTCATCTTGGAGCAGGCCGATGCCCACATCCATCTTGAGAAAGGTAAAGCCCATCTCGATGCGCTTTTGCAGGGCGCGGCCCATGGCCGCGCCATCGGCCTTGCCGCGCACATCGGTATCGCAATAGACGCGCACCCGGTCGCGGAACTTGCCGCCCAGCATCTGGTAGACGGGCGCGCCATAGGCCTTGCCCGCCAGGTCCCACAGGGCGACCTCGATGCCGCTGACGCCGCCGCCCTGGCGGGCGTGGCCGCCAAACTGCTTGATGCGCCGAAAGACGCGATCCACGTTGCAGGGGTTCTCGCCCAGCAGGCGGCTCTTGAGCATCAGGGCATAGCTCTTGCTGGCGCCATCGCGCACCTCGCCATAGCCCACCAGCCCCTGGTTGGTGATGACCTGGATGAGGGGACAACGCATGGGCGCGCCCACGATGGTGGCGATGCGGATGTCGGTGATGCGCAGCTCGGACGGGCGCGAGTAGGTATTGACGCGGTCCAGGGGTTGTTCAGGGCTGGTTGATGGCATGGCGATGGGCGTCTCCTTGGATATGTGCTGCGGGCGCCTGACGCAGGGGAGCATATCGAGAGAGGGGCTATGTGTCAACCCGCGCGCGACGCGCGGGGCAAGGAGATTCCACGGCGTTTCCAAAGTCGCTTTTATGGTAAAGGGACCGCGACAAGTCACGGACGACATGGGCAAAGCTCGTCTTTGCCCATGCTTTTTTGCTCTCTAGTACGCTTTTTGTACGGGCGAACTGCGCATGTATGCGCCATGTTCGCTCACGGGGAGGCCCAATATACATAAGCGGGACAATGAAAAGACCCTGTCGACGCCGCACAACACTTGACAAAGGCGCTCGTCGCCGCCATTATGGGTGTGACATAATGCCATTGGTTGGCGGGGAGATGTGGCGATGCGCGACCTCGTGGGAGCGATCCTGGACGACACCTATCGTGTCGAACGCCTCATCGGGCAAGGTGGCATGGGCGCCGTCTACGCGGCTCATGATCTGGCCCTGGATCGCGACGTGGCCATCAAGGTCATGCACGATCACATCGCCCGCGAGGAGGGCTTTCGCAGCCGCTTTCTCCAGGAGGCGCGGGCCATCGCCGCCCTCGATCACCCCAGCATCGTCCGGGTCTATGCCTTTAGCCGTCAGTCCGACCTTCTCTACATCGTCATGGCCGTCATTGGCCAGGGGCATACCCTGGCAGAGTGGCTGGACCGACTGAGCGCCCAAGGGATGCTGCTCGATCTGGATCAGGCTTTGGCCCTGATCGAGCAGTTGGCCGACGCTCTGGGGTATGCCCACAGCAGAGGGGTCACCCACCGCGATATCAAGCCGGGGAACATTCTGCTGCAACCCCTGAGCGCCGACGCAAGCGCCGGGCGAGGCCCTTTGGTGCGGGCCGTGCTAACCGATTTTGGGTTGGCCAAGCTCGCGCGGAGCGCCACGCAGACCCTGCCTGGGCAGGCTATGGGCACCCCGGCCTACATGGCGCCAGAGCAGTGCCTGGGGCAGGCGGTGGATGGCCGCGCAGACATCTATGCTCTGGGCGTCGTTCTCTACCAGTTGGCCACCGGGCAGCTCCCCTTTGCGGTCGGCTCTTTGCCCGAGGCGCTCCAGGCGCACACGCGCCAGGCGCCCCCACCGCCTCGCCTGCTGATGCCCGATCTGCCCAGCGAGGTCGAGCGCGCCATCCTCACGACGTTGGCCAAGGCCCCGGCCCATCGCTACCAGACAGGCGAGGCCCTTCGGGACGCCATCGCCGACATGCGCAAGAGGTACGTCCACCGTCGGCAGGATACGCCGTTGGCCCCGGCATCGCAGACCAGCGCGGCTTGGCTGACCCAGAGCGAATCCGCTCCCGCGCCCAGGGTGGACGCTCTGCCAACGCCTCCTTCTGACGGCTTGGCGGGCGCCCGCATCGTGATCCTCGATCCCGAGGGCCGCTCGGAGACGGTGCCCTTGCCCGCCTCAGGGACGCTGACGGTGGGCCGCGAAGCAGACAGCGACCTGATGCTGCCCGCCACTGCGGTTTCGCGCCACCATGCGCGCATCTCGTGCGAGGGGCAGCGCGTGAGGGTGACCGATCTCAACAGCACCAATGGCACCTTTCTTGAGGGCGAGCGCATCCTGCCCGGCGTCGCCGAGCGCTGGCTGCCCGGGCGCCGCCTGCGCATCGGCGGCTACTGGTTGGCTCTGGAGGGTATCTCTACCACGCCCACGCCGCCGCCCGCGGCAACCCACGCCGATCGCACCCCGGCGCCAGCAGGCGCGCTGGAACTGCGTCTCTTGCCCTCAACGCTGAGCCTTGAGCCTTCCGGGCAAGGCCAGATCACGGCGCAGTTGCTCAATCACCAGCCTCACGTTGATCACTTTTACGCGCGTGTGGAGGGCCTGCCCGGCGCGTGGGTCAGCCTGCCGGAGAGCGACCTGATGCTGGCGCCGGAAGACGGCGGCGTGTTGGCCATCATCGTGCGCGCTCCCGGTGACCCGGCCCCTCTCGCGGGGGAGCATTCTTTTATCGTGCATGTGATGTCGCGGGCCGATGCCACGCGCCACGCCGAGGCGCAGGGCGTGGTTGCCATCGCGGCGGTGCGCCGTGTGGCGTTGAGCCTGCATCCCAGCGTCTATACCGACCAGGGCGAGGGCACTTTGACCGTAGAGAACCAGGGCAACGCAGCCGAGCAGATCACGTTGCGGGCCAGTGACCCCGCCGACGCGGTGGAGGTGCAACTCGCGCAGGGCGCGTTTGCCCTGACGCCCGGCAGCTCACGGGCCGTCGCGGTGACGATCAAACCGGGGCAGCGCGCCCCCCAGGGGCTACACCAGACGCTGCCCTTTGCCGTGCAGGCGCTGGTCGCCGAGCAGCCGGTGGCGGTCGCCAACGGCGCGTTGACGGTACGGCCCCTGCCGGAGCGCGCCGCGCCGGCGCCTGCGCAGCAGGCCGTTGTAGAGCGCGCCCCGGAGCCAAAGCCCAAGGCCACCGTGGCCAAGCCCAAGGTCGCTAAGGTTAGGCCACACCCGGCGCGGACGGATCGGGCGCCGAAGCGCCAAGTCGGCGTCTGGAGAATCCTATTGGGGCTGGTGACTCTGGCGTTGGGGGTCTTGCTGCTCGGCGTGACAGCTATGCTCTGGGCAATCATCGCCGGCCTCTCTCGCATGTCTTGGCAAGGCGCGGCCCCTGACGCGGAAGGGGTTCTCGCCATCGGCGCCGCCGGCCTCGTCGGCATCATTGGCATCATCGCGCTGGTGGCGGGCGTGCGTTGCTTGCGTGGCCGGGCCAAGCTGGCGATTTTCGTCTGGCTGTTGAGCATAGCCTATGTGCTCTTGCGCGAGATGTACGGTTGAGAGCGGCGCCGGTTTGGGGCTTGCCCCTTGCCGTTCTGTCGACGGGTAGGCGGCCTTGTGCTACAATCCCGCCCGTCCGAACCTATCCTTGTAGCGAGAAAGGAACCCCAACCGATGAGCAGCGTCACCGTCCGCGAGCTAGAGCTGGAGGCGTTCCAGCCTTACGGCACCTTTGTCAAGATGGCCGACAACCCGCGCATCCTGGACATGGCCCCCCGGCCCGTGATCTTTCGGCCCGACATGCTCCAGATGCAGCTCGGCGATTCGACCACGGCCTCGTTTTCGATCTGCCGCGTCGAGCCGCGCGAGTTCGTCATCACCGGCGGCGAGTATCACGACCATGCCATGGAGGGCATCCTGCCCCTGGATAGCGACATCCTGATCCATGTGGCGCCGCCCACCCACCCGCGCATGGGCATCCCTGTGGATAGCTTTGAGGTCTTTCGGGTGCCCGTGGGCACCATGGTGGTGCTGCGGCCGGGCGCCTGGCACGGCGCGCCCTATGCGGCGGGCGACAGCCCCGCCAACGTCCTGGTCGTCCTGCCCGTTCGCACCTATGCCATTGATTCGGTCTCGGTGCGCCTGGAGCCCGATCAGCAGATCCCCATCGTGGGCGCATAGCCTGGCGCCCATCGTACTACGAGCGGGCCGCCCTCTGAGGGCGGCCTGCGCATACATGCGCGGGCAACCCTCGGAAAACGCGCGCCTCAGAAAGCGACGGCGGCGCCGTCGTTTCGTGGCTCGGCCCCGGCCAGCAGCGCGCCGCTCTCCGGGTCCACCATGATCACCTGCCCGCCGCCGTAATAGCCCTCCACATCGGGGATTTCGTGGCCCCGCGCCCGCAGGTCGGGATAGACCTCTGGCGGGAAATAGGGCTCCATATGGAACAGGGCGCCGCTCTGGTGCACAAAGCGGGGCGCATCCAGCGCCTGCTGCGGCCCCATGCCGTGATCCACCATGTTGCTGAGCACCTGCACATGGCCCTGGGGCTGCACGAAACCGCCCATGACGCCAAAGCAGAGCGCCAGCCTGTCCTCACGGGTGGCCAGGGCCGGGATGATGGTGTGATAGGGGCGCTTGTGGGGCGCGATGCAGTTGGGGTGGGCCGGGTCCAGGCTGAACAGCGCCCCCCGGTTCTGCAACAGGATGCCCGTGCCCGGCGCGGTGATGCCCGAGCCAAAGCCCATGTACAGGCTGTTGATGAACGAGCAGGCGTTGCCCTCGCCATCCACGGCGGCCAGGTAGACCGTATCCGACCTGTGGGGCGGCTGGCCGGGCCGGGGCAGGGCGATGGCCCGCTCCATGCGGATCTCGCCCCGGCGCTGTTGCGCATACGCCTCTGAGAGGAGCCCTTGCACCGGCACCTCGGCCAGTTCGGGGTCGGCCACATAGCGGGCGGCGTCGGTCATGGCCAGCTTGATGGCCTCCATCTTGAGATGGAGCGCGTCGGCGCTGTCGAACCCCATCGCCCCCAGGTCATAGCCTTGCAGGATGTTGAGCGCCAACAGCGCCGCGATGCCCTGCCCGTTGGGCGGGCACTCCCACACCCGATAGCCGCGATAGTCGGTCGAGATCGGCTCCACCCAGGTGGACGTGTGGTCGTCCAGGTCTTGCAGGGTCAGCAGACCCCCCAGGGCGTCTGAGGCGGCCACGATGGCATGGGCGATCTCGCCCCGGTAGAACGCATCGGGGCCCTGCTCGGCCAACAGGCGCAGGCTGCGGGCCAGATCGGGGTTGGCAAAGCGCTGGCCGGGGCGGGGTGGGCGGCCCCCCGGCAGATAGACCCTGGCCGTCTCGGGGTGCCCCTGCAGCCGCTCGGTGGCGCGCCCCCACAGGTCGCCGATGTACTCGGCTACCGGGTGGCCCTGCTCAGCATAGGCGATGGCGGGCGCCAGGGCGCGATCCAGCCCCAGGCGGCCAAAGCGCGCCGCCAGATCGGCCCAGCCCGCCGGCGCCCCCGGCACCGTCACCGCCAGGATGCCCCGCTGGGGCACGGCCCCCAGCCCCCGCGCCGCAAAGGCTTCCGGCGTGGCGGCATAGGGCGCGCGGCCGCTGGCGTTCAGGGCGTACACGCGCTGCTCCTTGGCCCGGTAGACCAGGGCAAAGACGTCGCCGCCCAGGCCGGTGCTCATGGGCTCGACCACGTTCAACGTGGCCGCCGTGGCCAGGGCGGCATCCACGGCGTTGCCGCCGGCCAGCAGCATGCGCAGCCCGGCCTGGGCCGCCAGGGGCTGGCTGGTGGCCACCGCGCCATTGAACCCCGCCACTATGGAACGTCGCGCTGCACTGGTTTGTCGCATATGGGCTCCTGTCTTGTGTACATATGGTGACGAAACTGCCCTCACCCCCACGGGCGTGACGCGCAACGGTCGCATCTGTGCCCCCTCTCCCACAGCGCTGTGGGAGAGGGGGTTGGGGGTGAGGGACGCCCTCACCTCTTAGCGGCGGCGGCGGGCCTGCGCAGCCCTGGCCAGCTCGACGAACGCTTGCACCCCCGTGGCCGCGATGGTTTCGGCGATCAGGTCCAGGGGCAGGTCATCGAGCTTGCGAAAGCGGACGCAGGATTTGCCCACGTCCAGCCGTTTGCCCGTGGCGCGGTAGGCCGCCTCAAAGGCCAGCCGCGACTCGTCGTCTGTATAGATGTTCATCAGATAGAGCGACATATAGTTCTTTTGCGAGGCCAGGGCCGCGTACATGAGCGGTTGCCCGTTGTAGGTGTCGGGGTAGGTCGCCAGGGGCACCTGATAGGTGATCATGCCCCAGTTCATGGCCTCCTCGTACCCCTCGGGCAGATGCGCCAGGATCACCTGGCGCACGGCGGCGATGGCCGCGCGGCGCTCCTCGGGCAACCCGGCCAGGTATGCTTCTACAGCCGTCGCCTCGGAACGCATAAGGGGCCTCCTTGGGTATCCCGGATCGGGTGCAGCGCCGCCGGTCTCGATCCCGGGCGCTATGCCAGCTTGCTTTGCCACACCTTTTGGATCGGTTCATAGCCGATCAAGGTGATCCCCTCCTGCCGGATGATCTCGCGGGCTTGCGGGGATACCAGGAAATCGAAATCCGCCCGGCGCACGTCCCAGATCGCGGGGTCCAGGGCTTGCGCCTCGGCGCCGCCCAGGCTGGGGTGCACGGCCCACTCGCTCAGCCCCTCCGGCAGCTCGCGCAGCATCTGGGCCAGGCGGGCCGGCTTGTCCGCCGTCGCTATCCTGGTGCTGTCCACCATGGTATGGTCGTTGGTGGGCAAGCCCTGCCCCTGGAGTTGCCCGATATAGGGTTCCGACGCGACGCGGAGCGCCAGCCCGTACTCCCTTGCCAGCCCAAAGGCCATGTCAAAGATATCGGCGCGGCCGCCGTTGGCCAGGCAGTGCCAATCCAGGTGGGTGGGCGCCAGCCCGGCGGCCAATACGAACTCGATCTGCGCCCGAAACTCGATCTCTAGCTCGTCCAGGCGCGCGCGCCCCAGCATCTCGGCCATGCGCGCAGCGGTGTACAGGCGCCCGCTCTCGTCCACCAGGGTGGGCGCCTGGTCTTGGGGCGTGAGCGGGGTCCAGGGCGCGTGGTCGTAATCGCGGACGACCGAGAGATGTACGCCAAAGCGCATCTCGGGGTGCTCCTTGAGCAATTGCATGGCCTGCAAGGCGCCGGGGCAGGGCGTCATCAGGCTCGTAGACCGGACGATGCCCTCCTTGAACGTGCGCACGATGGCCTGGTTGATGGCCGGGTACATCCCCAGGTCATCGGCGTTGACGAGCAGTAGCCGCGCGTCGTCGGGGTAGCCCAACAACCGGTTTGCTATACTTGAGTGCAACTGTTTCTCCTCTTCTCGTCGGACAGGTTGCGCCCATTATAGAGAGGGGCAGGCGGTATGTCCAGGCAGCACGACAGTGCCACAACGCGCATAGCCGACAGCACCAGAGGGTTCGAGGCGGCCCGGGCGGTGATGCCATTATCCTGCAAGCGGCAGCTCCGTACGGTTGGCGGGCGTATCAGTTCAGATTTGAGGGGACGAGTTCCTAGATGGCCAGGAGGTGATGCCATTATCCTGCAAGCTGCAGCTCCTCATGGAGGGCGGGCGTCTCGCCCGCAAACGGTACGTAGTACCGTCCGCTGCGGACGTATGCATACGGCCGCAGCGTCCGAAGCATAGCTTCGTCAAGCGCAGCTGCGCTTTGCCCAGTTCTCGGCCCCGTGCGGCCGGTCGCCCTCACCCCGGCGAAACTCGCCTCCAAGGCGAGTTTCACTTTCCCCTCTCCCGCGCGCGGGAGAGGGGCGCAGATCCGTTCGTTGCGCGTTACGGCCGTGGGGGTGAGGGCTATGAGAGCATAGTTAACGATCCCGCTTTTTGCACCCATCCGAACAGATGTGCTATAATCTTGCTCCGTCTGACTGCGCTCCAGGAGGAGATGAGCCATGACCGAATTCACCCTGGTTAGCGATTTTGCCCCCACCGGCGACCAGCCTCAGGCCATTGCTGCCCTGGCGAGCGGCATCGCGGCCGGCGACCAGTACCAAACCCTCAAGGGCGTGACCGGCTCCGGCAAGACCTTTGTGATGGCCAACATCATCCAGGCGGCCCAGCGCCCCACCCTGGTCATCGCCCACAACAAGACCCTGGCCGCCCAGCTCTACAGCGAGTTCAAAGAGTTCTTTCCTCACAATGCCGTGGCCTATTTCGTCAGCTATTACGACTATTACCAGCCCGAGGCGTACATCCCACGCTCCGACACCTATATCGAAAAAGACGCCCAGATCAACGACGAAATAGACCGCATGCGGCTGGCGGCCACCTCGGCCCTGTTCAGCCGCCGCGACGTGGTCATCGTGGCGTCGGTCTCTTGCATCTATGGCCTGGGCGATCCCGAGGCCTACGGCCAGGTGGTGATCGAGATCGAGCAGGGCGAGGCGCTGCCCCGCCAGCGGCTGTTGCGCCACCTGGTGAGCATCTTTTACGAGCGCAATGACGCCGTGCTCTCGCAGGGGCGCTTTCGCGTCAGGGGCGATACCGTCGAGGTGATGCCCGCCTATGGCGACACCGTCTACCGCATCGAGTTCTGGGGTGACCTGGTGGATCGCATCGTCGAGGTGAACGCCCTCACGGGCGAGCTGGTGCTGGAGCATCGCAAAATCAGCATCTTTCCGGCCAAGCACTTTATCACGCCGGAGGAGCGCCTGGGCGAGGCCCTGGTGGCCATCGAGGCCGAGCTAGAAGAGCAACTGGCCCGGCTACGCGCCGAGGAAAAGCTGCTGGAGGCCCAACGCCTGGAGCAGCGCACCCGCTACGATCTCGAGATGCTGCGCGAGATGGGCTACTGCTCCGGCATCGAGAACTATTCGCGGCACCTCTCCCAGCGCCAGGCGGGCGAGCCCCCCTGGACCCTGCTGGATTACTTTCCCGCCGACTATATGATGTTCATTGACGAATCGCACATGACCGTGCCCCAGATTCGGGGCATGTACAACGGCGACCGGGCCCGCAAAGAGGTGCTCGTGGACTATGGCTTTCGCTTGCCCTCGGCCATGGACAATCGCCCCCTGACCTTTGCCGAGTTCGAGGACCACGTCAACCAGTGCATTTTTGTCTCGGCCACCCCCCGCGAGTACGAGCAGCAGATCAGCGCGCGCGTGGTGGAGCAGGTGGTGCGCCCCACCGGCCTGGTGGACCCCGAGGTTGTTGTGCGCCCCATCGAGGGCCAGATTGACGATCTGATCGCCGAGCTGCGCCGGGTGACCCAGCGGGGCGAGCGCGCCCTGGTCACCACCCTCACCAAGCGCATGGCCGAGGACCTCTCAGACTATCTGGCCGAGGCCGGGTTCAGCGTCCACTATCTCCACTCTGAGGTGGTGACCATCGAGCGGGTAGAGATCCTGCGCGACCTGCGCAGCGGCGTGTACGACGTCATCGTGGGGGTCAACCTGCTGCGTGAGGGACTGGACCTGCCCGAGGTGTCGCTTGTCGCCATCCTGGACGCCGACAAGGAGGGCTTTTTGCGCTCGGATAACTCGCTGATCCAGACCATCGGGCGCGCGGCCCGCAACGTCAATGGCCGCGTGCTCATGTATGCCGACGTGATGACCGATTCGATGCGCCGCGCCATTGACGAGACCAGCCGCCGCCGCGAGATCCAGGTGGCCTACAACGAGGCCCACGGCATCACCCCGGCCACCATCATCAAAGAGATCCACTCGTTGACCGAGTCGTTGCACCGGGCGGCGGAGGGGCAGGGCGAGTATCGGGTCGCCACCCAGATCCCCGAGGAGGAGGCGGAGCGGGTGCTGGGCGAGCTGGAGGCCGAGATGAAGGCCGCGGCGCGCTCCTTAGAGTTCGAGCGAGCCGCCCTGTTGCGCGATCAGATCCTGGAGCTGCGCCGGGAGCTGCGCGAGCAGGACGAGCGCCCCGAGTGGGAGCGATACCGTGAGCTGGACCGCAAGCGCCGCTGAGGCCCCAGGCGGCGAGGCGCCGGGCTACCTGAGGCTGCTGGCCAGCGGCGCTCTAGAGCAGCGCGCCGTCGATGCGCTGGCGGGGCTGGCGGCCTGCCGCCTGTGCCCGCGCCGCTGCGGCGTGGATCGCCTGGGCGGCCAGTTGGGCTACTGCCGGGCTGGGGCTGTGGCCCGCGTCGCCAGCTATAACGCCCACCGGTGGGAGGAGCCGCCCATCAGCGGCAGCGGCGGGTCGGGCACCATCTTTTTCTCCCACTGCACCGCCCGCTGCCTCTTTTGCCAGAACTATTCCATCAGCCAGCTCGGTGTGGGCAACGACATGGCCACGGAGGAGCTGGCCCGCGCCATGTGCAAGCTGCAACGCCGGGGCTGCCACAACATCAACCTGGTGACGCCCACCCACTACGTCCCCCAGATCATCGCCGCCGTGGCCGCCGCGGCGCGCCAGGGGCTGCGCATCCCCATCGTGTACAACACCAGCGGCTATGAGACCGTCGAGACCCTGCGTTTGCTAGAGGGCGTGGTGGATATCTACCTGCCCGACGCCAAGTACACGGATGAGAGCGTGGCCCGCGAGATATCGGGGTTCGACGGCTATGTGGTCGCCAACCGGGCGGCCCTGCTGGAAATCAAGCGCCAGGTGGGGGCAGAGCTGTTGGTGGATGAGGAGGGCATCGCCTATCGCGGCATGGTCGTCCGCCATCTGGTGTTGCCCCAAGGGCTCTCCCAGACGCCCGAGGTGCTGGCCTGGATCGCGGAGAACCTGGGGCGCGAGACCTATGTGAGCCTGATGGCCCAGTATTTCCCCGCCCACCACGCCGTGGAGCACCCCCGGCTTGGTCGGCGGCTCTACCACCGCGAGTATCGCGCCGCCCTGGATGCCCTGGAGGAACTGGGGCTGGAAAACGGCTGGACGCAAGAGCTGGACCGGGTATACTAGCCACCTGCAACCGGAGGCCAGAGGAGGGTGCGCGTGCAGGTTCGTACCTTGTTCTCCGCCGAGCGCCTGCAGATCACGGCGCTGGACGAAGCCGACGCCTCGCTGATCGCCTGCTGGTACGCGAACCCCGAGTTCGTGCGCCGGTTCGAGGCCACGCCGGCCCGGCCCAAGGGGCGCGCCGAGATCGCGGCCCGCATTCTGGAAGCGCGCAACAGCCAGGAGGACTATCTCTTTGGCTTTCGGTTGCGAGGCGACGACGTCCTGGTGGGCTGGGGCGCCCTGGATGGCATCAACTGGCGCAACCGGGTCGCGTGGCTGGCCCTGGCCCTGGGCCCCGATCATTGGAGGCGCGGGCTGGGCCGCGAGGCGCTGCACCTGTTGTTGACCTATGCCTTTCGCGAGCTGGGGCTGCACCGGGTGCAGCTCACGGTGTTCGCCGACAACGAGCCCGCCATCCGGCTCTATGAGCGGGCGGGCTTGAGCCGCGAGGGGGTCTATCGCGAGTATCTGCTGCGCGATGGCCAACGGGTGGATATGCTCCTGATGGGCATGTTGGCCCGCGAATGGCAGGATGCGAGCTAGAGGCGCTTGATATCTTATGCGCGCGCCTTTGTCCCACTTGAGCCACCTCGCCGACTGTTGTATAATCTTCGGTTGCCACCCACGCTCATTCCTTGGCAGGAGCGCATATGCAACACGACTTGATCCAGGTTCGCGGCGCCCGTGAACACAACCTCAAGAACATTGACATAGACATCCCCCGCGACAAGCTGGTCGTCATCACCGGCCTGTCGGGCTCGGGCAAGTCCTCTCTGGCCTTTGACACCGTCTTTGCCGAGGGGCAGCGCCGCTATGTGGAATCCCTCTCGGCCTATGCGCGCCAGTTCTTGGGGCGCATGGACAAGCCCGATGTGGATCACATCGAGGGGCTCTCGCCCGCCATCAGCATTGATCAAAAGAGCACCAGCCGCAGCCCGCGCTCCACCGTCGGCACGGTGACCGAGATCTATGACTATTTGCGGCTGCTGTATGCGCGGGTGGGGGTGCCCCATTGCATCATCTGCGGGCGCGAGATCAGCCGCCAGACGGTGCAGCAGATGGTGGATAGCATCAATACCTTGCCCGATGGCGCGCGCATCATGGTGCTGGCGCCCATCATCAAGGATCGCAAGGGCGAGCACAAAAAGCTGCTGGATGACCTGCTCAAGGCGGGCTATGTGCGGGCGCGCATCAACGGCGAGATCATGGAGCTGAGCCAGGAGATCACCCTGGATCGCTACAAGATGCACACCATCGAGGTGGTGGTGGACCGCCTGATCGTGCGGCAGTGGCCTCCCGAAGAGCAAGAGCGCGCCGACGCCGACCGGTCGCGCCTGAGCGACTCGGTGGAGACGGCCCTGGAGCTGGGCGATGGCGTGATGCGCGTGGTGGTCATTGATGGCGAGGAGCGGCTCTATTCCAGCAACTATGCCTGCCCCGAGTGTGGCTTTAGCCTGCCCGAGATCGAGCCGCGCAGCTTTTCCTTCAACAGCCCCCACGGGGCCTGCCCCGAATGCACCGGCCTGGGCTTCAAGGCCGAGCTGGACCCGGCGTTGCTGGTGCCCCGGCCCGAGCTCTCCCTTAACGAGGGGGCCGTGGTGCCCTGGAGCAACGCCGTCAAGGGTGATGGCTACTTTGGCCGGCTGCTGGCGGCCATTGCCGAGCACTATGCGATCTCGATGGACACGCCCTGGAAGGACCTGCCCAAGCAGTTCCGGCGCACCGTACTGGAGGGCAGTCGCGGCGAGACCCTGACCGTGCGCTACCGCAACAGCGCCGGCCAGGAGCGCACCCACCGCACTGTGTTCGAGGGCGTGATCCCCAACCTGATGCGGCGCCACCACGACACCACCTCCGATGGCGTCCGTCAGTGGATCGAAAGCTACATGACCGAGCGGCCCTGCCCCGCCTGCCAGGGCAAGCGGCTCAAACCCGAAAGCCTGGCCGTTACCGTCGGAGGGCTGAACATCCACGAACTGACCCAGATGGCCATTGACCGCGCCATGCACTTTGTGGACGCCCTGCCCGGCCAGTTCGGTGAGCGTGACCTGCTCATCGCGCGGCAGATCCTCAAAGAGCTCTCTTCGCGCCTGCGCTTCCTGGATGATGTGGGGCTCAACTATCTCACCCTGAGCCGCGCGGCGGCGTCCCTCTCGGGCGGCGAGGCCCAGCGCATCCGCCTGGCCACCCAGATCGGCTCCCAGTTGATGGGCGTGCTCTATATCCTGGATGAGCCCAGCATCGGCCTGCACCAGCGCGATAACGAGCGCCTGATCGAGACCCTGCTCCGCCTGCGAGACCTGGGCAACTCGGTGCTGGTGGTCGAGCACGACGAGGCCACCATCCGCGCCGCCGACTATGTGGTGGACCTGGGCCCCGGCGCGGGCGAGCATGGCGGCTATGTGGTCTGCCAGGGCACGTTGGACGAGATCCTGGCCTGTCGCGAGTCCTATACCGGCCAGTATATCAGCGGGGCAAGGTCCGTGCCCCTGCCCGCCCAGCGCCGCAACGGCAGCGGCCAAGCCCTCGAGGTCATCGGCGCGCGGGCCAACAACCTCAAGAATGTGGATATCGCCATCCCCCTGGGGCGCCTGGTGGCCATCACCGGCGTCTCCGGTTCGGGCAAAAGCAGCCTGCTGATGGAGATCGTGGAAAAGCGGCTGGCGCGCGAACTCAACCGCGCCAACGCCCACCCCGCCGAGCACGAGGCGATGCGCGGCCTGGAACACCTGGACAAGGTGATCGACATTGACCAATCGCCCATCGGGCGCACGCCGCGTTCGAACCCGGCCACCTACACGGGCATCTTTACGCCCCTGCGCGAGCTCTTTGCCGAGCTGCCGGAGGCCAAGGTGCGCGGCTACAAGGCGGGCCGTTTCTCCTTCAACGTCCGGGGTGGGCGCTGCGAGGCCTGCCAGGGCGCGGGCATCATCCGCATCGAGATGCAGTTCCTGCCCGATGTGTACGTGCCCTGCGAGGTCTGCCACGGCAAACGCTACAACCGCGAGGCCCTCGAGATCCGCTACAAGGGCAAGAGCATCGCCGATGTGCTGGATATGACGGTGGACGAGGCCCTGGCCTTCTTTGAGAACCTGCCGCGCATCCGCCCCCGCCTGGAGACGCTCCACGATGTGGGCCTGGGCTATGTCCGCCTGGGCCAGCCCGCGACGACCCTCTCCGGCGGCGAGGCCCAGCGGGTCAAGCTGGCCCGCGAGCTTTCGCGCCGCGCCACAGGGCGCACGTTCTACATCCTGGACGAGCCCACCGTGGGCTTGCACATGGCCGATGTCGAACGCCTGCTGCTGGTGTTGGGGCGCCTGGTGGACCAGGGCAACACCGTGGTCATCATCGAGCACAACCTTGATGTGATCAAGAGCGCCGACTGGGTCATTGACCTGGGCCCCGAGGGGGGCGACGCCGGGGGGCGGGTGATCGCAACGGGCACGCCCGAGCAAGTGGCCCAATGCCTCGACTCGTACACCGGCCAGTTTTTGCGGCCGCTGCTCTTGCGCGAAAGCGAGCGGACGCCCGAGGCGGTCCATGCGGAGTAGGGTAAGGGCCGACGTGGGCAAAGACAGAAGCGTGGCAGGGCAAACGCATTTGGAACTTGTGCGCCGCGATACCGTTGTTGATTACGATCTTCTGGCCCTCCCCCGCGTCCCGCAGACGGGCCGCACCCTCTCCCGCGCGCGGGAGAGGGTCGGACGAAACCCACGGGGTTTCGTGGGAGCTTGCGACGGCGAGGTGAGGGCTTTCCAAGCAAGGTATTATCCTTACAAGTGCAACTGCCCTTGGGTCGCGGGCAAAGACAGGCGCATGTATGCGCAGTGCGCCCCATATGGATCCCGTCTTTGCCCATTTGATGCACAGCCAAGCGGGCCGTCGGGGACCACGCCATGACGACCGCGCCCCGCTACTATCTCTGGAACATCGGCTGCCAGATGAACCAGGCCGACGCCGCCCGCCTGGGCGAGGCGCTCCAGGCCCGGGGCTATGCACCCACCCGCGAACCCTCCGAGGCCGCCATCCTGATCCTCAACACCTGCGTCGTGCGCCAGAGCGCGGAGGACAAGGTCCTGGGGCGCCTGGCCTCGCTGCGGCCCCTGGCCTGCGACGATGGCGCGCGCCTGCTGCTGGTGATGGGCTGCTTTGTGGACCAGGCCGCCGACCTGGAGACCCGCTATCCTTACGTGAGTGGCTTTTTCGCACCCTCCGATGTGGAGGGGGTGCTGGCCCACATTGACACGTGGGCCGGGCGCAATGGCGAGATCACGCCCCGCGCATCGGCGCCGGCAGCCGTGGCCGAGATGGTGCCCATCAGCTACGGCTGCGACCACCGCTGCACCTACTGCATCGTCACCGAGCGGCGCGGCCCCCAGCGCAGCCGTCCCGTCGCCGAGATCATGGCCGAGGTGCAGGACCTGGTGGCGCGGGGCGCCCGCGAGGTCACGATGCTGGGCCAGAACGTGGATGCCTATGGCAGCGATTGGGGCACGTCGCCCGACTTGGCTGACCTGCTGGTCGCGGTGCATGCCGTGCCCGGCCTCTGGCGCATTCGCTTTCTCACCTCGCACCCCCGCGAGATGACCCCGCGCATCATCGAGACCGTGGCGCGTCTGCCCAAGGTCTGCCCCTCGTGGGAGTTGCCGGTGCAGGCGGGGGATGACGCCGTGCTGCGGCGCATGGGGCGCGGCTACACCGTGGCCCACTTTTGCGATCTGGCCGGGCGCATCCGCGCGGCCACGCCTGAGAGCGGCCTGAACACCGATATCATTGTCGGTTTCTGCGGCGAGACAGATGACGAGTTCGAGCGCACCCTGGCGCTGGTGCGCGAGCTGCGCTTTGACATGGTGCACATCGCGGCCTATTCGGTGCGCGCGGGCACGCCCGCGGCCCGTTGGCCCGACGATGTGCTGCCGGAGGAAAAGGAGCGCCGCCGGGCACTGATCGAGGAGGCCCAGACCCAGATCGCGACCGAGATCAATGCGGCGCTGCTGGGCCAGACCGTCGAGATCCTGGTGGAGGGGCGGCAAAAGGGGCGTTGGCGCGGGCGCACCCGCACCGGCAAGCTCGTCTTTTTCGAGGATGCGGGCGCCTGGCGCGGCAGGCTGGCCCGCGTGCGCCTCACCTGGACGGGCCCCTGGTCTATGATCGGCGACCTGGTGGGCGAGGGCGCGCCGCCGGAAGCATAGACTTCGCGCACAGTGCAGCGTCAGGGATCAGAATGCCGCGTATCAGTTCAGAACTGAGGAGAAAGCAGCCGACATGTTGTGGGCGGCGGCGAACCTTGGAGGGCGGGCGTCTCGCCCGCCTACGCTGCGTACGCATACATGCGTCTGCAGCGTAGGCAGTTGCACTGCGCGTTCCATGCTCAAGCACGAGGATAGTCTGAGTCTGTTTTCGGGTAGCGTCTCCCATACGTCGGACGGCGCACTGTGCGTACGGGCAAAACTGACGGGTGCAGACGCATGTATGCGTAGGCCACCGTCAGCTTTGCCCACTTTTCATCGCCACGCGACAGGGCGCGGCGTTGGGAAAACCCAACGCCGCGCCCTGTTATGCTTCCGAACGCTCGCCTCAGATCCCCAGGCTCTTGAGGTACTCGCGCGAGATGCGCGCGCTCTCTAGCGGCGTGGCCTTGGTGGTGCGGTCGGTCTCCACGATCAGCCAGCCCGCGAACCCCGCCGCATCCAGGATGGAAAAGATCTCCGGGTAGGGCACGAACCCCTCGCCCAGCTCGGCGAATATCCCGCCGTTGTTGAACACCATATAGTGCCACTCGGCGGCGATGCCCTGCTCCATCACGCCCCGGTTGATGTCCTTGATGTGCAGCGCCTTGATCTCGGCGGCATAGTCCTTGCAGAACTGCACCGTATCCACGCCCGCCCAGGCCAGGTGGCCGATATCGGGCCCCTGAAAGACCATGGCGCGGTCCACCTGCGCCCACAGGTCATCAATCTCCTGGCGCGTCTCGATGAACGAGCCCACATGGTTGTGGAAGCAGATGCGCACGCCCGATTCTAGCGCCGCCTCGCCCGCGCGGGTGAGGGCCTCGCCCGCGATCTTGTACTGGTCGGCCGAGAGGCTGTCCTCGGGGGTGGGGCGACCGGCCAACGCCATGCGCTCGATGCCGCGCGGCCCCTTGGTCATAAAGCCGTTGTCGGCCACGAACATGACATCACAGCCCAGGGCGGCGTGCAGCGCGGCCATCTCCCTGGTGCGCTGCACCAGCGCGTCTGTCTCGGCGGGATCCCACCAATTGGCGCCCAGGTAGCCCGGGCCCGGCTTGAGCCCAAAGCTCTCAAAGAACTTTTTCACATCCTCGGGCGACTCGCCCGGCATGGCATGGAGCGGCGCCCCTTCGTATCCGGCGGCGGCGATATCGCCCATCGCTGCCTCGCGCGGGGGCGGGTTCTGCCAATCCGTCATCCAGGTGATCTGCCCACACCCAACGTAATAGTTCCTCACAGCGAACCTCTCTTTCAGAACACGGCCAATCCATCGCGGCCATGCTATGCCAGGCCAGGGGGCCTGTCAACTCGCGGAGGCGGAAGGGGCGTAGCAAGAAGCAGGGCAGAGCGCGGCCGGTGTGGAGGGCGGGCGTCTCGCCCGCATCGGCCCCCCGCCTTTGCATGGAGGGCGGGCGTCTCGCCCGCATCGGCCCCCCGCCTTTGCATGGAGGGCGGGCGTCTCGCCCGCATCGGCCCCCCGCCTTTGCATGGAGGGCGGGCGTCTCGCCCGCCACAGTCCCGCTGGAGGGCGGGCGTCTCGCCCGCATCGGCCCCCCGCCTTTGCATGGAGGGCGGGCGTCTCGCCCGCCATAGTCCCGCTGGAGCGCGGGCTTTAGCCCGCATCGCCCCCCCGCCTTTGCATGGAGGGCGGGCGTCTCGCCCGCCATAGTCCCGCTGGAGCGCGGGCGTCTCGCCCGCCATAGTCCCGCTGGAGGGCGGGCCTTAGCCCGCATCGGCCCCCCCGCCTTTGCATGGAGGGCGGGCGTCTCGCCCGCCATAGTCCCGCTGGAGCGCGGGCTTTAGCCCGCATCGCCCCCCCGCCTTTGCATGGAGGGCGGGCGTCTCGCCCGCATCGGCCCCCCGCCTTTGCATGGAGGGCGGGCGTCTCGCCCGCCACAGTCCCGCTGGAGGGCGGGCGTCTCGCCCGCATCGGCCCCCCG
>Ga0334888_1000202_pt1 | contig 98727 bp, 94 predicted proteins | sample GraSluR1_MG_FD_207227 | JGI IMG/M metagenome (GOLD analysis project Ga0334888, IMG submission 207227) | Sludge microbial communities from methane-producing bioreactor in Wageningen University, Netherlands - Granular Sludge_3_08-R1 | ecosystem: Engineered > Bioreactor > Anaerobic > Unclassified ... | reverse complement strand
AAATATGATGTTGTTTCGCTTGTTTTCAGCTTTTTCTATCACTTTCATCACCCACTCCATTATACCATGTACATTACTAAAAGCCCAGCTGAACTCGCGTTCATCTGGACTTTTTTGACAGTCTGAAAGCTCCCCTTTCGGGGAGCTTGGGGATATTCGATTATCCTAAGATTTTCTTGAGGTCTGCTTCCGGGGTGCTAATCGGAGTAACCTGGTAGTTTTCCACTAAGAAGTTCAACACGTTGGGAGATACGAACGCCGGCAGGGTCGGTCCCAAGTAAATATTCTTCAGACCTAAGTATAACAAGGTCAAGAGAATACAAACTGCTTTTTGTTCATACCAGGAAAGCACCAAACTCAGTGGCAATTCATTGACTTCACAATCAAATGCCTCAGCCAACGCTACCGCAACTTTAATGGCACTGAATGCATCGTTGCACTGTCCCATATCCATAATCCGCGGTAGGCCACCAATGGTGCCTAAGTTCAGATCATTGAATCGGAATTTTCCACAAGCGAGGGTCAAAATCACAGTATCCTCGGGGGTTTGACGAACAAAATCCGTATAGTAGTTTCGTCCCGGCTTGGCACCGTCACAACCACCTACCAAGAAGAAATGTTTAATCGCTCCTGCTTTGACAGCATCGATCACTTGGTCCGCAACCGACAACACGGTACCATGCCCAAATCCGGTAGTAACTGTATTACCACCATTGATTCCGGTGAGCGCCTGATCTTCGCTGTATCCACCCAATTCCAGTGCCTTGGCAATCACAGGACTAAAATCCTTGTCTTCCCCAATATGAACCAAACCAGGATAGCTGACAACTTCCGTCGTGTATACACGGTCCATGTAACTTGCCTTAGGCGGCATTAAGCAGTTTGTAGTAAAGAGAACCGCTCCGGGCATGGCGTCGAACTCTTTCTGTTGGTTTTGCCACGCTGTTCCAAAGTTTCCCTTTAAATGTTTATGAGCTTTCAGTTTCGGATATGCATGGGAGGGCAACATCTCACCATGGGTGTAGATATTAATCCCTTTGCCTTCGGTTTGTTCCAAGAGCAATTGTAGATCTTTGAGATCATGACCGGAAATGACAATGAAGGGGCCTTTCTCAATGGTCAAGGGCACAACGGTGGGTACCGGCGTACCATAGGTAGTGGTATTGGCCTTATCTAACATTTCCATACATTTGAAGTTGACTCGGCCTACTTCCATGACCATCGGTAGTAACTCTTCCATAGTAGCTTCGGAGCCGATTGACGCCATCGCTTTATGGAAGAAGTGATTGACTTCCTCGTCTTTATATCCCAAGACCCAAGCATGGTAGGCATAAGCCGCCATGCCTCGTAAGCCTAACAAGATTAAGGATTTCAGGGAGCGAATGTCTTCATTGTCTTCCCATAGCTTTTCCATGTCGTAAGCAGCATATTCATCGCATCCGGTTTTGCATCGATTGCATTGCGGCGCTACTTTTTCTTTCTCTTGTTCCACGCGATCAATTAAAATCTGCAAGGTTTCGTTGTTAAAGCTAACATTAGTAATCGTCGTGAATAACCCTTCTAACATCATGTGATGAGTGGATTCGGTGGGGAAATTGGCCTCTGCCGCTTTAGCCAAACCGATGAGGGCTCCCGTTAACTTGTCTTGAAGATTCGAAGTTTCGGGTTGCTTTCCGCACACCCCAACCTTGGTGCAGCCTTTGCCTTGTACAGTTTGTTCACATTGAAAACAGAACATAGCATGATCCATGTTAAAACTCCTCCTTATTTACTCTCTTTATTAAGCCTTTACAACATCTGCAGTAGGTGCCGGAGCTTTGACAACCAACAATTCCATGAGGTCATTGCCACCGTTGCGTGCATCCATCTTTGTCATATAAGGAATTTTCACAATCGTTCCGGAAGCATATTCCACAAACTCACCATCGGCTAAACTCAAAGATAAGGTGCCTTTGTTCACAGTCATGTAGACTGTGGAATTCGTAAAGTGGAGCGGTAATCCGGTGCCAACGGGACAAACCATTTGCATGTAGTGAATGTTTTCATCTTGAATGATGGGTGTAATAATCCGCGTGTTGCTATTTCGATCTTTTAGTTGAAAAGTTTGTTCAATCATTATTATTCCTCCTAATATTCTATTGACATTGCTTTAGCAGTATACTATGATGAACTTGAAATTTCTGTTGTTTTTACAACAAAGGAGATGCTCGATGGTTGAAATTTTAAAAAACTTTCCCCTCTTTCAAGGGATTGCCATGCACGACTTACGAAAGTTACTGCATTGTTTGTCGGCTCAAGAAAAAAGCTTTGAAAAGGGTCAATGGATTATCAATGGAGAAGAACCCAATCAATGGGTTGGGTTGGTTTTACATGGTCATGTGCAGTTGATTCATCATGATTACTATGGGAATCGCACTATTTTCTCTGAGCTAGGCGAGGGTCAGCTTTTTGGAGAAACCTTGGCCGGCATCTCCGGAAAGGTCTTTCCCCTGGTTGCTGAAGCCAAAACCGATAGCACTGTGCTGCTCTTTGATTATCACCGCATCATCGGGACCTGCAGCAGCACTTGCGTCTTTCATCGAACTTTGATCTTCAATATGCTGGGTATCATCAATGAAAAAAACCTACAATTAAGCGAAAAGCTGCTCATCTTATCGAAGCGAAGCAGTCGGGAAAAATTGTTAGCATTTCTCTCTTCTGAAGCTCAAAAAGCGGGTAGCAATCAGTTCCATATTCCATTTAGCCGTCAAGAATTGGCGGATTATCTTTCCCTTGATCGCAGTGCTTTGTCGAACGAGCTTTCCAAAATGCAAAAAGATGGTTTGATCTTCTGCAATCGCAATGACTTCACTCTACTCACCGAGGAACTACCTCAATAATTCGAGAAGTGCCTTGCGATTCCTGCCTGAAAACAGTATACTAAGAGTAACAAAAAATGGAGGGATATCTATGAACTTTAACCGTGAACGCATGTTGAACCGCCTCATTGAAATGATTCAAATCGACAGTATTTCTTTTGAAGAGAAGGCGATGTCCGATTACTTGGAAAAATATTGGCTCGATAAGGGTTTAGAGGTGTATCGTGACCAAGCCGGTGAAAAATTCGGTGGCAATGGAAGCAATATCTTGGTCCACATCCCCGGCACTATGGAAGGCGAAGCCTTATGCTTCAATGCTCATCAAGACACTGTTGAACCCGGACGTGGCATCAAACCCGTAGTCGACGGCAATCTCTTACGCAGTTCCGGTAATACCATTTTAGGGGCCGACGACAAATCCGGCATCGCCATGCTTATGGAAGCATACGATGTTTTGCAAGAAACCAAAACCCCTTATCGCGAAATGTATTTCCTGTTCACAATTTGCGAAGAACAAAATATGCACGGTGCTAAGAATTTTGATATCAGCAAACTTCCCTGCAAAGGTATTTTCAGTTTAGACGGTGCCGGTTCTTTAGGAAACATGAGTATTGCCGGTCCAGCCAAAGACGGTATCAAAGTCACCTTCAAGGGTAAAAAAGCTCACGCCGGTATTGAACCGGAAAAAGGTGCCAATGCGGCTGTAATGTTGGCGAAAGCCATTGCTGCTGTTAAATTCGGTCGTATTGATGCAGAAACCACATCGAATGTAGGTCGGATTTCCGGTGGTGATATGACAAATGTGGTCACCGATGAAGCCTTTTTCACCGCTGAAGTGCGCTCTCATAGCCAAGAAAAGCTGGATCGTGAAGTCGATTTAATCCGTCAAGCCAGTTTAGCTGCCGCTGCCGAAATGGGTGGCGAGGCTATTGTAGAAGTCAGCCATGACTACCCCACAATCAAAGCCGATTTCAATTCCTTTATCCACAAAAAGCTGGTGGAAGCCTATACCAAAGAAGGTTATGAAATCAAACAAGTGATTAGCGGTGGTGGCGGTGATTCCAATATTTTCGCAGGTTTCGGTTACCAATGTGCCGGTATCTCAACCGGTATGAAAGATGTTCATTCTAGCAGTGAAACGCTGGATCTTGATATTTGGATGAAAGCAATGCGGGTTCTTTACCGTATGATGACCGACTAGGATCATTAAATACTGAAAACTTTACTTTTAAGGCTATTCTGCCCTGCGCTAGAGTAGCCTTTTTTGCATCCGAAAATTTTATTGCACATATTAGAAAAGCTTGAAGGATTCTACACTTTGATGTAGAAAGTTTTATATATTGCATTATATATAGCCATGATTCATCATTTATAACATTTTATTTAAAATCTAATCTAACATTAAGCTATTTCATTGTTCTAAAAAATGCCTTCAATATCCTGCGTGTTTCAGTGAAAGGAGAATGAACATGAACATGGTATCCCGTTTTCAAAGACCCGCTTCCCGACCTTGCATGGCTGAAATTCGAATCGATAACCCTGTTCTCATGGAAATTTTAGTACGTTTTCGTAACAATGGCGCTTTAGGAGAATCGGTAGCTGCTTTAGCTGTTGGCGTTGGTGAAACCCGTCGCTATGCTTTCCAAATGACTTTGGAGGAAAGACAGGAAATCCAACGTGCTCCCCGAACATTGCAAGAAGTCCTGCCCTTTTTAGTAAACATTTTAGATGAAAATCTCTATGCCCCTTGGGGAATCAAAATCCCGCGCAATGAATCCCAGTTTCAAGCAATGCTGAATGAACTCAAGGGAAGAAAATTAGAAATCGAAATGGCTTATGAAAGTGTTTATTGGTGTTCCACCGGTGCACGACCCGACGGCACTCCTTGCGAATTTGTCTATGATCGCGGTGAAGAAGAAGATGAGCTGATTTACGGTAGCTTTGAAGAATTTTAGAGATAACCTGGATTCAACTTCCTCGAACCCAAGACAAAACCCCCTTGGTGCAATGATATGAATTGCATCAAGGGGGTTTTTTACCTACTCATATTTAACTTGTATCGAACATTCGATCTTTCATACTCTATAAAACACCAACCGTGTGTTCCACAAAAATCTTGATCCCGATTCCAATCAGAATCGCCCCGCCGACCAACTGCGCCTTACCACTTAAACGGCCGCAAGTCCACTTGCCTACATACACTGAAAGTAAACTCAGCCCAAAGGTGACGATGCCAATCAGACCACTTGCTGGTAAGATCTCTACTTGTGTCGCCGCAAAACCCACACCTACCGCTAAGGCATCGATACTGGTCGCGACGGACTGTGTTAACAAGCTTTTCGGTTCAATCTCACATTTCAACTCGCAATTCTCTTCAACTTCTCGGAATGCATCCCAAATCATTTTGCCGCCAATCCATAACAACAAAACCAAAGCGATCCAGTGATCATAACTACTCATCGCTTCCGCAAAACGATCTCCAATAAAATAACCAATCAACGGCATCCCTGCCTGAAATGCTCCAAAAGAGAATGCGATCAACAGCGCATTTTTAAAATTCAATTTTGGTATGCACATGCCATTGACCATGGAAACAGCACAGGCATCCATAGAAAGCCCAATGGCAATTAAGATCAAGTCCAGCAGTGTCAACGACGTTCGTTCCCTTCCGTTGGCGGCAGCCATTTTTTCAACGATGATTGCATGTAATTCAAGACATCGACATCAAAAACCTTTGCAATCATAGAATCCTGCAAAACTCGACCCGTGGGTCCTTGTATCGCAACTTTGCCTTGATCTAAAATCACAACTCTTTCCGCAAACTGCATCGCAAGATTCAAATCATGAAAAACCCCCATAACGCAACGCCCCGGTAGCTTACTCCAGGATGCTAAGCGTTCCATGAGCTCCAACTGATACTTCAAATCCAAATGATTGGTCGGTTCATCCAAAAGAATCAGCTTTGGTTCCTGCACAAAGGTCCTCGCCAAAAAAACCCGTTGCAACTGCCCTCCCGATAACTGAGTAATCGGTTGATCTCGCTGCGGCCATAACTCCACTTCTTCTAACGCCTGCTTCACTTTGACTTCATCTTCATGAGTCCGAGAGGGCAATAACCCTTTTTTTCCATGCAAATATCGCCCCAACATGACCGTGTCGTAAACACTGTATTCAAAATAGGTCTCGCTGATTTGGCTCATCAATGCAACTCCAGCAGCCAACTGTCCCCGTTTCAGGCTTCGTACCTCTTGACCCAACCATTGAATGCTCCCCTGGTATGGAATCAGACCGGCAATCGTTTTCAAAAGCGTTGTCTTACCACAACCGTTTGGCCCTAACAAACAGAGCACTTCTCCTTCTGCCACTGAAAACGAGACATCCCGGATGACATCTTCGGCATCATACCCACAAAAAACATGGCGTAGCTCCAGCATTTAAGCTCGCCTCCTCTTCTGAAAATAGACATAGAGGAAAAACGGTCCTCCCAATAATGCTGTAATCGCACCGACCGGCAGCTCGGTTGGAGATATCGCGGTTCGTGCTACCACATCGGCTAACACCATGAAACTGCCCCCAAATAAGGCCGACATCGGTAATACCCACTTGTGTGCAGCTCCGCACCAACGGCGAACCACATGGGGAGAGATTAGGTCTATAAACCCGATGACTCCAGCAAATGAAACTGCACTTCCGGTCAGCGCTGCTGCTACTGACATTAAAATCCATTTAACTTTGTGTGTTTCCACTCCCATGACCGCCGCTTGTTCTTCACCGAAGGTGAGCATATCGAGCTCTCGCGTGTACCGAAACAAAACGAATAACCCTACAACAACAATGGGAAAGAGCACCGAAACATAGCTCCAATCTTTTAAAGCAAAGCTCCCCATTTGCCAAAGTAGAATATGACGGGTGCGATTGGGGAAAAAATACGCCACCAACGTCAAGACTGCGTTGACAAAAAGCGTAAAAACCATACCGGTTAACACAATTGTATTGCCACTAAAACCTTTATCAACCCTTGACGCCACCGCAACCGCTAAGTAGACCGTCAATAATCCGGTCGCTAATCCCGCCAAAGGCAAGGTAAATCGCCCAATCAAGGGGATGGTCCAACCGGTAATGATGATGATTGCTGCTCCTAAAGATGCTCCGGAAGAAACCCCCAACGTATAGGAAGATGCTAACGGTTTACGTAAAACCGATTGCATTACGGAGCCACTAACTGCCAAAGCAGCTCCGACCAAAAAAGATAACGATGCTCGAGCTAAGCGCAAGTCCCAAACAATGGTCTGTGTCAATGCCTCTACCGAGGACGGTAGTGGAATCGAAAACAATTTGTTGGCCAAGACACGCAGCGCCTCTTGAACCGGAATCGTCACACTGCCCACACAGGCAGCAATTAAAAAACATAGCAAACTAAAGCCCACCATGAGCCCTAGTTTGCTGTTGTTTTTCATGTTCATCACTCCGTTATTAATCCTAGTGCACCGGCCATCTCTTGCATAGCATCAACCACATGATGATTGGCTTGAGAACTTGCATTGGGGTTAATCCAATAGACTTGTTGGTTTACAATGGCCTTCATATCCACCCAACCTTCGCGTGCTAACAGCTCGGCTACCGGGTCTTCTAAATAATCAACATTGGTAAAGATGACATCCGGGTTCGCTGCCACCGCTGCTTCCGCCGTGACGGAAAGCCATCCGGTTTGATCAGCAAAAACATTGGTAGCGCCTAGCACTTCCAAAATTTCGTGTAAAAATACGCCTTGACCAAAGCTGTAGCTGTAGGGAGCAGCACTGATTTCAAAATAGACTCGTTTCGGTTCGGTCACTTTTTCACCCAATTGGCGGTATTCTTCAATCTTACTCATCATCTCTTCTGCCAATTGCTCGCCCTTTTCTTTTTCACCAATCACATCGGCAATAAAAGCCACATCCTGCGAAATCTCTTCTAGGGTATCGGGGGTTGTAATTGTGATTACCGAAATGCCATTCTTGCTGAGTAAGGCAAAGGGATCTTCTCCACCGCCGGCAGCGCTCATATCGGTCACGAAGACGACATCGGGTTTCAGGGCCAGCAGTTGTTCTGCATCGGGGGACATCATATCGAAAGCGGGTAATTCTGCAGGTAGATCATAAAAGCGTTGTGAATTGGTGTCTATTGCCACCAGTAATTCGGTTTGTTGCAAATCCATAATCACCTGAGTATAAGTGGGTGAATAACTAATCACCTTTTTGACCTCAACTGGAACTTCGTAGGCGACTCCGTTACGGTCGGTCAAACTACGGGTAGTGGGCTCTTGAGGAGCTGGAGCGGGGGCAACCTGATTACAGGCCGCGAGCAGCATGCTGATTAGCAAAAGCGCAACAATCAGTAGCTTTTTGGGTTGTTTGTTCATTGAAATGCACTCCTTTTCATAAATCAGAGTACAAAAAAGCTGTGGCGTTGATACACCACAGCCGTATTTCTGTGTACAGGATTCTTCCGCCTCCTCGTTACAACGCAAGGATGCGAAAATGTTTTTGTGCAGGTCTTCTGACTCACTCAGTCCAACAAGGAAGCCCTTGTTGAATTCAGTATCGTAGCCTTCCCGGTTCCCCAGTGACCGACTTTCGTCAAAACGATACTGACCTCCGAGTATACAGCGGCGGTTCCGTGCAGGATTCACACCTGCTTCTCTCTTCGCCTCCAAGCACAGCTAAGCACTAGGAGGAACACAAAACCAAATCTTTTACGATCAATCGTCAATCTTTTTTTGTCTCTACCGTGATTATACGCTACCCTCGAAGGTTTGTCCAGAGGATCTTATTTCTCACGACTGTTCTTTGATTTTATCCATATACATTTGCAGCAAGACTGCGCCTGCGCAAACCCCAATGGCAGTGCTCATACCAACCACCAACATGGATATAACAAAAGCATTTTGCAACCCATATACGGTGACAGCAATCATTTCAATCGCCAATAAAATAGCGGCAATCGTGCAACTAATCAGTGCTGTCTTTTCTAAATTTACATGAAGTTCAATTTTTTTCAAATTTGCATTCACCGTCTTTCTATGAGAATCTTATTCTGTCTTGACTGATTCCACCCAGAGTTCCAGTAAAGCTTCCACATCGGGGGAAACCAAAAGGGCTGCGTAGCGTTCTTTTTGTAGAATTTCAGCTTCCTCAATCACCTTGTATTGGGCAGGCAAATAATCTTTAGCCTCATTGCTCTTGGCTTTAAGTCGAGCTTGTAGTTTTTTGACTAAAGCTTCTGCAGTTTCCGTATCTTTCGCTTCCAAAATCAAAACTTCATCGGCGGTGATGCCATCGGTTTTCATAGCTCCTGCAAAACTTGTGAGATCGGTTTCTTCAATACCGTAGAGGTTTTTCAGATGCTTGATGTTCATCGACATCATATCTTCCCACTCGGTCTCTTCGGACATTAATTCGAGGAGTGCTTCAACGTCCACTTCCAAAGCCTGTTTCGCCGGCGCCGTAGGCCCACAAGCAGTCAATAGCAGCGGTAACAACAATAAGGCGAAAAGTCGAACTGTTTTTTTCAACATAGCTTCCTCCTTAAGAGGCAACATGGCTACGCAAATAGCCAATCCACTTTTCACAGGCAATATCGGTCAGGTGGATGCCCATTCCTTCTGGATCGCTGCAATACTGATACGGCAAACTACCGTCCTCGGTTTGCATAATTGAAGTCACATCCACAAAATAATCTCCGCGCTCTACACTGAGTTGATACAGTTTATCATTATAAGCTGTGAGCGTTTCATTGTTCAAATCGGGCAATTGAGCTTCGCGATACATGGGCAGAGCGGACTGAATATAAAATGTCACATCGGGATTTTTTGCCTTAATGCGGTCTAACATCTCATTGTAATTCTCAATCGAACCTTCCACACCATAAAGTCCTACATCGTTCGTACCCAACATGATATAGACTTTCTTGGCACCGCTCAAAGCCACCGAATCTTCCAAGAGCATCTTTTCGCCCAAATAGGTGGGGTGTACTGATTCCTCCGAAACTTCCCACAATGCATTACCACTACCCAGACTCCCGGCGGTTAGAAATTGTATATCGCTTAAGTAGGTTTCATCCCAATTCCAACGGTCTAAAAGGTAGTAATATAGCTTCAGCGTTACCGAATCGCCGATTAAAACCACATCGTCAAAATAGTCATCACCAACCGGTTCCGTTTCAGCTAACCCTCGAGCAGCTAACATCACAACTTTTTCATCATAAGGGCTGGGCTCCGGTTCACTGATTTCATCTTCCGGAACAACCGGTTCCGGGATTGGATCTGGTTTTGGATCCGGCTTTGGGTCAACAATAGGCGGGATTGGATCATCCACCGGGGGTTTGTTCGGGGTGTTACAAGCACTCAAACCCAACAACAAGATACCGATCAAAAACAACCATAGCCCTTTTTTTCTTAGCATCGTGGTGCATCCCCGCTTTCCTTGTGGTTTTTTTATAAACCTAATTCAGAAGAGGCTTCTTGCATCGCCAATAAACCAATTTCCAAAAATTCTTCTAAACTTAATCCCAATTCAGAACACTTTGCGATTACTTCGCGATTAGCACCACGAGCAAACGCTTTTTCACCAAAGCGTTTCACCATAAAGTTCACATCCAATGGAGCCAATTTTTTAGAAGGATGGATTAGAGCACCTGCAACAATCAGCCCAGAAAGAGGATCTGCGCAATAGAGCGCTTTGTCTAAGCGGCTATTTCTTGGAAAGCCATGTACTTCATTATGCACTTTTACAGCATACACCAGTTCTTCCGGTAAGCCCTTCTCTTCTAACATTTCAGCGCCTAAGATACTGTGGCGCTCCGGATCTTTGGCAGTTTCAGCATAATCAATGTCATGCAAAATACCGGCTAAGCCCCACAGCTGTTCGTCTTCTCCAAAATGCTTGGCTAAAGCAATTAAAATCTTTTCTACTGCTACACAATGATTGACCAAATTTTTGTTGGGCAAATTCTCTTTCAAATACGCCAATGCTTCCTCACGGGTCATAGTAACTGACATCTACAAAACCTCACCTTTCAATTTCTGATTCTTTATGAAAAAAAGGAGACGCTGCCGCCTCCTTCTACAGACCCCGGTCTGTTCTGATTAGACACGCCAAACTGCCAAGACAATGGATGTTATGGCAACCATAAAGCCCAAGGCTGCGGTAGCGCGAACCAAGATAACATCTAATCCGCGTTGCTTATTTAAAAACTGGGTTGCTTGTCCACCAAAAGCACCGGAAATACCCTCGCCTTTGGGAGCTTGTAACAACACCACCACAATTAAGGCAACGCATAATAATAAATGGATTCCCATTACAACATTCTGTAACATTTTACGTCAAAGACCTCCTTTTAGTAAAGTTCGTATGAAAGAAATTATAACACGTAATAGACTAGCATACAAGAGTTTTCTTCTCGATTTTAGCATTTATTGGTTCTTTGTTCGAGGTTTCGGAGAAAACACAAATAATCGTTGCAGCCAAAAGCTAAAGAACCATAGTATCAATTCTGTAAAAATCTTGGCCATACTCAAGGGAAAAACCGCAACCTCGGTTAAGAAACGCAATATCCCATAATTTGCAACCAAAATCCCCGAAGCCAACACAGCATAGCGCAGTGCAGAACGCTGTATATTCTTCTTGTGGCTGAAGACATAGACTTTATTTAACCAAAAATTCAAGGTCGCACTTAAGATTCTGCTCAGAATGACCGAATACAAGAGATTGAGTCCTGCTCCGTTAAGGAACAACAAAAGAAAGTAGTCAAATAAGCCGGTGACTATGGAAACCGAACTGAACTTGACGATAGGGTAATAGACCCGAAAGGAATCGGTAAAGGTGCGGAAGTGAGAACTATGATTTGCTTTATCGTACACGGTTTCAATCTCCAATTGATGAAATGGAATCCCTGCTGTAGGTGCTTCCAATAACATGTTCATCTCATATTCAAAGCGGTCACCTTCAATTTTCAGTAACCACGGCAGCATTGGCTTGGCAAATGCTCGTAAGCCCGTTTGGGTGTCATATAGCATCGTGCCACTGGCTGCTAAGTAGACCAATCGAGTGATGGTGTTGCCAAAACGGCTCCGCAACGGCACATGACCCTTAAATTTGCGAGTACCAATGATCATGGCATTAGGATGTTCCTTTAAGGTATCTAAACAAAAGAAGATATCGTTTGGTTTGTGCTGTCCGTCTGAGTCGGCACATACTACGGCATTGAGGTCTTCGCTATGCAAAAGATAAGCAAAGCCCGTCTTCAATGCAGCTCCTTTTCCTCTGTTTTGTTCATGGCGAAGCAAGGTCACACCTAACGCTTCCACCTGGGCAAACAGGGAGTCATATTCCGGAGCACTACCGTCATTGACTACTAAGATACGGCATTCTCGACGCACGGACTTTAACTCTTCAATTAAACGGACCAACTTCTCTGTGGGTTCATAGGAAGGAATCAAGATATAGTCCATGGTCGACCCTCCTTTAAAGGAAATCCTGTAGCCGTCTTATTATACGCTTCCCTCACCATTCCGTCAAGCAATCCCCCTACAAACGTAATCTTGACAGAGGCTCCCTTGCTGGAGTATGATGAGGTTATTCAAAAACTGTTCGAAATCGGAGGTTATTCTTGTGCACAAGCCTGTTAAAGTTTTAACCCAAAGCGCTATGATGTTGGCCTTAGCTATGTTATTATCTCTCTTCGCCGTTTTTCACCTTCCCAACGGTGGAGCGGTCACCCTAGGAAGCATGATTCCCTTGCTGTTTGTTGCCTTCAAATTTGATTGGCCCTGGAGTTTTCTGGTGGCATTTGCCTACTCTCTCTTGCAAATGATGTCGGGCTTCTATGCCCCACCCACTCAAGACTTACCTTCTTTTGCAGCGGTCATTTTATTGGATTATGTCATCGCTTTCAGTGTTATCGGTCTCGGAGGACTGCTTTATAAAAAGCTGCAATCAAACATGAAAGAAAACTCCGCGATACTGATTGCTGGTTTAACCACCTTCGCTGCTCGTTTTTTCTGCCATTTTTTATCCGGCATACTCATATGGAGCGTTTATGCACCGGAAGGTCAGCCAATCTGGTTGTATTCGGCAGTCTATAACGGTTCTTACATGGGCCTGGAAGCCCTGATTTCTGGCATTTTCCTTTGGTTCGCAGGGCCAAGACTGCTACAAAAATTCAAAGAAATGTAGAAACCGCAAGCCGTCGGCATCAAAACCGACGGCTTGTTTTATTTCTTAAAATCCTTTTCAATCCATTGTGCCACACCATCATCATTTTATACAGTTGTTGCAAAGGGTATGGTGATTAAAATCTAAAAAACCGGTGTAGCTTTCGCTACACCGGTTAAAATATAATCTTTTAACTTTTTCCTACACCAATATGGTCGGACATTCACCTTTGACGCCGGCTAAAAGAACTGTTAACAAGTAGATGGCTTGTAAGCCTTTGTAGGCATCTGTGGGATCATACCATTCGTCAACAGTATGAACGCCGCCCTCGCTACCACCACGTCCTAAACATACACCGGGTATGCCTAAAGTGACGGGTACACTGGCATTGGTGGAACCACCTTGGCGCAAGACCGGGTTGTAGCCTAGGCTTTGAATTACTGAGAAAGCGGCTTGCACAATGGGGGCACGGTTGCTTTGGGTACCGGCACGATTATCTACGTAATCTACATAATCGTAGGTAATGGTGTCTTTGCCCCAACGAGCCGTTTCCTCTTTGCAGGCCTCGTCAATACAACGTTTGATTTCAGCTTCTAGTGCTTCCAACTCTTTTTGACCGTTGGAACGGAAGTTGATCTTTATGGTGCATTCCTTAACAATAGCATGAATACCCGCGTCGTTGCCGGCGTGGAAATTAGAAACTGCATAAGTGGTGCGGGGATTTGCAGGAACCGGTAAATCAGCAATTTTGGCAACCGCTCGTGCTGCTGCATGTAAGGGGTTCGCCACAAGGCCGAACGCACCCATGGCGTGTCCACCTATGCCGTGGAAGTTCACTGCTAAAGTGCGCATACCGGTGGCTTCATAGACAATACCGTCCATGCCGGAACCATCAATACTAATGCTTCCTCCCACTTCGGGGTGGTCTTTCATAAAGTATTCTAAGCCACGCATGCCGCCCATGCCTTCTTCTTGAACGGTGCCCAAGAAAATGACATCGCCGTCAGTCTCAATACCGGCGTGGTTCATGGCACGTAAGACGCCCACCACATTGACGCAGCCGTGGGTGTCGTCGTTGATCCCGGGGCAATAAATGCGACCGTTCTTGCGTACGATTTCTTTAACTGTGCCTTTAGGGAAGACGGTATCTAAGTGACCTTCCAAAAGGATGGTTGGTCCCTTGCCTGCGCCTTTACGTACGCCGAAGGTGTTACCATGGCGATCGATTTGCACATTGTCTAAACCTTCAGCACGAAGCATTTCAGCAAAAACTTGAGCACGCTCGGCTTCTTCAAAGGTGGGAGCTTCCACCAAAACCAATTGTAGCTGTTGTTCCAACACCTGTTCGGCATTTGCTTCTACAAAGTCATAGCCTTTTTGCACGGCAGGTATGGTGCGGAGTTGTGAAATTCGTTGCGAAATGTTCGCGTCAATGGTATACGCCATGGTCCTACCTCCTTGTATTCTTGTATTATTCGATTTTTCCCCAGTCCTTCAAGTATTGAGCTTTGGTCATAACCGGAACAAAGCTTTTTTTGATTTCCAGAGCTTCAACAGCACCGTCGGCCAATAAGTCAATCACGGTCATGATCAATGCCTTGGCTGCGGTAAGGTATGCTAATTCTTTGTCGGCAATTTCGTAGCTTTCACTGTGACCAATACCGGAAGCTCCGCCAATGGAAGCTTGAATGGTTGGTATTAAATGCGAGATATCGCCGGCATCGGTGGAACCGGAGATGCCTGCACCACTGGTGTCCACTTTGGCTTCTCCGAGGAGTTCAATGAGGTTGGCGGTCATCAGTTTTTCTAATCCCGGGCAAGTAACAGTGGGTAGATAACCCGGCAATTCAATGATCTTGGTTTCTACATCTACAGCATAACCACCGGCACGAAACGCACGATTGACCTTTTCGCTGGCGTCTAAAATAGCGTCTACGGTTGCACCGCGCACATAGGTTTCTACGCGCACATCGGCAGGAACCACATTGACCAAGTCTCCGCCTTTGGTAATGATTGGATGCACTCGAATGTGATCTTTATCTTGGAAGGTTTCACGTTGTGCATGCACGGCCATAAGGCCGATGTTGGCTGCATTGAGGGCATTTTTACCCATATGTGGCGCACCGCCGGAATGGGCTTCTTTGCCTTTATAATGGATCAGTTTGCCTACAAAACCATTGGTCGGTCCGCCCGCTCCAGCTTTTTTTGCTTTTTCAGCATCGCCTTCCGTAGTTGCAGTATGTTGCATGACCATAATGTCAATGTCATCCATTTCGCCCAAATAGACGAATTCTTGCTTGCCACCCAGGAATTTGATTGTGCCGGCATCACGTAATTCATTACGATATCCAATTTCCACATATTCCTCGGCAGGAACGGCCATCAGCACGACATCGCCACTCAATTCTTCTAAGATCCCGGTATCTTTCAAGGCATACGCCACACCGGCAAGTGCTGCCGACATTGCATTATGACCGCAAGAATGGGCTGCACCGGTTTTTTTATCGGCGCAACGGTGTCCGGGAGCAACAACGGCATCTAATTCTCCCATAACAGCGACTTTTACTTTGCTCTCTTTGCCTTTCAAAGGAGCGATTACACCAGTCAAAGCAACTTGATCGCGGTAGGAATAACCTAGTTCGTCGAATAATTTCTTGATTTTGGCTGCGGTCTTAACTTCTTTGTAGCCCAGTTCCGGTTCAGCAAAAATGGAATCGCCAAGGGCGGTGATTTCTGCACGTTTCGCGTCAATCGCGGCACAGGCAATTTTTTTAAGTTCTGCTTTGGTTTTTCCCATGATAATACCTCCAAAAATATAATGTGATGATTTGTTTATTTGTTTAAAGGATGGTTTTACTTACGCCGTGAACGCCACCCAACAACAAGGCTAAGAGGTAGACCACTTGCACACCCTTGAAAGCATCGGTGTTATCGAACCATTCATCTACGGTGTGAATTCCACCAGCGGTGCCTCCGCCACCAATACAAACACCGGGAATACCCATGGCAATGGGGTTACTGGCATTGGTGGAACCACCTTGACCAAAGACCGGTTCTACACCCATATCTTTTATGGTTTGGTAGGTTGCTTGCACAATCGGTGCATTGCGATCTTGGGTTCCTGCTTTGACATTGACATAGTCCACATAATCATATGTGATCGTATCTTTGCCCCAACGAGCGGTTTCTTCTTTGCAGGCTTCGTCAATTGCTGCTTTGATTTTTGCTTCGAGTTCTTCCAACTCTTTTTGACCATTGGAACGGAAGTTCAATTTAATGGTGCATTCTTTGACAATGGCATGAATACCGGCATCGTTTCCGGCGTGGAAATTCGATACAGCATAGGTGGTGCGAGGATCCGCCGGCACTTGAATATCGGCAATTTTTGCAATAGCTCGAGCTGCTGCGTGCAAGGGGTTTGCCACATAACCAAAAGCACCCATAGCATGCCCGCCAATACCATGGAAGTTTACGGCCATGGTGCGAATTCCGGTAGCTTCATAGGTGATTCCTTCCATACCCGAACCATCGATACAAATACAACCGCCGACTTCGGGGTGATCGATTAAGAATTTCTTCATGCCGCCTAAGCCGCCCATGCCTTCTTCTTCGACGGTACCCATGAAGATGAAGTCGCTGTCGGTCTCAATGCCGGCATGATTCAATGCACGTAAGGCCGACAAAACGGTCACACAACCACGGGTGTCATCGCAAATTCCGGGGCAGTAGACTTTACCATCTTTTTCTATGATTTCTTTGGCAGAGCCCATGGGGAAGACGGTGTCCATATGACCTTCTACTACGATGATCGGACCAATGCCTTTGCCGCGACGGTAGCCAAAAGCATTACCGTGACGGTCGATTTGAACATCGGTCAGCCCTTCGGCTTTCAGCAGTTCGGCAAACACTTTACCGCGATTCTGCTCTAGAAAAGTAGGGGCCTCTACTAGTGCTAAGTCCTTTTGTTGTTGAAGGGTGTGAGCATCATCGGCTTGAACAAACTCATAGCCTTTTTGCACCTGCGGGTTCTTTTTCAACAGTTCCAGGGTTTGAACAATGGTTGCGTTGACGTTGTAATCCATAACTCTACCTCCATTAAAAATAATAGTTTCTCTTACATTATAGCACAGAATGTTATTATTTCGCCATACTAAATATTTGGAAACGTTTAACAACTGCGTCTACTTTTTCCATTCACTGAGTAACTTTTGATAAGCGGCTTGGGTTTCTTCCACTGTTTTTAAGTTAAAAACCAGCACTAAGTTTTCACTGTGATGCACCACGATCACCGGCTTGACGGCAGTGTAAGCATATAAAGAGTAGGTGCCAAACTCTTCATTGGTAAAACTACCGCTGTTAATTTTCATGGTGTTAATGCCAAAGCTACGCCGACCGTTATCATTGGTTTCGCGATACTCGATCTCTGTGATTTTGTCGTATGGTACTTCAATTGCTCCACCGGTCGCTTTGACCGTAAAGCTACTCTCTCCGTAACTGGCTGAAACACTCCCCACTGTAAAAATGATAATGCCCACCGCTACTAAGATGACCGCCGTTAACCAAGGTGAGCGCCCTTTCAAGCGAAAGTTCATAACCAACCTCCTAACGATTTTTGAGTAAGAGTTCCTGTTTTAAATCCCAAAGCTTTTGGGACAGATCTACATAATACCCTTGCGGATTTTCCATCCTCTTGATTTCATCCCACAAGGTTGCCAACTGTTCTTGGCAATAGGCCCGGATCTCACCAATGCTGGGTAGTTCATAAACCAATTCGCCATTTAAGAAAATGGGTTTCTGCAACTCGACCATGGTGAAATCGGTCAAAATCTTACGCTTCCAAATCGCTTCCGGGTCAAAGATTTCCAAGGGTTGGCTGGAATCTATAATTTCATCGTGCAAGCAGATCAGGTCTGCCGTGGCCATGCCGTTTTTATTATTGAAGAACCGATAGGTTTTCTTGAAATGTGGATTATTAATCTTCGCTGTATTTTCACTGATTTTGATTTTAGGTTGAATTACGCCATGCTCATCTTCCACTGCACAGAGTTTGTAAACTCCACCGAATACTGGCTCGCTTTTAGAGGTGATCAGTCGTTCCCCCACCCCAAAAGAATCAATTTTCGCTCCCTGGTGTAGGAGATTGAAAATCAAATGTTCATCCAGGGCATTGGAGGCGACAATACGGCAGTCGGTCCATCCGGCTTCGTCCAATAGAATCCTCGCCTTTTTGGAAAGATACGCTAAATCACCCGAATCTAAGCGGATGGCGCAAGAGGTTATGCCAAGCGGCTTAAGAATTTCATTGAAGGTTCGTATGGCATTGGGCACCCCACTCTGAAGCACATTGTAGGTATCGACCAGTAGGGTAGAATTGTTGGGGTACAACTTGCAATAGGTAGCAAATGCTTCATATTCAGAGTCAAACATTTGCACCCATGAATGCGACATCGTTCCCACGGCCGGCACGTTGAACTTACGGTCGGTCAAGGTGCAAGCGGTTCCGGCGCATCCACCAATAAAGGCAGCTCTGGCACCCAATACCGCTGCGTCTCCTCCGGCCGCTCTCCGGGAACCGAATTCCAATACCGGGCGACCCTGTGCTGCTCGCACAATACGATTGGCTTTCGTGGCAATCAGAGACTGGTGATTCAGAGTCAAAAGCAAAAAGGTTTCCACCAATTGAGCTTCAATAGCCTTGGCGCGCACCGTGACCATGGGCTCATTGGGAAAGACTGGTGTGCCTTCGGGCACGGCAAAAATATCGCCGTTAAACTCAAAGTTCTTCAAGTACTCCAAAAAGGACTCATCGAAGATGCCTTTGTTCCGTAAAAAAGCCAAGTCATCTTCATCGAAATGCAGATTTTGAATGTAGTCAATCAACTGTTCTAAGCCTGCCGCAATAGCGAATCCACCTTTATCGGGAACCTCCCGGTAAAACAAATCAAAGTACGCAATCTTGTCGGCCATGCCGCTGAGCAGATAACCATTTCCCATGGTCAACTCATAATAGTCGCATAGCAACGACAAATTTTCCTGATTCACAACATAATCCCCTCTCCATATAGTAGCTTTATTCATTTCGCCAATTTGAGGATGGTTCCCTGCAAAAATAATTTTCGGGTACAGAAACGGAATAGAAGGGAATCGACGTTCGATGTAGAAAAATGTAATAAACATGATAAGGAGGAGATTTTATGGCAAAACAACTCTTACGCAGTGAAATTCCCGTGGAACAAACTTGGAGAGTGGAAGACATTTTCGCCACCAAAGAAGAATGGGAAAAAGAGCTGGCTCAACTAAAAACCTATGCTACCGTTGTAATCAAGAACAAAGGTAAATTAGGCGATGGTCCCAAATTCTTACTCGAATGTCTAGATGGATCCGAAGAACTGCAGTCTCATGCTATGCGAGTGATTAGTTACGCTTCTTTGCACTTAGCATCGGACGGAACCAATCAAGAATACCAAATCATGGCTGGTCGCGCCAGAGCTATTATGTCTGAGATTTTAGCTCAAACCTCATTTGTACAAAACGAAGCCCTTGGCCTACCCGAAGGAACCCTTGAACGATATCTCAAAGAAGAAGAGGGTCTGCAAGCATACCGTTTCTTAATCCAAAAATGGATTGACAACAAGCCGCACATGCTAAGTGCTGAAACCGAAATGGTGTTAGCATCTTTAAGTCAGGTTTTGGATTCCATGGGTGAGGTTTATGAACGATCCCGCACCAACGATTTGAAATTTGATTCTGTTCTCGACAGCCAAGGCAATGCTCACCCCATGTCATTAGGCCGTCATGAATCTGCTGCAGACATCACGTTGCGCCGCAATGCCTATGCCGAATTGACCAAAAAATTAACCCTTTATAACCAAACCTATGGTGCAACCTGGGGCACTGAAACCAAGAAAAATGTCATTACCGCTAAATTGCGCGGTTTTGAATCTGCCACCCACATGCTCTTAAATCGCCAGGAAGTCTCCACCGATATTTATCACAACATTCACGACGTCATCCTCACCGAGTTAGCTCCTCATTGGCGTCGTTACGCCCAACTGCGTAAAGAAGTGCTGGGCTTAGACAAAATGCTGTATTGTGACATTGAAGCTCCCTTAGATCCGGAATACTCTGCCCCGGTGACCTATGAAGAAGTATCGGAAACAATTCTCAATGGCTTATCGGTACTCGGAGATGAATACCGCGAGATTATTCGTAAAGGATTAACCGAACGCTGGATCGACCGTGCCGATAATGTAGGTAAACGCACCGGTGCTTTCTGTAACACGGTCCATGGCGTGCATCCCTTCATCTCGTTAAGCTGGACCGGTCAAATGCGTAATGCTTTAACCATCTCCCACGAACTAGGCCATGGCGGTCAAGGCGTAATGGCTCAACGTTATCAGAAGCTGACCAATGCTCGTCCCACCATGTTCTTCATTGAAGCTCCTTCTACTATTAACGAATTGTTGGTTGCCAACTATATTCTGAAAAACACCAACGATGTCCGCACCCGCCGCTGGTTGATCATGCAGTTGCTGATGACGTATCATCACAACTTTGTGCGCCATCTCATTGAAGGCGAAGTCCAACGTCGCACCTATGTTTTAGCAGAAAAGGGTCAACCGATTAACGCCAACATCCTTAACCGTATTCAAGGCGAAATCATTGACGAATTCTACGGTGGCGAAGTCGTGATTGACGAAGGCGCTAAACAAGTTTGGATGCGTCAGTCGCATTACTACAGCGGATTATACCCCTACAGCTATGCTGCCGGATTGACCGTTGGTACTGCCGTGGCACGCCGCATTGAAGCCGAAGGCAGCAAACCTGCAGCTCAATGGGTTGAAGTCCTCAAAGCTGGCGGAACCAAGAAGCCTTTAGATCTCTGCCTCATGGCCGGTGTAGACATGACTCAAAAGAAACCCATTCAAGATGCTGTTGCATATGTGGGCTCTTTAGTGGATGAAGTCATCAATAGTTATAAGAAATAGGAAGATTACGCTTATACTCTAAACGCATAGTGAAAGCGGTAGCCAATAATACGGGCTGCCGCTTTCCTTTTTTTGTCCACTTTTTCGCAACGAACTTTCATACTAACTGCGCACTTATTCAAATGTTTTTTTTGTAAAATAATTATGATTGTTTAATTATTTATTAAATTTGACTAATTAGTGATAATAAGATATACTTTTACTAGAAAAAAGGGAGGATGTGATCGTGTGTCTACAATCAAAAAGGCCTTTATTTTCTTTCTAGTTTTCCTGATAGTGTTGCTTACTGGCTGTTCTTCAGACAGTCGTTACCCCAAAGATAAGGCAGCCATGAAAACCCTCTTTGAGGACAACGCCGAGGAATTTCAGAAGTTTGCCGATAATCTACTCCTTCAAGTTGAAGAAGGAGAAATTTTAGATATTGTTTACGTGCCCAGAGCAAATCTGGGTAGTGTTTTCGGCTACACTATTCGCAAAGGCACTAACGGGAGCGCTCTTGAATCCATTTCCAAATTACAAAACGGTAAGGAAATCAGTGACTTTTTTACCAAGTATAGTGTATTTACGGCCATCGTCGGAGGAGGAAGCCGCGATGTAACCTTTCATATCTTTCCAATCCATCTGGCAGAAACCTCTGGATCGGGAAGTGGATATAAACCAGAACATATGAATGACATTCGGGCCTATTTTTACTTATCGAACCCTACTGAGGAAGAGATTTCCGGAATGCTATCTCGTGGAATCCTTGAAATAAAAGACCACTGGTATGCAAGTATTCCGGGTCAGGAGACTACTCAAAATGACACGACGCGAACACTCGCTTTGGTTAAGAGCCAACTGATTGCGGAAGGTTATAAGGAAATCGACCCGATTACCACTTCTATTAACCTTCCTTTTTTAGCCGATAGAGAGAAGGTTTCAAATAAGGAAAACTCTTATGCTGATTACATTTTCGAAATCGACGAATCAAATATGATTTTCTTTTTCGAACGCGAGAAAAAAGTTTCCGCTACTTTGTTTAACTGGAAAACCGAAGAAATCGTTGAGACCTATGTTTTTCCGGTTGAGGCTTCTCAATCCGGTATCTACCATGTCGAGCAGATTAGCCCTGATCTGTTCGCTTACTCAGCAGCTAATGTTTCAGGAGTACCCCAGTTGATCAACATTTTGAAGATCACTCCGGATGAGATAGCAGAAGTAGGAATTGTTACTTTACCAACCGATGTCAAATTCACTGTGTGTAGTGTCGCTATCTCCCCAGATATGAAGCAAATTGTCATGGCTAGATCTGACCCAGCAAGATTAACTCTTGCTGAATTAGATGACTCGTTGGCACTCCATGAAACCGGTGAGTTAAATGCAGCTTTACTGATGATAGGCGATAGGGCCACCATCGATAACGTAAAATTTATCTCAGAAGATGTGGTTGCCTATTCGTGGACAGCCAATAATACCGATGATGCAGCTCGTTATTCGGGAATTGGCTTATACTCCATATCTGAAAAAAAGATACTGCTGGATTATCCTTTTAAAAATGATGGTATGATCCAAGTAGGAAACGGTGTAATCGTTAGTGATGAAGACGTTTATAACAAGGAAGACCTAAGCGGTCTTGTAAGGTATATTACCCAAGATGAAATAGTAGTGTTTGGAGAGGAAACGTTTGCCTTCCGATATCAACACTACATTACCTCCTATTTAAGTAACCAGATGTTCACGTTTGTCGATGGTAAACCCGAGGGAGATGAACCTCTATGTTATGTGAGGTTTTCTCTTATTGATAAAGCCTGGGATAAAGAGCTTTGGAACGTTCCCGACCCCAAGTTCCAACGGAATGATCCCACAAAAACCCGTCCCCTTTTAATTTCTACCGCGGGAATTTATAGTAAGCGCTTTTATGTCATAGCCCTCGTTGACCAAAAGCCCGTGTTGAATGTTGTCCAACATCCAAATCCATAGTAATGCGCAAGAGCAAAAGGGATTGTAGCACTTTTTCGTTGTGCTACAACCCCTTTTCGTTTGTTTTGGGTATGCTTTCTCAGACTTAATCCTAATCAACTTGCCAATCATTTATTGTTTCTATCGCCCATAAGGGAAGATTAAGAAGTTTTTCTTCTTTTCTATAATTCGCCATAGATGCACGAATCGCTACGGTGGGGGTAAACATATCGATGTATGTTTTCAAACTCTTCGCTCGCAAATTAGTTTCAGCTTTGGCTTCAATAGGAATTATATCCAGACTGTTGTCTACTAAGAAATCCACTTCTGCGGTGCCACGATCGTTTGTCCAGTAATAAACCTCGAAAGCCGATATGGTTTTCAACTGTTGCAATACGTATTGTTCGGTGAAGGCACCTTTAAATTCAACAAAAAGATCATGCCCATTTAAAAGCGTTTGATGATTCAATCGTGTCATACACGCTAGTAAACCAACATCAAGAACGAATAATTTGAACGCCTTTGAATCCTCATAGGCTTTTAAGGGTAACCTCGGCCTTGACACCCTTGAAACCCTATGGACAAGACCGCAGTCAATTAACCACATTAGCGCCATTTCGTATTCTTTTGCTCTCGAACCCTCTTTAATCAGACCATAAATGAATTTTTTATTCTCCTTGGTTAATTGAGATGGAATACTGTTCCATAACATACGAATGCGAGGCACTATATCATTAGGAGCATGTTTTGAAAAATCTTGCTCATATGCGGCAAGTATTCTAAGTTGAATTTCCCGAGCATGAAAGAAATCTTTATCAATTGAAAACTGAGCTACTACCTCTGGCATACCACCAATGTAGTAATAGAATTTGAGTTGTTCCTCAAACTCTTGTTTAAAAGTATTAGCAAGCGAAAAATCTCCTTTTCTTAGAACATCTACATAGCTTTCTTTCCCCATAGCTATTAAGAATTCAAAAAAACTCAAGGGATACAAATCTAGAAATTCCACCTTCCCCACCGGAAAGGAGGTTCCTTCATGCAATGCGACCCCCAGCAAAGAACCTGCGCATATAATTTGATACTCGGGGGCATTCTCATTGAAATATTTCAGAGAAGATAAGGCATTTGGTACCTCTTGAATCTCATCGAAAATCAACAGCGTTTGCTCCGGTATGATTCGAACGCTCGAATATAATTCCAAACCAGTAATGATTCTTGAAATATTAAAATCCACTTCAAACAGGTTTTTAATGACAGCATTATGCTCAAAATTTATATAGACAATGCTCTGATACGCAGTTTCGCCAAAATGTTTCATTAGCCACGTTTTACCTACCTGACGAGCTCCACGTATTAGTAGGGGTTTTCTGTTTTTCTTCTGCTTCCATTTCAAAAGCAACTCCATAGCAAATCGTTTCATAATCTTCACCTCAAACTCATTATAAGGCTTTTTTTCATTTTTTACAAGGAGTTTTTGTACCTGTAGTACATTTATTCAAACTAACTTTTGTGAATTATATGTTTTTATCAGTCTTTCCTCTTTTTGTTCTTAAGTGGTATAATATAAAAAATGTAAATTGAAAGGTGGAATCTACATGCGTTTATCTTATTTAGAAAGCTTGAAGCACCTATTACAAGAAAATAACCTCGATGCTATGTTACTATGTCCTTCAGAAGAGCTAAAGTTCCTCACCGGTTTCACACCTATGATGTGCGAACGCTTTCAAGGGTTGTTTGTAAGACAGAGCGGCAACCCCTTCTATGTATGCAATCTGCTTTATGCAGCCGAAATGGAACACGCCTTTGCCGGAGAAGTTCCGGTTTATGCTTGGTTCGATAATGACGGTATGTGGGAAAGCGTCGTTCCCCTATTAGAACACGAGGGATTATCGGGGGCAAGCATTGGCGTCAACTCCACTGCTCCGGCTTTCAACGTTTTGGAGATTACCGCCCACATGAATGTTCATTTTGTCAACAGCAAACCCTTATTGGAAGAATGGCGAATTCATAAAAGTGAAGAAGAATTGCAACATTTGCGTAAGGCCGCCTCTATTGCCGATGCAGCTTATGAACCGTTGTTGCAGTATATACGCCCAGGAATCACTGAGGCTCAAGTGCGAGATTTTCTGTTTACCGATATGCGAAAAGGCGGCGGAAAGAGTCCATGGGCAATCGTGGCATCTGGTCCAAACTCCAGTTACCCTCATTACAGTGGAAGTGAAAGAGTTCTGCAAATTGGAGATGCCATTGTTTTAGATTATGGTTGCGCCTATGAGGAAATGCAGTCCGATATGTCTCGCACCGTCTTCTTAGGTAGTATCACTGATGAACAACGAGAAATTTATGACTTGGTCGACCGTGCACAGCTTGCCTCTCAGCAGGCAGCCAAAGAGGGAGCTTGGATTCCCGATGTTGACCAAGCATCTCGCACTGTTTTAGATGAAAAAGGTTATGCTAAGACGCTAATCAATCGAGTTGGTCATGGCATTGGCTACATGATGCACGAAGCACCCGATATTAAGAAATGCAACCCCAGAAACCTCGAGCGAGGCATGGTATTCTCGGTAGAACCCGGTGTATATTTACCGGGTCGATTCGGTATGCGTATTGAGAATATTGTAGCGATTAATCATCAAGGTGAAACTGAAATTTTGAATAAAGCATCTAGGGAACTAAAAGTGATATCGGTCCAGTAGACTATTACGAGGAGTGATTCTTTATGCGTATTCTCATTGTAGAAGATGACCAAACCATTGCCGATATTTTGGAACGGCATTTAGCAAAATGGGGTTATGAAATCCACACACTAAAACGTTTTGATACTGTATTGGAGAGCTTTTTATCATTTCAACCGCATTTGGTTTTACTTGACATTGCTCTTCCCTTTTACAGCGGTTTTTATTGGTGCAATGAGATTCGCAAGCATAGCAAAGTACCGGTTATTTTTATTTCTTCGGCTTCCGATGAAATGAATCAGGTCATGGCTCTGAATATGGGTGGGGATGACTTCATATGCAAACCCTTTCATTTAGAAGTTGTTGTGGCTAAGGTACGGGCTTTGCTCCGACGTAGCTATGAAATGGTAGTTGAATCATCGGTATTGCAAGTAGGTCGTTTGCGCTTGGATTTGGCTCAGGCAGTAGTATTGAGCGAAACCGCGGCGCCCATTGCCTTGACCCGCAACGAATTACTGATTTTGAGTTGCCTCATGGAACAACCCGGCTGCCCGGTATCCCGAGAAGAGCTCATGCGTCGCTTGTGGCAAGATGAGCATTACATTGACGATAACACCTTAACGGTGAACATTACGCGTCTACGTAAGAAACTGGAAGAAGCCGGTTTTGAACATTTCATTGTGACCCGAAAAGGGTTAGGGTATCAGGCGGAGGACCACCATGGATAAACTTCCTTTTCCCACGCGTGATTATGGAAAAAGAATTTTAGCCCTGTTGGGCTTTTATTTGCTATGTTTTTTGGTTGTGTTTGTGATCTACGGGTTGTATCACATCAACACAGCTCCTGCTTTATATGCACTGATTCTGTGCAGCTTCTGTGGTTTCTTGTTTTTACTCCTCGATGCCCTGCTCTATTACAGACGTTATCAATACTGGTATGAAGCAGTTCAACAGAGAGACCCTTCTGCTTTCGTTTCGCTCAAAGAAAGAAGAAACGTGGAGGGAGTGTTAGCTCAGCAGTTATGGTTTTGTTTTCAACGCGAACAACAACAAGCTGAGCAAACCGAGGCCGAATTCGCCAAAGCAAAACGGTATTATACCTTATGGTCACATCAGATTAAGACTCCCCTTTCAGCCATGACCTTGTTATTACAAGAAGATCCTTTGTCTCGAGATGCCTTTTACTCGGAATTGCAAAAAACTAGCCATTATGTCGATATGGCCTTGCAGTATCAACGTTTGAGCGGTGAAAGCCTCGATTTAGTGATAAAAGAGTTCTCCTTAGAACCCTTGGTGAAAGAGGCCATTCAGAGAGTCGCCCCTTTATTTATCCAACGCGGGTTATTTATTCAACTTCTGCCAATTACAGGAAGCATTATTAGCGATGAAAAGTGGTTGCTCTTTGTTCTGGAACAATTGCTGACCAATGCAGCGAAATATACAAACCAAGGTGGAATCACCATAGAGCAACCCGCCGAGGGTGTTTTATGCATACAAGACACCGGCATTGGTATTCGAGCTGAAGATCTGCCTCGCGTATGGGAATGGGGTTACACCGGATACAATGGTCGCATGCAACGCTACTCGACCGGTATTGGATTATCGCTGTGTAAAGAGGCCTTGACGATGCTGGGACATCAGATTGAAATCCAGTCGCAAGTGGGAGTAGGGAGTACGGTGACCTTGTGGTTAAACCAAAAGCGTCTTGACATTCGCGATTAGCGAACCTTACAAAGATGTAAGATTCCCCCCTTGTTTTGTAAGCTACTTCGATGGTATAAGGTCGTCTCTTTGTGATATCTTTTTCTTGACCCAATAAGGGAATCTTCGATGCAAAGGAAAGTGAAGACACTTGTCATTATTACAAGTTCAACATGTCAAGAAAATTTATACGACCCGTTTCGGCGGGCAGCAGGTTCGGGCCTTAAGTGATGTCAACTTCGAAGTTGAAGTTGGAGAGTTTGTAGCGATTATGGGGGAGTCCGGAAGTGGCAAAACCACGTTACTCAATATAGTAGCAACATTAGATAAGCCGAGCGCCGGCAAAATTCTGCTCCTACAGCAAGATATGGCCGGTATTCCCGATGCCAAACGAGCCGCTTTTCGGCGGGACCATTTAGGGTTTGTCTTCCAAGACTTTAATTTGCTCGACACCTTTTCAGTTCGTGATAACATCCTGTTGCCCTTGGTATTGGCACGTGTCCCGTTGGCTGAAATGGAGCTTCGTCTACAACCTCTAGCTGAGCAATTACAACTGCAAGGAATCTTACAGCAATATCCTTATGAAATTTCCGGTGGGCAAAAACAGCGGACCGCCATCGCTCGTGCTTTGATCACAAAACCCAAAATCCTGTTGGCAGATGAACCGACCGGTGCACTCGACTCCCGTACTTCTGAAAATCTACTGCAATTGTTCCGGCAGATTAATCAAAACGGGCAAACCATACTCATGGTAACGCACAGCACAAAAGCAGCCAGTCATGCCAACCGCGTTTTGTTTATCAAAGACGGTACGGTGTATCATCAGTTGTATCGTACGGAGCAACCCCAGGAGCAATTTTATCAGAAAATTGCCGATTCACTGACTGTGTTATCCTCAGGAGGAAACACGTTATGATGAGCTTTTTTTCAAAAACCGCCTTTTCAACCATGCGTAAAAACAAGATGATCTACGTGCCATACCTGATCACCGCCTCACTGATGACCATGCTTTATTACATCTTAAGTTCTGTCCAGATCATGGTTGCCGAAAGTGGTATGTCCGGTAGTTTGAGCATGACCGAGATCCTTAGAGTGAGCCGTTGGGTAAGTGGTTTCCTTTCTTTGATTTTCCTCTTCTATATCAATAGCTTTGTCATGAAAAGGAGAGCAAAGGAATTTGGTTTGTTCAGTGTTTTAGGCTTGGAAAAGTGGCACTTGGCTAAGATCGTCTTTTGGGAAGTGCTGTTTACCTTCGTTTTCAGTTTGGTCGTAGGAATCCTTAGTGGTGCCGTTTTGAGCCAGTTGATGTTTCTCTTATTACTTTATATTATTGGCATTCCCTCTTTGTTGCAATTTCGCATCCCCTTTCAAGCGGTGGGGGCGACGACGATCTTGTTTGCTGTGGGCTGGTTGGTCGTCTTGCTCTATAGTCAAGTTGTCGTTTTTCGTTCAGAACCGATTGCTTTCTTACAAAGCGCGAAAGAAGGCGAGCGAGAGCCCAAGAGCAGAATTTGGGTCACCTTGCTGGGTTTGCTGAGTTTAGGAGCCGGGTATACCCTTGCTTTGAAGGTTGTTTCGCCTTTTGAAGCCATTGCTGTCTTCTTTCCTGCTGTTTTGTTCGTCATGTTAGGCACCTATTGCTTGTTCCTTTCCGGAAGCATCGCTTTATTGAAACTTCTGCGTCGCAATAGAAGTTTTTATTATCGCCCCGGTAATTTCATCTCCGTATCGGGGATGATCTACCGCATGAAACGGAACGCGGCCGGGTTAGCCAGTATTTGTATTTTAGCAACGGCAGTTTTGGTGACTCTCTCTTCTACGGTATGTCTATACCTTGGTGAAGAAGATATGCTTGACCAACAATTTCCGCGTGACTTTACGATTTCTTCCTTTTGGCCAGCGGATTCTCCGGATTTATTTGTCTTATTGAAGAATATCAGCTCCGACTATGCCGAGTCCTATGGATTAGAGATTCGGAATGAATATGGTTTTTTGGAAGAGTTGCAAAACACCAATGACGAAACCGCACAGATCATTTACACGTTTTACTTTGATCTCAACCAAGAACCCAATGATTATGCTTTTTATGAGAATATGCGAGAGGCTTATCTGCAGCATATTCCCCGTTTGGCGCAGGTTGACAGCAAAGCTCTAGCTCGCACCGTGTTTTTTCAGATCTATGGAAGTTTGCTATTTGTAGGTGTTTTCTTTGTGGCTTTGTTTTTGGTAACAACGGTATTGATCATTTATTATAAGCAAATTACCGAAGGTTTTGATGACAGTGAACGCTTCCGGATTATGCAGCAGGTGGGCTTAAGCCACAAGGAAGTCAAGAAAACCATATTGCAACAAATTCTTATGGTCTTCTTTTTACCGTTACTGGTTGCTTTTGTGCATATCTCGGTGGCCTTTCCGGTTTTACTGAAGATGTTGACCGTCTTCGGCATGACCAATAGCAGCTTGTTCCTGCTTTGTGTCATGGCAAGTTGTGCCGTCTTTGCTCTTTTCTACGGAGTCATATACCGAGCAACCGCGGGAGCATATTATCGTATTGTCCAGAATAAGCAAGTTGCGTAGGTATCGAATAATGAAAATAAGTAGCCCCCTGTACCTCTTTTCAGAGCGACAGGGGACTACTTATTACTTTATTCAATCTAAACCACAGAAGGTTCAATAAACAGGTTACCCTTAGCAAAGCGGTCAATATTGAGGGTAGTCATAATATCTTTGTCTTTGTGATCAATTCCCAGAATATGAGCCGCCATGAGGCGACCGGTCATAGGAGCGATCATGAAACCATGACCTGAGAACCCTAAGGCCATTTCAAAACCCTGCAATTGCTCGGTGCTGCCTAAAATGGGTTGGCGGTCAGGGGTAAGATGATATAACCCAGCCCATTGACGTACAACGCGCAGGTAGCGAAGCGGAGGTAACATATTGGTGATTTTATCGGACATTTCCTTTAGGAATTGCCAGGTGCTCATGATTTCATGCCCATGAGGTTCTACTTCGCCCATGCCCATTATGAAAGAGCCATGGGGTGATTGTTGACAGTAGGTATTATGATGAAAACTCATCACCATGGGTCCTTGAAAAGCTGCCACAGGTTCGGTAACTAAAATCTGATGCCGTTCCGAGTAGGTGGGTAGTTCCACTCCGGCCATTTGAGCAATAGTATCGGCAAAGCCGCCGGCTGCATTGACCACAATGGGTGTAGAGATTTCACCTTTATCGGTGACCACACCGGTTATTTTACCGTTTTCGGTTTTAATTCCGGTCACAGTGGTGTAGGTGTTGATTTCCACACCTAAACGACGGGCAGCATTGGCATAGGCTTGGGTGACATGGAAGGGGTTAGCGTGACCATCTTTTTCATAAAAGGTGGCCGCCAGTAAGGGTTCAATGTTTAAATGCGGTACGATTTCTTTGGCTTGCAAGGGGGTCAGGAACCTGGAGTGGATCCCTAAACTATTTTGCAAAGCAACATTCTTTTTGAATTGTTCCACCTGATGGTCGGTATAAGCTACCAAAAGATAACCACCCTGATGAAACTCAATATCGCTTTCATATTGCAACTCTGCGTTCATGTTTTCAAAGTCTCGAGCAGACCCGGAAGAAAGCCGACAGTTCATTTCGGTGCCCCACTGTTGGCGAACCCCAGCTCCGCAACGCCCAGTAGAACCGGAAGCTAAGTACTCTTTTTCTAAGACAACTACATCTTTGCAGCCGTTAGCAGCTAAATGATACGCAATGGCACAACCCACCACACCGCCACCAATGACCACGACTTGAGCTTTATTCTTCATGAGGTTTACCCTCCTCATCGAGCTTCATATCGGCAATAGCGCCTAAGGTAATACCGCGCAAAGGTTGGCGGTAGGTAGGAATCTTAGCATCACTGACTGGCACACCGGTTTTACTAGCGATTTCTTGTAAAATCAGCTGACGACAGGTGCGCCCCTGACAGGGCCCCATAGTAGCACGGGTGAGGCGCTTCAACTCGTCTACGGTGGTCAACCCTTGGTCGATCCACATATGTAATTCGCCGCGGGTAATGTCTTCGCAACGACAAATAATGGTGTTATCGTATTCCTTATTGCTCATTTATAGACTCCTTTCGGGAGAAATGGCGGACGTCCATAGCCCAGTCGCGTTGCACTTCCAACCAGACCAAGCGAGTTCGGTCGTAGGCTTTATTGTCTTGCACTCGCAGTACCTTGGCATCACCCAAAGCAGATCCTTCGCGGCTCATAGCAGTCACGGTCTCGCCCACTTTTGGCAAAGGTAAGAATTCGTAAGGTAGTTTAACCACTGCTTTATCGGGTTGACTTAAATCGACCACAAAAATGGCTAAGCCCGGACAGTTAACGACACAAATTCCACAACCGGTGCAGATGTCCCAGTCGATGACTGGAAGTTCGTTGATATCGTTGCCACGCTCGATTGCACCAAAGGGGCAACTGGTGGCGCATGGATTACAGGGGATTTTTTGAAAACACTCAATCACTGCACATGGCCCTTTTTGCAAACGCTCCAAGGAAGGAGTGACTTTGGCAACATCTTCTTTGGTTGGGATTCCGGTAACTTGTAACATGTTTTTAGAGTCCTCCTATGCTTGTAGTTTGGCCAAACCGGAGCGAATCTTCTCGCCAACCGGGCCGGAACGTAAATCATTGAGCTGGGTCTCGAACTCGTGGCGTTGTTGTTCAACCTGTTCCCCACCATACCCTAAGGATGCGGCAGCATTCAACCCTGCCAAATACCCTTCTACCATGGCAGAAGAGGCTTCTTCAATGCCACCGACATCGCCAGCTACATAGATACCCTCTACGCTGGTTTGCATATCCAAGCCCCGTGCCGCCACATGGCCGCCTAATTCGGGGATAAATTTCATTTCACATCCTGCTTGCCAGAAAAGATCGGCAAAGGGAGATAATCCAACTGCCAAACAGATGGCATCGCATTCCACGGTTTGTTCAGTGCCGGGTATAGGTTGCCACTTCTCATCGAATTGGACGATGACAGCACCGGTGACCTTGTCGGTACCTAATGCTTCTTTAATTGAATGACGGGTCATGATTGGCACACCGGCACGGCGAATTTTGGCAGCATGCACTAAATATCCGCCAATACGAGGACCGGCGTCCAATATCGCAGCCACTTCCACCCCAGCTTGCATTAGCTGATAACTGACGATTAAACCAATGTTTCCTGCACCGATCATCAAAACTCGTTTAGCCGGCATAACACCGTAAACGTTCATCAAGGTTTGCACTGCACCGGCTCCGAAAACACCCGGTAAGTCATTGTTAGCAAACATCAACATTTTTTCACTGGCACCGGTGGCAAAGATGGATTTCTTGGGGTAAATGACTTTGAAGTCATCGTTTTCTTCCACGGTTAAAGCACCGTCTTCATATCGTCCTAAGACCATGGCATTGGTGCGGATTTCCACGTTGGGCATTTCTTCGAGTTGTTTGACCAACATACTGGCAATGTCAATTCCACGAGTACCGGCATGCTGCTTTTGAGATCCGAAAAACATATGGGTTTGCTTGACCAATTGACCACCCAAGCGGTCGTCTCCTTCTAATAAGGTGACTTGAGCGCCCATACGAGCTGCTTGTAAGGCGGCACAAAGCCCGGCCGGACCGCCACCCACAACTACGATTTCTTTGTGTTCCACCCCAAGTCCCCCTTTCCAATTTGAGTTTCAATGGTCATACCATCTTGTACTTTGGTGATGCAGATTTTTACGTTGGGTCTGCCGTTCACGACCATCATACACGAAGAGCATTGACCAATGGCACAAAATAATCCTCTGGGGCGATGCTTTTCATGGCTGTCGCTTAAATGATAAACGTCTGCGGCATGCAAAGCAGCGGCAACGGTTTCACCTTCATAGGCATCCACCGGTTTGCCGTCAAAAAAGATTGTAACCTTTTTCCCGCGATTGAACTTTAGGATTGGATGTTCTTCCAGTCTCATAGACTCCCTCCTCTATTTACGGCTGATTTTTGACATGGCAAAAAACAACCGGGTGAATTGAATCACCGTTTGGATTCAATTTCTATTTCCGAAGGGTTGAATCCTGCCGTATATAATGAAGGTTATATACCACCTTCTACCACATCTTGTTACAATTCTTCATTTTTGCCTTACTTTTTATTCTTTTTTGTAGTTCTGATTCGCGTTTGTAATTAATTTCACGAGCTCCCGCGCACATCGAACTTTAGGAGCAAAAAATCCCGGAACCTGCTTTGCAGCGGATTCCGGGATTCTCTAATTATAGTTAGCTTTTCGGTCCTCGTTCTTTACCGCTGATCTCCTCTAAGGGGATTCGGTAAACAACAACATCGGCTCGTTGTCCTCCACGCACTGAACAGGCTTCGTTTTCTGGGTTTCCTGGCGTGTGCTTGCTGCAAATTTGACGTAAGGCCTCAATTTTTTCTTCCACATCGGTGACAATCGCTGCACTGCCATACGCCACAACCGATTGATATTGCACGGTCATTCCGGCTATGTCGGGTTCGGCTTTGCTAACAGCGGTGATACAAACTCGGGGATCTTTCGCTAGTAACTCTGTCTTCAATCCCTTTGCTGCAGCATGAAAGTAAAGATGCCCTTGCCAGAGAATGTGGGAAACGGGAATACAATATGGAACTTCATTGTTCATGGCAATAAATACCATGTTGGTCTCCGCCAATTTTTCTAACGCCCATTCTTTGGAACGAACTCGGTCGGCATGACGCATTTCTCGCATCTTATTCCTCCTCTGTGGGTTCTTCTACTATCAACTCAAAGGCTTTGGCAATGCAACACGCCTTTAAATCCATTTCGGTCAGGCGATACCATTCAGCCATGGCTGGCGTAGTATGAACGGTCATCAATTCTACTTCGGCTTTCAGAGATTGTTGTTTTTCGGATTTAGATTTGCGGACCGCCGCTACTTCGTCCTTCACCGATTCACCAAAGGCTAAATAAGCTTCATCCACTTGTTCCGGTTTGGGCCAGGTGGTCTGATGCAGCGAAAGCACGCATTCGTGTTGACGGAAGAACGCCTGATAAATGTATTCAGTAATATGAGGCACATACGGTGCATAGAGTTTGAGGACGTTAATCAACGCATAGTAAAGTGCATATTGGCCACTACGACGCTGGGCATGGCCATGAACTTCCGGCTGGTATAAGCGTTCTTTGACGATTTCCAAATAGTAATCGCATAAATCTTTCCAGAAGAAATCATCAAGCTCATGTCGTGCCGAGCCAATTTCATATTCGTTCAATAGCTCACTGGCGGTTTTGATTGTCTGATTGGTGCGTTCAATCATCCAACGGTCAATTGGCAATAATTCTGGTTGATGCGTGATATCGAAATCACCCAAATGCGAAATCGCGAATTTGGAGGCGTTCCAGAGTTTGGTGACAAAACGTCTGGCAATGGTCAATTCATCGGTTGAAAAGAAGGTGTCGGTGCCCAACCGGGAATTGGCAGTCCAATAACGTAAGATATCGGCAGAGTATTCTTTGATTAAAGCCGGTGGTGACATGGCTGCATTGCCTTTGGATTTGCTAATCTTTTCGCCTTTTTTGGCTAGAACAAATCCACTGATCATAATATCTTTCCAGGGCATTTCATCAAAATGATATAAGCTCTTGACAATGGTATAGAATGCCCAGGTGCGAATGATTTCGTGCGCTTGGGCTCGCATGGTCATCGGTAACAGCTCTTCGGCAATGCTATCTGCTTCACCAAAACGTGCATTGATCAACGGGGTTACCGAAGAAGTATGCCAGGTATCTAAGACTGCTGATTCAGGAATAAACTCAGTACATCCACAACTGCAGGTGCCTTGGTATGGTGTTTCCAGCGGATTCACCGGCAACTGATCTTCTGAAGCGAATACCGGTGTGCCGCATTCTTTACAATACCAAACCGGGAATGGCACGCCAAAATAGCGTTGCCGGGAGATACACCAGTCCCACTTGAGGTTTTCTACCCATGAGGTATACCGGAACTTCATGCTTTCCGGATACCAGTTGATTTGATCGGCGGCTTGCATCAGGCGGTCTTTTAAGTTCAATACATCGATATACCATTGGCGGGAAGGAATGATTTCAATCGGTTTTCCACATCGCTCATGGGTGGAAACGCTATGAACGATCTCCTCTGATTTGACCATGAGGCCCTTTTCTTCCAACAAACGCAAGCTTTCTTGACGAGCGGCATGGACTTTCATACCACCAATAAAGGGAACGCTTTCATCAATGCGACCATTGGGTAAAATCACCTTGCGGTAGGGTAGGTTGTATTGCATGAACCATTCGCTGTCGGTTGAGTCGCCAAAGGTTGCGCACATAACCACGCCGGTGCCTTTTTCCTTGTTCACCTTGGGGTCGGCTTTAATCGGAACCTTGTAATCAAAGAGGGGAACCACGGCTTCTTTGCCTATGTAAGAAGTGTAGCGTTCGTCTTCCGGATGCACAAAAAGGCATACAACGGCATTGAGTAATTCCGGACGTGTGGTGGCGATCAATAGCGGCTTATCCTCTACCAAGAAGATGATATCGTTAAAACGGGAAGGAGCTTCAGCGGTATCCAACTCCGATTGTGCAATGGCGGTATGACACTCGGTGCACCACAAAACCGGCGATTCTTTAATATAAGCTTTGCCTTTTGATACTAAATCCAAGAAGGAGCGTTGAGATACCTTTTGAGATAAGGGGCTGACTGTCTGATACTGCAGATCCCAATCCACTGACAAACCTAAAGATTGCCAGAGTTCTTTGAATTCTGCTTCATATTTGGAAGCAGTCTCCACACATTGAACGATGAATTCACTGCGCGGTACATCCTTTGCATAAATCTTCTTCTCTTTTTCCACCAATCGTTCTGTAGGCAAGCCGTTATCATCGAAGCCAAACGGATAGAACACCCGCTTTCCTTGCATGCGCTGGAAGCGCGCGATCATCTCGGCTTGAGTGTAAGAAAAGATATGGCCAATGTGTAAGCTACCGCTAACGGTAGGGGGTGGTGTGTCTATGGAATATAGCGGTGCTTTGGGGTCGGTTTTGCTGTAGGCATAGACCTGATGTTCTTGCCAAAAATCTTGCATTTGCTTTTCAGCAGTTTGAAATTGATACTTACCATCCATCATCTGAAAAATCCCTCCTCTGTTAAAATAAGAAAACGCCCTGAAAGCATGAAAAAAACTCATGCTTTAGGACGAATAGGACGATAATCCGCGGTACCACCTAAATTCGAAGGTCACCCTTCGCGCTTTATGCTTTTCCGTATAACGGCGGAACCTACCGGTGTTTCCTACTGAGAATCCTGTTGGAAAACACAGCTCTGAAGCTACTTCAATTCGTTCTTTGCAAAGACTCGCACCAGCCGTCTTTTCTCTGTGCCGCAGAAACGAACCTACTCCTCTTCTTCATTGCTCATAGTTTAGAATTGCTCTGAGTATAGCAAAACTGATAGTTTATGTCAAGATAAACTTGTTTCTTGACGGAAGTAGATGAGAACCTTATAATGAAAGAAAAGTTCGTTTACAAAAAGAAAGGCAGGTACTGCGATGAATCTTTTAACCGCCACCCCAGCTGAAGTTCGAACCCTGATTCGCCGCGAAGAAATCACCGGTCCTACCGCCGGTATGTGCGGAGGCTATGCCCAGGCCAATTTGGTCATTTTGCCGGAACGTTATGCTAAAGATTTCGAAGCCTTTACCGCGAAAAATCCAAAACCTTGCCCGGTGCTTGAAATCACCAAACCGGGAGATCCTCGTATCCGCGAAATAGCGCAAGCGGATTTGCGCACTGATTTACCCCGCTATTTTGTTTACCGCAACGGCATTCGCACAGAAGAATGCTTGAATATCACCGAACTCTGGCAAGATGATTTCGTTGGCTTTCTAATCGGCTGCAGTTTTTCTTTTGAAGAAGCCCTACTACAAGCCGGCATAGAGATCCGTCATATCAGTATGAACAGAAACGTGCCGATGTATAAAACCAATCTTCCCACCCAAGGTGTAGGTGTATTCCACGGACCCACTGTGGTCAGCATGCGCCCCATGACACCGGCGAGCGCCAAGCGCGCTGCTGAAATCACGGCCCGCTTCCCCCGAGTACATGGCGGACCAATTCAAATTGGCCATCCCCAGCAAATCGGAATCACCGATTTGCAAAAACCCGACTACGGTCAGCCGGTAGATATACACGAAGACGAAATTCCCGTCTTTTGGGCTTGTGGGGTCACACCCCAAGCGGTGATTGAGCAGGCTAAATTGCCCTTGGTCATTACCCATGCCCCGGGTCATATGTTCATCACCGATAAACTCAACAGTGAATTTGCCAGCAAATAACGAAACGAGGTAACAAAACATGAAGTCGGCAACTGAGCAAATCTTTGAGATTTGCAGCCGCCATACCGAACAACGCGGAACTCACAACATGTCTGTCCCCGAGGACTTTGCGCAAGCTGCCCATTTGCTCTTTGATGCCCAGCGAATCGTGATTGTCACGGGGTTTGCCATTGCAGCTTGCGGAATTGGCGAAACCGATGGACCTTCGGGTTCCATTGCTTTAGCCGCTGCTTTAGAGAAATTGAGCAAACAAGTTTTGTTGATTACCGATCCCTACAGCGAAACGATTCTTAACCGATTGATTACCGTCATGGATTTGAAAGCGACCTTGCTGATACGTCGTAACGAACAAAGCGAGGTGGAATTGCTCTCTGCATGGGACACATTTAAACCTGATTTATTGGTAGGTTTGGAACGTCCCGGTCGTACAGAAGAGGGTAAGGTCTACAGCATGCACGCATTAGATATCACAAGCTTCTGCCCAGATACCGATTTTCTCTTTTACCATGCGCGTAACCACAAGATTCCCACCGTTTGCATTGGTGACGGCGGAAACGAAGTCGGCATGGGTAAAGTCAAAGATCGGATCATCCAGCAAGTACCTTTAGGTGAAACCATAGCAGCCGCTTTTGAGGCCGATATCCTTCTGGCTTGCGGGGTTTCCAATTGGGGAGGTATTGGCTTAGCAGGATTATTAAGTGTAATGGCTGGTAATAATGTTCTTCACACCGATGAAAAAGAAGAGGCCATGATTCTTGCCATGGCAGATTGCGGTGCTGTTGACGGTGTGCTAAAAAAAGTTGGCACCACGATTGACGGATTCAGTTTTGAAGAAAATATGCAAATTCTGAAAGATGTTCGATTTGTAGTAATGGGAGAGCTCTATTAAGAAAGGAAGTAGTACCATGTTGAACACAGATAAGAGAACAACCACTTTTTTTAACGTTCTTCTTTTGCTGTTTTTCTTGGCTACCGCCTCTTTAATCGGTTCTTTGTTCCGCCAATTGGGCTTTCCCGAAACGAATATCGTTTTAGTATATTTACTGGCAGTCTTACTTACAGCTTGGAGGATCGAAGGCTCCTTCTATGGTATCCTTGCATCTGTATTGGCAACCATTTTCTTCAACTACTTTTTTACAGAGCCTTACTATACTTTTTCGGTCAACGATCCCAGTTATATCATTACTTTTTTGATTATGACCAGTACTTCCATCATTACTAGTACTCTTACTGCGCTGGTCAAGCGGAGCGCAATGTCAGCTCAAGAAAAAGAGGCAGAAACAAAATCCTTGTTTCAATTGACGAATCTACTTTCAGATGCAAAAGACATTTCCAGCGTAGCGGTTACCGCAATCAGTGAAACCTTTGCATGTCAAGCTGCACTTTTGAGTTTTCAAGAGGATGGTAAACCGGAGTCTTCCTTTATACAGCAAATCTCTCCTACAGAACAAATCCATCGTCAGGTAGCAGACTCCTTAGCGATTATGCAACGCATTGAAGGATTACGCACCGAAAATGTTGATGACGAAGAATTTACAAATTGGCCGATTTATGGTAGTGAAACTCTATTAGCCATGGTTCGCATTCCCACAGCACAAGCTCGACAAATGAGTATCTCACAGAGAAACCTCCTCCATTCCATGATTGAAACCATTGCCATGGCGATGGATCGACACCGCTCGCAGGAGCAGCGCTTGAAGTCTACTGAAGAAGCGATGCAAGAACGATTCAGAGGGAATTTGCTGCGTTCTATTTCTCATGATTTGCGCACCCCGTTATCGGGAATCATTGGAACTTCTGAAATGTTACTCGATATTTTAGGACCACAGCACCATTGTTATCCCTTAGCACAAGGGATTCATCAGGACGCGGAGTGGCTACACTCTCTGGTGGAGAATATCATGAGCTTGACCCGTTTACAAGATGGAAAATTGGTGTTAAACCGTCAAATGGAGGCCGTTGAAGAAATCATTGGTAGTGCTCTAACCCATTTGGCGAAACATGCTCCTCATCATAAAATCGTTACACGCTTACCAAATGAGCTGCTACTGCTACCGGTGGATGGTAAACTCATAGAACAGGTATTGATCAACTTACTTGAAAATGCTGTCAAGCATACTCTGCCGAACAAACCCATTTGTCTGGAAGTAGAGGTTCAACCCAATAATAAGGAAGCTGTTTTCACTGTAAAAGATAGCGGTACCGGAATTCCACCTCTCGACTTACCCCACATATTCCAACTTTTCTATACCTCCAGATTCGGAAGTCATAGTTCAAAACAAGGAATGGGATTAGGACTAGTTATTTGTGAAACCATTGTAAAAGCGCATGGTGGAACGATCAGTGCACGTAATCGAACCGATGGAACAGGTGCTGTATTCACTTTTACGTTACCCTTGGAGGTGGAATCAAATGACGGAGAATAAACACTTTGAGAAAATTTTAGTTGTCGAAGACGATGCTCAAATCAGCACCTTCATGCGTTACACGTTGGAGCAAGAAGGCTTTCGGTATCAGCTTGAATCCACCGGGCAAGGTGCGTTGGTGGCCTTATCGACAGAACACATCGATCTGATTTTACTCGATTTAGGCCTTCCCGATTTCGATGGCATGGACGTAATTCACAAAGTGAGGGAATGGTCTGAAGTCCCCATCATTGTAGTCTCGGCCAGAGATCAAGATCGAGAAAAGGCGGCCGCTTTAGACTCCGGTGCAGATGATTACCTGACCAAACCTTTTTCTGCTACAGAGTTAATGGCTCGAATCCGTGTGGCCATTCGCCATTCCAATCAAAGAGCCCGAATATCCTCCCCCTGCATTCAGGTGGGCGATTTAAAAATGGATCTAGAAAAAAGACTTCTTTTTTTAGAAGAGAGTGAAGTTCATTTAACACCCATGGAATACAGCCTTTTATCTTTATTTTTCAAGAACATTGGTAAAGTTTTGACCACAGGGTTTATCATAAAAGAAATCTGGGGGAATAGTTATGGCAACGATACCCAGGCTCTAAGAACCCTTATGGCGAGTTTGCGGAGAAAAATCGAATCGAACCCCGCTAATCCCCGATACATCAAAACCGAAATCGGTGTTGGGTATCGTTTGGTCGATGAATAATTAAACTTTGTTATGGGCTGTGGCAGTCAAGAATCTGCCACAGCCCATTTTTCTTATGTCTTGCTCACACCGATTCTGGTTTTCTCACAGCTCTCTCACACGAAGGGCCAAATTTATCACACTCTTCTCACCTCCTCTTTGCTACAATTTAACTGAAGATCCAGAGGAGGTGATTCAAATGGCACAAAATATTCCCAGAGAAAGAATCATGGCTTTCATACCAAAAGTTCGAGAAATGATTCGTTACAAAAACTACTCTGAATGCGAAAACCTAATTGCGTCTTATATGACGGAGTATCCACATGCACCGGAACCCCATAATCTCATGGGTGTTCTCTTGGAAAGCATGGGCGATCATCCTGCCGGAATGAAACATTTCCGGGCTGCTTGGTCATTGGATCCGACGTATTTACCGGCAAGGCATAACCTGGAACACTTCAGCACTTTCTTCTCAAAAAGAAACTGTGCTTATGATGAATCAGACTGCCGAACTATTTCATAAAGGAGGAGAAAAATATGTTGTCAATCTTTAACTTAAGCGACCCAGGAAGTGATTACATTATTATCATAGGTTGTGGTCGGCTGGGTTCTACTTTAGCGAATCAACTTTCCGATGAAGGTGGAAATGTTATGGTTATCGACCATAGTCGAGATTCCATGAGGAAGCTATCTCCTTCTTTCGGCGGCTTGACTTTGATCGGAGATGGAACCAATTTAGAAATTTTGACAGAAGCCCAAATCAAGAATGCTCACTATGTCATTGTGGTGACTGACGATGACAATACCAATATTATGATTTCACAATTGGCGAAAGAACTATTTCATGTCCCTCATGTTATCGCTCGTCTCTATGATCCGGAGCGAGAATGTGTATATAAAGAACTTGATATCGAAACTATCAGTCCTTCCATGCTGTCGGCTTACGAGATTAAATCTTTAATGCGAAAACCAAGGAAGGTGAGTAATCAATGAAATCCAATGTTTTGATCATAGGTGGTTTTAATAAAGCTCAATCTCTGGCAAAATCATTATTGATTAAAGGATATATCGTTACCGTTATCAATAGCGATTTAGATTCTTGTCACTCTTTGGCAGAAATTTCGGGACTGAATGTTATTCATGGAGATGGAACCAAGCCTTATGTTCTCTTGGAAGCGAATGCAGAACATACCGATATTGCAATCGCTTTGACTCAACGGGACGAAGATAATTTAGTCATTTGTCAGCTTTGTAAAAAGCGTTTTCACATACAAAGAACGGTAGCCATTATCAATGACGCACGAAAAACCGAATTTTTCTATCAGATGGGCGTAGATTCGGTCGTCTGCGCTACTTCAGCCATTACAAATATTATCGAACAACAGGCTTTCATGGATAAAATCGGCACCATGGTTCCAATTGGTGAGGGCAGGATCAATGTAGCTGAAGTTCCCATTTTATCAAATTCCCCAGCAGTAGGAAAAAAACTATGGGAGATGAATCTACCGGGAGAAGTGATCATTGGTTGCATTCTTCGCGGAGAAAAAAGTCTTGTGCCAAGAGGTGATACTCGCGTTTTAGCCGGGGACACCCTCGTTCTCATTTCGTCGGACAACACAGAAATGTTAGCGATCAAAGAGCTAACCGGAAGGTGATGTCATGTTTGAACTAAACAAGAATTATAACAATTTTGGTAGATTGATGATTCTGATTGGTATACTGCTATTGCTACCGTTAGGAGTATTGATCTTTTATCCTCATGAAGTATCCTATGCCTTTGATTTTTTACTTCCAGCAGCTTTCTCAATCTCACTTGGCTTTCTTTTAGTGCTTTCCTCGAAAGGAAAATCATTGGAAGATGTATATCTTTCTTCCGACAGCAATCTTCTTGTATTATCTGCCTGGTTGTATGGGATCCTTATTGGAGCAATCCCTTTTATTACCGGAAAGCAAGTCAACACGTTACATGCCCTTTTTGAATCCGTTAGTGGCTGGACAACGACCGGCCTTTCGGTTTTAGATGTTAGCCTACTCCCAAAGATTTTTTTGTTCTACAGGAGTTTTATGCAATTTTGTGGGGGCTTAGGTTTTATCTTAATGATGACTTTGTTTATTCAAAACAAGCAGGCGATGCCCCTTTACAATGCTGAAGGTCATCCGGACAAGCTGATGCCCAACTTAAAAAAGACATCTCAAGTGATTCTCTTCATCTACTCATCCTTTATGATTTTAGGTGTTCTCTTCTATAAACTGGCTGGCATGTCATGGTTCGATGGCATCTGCCACAGTATGTGTTCTTTGTCCACGGGGGGCTTTTCGACCAAGCTCAACAGCATAGGGGATTATAGCTCCATTCCTGTTGAATTGATTACCGTCTTCCTCATGCTAATAGGCACCACCAACTTTGCTGTTTTGATGTTACTCTTTCGAAGGAAATTCAAACAGGCCTTTCGTGTCAGTGAAGTTAAATTCTTAGGGGGGTTACTTCTCGTAGCAGTTCCTCTGACAACTTATTCTTTGGTTTCACAATCTCAGTTGAATTTGACCAGTGGTTTTCGTATCGCTTTCTTCAATACCATCTCAGCATTATCTACGACCGGATACTCCAGTGTATCGTTTAATGGTTGGCCATCTGCCGGATTGTTTATCATCATCTTGTTGATGCTCATTGGGGGTGGTATTGGTTCAACGGCTGGAGGTATGAAGCTTACACGAGTCTATTTGCTCTTTCGGGGAATCCGAGATAACCTTCGTACACGATTTGGCACTACACGGGCTGTTCGTTCACCGTTTTACTACCGTGCTGGTGGTAAGACGCCCATTGACTCAGCAACGTATATGGATATTTTAGGCTTCACAGGAGCTTATATGCTACTCTATTTCAGCGGTGTATTGGCTATGGTGCTCACTTCGCAGCACTCCTTAACAGAAGTTATGTTCGAATTCGCATCTGCCTTAGGAACTGTTGGTTTATCGGTTGGTGTTACCTCGGTTAGCGCCTCCAACGCAGTTCTAGTCATTGAAATGGTTGGAATGCTTTTGGGGAGATTAGAAATCTTTATCGTACTGTTTGGGTTCAGCACTTTCTTAAACTCCATAAAACGATTTATCTCGCGTATCGTAGATCGTAATCAACTCTCAGAAAACGAATCCTAAGGGGTTCGTTTTTTTATAATACCCTATTGACAATTCTGAGTAATCTGCTATACTATAATCATACCACCCCCCTGGGGGTGTAGAGATAGGAGGGACACACCCTTGAAAGAAACCTTTGATGTAACCGGCATGACATGCTCAGCCTGTTCAGCTCATATTGAAAAAAGCTTAGCCAAAGCTCCCGGCGTTGAAAAAGTTGCCGTCAACTTACTTGCTAACCGCATGATTGTGGAGTTCGATCAGACAAAACTCACCGTGCAAGATATTTCGCGCTTGGTCGATGACTCCGGCTATGGAGCCACACCGGTTTCCCAACCCAAATCAGCTGCCAAAACCACTGCCCCCCGAGAAAATGTAATGCAAAAAGAGGCAGAAGAAAAACGCAAGCAATTTTGGTATTCCTTGTTGTTCTTGCTTCCTTTGTTCTATATTTCAATGGGAAGTATGTTTGACTTTCCGCTACCTTCATGGTTAGCCGGTATGCACAATGTTCTCCCCTTTGCTTTCACTCAATTCTTGTTGACATTACCCATCGTTTACTTAAATCGCAACTATTTCCAAACCGGTTTTAGGTCTCTTTGGAAACGCTCTCCGAACATGGATTCCCTGATTGCCGTAGGTACTACCGCAGCACTGCTCTATGGTATTTATGCAATCTACCAAATCGGCTATGGTTTAGGTGCTAACAATCATCAGCTGGCCATGGGTTTTGCAATGGACCTCTATTTTGAATCGGCCGCCACAATTTTGACCTTGATCACCTTGGGAAAATACTTGGAAGCCAAATCCAAAAGCAGAACTTCAGAAGCAATAGCCAAATTAATCGACTTGGCTCCAAAAACCGCTCTCGTTTTGCGAGAAGGCTTGGAATTGGAAATCCCGGTGGAGGATGTTGTTTTAGGAGATACTGTCATCTTGCGCCCCGGGCAGAGTGTTCCGGTAGACGGCGTCGTTTTGAACGGTCATTCCAGCATTGACGAAGCTGCCCTGACCGGTGAAAGCATGCCGGTGGAAAAATCCGAAGGCGACAAAGTTATTGCTGCCACGGTCAATAAGAGCGGATACCTGCAATTCCGTGCCACTCGTATTGGCGATGATACTACCTTAGCACAAATCATACGGTTAGTGGAAGAAGCAGCTTCCAGTAAAGCCCCCATCTCCCAATTGGCCGATAAAATCTCGGCAATTTTTGTCCCCACCGTCATGGTGATTTCAGTAGTCGCGACCATTGTCTGGCTGTTGTTAGGCTATCCGTTCGACTTTGCACTTTCAATCGGGATCGCGGTCCTGGTTATCTCTTGCCCCTGCGCTTTAGGGTTAGCCACTCCAGTTGCGATTATGGTTGGGACTGGTAAAGGTGCTGAAAATGGTATCTTGATCAAATCCGCAGAAGCTCTGGAGATTACTCATACCGTTAATACAGTTATTTTAGATAAAACAGGAACCGTTACCGAAGGTAAACCCCAAATCACCGATCTGATCACCTTGGGTTCCACCTCTTCACAAGAATTGCTACAAATGGCCGCTTCTCTCGAAGAAAAGTCCGAACATCCGTTAGCGACCGCCGTCATGGACTATGTCAAGCAGCAGGGTGTTGCCCCACTTCCCTCCGATCAATTCGAAGCAACAGCCGGTCAAGGCATTTCTGCTACGGTAGAAGGTCGTCGCATTCACGGAGGTAATCAACGAATGATGCAAGCGTTGGGTATTGAGATAGGTTCTCTACAGCAAATCACCGATACCTTAGCTGATCAAGGCAAAACCCCTCTCTATTTTGCAGACGATACCCAATTGTTGGGCATCCTGGCCGCAGCCGATGTGGTCAAACCCACCAGTAAAGAAGCCATTGCCGCATTGAAAGCTTTGGGCATCGACGTTGTCATGCTCACCGGCGATAATCAAAAGACCGCTCGGGCTATTCAAAAACAAATGGGAATCGACCGTGTTGTCGCCGAAGTCTTGCCTCAAGACAAAGAAGCCGAGGTTCGCAAATTACAAGAACAAGGTCGTATTGTTGCCATGATTGGTGACGGGATCAACGACGCACCGGCACTGGCCAGAGCCAACGTAGGTATTGCGATTGGTGCCGGTACCGATGTAGCCATTGAATCTGCAGACATTGTATTAATGAAGAGTGATCTCATGGATGTGGTCACCGCCTTGAATTTAAGCAAAGCTGTGATTCGTAATATTCGTCAAAACCTCTTCTGGGCATTCTTTTACAACATCTTAGGGATTCCTCTGGCAGCCGGCGTCTTCTACAGCCTCTTAGGTTGGAAGCTCAGTCCCATGTTTGCTGCTGCTGCTATGAGTTTAAGTTCCGTCAGTGTTGTAACCAATGCTCTTCGTCTCAAACTCTTTCACAGCCCGGCACCTCAGCGAAGTCAAGATTCAGCAACCACTACCCCTTCTCGCGAGGTAACAACCTCTCATATTCAAAAAGACAAAGGAGAATTCGAAATGACTAAAATTATGAACATTGAAGGTATGACCTGTATGCACTGTCAAAAACGTGTGGAAAAGGCATTGAACGCAATTGAGGGTGTCAGCGCCAAAGTTGACCTCGCAACCAACTCTGCAACTCTAACCTTAACCAAACCCGTTGCGGACGAAGTTTTGATTCAAGCCGTAGTCGATGCTGGCTACGAAGTTACTTCTCTAAAGTAAGGAGACTACCATGAAAGCTGATCCAAAACTTGTTACTCCCTTGCTGAAAACCGCCCGCGGGCAATTGGATGGCCTCCTGCGTATGGTCGAAGATGACCGCTACTGTATGGATATATCAAATCAATTACTGGCTACCATTTCAATTTTAAATAAAGTCAATCGCGAGGTTTTGAAAGGTCATATGAGCCACTGCGTGCGTGAAGCCGTCTTGGAAGGAAATGACCAAGAAAAAATCGATGAAATTTTGAGCTTGCTAGACAAAATCAGCAAATAATCTGTTATAAAGAAAGGGGCTACCTCGTTTGAGGTAGCCTCTTTTCCATGCTTGACTTTAAAATTATTTCGTGTTACTATTCTTTAGCTTGCAATCTATTATTTATCGTTCAGAGGAGATGGACTCATGACACAGAATCGACCCAGAGACTCGCGCGGGGATCTAACCGAGGGCAATATTGCCAGAAAACTGATCTCATTCTCCCTGCCGATGATTGCTGGAAATTTGATCTCTCAATTATACAATGTAGTAGACTCAATCGTAGTCGGCAACTTTGTCGGTTCTGACGCTTTAGCAGCGGTCAGTGCCAGTTTCCCGATCATGATGTTGTTCAACGCCATGTTTTGGGGAATCGCTGTTGGTGCCGGTATTGTTATCGCTCAAAACTTTGGTGCGAAACGCTACGATGTGTTGAATAAAGCCGTCAACACCGCCTTTACCTTGGTTTATGCCAGCGGGATTTTGATCAGTATCATCGGAACCCTCTTTTCGGGGCCTTTATTGAAACTTCTTGGCACACCGGAGAATATTATCGGAGATTCTACGGTTTATTTGGCGATCATTTTTGCCGGAACTTTAGGAAACATGGCTTATAACATTGGCGGTGGAATTTTAAGAGGAATGGGAGATTCCCGTTGGCCTTTAGTTTTCCTAAGCGTCAGTGCTGTCTTGAATATCGTTCTCGACTTATTGTTCGTAATCGTCTTCAAATGGGGAGTTGCCGGAGTAGCCATTGCTACGATTTTATCTCACATTGTCTCCGGAGCATTGGTACACATTCGGATCAATAGCGGCGTTTATCCGGTTCATGTCTCTCCAAAGAGTATGCGTATTGAAAAACAATTAGCTGCTACCATTATTCGTTTAGGCGTTCCGGCTGCCATTCAAAATGTAGCCATGTCTTTGGGTTCTGTCATCATCCAATCCTTTGCGAACAAATTTGGTTCCAACTATATTGCTGCAAACAGCATTGTGCAAAAAGTAGACGGATTTGCCATTGTACCCATGATGGCTTTTGGCATGGCATTAAGTACTTTTGTTGGACAAAATGTGGGTGCCGGTAGACATGATCGTGCTAAAGAAGGGATCCATGTAGCAATGACCTCGATCACGGTTTTCGGTCTGATCTTGGGTGTCTTTCTCTGGTTCTTCGGTCACCCGCTGATGCGAGTCTTCACCGATAACCAAACGGTACTAGACATTGGTTTTGTAGGGATTCGCATTTTGGCTTTCTTCTACTTCATCATGGGAATGAATCAAAACCTTGCAGGGGCTATGCGTGGGGCTGGAGCTTCTGTCGCCCCCATGATCACCTCAATTGCGGGAAGTTTAGTACGAATTCCGGTAGCCTATTTTATTGCCGTGGTACCTAACAACATGTATGGCCTCTTCTGGTCGATGGTCGCTTCGATCGTTATCCAATTCATCTTGCTGTATTCCTACTTCCGTTCCGGTCACTGGCAAAACTTCAGTGTAGTCAAACCAAGAGAAGCAAGTCTTGCAACTCAATAGATAAAGATTCGGTTTTTGCCCGCTTGGGTGAAGGCCGATTTTTTATTGACAAAAAGTTACTTTTAAGTTAAAATTGTTTTATGTTAAAAGCAAAGGAGTATCATCTGATGACCGACGAGCAACGCAACCAACTCAATCGTTTTTTCGTGCGCACTTTTAACAGCATATTGGCATTTGAAGATAAAGCTCTAAGTGAACGTGGAATTGAGAATTTATCGGTAAAAGAAACGCATGTCATTGAAACAGTCATCCGCTTGGAGCAAATGGGGCAAAATACGATGACCGCCATTGCAGAGCAACTCAATATCACGGTAGGGGCTTTAAGCACAGCTGTGCAGACCCTGATTGGAAAAGGATATTTGCAACGCTCCACCGATGCGAACGACCGCAGATTGGTCGTAATGACAGCTACAAATTCCGGGTACGAAGTCAATAGAATTCACGAGAGTTTTCATGAACAAATGATCAATTACGTGGCTCAGCAAATGAATGCTGAAGACTTAGCGCGCTTGACCCATTCCTTAGAGCAGTTATCTTTATTCTTTGAATCTCTCACAAAAAAATAACAACAGGAGGAATTTCTAACATCATGCCTATTATTATGACCGACAGCACCAGTGATTTTTCTTTAGAACAAGCTAATGCATTGGGAATCGAAATGCTTTCCCTAAAAGTCAATTTTGATCATGATTCCTACGATGACAAACGAACGATCAGCAGCGAAGAATTTTATGAGAAATTGAAACACAGCAAAAATTTGCCTACCACTTCCTTGATCGGTGTAGGCGACTTCCTTCAAGCTTTTTCAAAATATCCCAAAGAAGAAATCGTTGTCATTACTCTGTCATCTAAGCTTAGCGGAACCTTTCAATCAGCAGAAATGGCCAAAGAAGAATCCGGACGACAAGATATCTACTTGATAGATAGCGGAACGATCACGGTCGGAATGGCCATGCTGGTCAAACTTGCTGTGAAAATGAGAGATGAGGGGAAGTCCGGCAGTGAAATCGCCTCACAGGTTCGTCAATATGCAAAACGCACAAAAATTTACGCCGTAATGGATACCCTGCTCTATTTAGTCAAAGGCGGGCGTTTATCTGGTGTCCAAGGCGCGTTAGGCAGTGTGTTTTCTTTAAAACCTGTATTAACCATTGTCGATGGCAGCTTGAGCACCTTGGCGAAGGCGCGCGGCATGGACAAAGGTCTGCAAACGATGCTGGATTTCATTAACAAAGAAGGCAATCTCGACCCAACCATGCCGGTAGGGTTTGCTCATTCTTTGAATGTTCCTAAAATGCGCCAACTGCAAGAAATCATGAAACCTGAAATCATCGACGGAGAATATGTATTAGGCAGTGTGGTCGGAACGCATGCCGGCCCAGGAGCTGTGATTGTCTCCTTTTTTAGTAAAGAATAAGTTTATCCCTTCAAAAGCACTGTTCGTAGGAACAGTGCTTTTGTTATGAACAGGAATTTCGGGATCTCTCCTCGAAATAGAGTAGTCAGAAGAGAAAGGATTGATCAAAATGAATGAAACCCTTCCGGCAATCAAAAAAACCTATGAAGAAGCCCAAAAAATAGCAAATTTACAACCTTGGACTTTCATCGAAGAATCCGAGGTCTTTGCCATAGAACATCCCGAAAGTCATGTTTTGTACTTCGTTCAAGTAATCGGAAAAACACAGCCTATGCTGGGGATACAAATAAGCAAAGGTTATGAAGCTTATTTACGCCTTCAAGAATGGCTAAAACTCGGGGATACTGCTATTAAAGCTAACAAATTGGCCCTCTATACCCTTCATTATAACTCGGAACCTCTACCCGAAATCGATCAACAACGCTTAGAGAGCTCAGGCATTACAGAATCCCCCGCTTGTGGTTGGCCGCGTTTTAAAGATTTCACTCCTGAATTCCTCCCGTGGTACCCCGATGATGAAGACTTCTTGATTTTGCAGATTCTCTTGCCACAAATTCGTTTGCTCTTACAATTAGCCGAACCCAATCCCTCACTTTTGTCTTCCCCGGAAGGTTGTTTGATCCGTCGTTCTCAAAAAGGAATTTGGCACAATGAGGTTCAGAACCTGATGCCGGAAGAACATGAAAAGTTGAGTTATCTTCGACCAGAAGACCCTCATATCCTTATGCAATTACCACAGAACCCCTCTGCTGCTTTTGAAGCGGTTATGGAGCTCAGCACTGTTCCGTTCCAAACCCAACCGGATCAACGCCCCTTTTATCCTTGGATTTTCTTGCTGATCGATGCTGCCGATGGACAGCTTTTGGATTATCGTTTGACCGCCCGTAAAGAACATTTCGCCTCTGTCAGCCAGGGTGTTGTGGAAGCACTCGGCAAAGCAGGGTATCGGCCGGGAGAAATACTCACAGCGGACTCCTTCACACAGGTTTTAGTCAGCGGTGTTTGTCAAGAAATAGGTATTCCGGTTCGAAAAAGCACTTTAGAATACGGAGACCGCTTAGTTCGTTTGATTCAAAAGAAATTGGCTGATTCTTAAAAAGAAAATATACGTGCAGAAGATAGGTTTCTATGGTATAATATAAGGTAACCTAAAAAAAACAAACCCCAAGGAGGATTATAATAAAAGACATGGAAGAATTCGAAAAAAACAAACTTACCGACGTAGCACAAGAAGAACCTGCTGCTCCTACGACGTATCCCGGTTCGGGACTCCATAAAAACCCTGCCAGAATGATGAAGATCGAAGAAGTCGTTGAATGGGATATGGATTTCGGCGTCAAAATGGGACCTGTCGGTTTTGATCATCGCTTGGCCTGTCCTTACTGCCGCAAAAGAATGCTTTTGGTCAGTCACGAAGGCAGCCGGCATCAAAAGTTCATCCGAGTAGTCTACGAGTGTGAGAACTGTGCGGCTCATACCGTTGTGCAATTCAGTGCACCCAATCAAAAACTAGACCTACCGGAATTGAGCTTAGGAGAAAAAATCATTATTGAAACACCTACCCCGGTGCCAAATCTAAGTCAAGAGAATCCTGCGATGCCTGAGCCCAGAAACAATGATCGCAATCGGAAGAACCGTCCCCAGCCCGGTAATCGTACCAATCCCCCTCCTACGGAAAATCCAAATCGTCAAGATAAACCCGATAATCGCAATTCACGTAATCGAAATACTCGCAATAACCAGCCCGATGCGAGAAAGAATAGAGCTCCTGAACAGGTACCGGTCAAACCGGGACAAATCGCTAAGCAACCCATTGCTAAGCTTCCGGGAGAACAAATCAAAAAAACAAGCCAAGCCAACTCAGCACCAACCCCACAACCGCAACAAGCAGAGAAGCGCTCCAATGCGTATTTCCGTTCTCGTCGCAAACCTAATCCACCAAAAAACCCTACTAACGAAAACTAAACGTGTAAGGTGATGTTCTCATGCGCTGGCTCCAACGAATTTTGCTTTTACTTGTGGTCACACTGCTCTTAACTGCTTGTCAACCGGTAGTTGAAGACCCTCGCCCTAACGGGGAGACTTTGACGTATCAGGTCACCGACATCGTAACTTCTGCTTTTTTTCAATTGCAAATCGAAAAGTTTTCGGTTAGTAGAAACCTCAATGACTATATTCCTGTGGACCGACAAGCCCTTTTGTTAGCAATGGATTTGATCATAGAAAATTCCACCGACAGTTCCTTACCCATGAGTTATGCTGACTTTCAATTGATCTACATAGATGACTCTGGAAAAGAGCAAATTATATATCCGTTGGAACCGTTTTTAGAATCGCAATTCCCCGACACCTATACCCTTGAAAATAAAGATACTAAATCCGGAACACTGGTATTCCAAATCCCGAAAGATTTGCAACAGTGTCACCTTCAGTATCAAGAAATCTATGAAGATGATTTCTTGGGAAATCGTCATTTGATTGAAATCGTCTTAACAGATTAATTAAAAATGCTTCACTTTATTTCAAAGTGAAGCATTTTTAATTTTCCTCTTGACAAGTCGATTTTGATGTGTTATTTTAACTTTGTTAAAATTTTTAACTAAGTTAAAGAAAGGATGGTTTTATGAAGTCTACAAGAAAAGAGCGAACCAAACAAGATATTCTTACCGCCACTAAGAAAATCATTCATAACCTTGGTCATGAAGCGGTGACAGTACGTAAATTGGCCGAAGAAACTGGATATTCTCATACCAACCTCTATTATTATTTTTCCGATCTCAATCATTTGCTCTGGGATATTCGGCTAGAAATGATTGAAGAAATGATTGAAGAATTAACTGATAATTCCACAGACAACCTTCCCCCGGTTGAAGAAATGATTCAGGAATTTATTCGTTACGCCGATTATTTTATTGATCATCCTACTATATTTCGCTTCTTCTATTTTTATAACTTCGTCCAACCGGAAGGAGATGACGGGTTTCAAAAGTTAGAACTCAAGTTTCAGCAAATTTGGATGACCTCTTTCACTCGTCTGGTGAAAGAAGGGCTCGTTGAGCCGCAAGACATAGAAACATGCGCCAAATCCATAATTTATACTGTCCAGGGACTACTATTACTCAGTTTGCAAAGCCAAAAGAGCAAGCTCGAAATTCACCAAGAACTAGCTGCAAGTATACAATATCTCTTGAAGCAAAAGCCAATCTGGAGGGATGATTAACAATGAAAACACGAAGAAAGGTCCTTCTTACTCTGTTAGCAATTGTAACGATTACCATCATTGGATTAAGCATCTTTGTCCAAAAGATGGAAGCAGAGTTGCAACTCTTCGCCCAAGAAGTGATTTCCGATGTCGATTTAAGTACAGCAAACGATGGTATTTTCAGTGCTACCCATAAAGTTTTACCGATCGATGTAGAAGTTCAAGTAACTGTCAAAAATCACAGGATCACAGATATTTTCTTAGTAAAGCATTTCAACGGACAAGGTAGTGCAGCAGAAGTTCTTCCCAGTCAAATTCTTAAGGAACAATCCCTGCAAGTTGATGCTATAGCCGGTGCTACCTACAGCAGTAAAGTCATTGTAAAAGCAATCCAAACCGCATTACTCAATGCCGGTGCGACATTAAAGTAAGAGAATTAAGGAGACATTATGAAAATTGCCCTAATAGTACATTCTAAAACCGGAAACTCCCTCTTGGTGGCACACCAACTTCAAGAGAAATTACAAAGTTTAGGCCATATCGTCAGCTTAGAAAGAATTACCGCCAGCAATGATAACGAGATGAACCCCTCTTCTGTTAAGTTGCTTCAAAACCCGAGTGTTGAAGCATACGATTTATTGATTTTTGGTGGTCCTGTTCGTGGATATGCCTTCTCCCCAGTGCTCCAAGCTTTTTTATTAAAAGTGCCTTCTTTAAAAGGAAAACGCGTCTATGGGTTTGTGACCCATTTCTTCCCCAGTCCCTCCATGGGCGGAAACCAAGCTTTAAGCAAATTAAGCGAGCTTTGTCAAAGCAAGGGGGCTGAGCTCATAAAAAAAGGGAGTATCCAATGGATAAACCCTTTTACGCGCAAATCGCGAATTCATGAACTTGTAGAACATCTCACTTCAAATCTTTCTTGACCTCATACCAGCTGCAAGATTTTGCCTAGAGTTTTCAGATAAATATCTAGGATCTCTTTCGTTACGATGAGCGGGCAATAGGTGCGAACCACTCTTTCTTTTGGTTTTACTCCGGCAATGATGCCATGTTCAAAAAACAGACGATCGATTTCGCACATTGCTTCTTCCGAAACTGAAGCATCGAGCTCTATACTATTTAGCAATCCAATCCCTCTGATTTCACGGATAATTGGAAACTCTTTTTGCATGGACTTGTATCCTGCTCTCAAATATTCTCCCATGCTCTGTGTATGTCGAAGTAACTCCGCTTTTTCAATTTTTAATATGACCTCATAGGCGACCCTAGCGCCCATGGGGTCATTTTGATGTGATTGGGCAAAATGGAAACCTGCTTGCTCTGCTTCCTCAATTGTCTTTTGATTCATAATTGCTGCACTGACGGGGTAGCCGTTTCCTAAGCCTTTACCCACTGCTACGATTTCCGGTTTGAGATCGTATTGAATAAAGCCAAACCATTTCCCGGTACGTCCTATACCACAGGTGACTTCATCGACGACTGTCACGATCTGGTTTTCAGCACAAATACGAGCGAGTGCTGTCATGAGCTGTGGAGGAGGAAGCTTCGTGAAACCAGATGTATTTCCCGGTTCGAAAACAAATACGCCGAGTTCTTGAAAATCATAGGTTTCATAAAGCTGGTCATACCACTCCTGTGGCGTGAAGTTGTCTTCTGTAGACCACTCGATTTGCTGCCAGCTCTGTTGATCTCGTTGCCAACCTTGTCCATAAGCCGCCAAGTATTGTCCTCTTAAGCTAAAGCAGTGTTTTCCCGGGCGAATCGCTTTTGCAACTTGTATACCGTATTCAACGGCCTCGCTGCCCGAAGTGAGAAAAACACATTGGCCTTTTTCCATATGTGCAATCTGGCAGAGTTTTTCGGCGCTCTTTTCTACAATGGAGTGATTATATTTATATCCCACATGCATGATTTCGTCCAGCTGTTGATGCATTGCTAGGTTTACATCGGGATCACAGTGACCCAAGGGTAAAGCCCAGACTCCGGCTTCAAAATCCAAGTATTTTCTGCCTTGCGTATCCGTGACATAACAACCTTGGCCCTTGACAATGCTTGAATTAAAGAGTGGATAACCGGTGCTGTTGAAGATGTTACTCGTAATAAAAACCTCTCTCTATTTATAATTGAATTGCGAATCGGCAGAGGGGATCCCCTTTCAAAGCAGAAGCAATCACCTTTGCCTTATGATCTCGGTCTAAGATGACATCAAAAGGGAACTTTTCAAAACCGGCACTACAATTACACCATTCTCCCGGTATTTGAGGCTCTCCTTTTAATATGGCTTCTCGAACAAAAGGACAATGGCATGCATAGTAACGTATCATTTTTGGATCTGTCAGATGTAAGTAGGTTGCCGGATCATATGGAATTTTCGTGATATAGAGTGTATCTCCTTCTCGCACGGCCGATAAGAGCTCCTGATTCCCCGCGACAAAATCCACTACTTCTTGGGTAATGGTTTGCTCGTACCAAACCGTTCCATTGTCACAATGCTCTTGTAGTTCAGCGACTTTTCGTTTGTGAAACTCCACCAGAAATTCGTCTAAGGAACCCAATTCTTCATAGCGTAACTTATCCTTCAGGAACGCTTCCCGCGGGATTCCGTGGTTGTTACCAGCCATGATACAACCGATTTTCTCTGCAGGAACCAACTTTTTCAATTCTTCCATGAAATTTGCAGTAAATTCAGGTTGGTCCTCGGGATCTGTACCCAAAGGGAGTTTTCCGGTTCTTTCTTTCAAGGTTTCGGCAACTTCTGTTCCCTGATATGTAGCAACCCTCTCGGTGATGTTTTCAATGACTCCTCTTCCACCGACTAAAGAAGTAAAATAGACGTAAATTTCGTTGCGTCCGATCAGAAGAAAATAACGAGCCAACGCTACCAAGGTTGTCAGATCATTCTCCCCGTGCTCGATTAGATTCTTGATGTAACTTCTGATAAAATCAACCGTTACCGTTTCAAAAGATACTCCTTGTTTCTGCATGGCTTTTCGAATTGCTGGCAAACTTGGATTGCAGCGTCGGTAGCTGTAGCCGAGACTCCCCTATTACTGTAAAGCTCTCTTAGTTTAGATTCATTCACTGAAAATCACCTCTCTCATTTTTTGGCTGTTCTGTAAATTATTGCCAGCACTATTATATTACTCAACTTTCACCTTGTCAAAGTACAAATAAAAAGCGCATCCGCATGACACGCTTTTTATATTCTTTTAGTTGTCCCCGGTAAGGGGATTGACGTCGCCTTCATCCAAAGGCTCTTTACCACCATGCCAGAGGTTTTTTTCCAATCGGTATACAAACCCTATGGTGCGACCTCCCCAATCGGAGAACATGGAGAGCCAAATTCCAACGACCCCTAAGCCCATTTTTACACCCAAGAACCAAGAACCCATAAGACGTAAACTGAACAGGCTAATGATTGAGATAATCATGGTATTCCGAGCATCTCCCGTTGCACGTAAAGAACCGGGTAACACGAACGCCGTAGGATACAACAAAGGATGCATGATGACACTAATCGTCAAAATCAATTTCGCTGCTTCGGCTGCTGCCGGAGAAGGCCCGTAAGAGGCAATCATTGGATCAAGGAAAATCAGGAAAGGGATTCCTGCAATTACTTGAATAGCGGATGAATACAAGCAAATCTTACGCATCAACGTTTTAGCTTGCTTATACATGCGAGCCCCATACGACTGACCTACCACTGTCACTCCAACAATAGAGAAGGCGTTGGCACCTAAGTTAATGAATCCGCTCAAAGAACTGACGATTGCATTCGCTTGTAGAGCGGCTGTTCCCATTCCCGATAAGAATACCGAAACCAGCACTTTTGCACCTTGGAAAATCAGAGAATCGACACCCGAAGGCACACCGATTTTCAGAATCGGACGTATCACATCCATATTCAGCCGTAAGGTAATCTTGGGCAAAACCAATTCACCGAATTTTCGATGACTAACCATGTAAAACATGAACAGAGCTGCACCAATACGCGCAGACAACATGGCAATAGCTACCGCATAAACACCTAAGTCATAGCCATAGATTAAGGTTGCAGCAATAGAAATATTAATGATGTTCGAAACAAAGGCACCAACCATTGGGGTTTTTGAGTCTCCCGAGGCTCTTGTTACACCGGCACAAACCGAGAACAGACCTAAGAAAAGGTAACTGATTCCGGAAAAGCGCATATAAATGGTCCCTGAGCTCAATACATTCTCTGCAGAACGGCCGTATAAGCTCCGCAAAATGGGATCTGCAAAGAAAAAGGCAAATGTTCCAACAATGATTGCCATGCTTACCACTAATACAATGGCTTGTGCTGCCGTTTCTCCGGCTTCTTTATTTTTACGAGCACCAATCCTTTGGGCGACCACAACCGTGGCACCAGAGGCCATGGCATTAAAGAAGATGATAATCAAATTGTTTATGGAATCTACTAGGTTGACGCCGGCAACGGCATAATCGCCAACATTAGAAACCAAGATGGTTGATACAGCGCCGACTAAAATGGTAAGCCCTTGTTCAATCATGATCGGCCAAAATAATTGCAGCAATCGTTTGTTCTCTTTCAAGAAACCTGGTTTAGGATTCAACAATAAGACTCCTCTCCGTGATAATCCTTCTGTAAACTAAAGTTTCTGCATTCGCTTTAAATAGTACATAAGGATAGCACGCTTTTGTTTGTGGTGCAATAACCTTCAAAAAGGGGATTCCTTCGCTTTCTGATTTTTCAGGTTAGGTTCTTATTAAGAGGCAATAACCCCTTCATCTTCCGGGATTTTTCCCCCATGCCACCGATTCGCTTCCAGTCTCCAGAGAAATCCCAACCCTCTCCCCAGCCAATCTGCTAGCATACCCATCCAGATACCAAATACACCCCACCCCAAATAAAGGGCAAAGAACCATCCAAAAAACAGCCTTAACGCAAACAAGCTGATGACAGAAATCACCATCGTATTTCTGGCATCGCCAGTCGCTCGCAAGCATTGGGGCAAGACAAAGGCTGCTCCATAAACAAAGGGTTGAGCAATCGATATAATGGTAAGAATGCGTTTCGCCAAGAAGGCACTCTCAGGAGAAGGTGCATAAAACGAAATCAAGGTGTTCAAAAACAAAAGATAAGGAACCAGCATCAGTATTTGAATTCCTGCGGTATAAAGCAAAAGTTTTCGCATCCATTGTTTGGCTGTTTTGTAGAGTCTGGCGCCATAGGCTTGCCCAACCATCGTAACCGCTGCCACTTGCATCGCATTGCCTACCAACCACAAATATCCACCGGCAGAATTGACAATGGCATTCGCCTGCATCGCTTTGGTTCCCATACCGGAAAGGAAGACCGAAATCAAAACTTTAGCCCCTTGGAAAATCAAGGAGTCAATACCCGATGGAACACCGATATTGAGTACCGGTCGAACCAACTCCCAGTCCACTTTAATTTTAATTTTTGGTAGAACAAGCGGACCACTCTGACGCTTGCGGACATGGTAGAACATAAATAACCCACTGACCATGCGAGCCGATAAAACCGCAACCGAAACAGCATATACTTCCAAATGAAAGACAAAGATTAAAAGCGCGGCTACGCTGATATTCACTAAGTTTGAAAGTAGAGCTGCTTTCATAGGCGTCTTAGAATCCCCTGATGCACGTGTAGCTCCGGCTGAAACACTAAATAGACCTAAAAATAAGTAACTGATTGCTGAAAAGCGCATGTAGATTTCACTGACCTGTAAAACATTGGCGGCTGCATTTCCATATAAGAGATGCAGAATTGGTCGTGCAAAGGTAAAGGTCAATCCCCCCATGACTGCAGCAAGCCCCACCACCAAAACCACCGACTGAGCTGCTGTTTCGCCGGCTTTCTGGTTTCGCTGCGCTCCAATATGCTGTGCTACCATGACGGTTGCACCCGCAGCCAAGGCGTTGAAGAAGATAATGATCATTTGATTAATCGTATCAACCAAGTTCACTCCGGCTACCGCATAGTCTCCTACATTGGAAACCAGAATGGTTGAAACCATGCCAACCAAAATGGTCAAGGCTTGTTCAACTAAAATCGGCCAGAACAATTTGAACAATTTTTGGTTTTGGGGACTTAGTTGCAAGCGCTTAGGCATGGTCATCATCCTCTTTTACAGCTTATTCCATTAAAAGTAGCATATCACGAAGATTTCATAGTAGCAATAGAACATTTGTAGTATATCTCTATGCTTTTTGTCTTATTTCAAAGATTAGAGGCAAGGAATTTACCAAACATAGGATAATGTGGTATACTGAATTGCTTTTGTGAAATTCTACGCTAAAAGGAGGTGAAGTACCTATGAAAATGGTAAAAGATAGGGAGTTTTATCGTCTATTATTGGCGATTTCATTGCCCATTGCTTTACAAAACATGGTTAATCAAGGAGTATCCCTAATTGGCACTTTAATGCTCGGACAACTGGGGAGCACACAAATCGCGGCTTCTTCTTTGGGGAATCAACCGCTTTTTATATTTACGTTACTTACCATGGGCTTTGCTGCCGGCGCTTCCGTTTTAACCGCGCAATATTGGGGGAAAGGTGATACTGCAGCCATTCGTCGTTTGACCGCCATTGTTTTACGATACAGTGTTTTTGCTTCTTTAATCTTTGCCGCGATTATGGGTCTATTTCCTCGAGTGATTATGAGTTTCTTTACATCGGATCCCGATGTGTTGGCGGAGGGGGCACTTTACTTACGAATTACGGCTTTGGCTTATCCGTTTTATGGTCTAACCAATACAACTTTAGCCATTTTGCGAAGCGTTGAACGAGTGTGGATGAGTTTTTGGGTAACCTTGTTCTCTTTAGCCACTACCACGTTCTTGAATTGGATTTTGATTTTTGGGCGATTCGGTTTGCCGGCAATGGGGATTTCCGGAGCCGCCTGGGCTCAAGTAATTGCGCGTGTTCTCAGTTTCCTGTTCGTCTTAGCCTACATGGGATTGCGTGAAGATCGTATTAAGCTTCATTTCCGAGATTTCTTTGTTCATGACCCTGTGTTACAGGGGGATTTTTTGCGAAATGCAAGTCCGGTAATCCTCAATGAATTTTTATGGGGATTCGGTTCTTCTGCACAAGCGATGGTTTTGGGCCATTTGGGCAAGCAAGCAACGACTGCCCATAGTATTTCGCAAGCATTGATGCAAATGTCGATGGTTTTCATTTACGGTGTTCTCAGCGCCTCTTCTGTCATCATGGGTAAAACCTTAGGCTCAAATCAAATGCATAAAGTTCGACCTTATATCAACACGATCATGATTTTATCAGCGATCATTGGGGTCGGTACAGCGGGGTTCATCTTGTTTAGCAAGGGATTTTTCATAAACTTGTATCAAATCGACGAATCTACCAAGCTGTTAACCCATCAATTTATGAATATTACAGCTCTAGTAGCATTAATGCAATGTCTCTATTCCCCGGTAAGTTTAGGGGCTTTACGAGCGGGAGGCGATACCAAATTCGTACTCTTCTTAGATGTAACGTTCCTCTGGGCATTAGCTTTACCCATGGGTTTTGTAGCTGCACAAGTCTGGCATTTGGCAAGTGCTTCCGTCTTCTTCTTCTTAAAAATTGACGAGCCTATCAAAGTGATTCTAGCGTATTGGCGAGCAGGCGGAGATCGCTGGATTCGCAATCTCACTCGCGAGAATTTGGAGTCCGAGGAGGTGTAACCATGCCATTGTTAAAGGGGATTGTTCTCAAAACGCCTACACGGAAGCAGGATCAATATCCTTTCAATGTGTCAACCGTTAAAAATCTGAAAAATTTAGAATTCAAGAGTCCAATTTGCTTTTTTGTTGGAGAAAACGGCAGTGGAAAATCCACCTTATTAGAAGGGCTCGCTGCCAAATTAAATTTCCCCACAATCGGAACACATCCGGTCGCTACGGATCCTAGTTTGGATGCAGCAAGGCGATTAGCTGCTACTCTGCAGCTGCAATGGGTGAGTAAGGTGGTCCACCAAGGCTTTTTCTTACGAGCCGAAGACTTCTTCGGATTCATCCAACGAATTGGACAAATGCAACGGGAATTGGAACGTGAAGAAGAATCCTTGCGGCGTGAAATGGAAGAAGCCGGTTCTTCTGACTATGGAATCCAATTAGCCACCGGATCCTTACGGGGAAATCGGGATGCAATTAGTAGTCGCTATGGCGAGAATCCCGATGCTCAATCTCATGGGGAAAGTTATTTGCAGCTCTTCTCCTCTCGAATTCAACGTAACAGTATTTATCTCATGGACGAACCAGAAGCTGCTTTATCTCCCATGCGCCAACTTGCTTTCTTGGACTTATTGCTTCAAGGAGAAGAACAGGGGAATCAGTTTATCATTGCTACCCATTCTCCAATTCTCCTGGCGTATCCCGGAGCTCAAATCTTCTCGTTTGATCAAGGTGCTGTTGCTGAAACCGATTACGACAGCTTAGAACATGTCCGTTTTACCCGCATGTTTCTCAATAATCCTCAGGCATTCTTACATCATCTCAAACCTAGATAGAGAAAGAGAGAAGGAATTTATTTTGAAAAAATTTGTCAAACGCTATTTGTTCGATGCTTTAAGTGCCATGGCTTTAGGTCTGTTTTCATCCTTAATCATTGGTTTAATCATTTCTCAATTAGCCAAATTACCCGGGCTGGAACTTTTAGTTCCAATTGGAAGTGCCTTGGCTGCCTCCTCTCCCGTGACTGGTTGTGCTATTGGCGTTGCCATTGCCTGGAGTATGAAAGTAAAACCTTTGGTACTCTTCTCTGGAGCGGCTGTGGGTGCCATTGGCTATGCAGCCGGCGGGCCTGTAGGTGCCTATTTGGCGGCTGTCGTTGGCAGCGAACTTGGCCAGTTGATTGTTGGAAAGACGCCAGCCGATATCGTATTAGTACCCTTAGTTACGATTATTAGCGGTGGTCTGACCGGATTGAAACTAGGCCCGGGAGTTCAGCAAGCGACTGTATTCATAGGATCCATTGTGAATGAAGCGACCTTACTTCAACCAATCGCTATGGGAATCATCGTTTCGGTGATTATGGGAATGGTTTTAACTTTGCCTATCAGCTCCGCTGCTCTGAGTATTATGTTGGGCTTAAGCGGATTAGCAGCCGGTGCAGCAACGGCCGGGTGCACAGCTCAGATGATTGGTTTCGCTGTCGCCAGCTATAGAGAGAATGGACTCAACGGTCTGCTCGCGCAGGGGTTAGGCACTTCGATGTTGCAAATTCCCAATATCATGCGCAAACCACAAATTTGGATTGCACCCACGTTAGCTTCCGCCATTACCGGACCTTTAGCAACAAAAGTCTTCGCCATGCAAAATACATCCTATGGAGCCGGTATGGGGACTAGTGGTTTGGTTGGCCAATTCGGAACCTTAGAAGCTATGGGTTATACTCCTGATGTTTTTTTGAAAATTGCTCTACTTCATTTTGTTCTTCCTGCAGTATTGACCCTCATTTTTCACAACATTCTAGTCAAATGGGGATGGGTGAAACTGGGAGACATGAAACTTAACACCCTTGATAAAGCATAAAACAAGAGCTCCATCGAAATAAATCCGATGGAGCTCTGTTTTTTTATAGTTTAGATTTGATGTACGATTTCGCCGTCAATCATGGTGAACACACATTTACTGAAGTTGCTCAACGGATCTCCGGTGAAAATTGTGATATCTGCGTCTTTGCCTTCTTCTAAGGAGCCCATACGGTCACCAACACCCAGCATTTCTGCAGGAATAATGGTGATACCTCTTAAAGCATCTTCATATTTCATGCCTTCTTTGACTGCATAACCAGCCATGATTGGCAATAATATGGTATGAGCGGAAGTATCTTGTTGCAGAGCAACCATAACTCCAGCTTCGGCCAACACAGCCGGGTTTTTCCAAGAAACATTCCATAACTCATGTTTACTGTGACCCATATTCAAAGGACCTACGGTGGCTTTGACTTTTTTAGCAGCCAAGATGTCGGCGATTTTATAACCTTCAGTGCAGTGCTCAATAATGTAATCTAAGTTGAATTCTTCGGCGATACGAATCGCGGTCATGATATCATCCGCACGATGTGCATGAATACGAGCCTTCATTTCGCGCTTCAAAACGGGAATCAGTGCTTCCGAGTTCATATCTCGATCAGGAGCTGGTTTGCCATCGGCTTTTGCTTGTTCAACTTTATTCATATAGGTAACCGCTTTGAACAACGCTTCACGTAAAACGGCCGCATTCCCCATGCGTGTGCCATTGGTTTTGCCTTCATAATTACGTTTTGGGTTCTCGCCTAATGCCATTTTCATGCCTTCTGTTCCGGGAATAATCATCTCTTCTGCTGTGCGACCTTTGAGTTTCATCACGAAGCCGGTACCACCAATAAGATTAGAACTACCGGGTCCGGTATAAACAGCAGTAAAGCCGCCTTCACGAACGACAGGAATGGCCGGGTCATCTGGATTCAAAGAATCGATTCCACGTAATTTTGCTTGAATGGCACCACTTTTCTCATTACCGTCACTGGTTGCCCAAATTGAAGGGTCCCCAAAAAGAGATACATGGCTGTGAGCGTCGATCAATCCAGGTAAAACAATTTTACCCGTGGCGTCGATTACGGTATAACCAGCCGGGATTTTTGTTTTCTCATCTCCTACTTTTACGATTTTCTTACCTTCTACTAAAACTACACCGTTTTCAATGTTTCCTTTTGCCATGGTCCACACGGAACCACCTTTGATTGCATATTTGTTCAAGTGAATCGCCTCCTTGATATTCTGTATCTTATTATTTCGACAATCGCAAGAATTTTCCTGCATCTAACAAAAAACTTATTTCAATTTGACTAAAGGTTTGCTATAATAGAACTAGGTTTTTAAGAAGGAGGTACCTCTATGAGAAAACGTTTTACATGGCTAATAGCCATTCTCTTCTTATTGGTAGGAAGTGTTGGCACGATGGCCTTTTACTTCACTGAATACAAATGGTTTCAGTCGATCAACTACCAACAAGTCTTCACCACCATTTTATTCCAACGGGTTTTAGTAGGCCTTATTGGAATTGTGGTCACCTTTTTGTTTGTCTTCTTTAATTTGAAGTGGTTACAGAAGTGGTTGGCCAGAATCGTCCCTGACGAAATCGTTGAACCCGAAGTGATTCAGGTAGATTTTGGGCAAACTAGACAACGGATGCAAGGCAATTTATCGGAATTCGGTCGTACCATCGCCCGGAGTCCATTATTAAGCTGGATTATCTTGGGCTTTTCCCTTTTGGTCAGTATAAGCAATGGATTAGCATTGTCTGCTCAATGGTTAACGGTAAAAGCCTTTTTCAGTCAAGTTCCTTACGGGGTTGCTGATCCCATCTTTAACAAAGATATCAGCTTTTACATGTTCTCGATGCCACTTTTTGAATTGCTTCTCGATACCGTCTTTGGTTTGGTATTGTTCCTCTTTGCTATTTGTGGTTTCTTCTACTTAAGCAATGGCGGCTTCCGTAAAAGCCCATTGGACAAACGCCCCTTTACACATTTAGGTATTCTGGGCGCCCTCGCTTTCTTACTGCAAGCCGGAAACTTCTTTATGGAGATGTTCAACCTCGTTTATTCTCCGAGAGGGGTAGCCTTCGGCGCCAGTTATTCCGATATTCATGCATCAATCCCCACCCTCTACATTGCCATTGGGCTCAGTGTTTTAGGTGCTTTGATGATGCTCTCGCAGATGGTTCGACCCAGTATCCGTACAGCAGTCATTCCTGTTGTTTTGGTCGCGGTGGTTGCAGTAGCGGGGCAAAACGTTGTTGCCGGATTGATTCAAAACTTGCAAGTAAAGCCTAATGAGTTTACTATGGAAGAAAAATATTTAAATTATAATATTGAATTTACCCGATTAGCCTACAATTTAGATAACACCATTGAAATTGATTTTCCCATCGCTGCCAATGCAACGGCTGATTGGGACGAACTTAATCAATACTCAACCAGTATCGACACGGTACCTTTGCTGAATTACACTCAAACACAACAAGCATTTAGTCAATTACAAGGGATGCGACTGTATTATCGCTTTAACGATGTTGATGTCGATCGCTATCTGATTGGTGACACCTTAGTTCCTGTCATGTTAAGTGCTCGCGAACTACCCGCTGACGCCTTGCAAACCGAAGCTGATACCTGGGTAAACCGCCACTTGAAATATACCCATGGTTATGGTGCCGTCGTTGCTCCAAGCAACGAAATCACCACCGATGGTCAACCGAATTTAATCGTTAAGGATATTCCGCCGCAAACTGGTATTCCTGAATTAAAAATTACTCGTCCTGAGATTTACTACGGCGAGTTAACGAATGATTATGTGATTGTCGGCACCCGTTCAAAGGAATTTGATTACCCCATGGGAGATTCCAATGCCGAAACCAGTTACGAAGGAGAGGCTGGACTTTCAATTAGCTCCATGTTCTCGCGCTTTTTATTTAGTATTCGGCTCAATACCTTGAATCCAATGTTGACCAATGAAATCACACCAGATTCGAAAATTTTATTACACCGCCAGATTAAAGATCGTGTAACTACCATTGCTCCTTTCCTTTATTATGATAATGATCCCTACTTAGTCATTCATGAAGGTCAGCTATTTTGGATTCTCGATGGTTATACCGTCAGTAGCAAGTTCCCCTATGCACAATCTTGGCAACAAGATGAACAACTTGCCGGTGCCAATTATATTCGCAACAGTGTCAAGGTTATAATCAATGCTTATGACGGAACGACTACATTCTATTTATATGATACCGAAGATCCCGTTATTCAAACCTACGCCAGTATCTTCCCAGATTTGTTCACCTCTTTTGAAGAGATGCCGGCAAACTTAGTCGCACATTTACGTTATCCGGAAGATATCTTTAAGGTTCAAGCTAAAATGTTCTTGAATTATCATATGACCAACCCAAAAGTATTTTATAATCGTGAAGACGCTTGGGCTATTGCCAAAACATCTGGAGCGCCGGTTGAATCCTACTATGATATCATGGAATTCCCCGGTTCGGATCAAGCTGAATTCATGACTCTTTATCCCATAACTCCGTCACAAAAAGATAACATGGTAGCGTTTTTGGCTGGTGTCTCCGATAAAAACGGGGTTAGCTCCTTGTCGGTTTATCTCTTCCCCAAAGATCGACTCGTTTACGGTCCGGCACAAATCGAAGCCCGTATCAATCAAGAATCGAACATTTCCAAAGACCTTTCATTATGGAATCAGGGTGGATCTACAGTCTCTAAAGGACATACGATTACGGTTCCGCTAAAAGATTCCCTCCTCTATGTTGTTCCACTTTATATTACATCGAATTCCAGCTCTCTCCCTGAACTCAAAAAGGTCATCGTCTCCTATGGAAACCGCCTGGTCATGGAAGATAATTTGGAACTCGGGTTGGTACGGCTCTTTGGCAGTCCCGACGGTGAAACTGATATTCCGGGTATTCCCGTCCCGGGTGATAGTGCTGACAGTGACTTAAAACAATTAATTCAAAATATCTTGTCCCAATACCAGATCGTCACCGAGCAACGCCAGTCCGGCAATTGGACTGAATATGGTAAAGCCATGGATGTTCTGGAAGAGATGCTTCAAGAGCTTGCCAGTCGAGATCTTACTTCGGTCAATATCGATATTCCCACGGAAGGGCCATTACCCGTTACTCCATAATTAAGGAGAGAATTTTCGATTATGCTGAATATTCTATTAACTTTTGCCGTCGGCTTGTCCGGCGGCTGGTTATTATCTAAATTGAAAGTCCCGGGTGGGATGATGGTTGGTGCTGTTTTGGGAGCTGCAATTTTGAATGTTGGCTTCTCAGCAGCTTCCATGCCGGTCAATGCGAGAGTAATCGCGCAGTGTACCGCCGGTGCTTTTATTGGTTGCTCGGTCAAACGATCTGATTTGGAGCGCCTGAAATATATCTTAAAACCTGCAGCGATTCTTTTGAGTTCGATGTTAGCATTAAATCTTGTTTTAGGTTTTCTGATTCATTGGCTCAGCCCTTTGGATTTGCTGACCTCCCTCATGAGTGCCGTTCCCGGTGGCATGACCGATACACCTTTGATTGCTGCAGATTTAGGAGCCGATGCTCCGAAAGTTGCCGTTTTGCAATTTGTGCGTATGGTTTCCGGTATCGGCTTATTCCCATCTCTCATTGCTTGGGTTGACCGTAGAGAAAACGGAACCGAGATTCAAGCCATTGAGTTTTCTAATGGTTCAGACAGCGGATTCGGCAAAGCAAAACAGAAAAACCGCTTTGCTCTTGATCACTTATCTCCAAACTTAAAATTTATAATTACAATCTTTGTGGCGATTATTGCGGGTTTTCTGGGACGTGCTTCCGGTGTTACCGCAGGCACACTACTCTTTAGCATGGTGGCTATTTTAACCTTAAAATTAACCACCAATGTTTCTTATGTTCCAATGTGGGCTAAGCGTCTAGCACAGGTGCTGGCTGGTTGTTATATAGGAAGCGGTATTTACAAAAAAGACTTATTGGAACTTCGTTTCTTGGTGGTTCCGGCTCTGTTGATCCTCGCAGGCTACTTTCTCAATTGTTATTTGACCGGTCACTTGCTGCATAGAACTTGCCAGTTTGAATTAAAAGAAGGCATGTTAGCCGCCACACCTGCCGGAGCTACGGACATGGCGCTAATCTCTTGTGACTTAGGAGTACAAAGCACCGATTTGATTGTCTTACAAGTCATTCGCATGTTATTCGTAATCTCGGTCTTCCCTCAAATCATCTCTCTGATTGTAAAAGCATTGACCTAAAAAAAAGAGTGTTTCTCGTCTGACACACGAGAAACACTCTTTTTAGCTAATTTTGTCTATATCGATCTGGTAACAAATCGCCCCGCTTTGGTTTCTTGTAACTCACCGTGCGAAAAAGCAACTTTCCCTGCCACCATAACCCATTCAATACCAGTAGGGTAGGCATGTGGCTTTTCAAAGGTGGCGAGATCCCGAATCTCTTTCTCGTTTAAAAGCAACAAATCGGCCTGCAATCCGGGACGTAATAAGCCACGATCCCATAACCCTAACCGAGCAGCCGGAGCTGAAGTCATCCGACGAATCGCCTCACTGAAGGGTATCACGCCTTTGGTTACATAATGTGCCAAGACTCTGGGAAAGGTTCCGTAATAACGGGGATGTGGTACGTTTTTACCGAATTCAACCAAACTGCCGTCAGAACCGATCATACCCAAGGGATGCTTCATAATGGTTTCGCAATCCTCCTCTTGCATGTTGAACGAAACGATTTGAACAGGACCTTGTAGCAATAAAGCAATGGCAGCGTCGACCGGTTCTAAGTTCAGGTTTTGCGCAATGCTTCCTATATGTTGACCATTGAAGCTGGGTTGCGGATTATAGGTGGCCACGACCAAGCTTTCTGCACCACCTCGGCGATGCATATTCTCAGCCATCTCTATGCGGATTTTGCTTCTGCTTTCGGGATTCAACAGTCTTTGTCGCATCGCTTCATTGCCTCCGGCTTGTGCCCAACCGGGAACTAAAGCACCGGTCAAGGATGTTCCGGAAGCTAAATAGGGATACTGATCAAAACTTACATCAATCCCCTCTTCACGTGCTTCATCTAAGAGGGTCAAAGCAGCAGTGGCTTGCCCCCAAACCGAACGACCTAAGCATTTTAAATGAGATATCTGTATAGCAGCACCACTTTGACGACCGATTTCTATGGCCTCTCGTATCGACTGTAGCAAGCCTATATTATAATCACTCTCGTCACGCATGTGAATACTAACAAAACCCTTATACTTTGCTACCACCTTAGCTAAACCAACGACTTCCTCTGTTTTGGCATAACTACCGGGCGTATAATACAGTCCAAGCGACAAACCAAGCGCCCCTTCTTCTAAAGAAACTGCTAAGGCCTCTTCCATAGTTTTCTGTTCTTGTGGAGTTGGGTGTCGCATTTCCATACCCATGACACTCTGACGAATACTACCATGGCCGACCAGTAATCCGTAATGAATTGCAATCCCTTTTTCTTCTACCTCGTTTCGATGCTGTCCAATGGGATAACAAGAACCACCGCAATTGCCACCGATCAAAGTAGTTACACCTTGACGCAAATAATTCTCTGCATTAGGAAATTGTAAAATCCCTCGATCTGCATGAGTATGCAAATCGACAAATCCGGGCACTAAATAATGGCCTTGACCATCGAAAACCTGTGCCTCGGGGGCGTTGATTTTCCCCATTGCTTTAATGGTTGATCCTTCAACTAGAAGTTCTCCCCATTGCCATGGAGCACCACTTCCGTCAAATATTCTCACATTACGAATCCATAATCTCTCCATCATCATCCACCTTCCCTTTCTTGTGTGCAATTCCACAAAAGATATCGCGATTCCTTGCCATTCCGGATTTAAACAGTCCAATCCAGTCCAATCTGGGATTGGGCTATATTAAAGCTGTTTTGCGCAGGCTTCCGCTGACTTCCGTTGACTTCCCCTACTGTTGTTGGTTTGACTTGTCCTGTTACACCCCGTATAATTGTACTATCGTATACGATTAATACTATATAGAAAGGTTTTGACAACATGTTTACCGGAAAACGCTCTAAAAGAGTATTTTTTACTTTATTGGGCGCAGCCATTTCATCATTTGGTATTTACAATGTACACGCACAAAGTAATTTAGCAGAAGGCGGCAGTGTAGGTCTTGCACTTCTAGCATACCAGTGAGCTGAAATCCCTCTTTCTATGACTTTATTGATATTGGATCTTATTGGAATCTTGGTAGGAATTCTCTTTTTCGGAAAATCATTTGGTGCTCGATCGTTATTTGCTGCCCTTAGTTTTGCAGCATTCTTTCGCCTTTACGAGCTCTTTCCCCCTGTAATGCCTAGCTTCGCACAGCTTCCGTGGATTGCTGCTTTGTTTGGGGGCGTTTTATTGGGCTTGGGCGAAGGGATTCTCTTGAAAAACAAAATTGCTTCAGGGTTTGATTCTTCCATCGCTTTAGTCGTAGAAAGAAAATTTCACGTCCCCGTCTCCCTTTGGTATTTAGTCACCGATAGCCTCGTTCTGTTGGCTTCTCTGTCCTACTTACCCATCATGCGTCTGTTCTATACCTTTGTTACCGTATTGGTATCCAACAGTACCATTGCATTACTCGGTATAAACCTACTTCCCCTACGTGGTCGCAACAGCAATGTAATCGCTTTTCTGAATTTACCATTGAAAGAACAATGCATGGCTTGGTCGCAACGTATACCAACCCTATATTGGCGAAAAAACCAATCCATGGAATCCTTGCTTTGGACCGTTGAACCCTTGACGGAAAATATACCATGACGAGCTCAAAGGAGCCTATAATCACACCGGAACGCCTTAACATGGCAGTTCCGGTTTTTTCATTTTCGAAAGAGAACTCGTAGAATCCACTAGGAAACCTTGCGAAAGAAGCCAATCTGTGCTAAAATTTTATTTTGTCATAGTATCGATACAATCATTTGGGAGGGATGGGTTTGAAACAAAGATTACAGGTCACTCGTCGTCTGATCGCCCAAGGTCAGTTACTGGTGAAAGCTGGCCAGAAAGTCAATTATAATACAATCGTTGGACGTTTAGATTACATCCCCGGTCAAATGGTACGTTGCAATGTTGCAGATCAATTGGGAATAGCTCCAAAATATATCCATAAGACGATGTTAAAAGAGCTCAACGATTGGGTCGAAGAAGGCGAAGTCCTCGCCAGAAACGATGAGTTCTACACCGAAACTACGGTTGACAGCCCTACTTCAGGCTATGTGGCACTCGTATCTCGCTTTTTAGGGAACGTGTTTATTCGCGTGCCTTTACCGGTCGGACCCAAAGAGCCGATTTGGTTTCGAGCGGAAGATTATAAGATGTCGAAATTAGCTTTTACTGCCGCCATAACCGTTAAACAAGGCACTGTTGTCGACAAAGGCCGTTTATTATTGACGACTAAACCCCCAGTATTATCCCCGGTTGTAGGTCGAGTTCGCGAGATTTCTGTCACGGGTGGCTATATGATTTTAGCACCCATGTATCAGGCCACTGAACTACCTGCACATCTAGATGGCACCGTCGTTGATGTCCCCGATGCATCCACCTTGATCATTCAAGGATACGGTTATAAATATCAGGGTGTTTTAGGATATGGCGGAGAACAAGTGGGCCCTTTGAAACCAATTTCAAGTCAAAACCATGACATAGAGGCAAGTGACATACCGGAAGACGCCTCCGATTCTATTTTGTTAGCCAGAGGCGGTATTAGCTTTGAAGCATTAAAGAAAGCAGAAGACCTTGGAGTTAAAGGTTTTATTCTTGGTACGATACACCCGAGCATTTTACGCGAATACAGTCATGAAGACCCTTTAACCGTCATGGGTCAGCGCATGGACATCCCCTTTAGCTTGATTTTGATGCAAGGGTTTGGCAGTCCGATGTCGGAAAGCTTGTATGAAACTATTGCAGCCCATGCTGGTATGCGCGTTGCAATTGATGGGAGCACCCAGTTACGTGCCGGTGTTCAGCGTCCTCAGATCTTGATCGCACTCCCCGAATCCGAACCGGATGATTACAAGGAAGCACAGCCCAGTCACAACATTGATCCTGGCGATACCGTGATCCTAATCCGGGAGCCTCATTTTGGTGCTTCTGCCAAAGTTTTATCCATTAGCTCCAAATTGGAAAAAACCGATGCCGGAACACTGGCCGCTGTTGCAAACCTACGCTTAGAAGACGGTCGAGAAATAAAAATTCCGATACAGAATTGTCAAAAGTCAGGAGGTTGGTGAGTTTGAATCAAGGATTACAAGAGCAAGGTCAGCGTGTAGCACCGATGTGGACTCCCACCTTGGAACGAGTTCGTTCTGATATTTCCTGTCAAGATGAACGTCTTTTCAGTGGCTTAGTGGCTTTTGCGGGTATCCAAATGCAACTTTGGCCTTATTGGCGGAAGCGTTGTGAAGAAGCCGGACTTGCCAAAGACCTGTGTGAAGCGTCCTTAAGCTGGCAAAGCGCACGTTACAGCGAAAGTCCTTGGCTCTGCATGATTGCTCCTTATGGCGAGCATGCTGCTCTTATGCACGTACAAGCTCCTGGTCTAAATCAAAACCGAAAGCTTCTGGATGAAATCCGCAGGCCCTCTTTTTTGCAATTTATGCGTACGTTAGATGAGCACGGCCATGTGTTGGCCTATAATAAAGGGATTGAAATTCTCTTTAGCTTAGGGCACTCCTATGCCAATAACGAACCTCTCCGTGTACCAATGATTAAATGGACAACTTTGACGCAGCAATGGCCCTTCTGGGAAAAAAGCCCTTCCGGAATTCAAGAGGAGCTTAATCACATCATTGACACTTGGTTGCAAGAACGCCAAGATACCGAGACATCCCTCACGGCTTTTCAACAATTCGCCGCTGGTTTATGGCAAGCTTTACAAGAAACTTCGGTATTACAATGCAGTCAAAACAAAAAAAGCCTCTTCAGTTTTCTCAAACCGAAAAGAAAAGAAGATGCCTTTTTAGGAAATCTCGTTTTTTATGGAGATCATCAGGCTTTTTGGGATCAGATCAAAGCAAATCAGAGAAACGAGGTGAGGGCATGAAAGACTGGACCCGACTCGTGATTACCGATGTTGGTAGTACGACAACCAAAGCTCTCTATTTCGAAAAAATCGCAGACTCCTGGCAGTTTGTAGCTCGCGGTGAAGCGGCCACTACGGTAGAAGCCCCCGATGCTAATGTTATGGTCGGTGTAATGCGCTCCCTTGAGATGATTGAAAGCCGTTGCGAGGTTTCTCTCGCCGGAATCCCTTACCTTTCCACGAGCTCTGCCGGGGGCGGCTTACAAATGGTCGTTTGCGGTCATGTGGGCCGCATGTCTGCCGAAAGTGCCCAACGTGCAGCTTTGGGGGGAGGCGCCGTTTTATTAGATGTTTTTGCTGCCGATGACGGTCGCTCTCTTTTTCAACGCATGGAACGATTACGCACCTTACGCCCCGATATGATCCTTTTATCCGGCGGGGTTGAAGGAGCCGAACCCGGTTCCTTTATGATTGAAATGTGTGACTTCATCCGTTCAGCTCATCCCAAGCCAAAATTTGGGTATCATTATAATCTGCCCATCATATATGCCGGCACCTCAAAAGCTGTGGATCTGGTTGAGGATTTGTTAGGGGATCAATTCGCACTCAAAGTTGTTCCTAACCTGCGCCCTTCTTTCCAGGAAGAGAATTTAGCGCCCACTCGAGAAGCGATTCATGAATTATTTATTGAACATGTCATGTCGCATGCCCCGGGTTATGCTCGTCTTAAAGAGATGACAGCGCTAGACCTCATGCCCACCCCAACTGCTGTAGGGGAGATTCTAGTCAAATACGCCGATAAACGAAACAAGAATATCCTTTGCGTTGATATTGGCGGAGCTACCACAGATGTTTTCTCCGTCGTTAATGGCTTTTATGTACGCACCGTCAGTGCAAACTATGGTATGAGTTATAGCATTGGCAACGTTGCTTCCAATGCCGGCATTGAGAATATTCAACGCTGGATCCCTCATCGCGAACTGGCTTTAGAGACTTTAACCGAGCGCATTGGTAATAAGCTAATCTACCCAACCACCATACCGGCTACGCTTGCAGAATTACAAATGGAACAAGCAGTCGCTCGCGAAGCTTTACGTTTATCTTTTGAAGATCATGCAGCGATTGCTAAAATCCAAAAGCCGGTTACCATTTTTACCAATTCTTTAGCCGGTTCCATGAAGGAGATTGCCATCGAGGATTTTGATATCATTTTAGGTTCCGGAGGGGTTTTATCGAATGCTCCTCATCGTGGGCAAGCTGCAGCCATGCTTCTTGATGCTTTCCAACCGGTAGGAGTCACTGAACTCATGGTCGATTCCATTTTCATGCTACCTCATTTAGGAATCTTCGCTCAAGCCGATGAAGCAGGCGCTATCGATATTCTAGAACGAGAATGTCTCATACCCTTAGGAACTTCTTTTGTTCCACAAGGATTTGGCACGGTTGGTCAACCGGCTCTTACGATTCAAGGGAAAACCAATACCGGTAGAACGCTGAAGTTAACCGGACATTGGGGTGAATTAGTAAGCTGTCCCTTATCTGCCGATGAGACTGCGACCCTTACAGTAATTGCTCAAAACGGCGCTAAATGGTCTGGAGACAAGCAAAAGATCACAGTCAAAGGTGGGATCTCTGGTGTTATTTTAGATCTGAGAGGACGACCGCTCGACCCGGAACAATGGCCGGAACAAACCTATCAGAAAACCTGGTTAGATAATTTATGTCGTGATCAATAACAAAACAGAATCAAAGGGCTGTCAGCAAAACGCTGACAGCCCTTTTAAAATTACTCTTCTCTTTGCTGTAAAAAAATCTGTAACTTTTCAAGTGTTTCTAAACTAATTACGTGCTCCATGCGACAGGCATCGTTTTCTGCGATATCTTCACTCACATTAAGAATATCGGTTAAAAATTGTTTTAGGGTAGAATGGCGCTTCAAAACTGCTTTTGCCGCTCGAATCCCTTCATCGGTCAAGGTAATCTCGGAATACTTTTCTTGCTCTACGAAACCACTTTCTCTTAAAACACCGATTGCTTTGTTGACACTGGCGCGAGAAACGCCAATCCGCTTCGCTACATCAATTGAACGAACCGAATGCTCTTCTTCTGAAAGCTCTAATAAGGCTTCCAAATAATCCTGACTGGCAGCACTAATCTTCATTGCGTCTCCCACCTCCTTGAATCTACTATGATTATACCATCATTCGATTTGAAATTCAAGGAATCGCTGCCGGTTATTCTTTGCTCAACTTATAGCCATACCCCCAAACCGTTCGGATATAAGTGTGATACGGTTCGATTTTACGCCGTAAGGAGCGGATATGAGAATCGATGGTGCGATCATCTCCCAAAAAATCTGCTCCCCAGATCCGTTCAATGATTTGGCTGCGTGACAAAGCAATGTTGACATTTTCACAAAGCAACGCCAACAATTCAAATTCCTTAGGGGTTACTTCAACCTTGCGATTATCAATAAAGAGAATTTTCCCCGATTTATCAACCATGATACCGTCAATACAAAGTGGTAATCGAAACGAAAATCCGTCTTTACGGCGCAAATGGACCTGAAGTCGAGCAAAAATCTCCGGTAGGTAGCATGGTTTTAAAACATAATCATCGGCACCTGCTTCAAACGCTGCCATTTTTTCGGAAGGTTTATTTTTCGAGGAAAGAAAGAGGATGGGTAGGTTCGAAATTTTGCGAATTTGCCTGCATGCCAGAACTCCATCAACATCGGGTAAAGAAACCTCTGTAATTAAAGCATCATAAGAATTGCGCCTGATTCTTTTAATGGCTTCCATACCATTAGAAGCGTGGTCTATTACCATGTTATGCTTTTCTGCTTCTTCACTGAGCTTCTTTACCCAATTTGTATCGGTATCTGCAACAAGAATCCGCATCCAATACACACCTCTTTCAAATCAATTTTTCTTATGAAGGATTCGATTACTGCAATCGGCTATGATCTGTTTGTAAATCTCTTCTGACTCTTTCAGTTCCTTAATTTGATTTTGTAATTGCTGGATTTCTTGAACTAAAGAAGAAGAGGGGGTTTGGTCATGCATTTGCTTTGGCTCAACGAAGGCTTGATTGGACTCCAGCTGTTTGTTCTTGGACGCTACATCCTCAGGTAGAACTACAGTTCTTGCAATATAGTGCGTATGTAATAAATGATGCGACATCTCCCCACAGGGTTCCACCAAGAAATCACGGTATATGGCTTCGATCGATGGGTTTTTGTGAGATTCTCGAATCACTTTACTCTCGTCTTCCTGGTAGAGGGCATTCATTCGTTTTTGTCGTACCTCTGGATCTTGACTACGAGGTTGACCCCCGCCTGTAATGCAGCCGCCCGGGCAGCCCATGATTTCAATAAACAAATAAGGGGAATTCCCTTCAGCTATTTGATCCATGAGCACTGCAGCCCCGTGTAGACCGCTGGTGACTGCAACTTTAACCTCAGCGCCTTCCAAGGCTTTGTATTCGGGTAGCAATCTTTCTAATTTTAAAGTTGCTTCTTTGATTTCTTCCGTGCCAACAATCGGGGTCACATGAAGATTTTCGAAAGGCAATGGGCGACCGGAAATAATCGTATATACTGTACGCAAAGCGGCTTCCATAACACCGCCAGTAACCCCGAAAATATCGGCTGCACCCGTTGAATTGCCTAGGGGATCATCAAAAGACTGATTGGGTAATTGACAGAAATCAATGCCTGCTTGGCGAATCATCACTCCTAATTCTCGTGTTGTTAACACTGCATCCACATCGGCTAAGCCTTCGTGAATCATTTCTTCGCGTGTGATTTCAAACTTCTTCGCTGTACACGGCATGACAGAAACCACAAACATTTTTTTGGGGTCAACCCCGATTCTTGTGGCATAGTAGGATTTGGCAATCGCTCCCAACATCATCTGCGGCGATTTGCAGCTGGAGAGATGGTCCAAAAGGGTTGGATATTTGTGCTCAACGAACTTGATCCAACCCGGTGAACAACTGGTCAACATAGGAAAGGCGACCTTCTCACCACGTAACATTTTTTGCAACCGTTGCAAAAGTTCGGTTCCTTCTTCCATAATCGTTAGGTCCGCTGCCCAGTTGGTATCGAAGACATCGTCTGCACCGAGCGCTCGCATCGCTGCTGCTAACTGCCCGGTCACAGCTGTTCCCACAGGATACCCGAATACCTCACCTATTGCAACTCGAACGGCCGGTGCACACTGCATGACCACTCTTGTGTTGGGATCGTGCAAGGCTCGCCAAACTCGCTCGGTAGCATCGGTCTCTTGCAAAGCTCCCACCGGGCAAACGATGGTACACTGACCACAATTGGCACAGTTCACGTGGGACAATGGCAATTCCATAGCTGGCGCAATAATGGAATCAAAGCCCCGGTTTTGGATATTGATCGCACCTAAGCCTTGGATCTCATTGCAGACCGTTACACATCGACGACAAAGAATACACTTGGATGGATCTCTGGTAATGGAAAAACCCACATCCATTTGAGTTCGGGCACTGGTTGTTTCGAAAATCGTTTCTGTTACACCAAGTTGTTGACCTAATTGTTGTAATTCGCAGTCCAGATTACGCTGACAATGTAAACAATCTTGACGATGATCCGATAACAACAATTGATACAGCATCTTTCGCGCATCTTGGACTTTTTTGGTGTTGGTATTAACGACCATGCCTTCACGTACTTCCGTTACACAGGAAGCCATGAGAGTCTTGGCTCCTACCACTTCAACGCTACAAATCCTGCAAGATCCGCTTTTATGGATCCCTTCCATGTAACAAAGATTTGGGATTGAAATATGATGCTGTTGGGCTGCCTGAAGAATGGTAGTTCCTTCCGGAACGGAAATTTGCTTTTGGTTAATAGTCAGGTGAATCATGACAACCTCCTATCGCAATGCAGGCAGCGCATCGCTTCTGCAATGGCATTGATCTTATGATATCCTTTAACAACCTCTTCAAAACTTTGTGTTCGATATTCCGGAGCTAGGATTTCTTTTTCGAATTGGGTATGGAATACGATTTCATCGGGGTCGATGATTTCCGGAATCTCAATGGAGTTGCCTTTGTTCAAGATTCCTTTGCCCCCCAAATAACGGTCAATCGCTTCTGCTGCTTTTTTGCCATCGGAAATCGCACGAATGACATCATCCGGTCCCCTGGCCACATCGCCGCCGGCAAAAACACCGGGCATGGTGGTCATAAGGGTGTCTTCATCGATTACAAAGGTCCCCCAACGCGTGCGACTGACTTCTTGTTTACCAATAAAGGGTAAATCTGCGTATTGACTGACAGCTGGGATTACCAAAGAAACCGGAATGCGGAAGCTTGTTCCCTTCACTTCAACCGAACGTCTGCGTCCGGAAGCATCGAAGTCTCCTAAAACCATTGGCATACATTCCAACTCGCTTACGCGACCTTTCTTGTCGCCGATAATACGCACCGGCGCGGTAAGTTCCATGATTTCAACGCCTTCTTCAATCGCCTCTAAGACTTCTTCACGATACGCAGGCATTGCATCAGTGCTACGTCGGTAAACAATAATCACACGCTCTGCGCCTAAACGAATTGCTGTGCGTGCCGAGTCAACCGCGGTATTTCCTCCACCGATTACAGCAACGGTACCGCTAAGGCGACGATTCTTCTCGAAGTGGACTCGTTTTAAGAATGTAATCCCGTGTTCCACGCCTTCGAGCTCTTCACCGGGGATTTGCACTTTTTGGGGGTATTGCGTACCGGTTGCCACATAAATCGCATTATAGTGGCTTCTTAGGGTCTTAAAATCAATATCCTTGCCTACTTCCATGCCGTATTTGATTTTTACACCGGCTTTTACTATAAGGTCAATCTCATGCTGCAAAATGTCTTTGGGTAAGCGATACTCCGGTATTCCGTAGGCCAAAACCCCTCCTGCCTCTTGCTCTGTTTCGTAGACATCGACATCGTAGCCCAAGCGAACCATGTAATAAGCACAGGTCAACCCGGAAGCTCCCGCGCCTATGACCGCGATACGACGACCATTTTTGGCAGCTGTCCATTGCATGCTTTCGGGCAATTCATGCTTAAACGCATAGTCTGCAACAAATCTCTTCAAGTCTCGAATTGCTACGGCTTCATCCACCGTGCTTCGACGGCATTTGCTTTCGCAGGGGCGCGTACAAATCCGACCGCAAACCGCTGGGAATGGATTCTCTTGCATAATCAGTTGGTAGGCATCCAAGAAACGCCCACTGGCGACCAAAGCGATGTACCCGGGTACATTGACATGAGCCGGGCAAGTATTTTCACAGGGTGAAAGAAATAAAGACGCACAAACACCGGCACGGCAGTATTTCTTTTCAATATGCTCTTCGAATTCGGTTCTAAAATAGCGAATGGTCGATAAAATGGGGTTGGGTGCCGTTTGGCCTAACCCACACATGGCGGTTTGCTGTAAGGTCGCGCCGATTTCTTCCAACAATTCAATGTCACCTTTACGACCCTTACCTTCGGTAATCCTTTCCAAGATTTCCAACATGCGTTTGGTACCGATACGACATGCTGCACATTTACCACAAGATTCATCGCGTATAAAATCCATGAAGAAGCGCGCAGTATCGACCATGCAGGTGTCTTCGTTCATGACGATAAGACCCCCGGAACCCATAATCGCACCTAATTTGGTTAAGGACTCGTAATCAGCTGGCGTATTTAACGCTTCTTTCGTGACACATCCCCCAGAAGGTCCACCAATTTGTACTGCTTTAAAGGCCTTGCCGTCCGGAATGCCTCCACCAATCTTATAAACGATATCGCCAATGGAAATGCCAATGGGTACTTCTATGATTCCCGTGTTGACCACTTGCCCGGCTAAGGCAAAAACTTTGGTACCTGGTGCATGGGGTAAGCCAAATCCGGCATACCAAGCTCCTCCGCGGCGTAAGATCTTTGGAATATTGGCTAAGGTTTCAACATTGTTGATGATTGTTGGTTTACCAAACAAACCCGATTGAAAGGGGAATGGTGGCTTTTGCCGAGGTTCTCCTCGTTTTCCCTCAATACTTGCCATGAGCGCCGTCTCTTCTCCACAGACAAAGGCGCCTGCACCCATGCGAATCTCTAATTCAAATGAAAACTCTGTATTCATAATCGTATTGCCTAACAACCCAATATTTTTGGCTTGTTGAATCGCTGCTTGTAAACGCTCTATTGCAATGGGATATTCTGCTCGAATATATACATAACCATGATTCGCGCCAATGGCATATCCCCCTAAAATCATACCTTCTATGACAGCATGAGGATCGCCCTCGATAATACTGCGGTCCATAAAAGCGCCGGGATCTCCTTCATCGGCATTACAGACCATGTATTTTTGTTTACCGGGTTGATCATGACCGGCTTGCCACTTGATTCCGGTAGGAAATCCCGCTCCACCACGTCCTCGCAATCCCGAGCGCTTGACTTCATCGATCACTTCTTGAGGAGAACAGCAATGCAGAGCATTGGCTAAGGCCATGTAGCCATCCCGAGCGATGTAGGCTTGGATGTCATTAAAATCAATCGTTCCGCAATTGTCCAAAACAATCTTGATTTGAGCTTTAAAAAATTCGATGTCATCAATACAAGGCACATGCCGTTCCAAGGATTGATCATAAAAGGTATACTGCTCGAGAACCCGACCTTCACAGAGGTGTGCTTTCACGATTTCCTTTGTTTTTTCCGGAGTGAGATTGGTGTAAAAGGTGCGCTCCGGTAAAATAAGCATCACTGGGCCTACTGCACAGATCCCCATGCATCCGGTAACGGTAACGAGGACATCCTGTGTTAATTGGTTTATTTGTAAACTATTTTTGAGTGTCCTCACAATTTCATCACAATGTGAAGAGACACAACCGGCACCACCACAAACCAAAACCTGATGCTTGTATTGCGCGCTTCGATGCAAATATGCTTCCTTTATTTGAAGGAGTTGGGCAGTCGTTTCAATGCGTTCCATTGTTGCTTGTCCCTCCTTCAACACTTTGTAAAATCGAATCTATTTTGTTGGGATTCACTTGCCTGTAGACGACATCGTCAATCATCATGGCCGGAGCCAAACCACATGCTCCAATGCAACGAGCTATTTCTAAGGTGAATTTACCATCTTCTGTGGTTTCGTTTAACCCGATCTGCAATGTACTTTGCAGGGTCTCTACTAACTTCTTTCCGCCACGCACGTAGCAAGCTGTTCCCAAACACACTCTGATGATATGCTTCCCCCTTGGAGTTGCAGAAAAAAAGGAATAGAATGAGACCACTCCCGAAACATCGCTGACTGGTATTTTGAGGTTTTCAGCAATCAAAATCTGGAGAGTCAATGGGATGTGACCTACAATCTGCTGAGCCCCATGGAGAATTTGAATAAGATTTTCTTTATTGTTTCCGTATAGATCCATCAGATTGAGCACTTGTTCTTGTTGGTGTTGTGAAACTTCTTCTTGAGGAAGCGCTTCTACTCTTGAAACATCCATAATAAACCTCCTTGTAAATGTATCGATTCAGCCAAGATTAGATTACAAGATAAATGTGATGGTTCTATGGGTATTTGTGAATTATTTCTCTATATATCCACTAATTCTGGATGTAATTGGCAAATTCCTTCACAATTTCAACACCTTTTAAGAAAATTTTCACAAACGGTTAAAAAAAGGCGAACCCTGTCATGCAACAAGGCTCGCTTCGGGTGAATTTTATTTTAATTGAGTTATTGCCCTTTTCCTCGACTGGTTACAAGAATCTTGCCCGTTACTTCATCTCCTTGGAAAAGATAGATTTGATTGTGAAGGTTGGCTGTCGTACAGCTGTGCCCGGGAATATACCAGACTTTATCGTTAATTTTCCTGCCATGATTCGTCAAGCGAATAGCTCCGTGCTCTTCACTGAGGTTGATCGGCGCATCTTGAGGAAAATCCAGGAAACGAGGCAGTCCCTGATCCACGCCTACCGCTTTGACACCGGCATCGGTCACCACTAAATTGGGTCCGGTGCTGATAACAGTCGATAAGACAAAGAGACTATGCTCAAAAGGCAATTCCATTTTTGCATAAGAGGCATCCATAAAAATATAGGTGCCGGCCTGCAATTCTGTATATATTTTGGGATTTCCTTTTAATAAGGCCGTCCCGGTGCTACCTCCGCTGATCTCTTTGACATTGATTCCCTGTTCTTGAAGATATGCTTTAAGCGCAACAAGGTTTTCGTCGGTTTCCCCCGACTCTTTTTTGCGTTTTTCACCATCGAATTCATGAGAAAGTTGTCCGGCATAGGCTTGAATACCATCGAAGCTTAAGTGGGTCTGTGCTTGAACGGCTTTCGCTAATTTTGCAACCGCTTCCAAAGAAGTGACTCCACAGCGCTTCATACCAACATCGAATTCCACATAGACATGGATCAAAGAATTTGCCATAGCTGCCGCTTGCTCCAAGGCCAAAATGTTTTCTTCACAGTCGACACAAACGGTCAATTTGCATTTGTTGGCGAGATGTGCCACCCGAGCCAGCTTAGAGGGTTGAACGATTTGATTGGCGATCAAAATATCGTGGATTCCCGCATCCGCTAAATCTTCAGCTTCTCCTAATTTGGCACAGGTAATCCCTTTTGCTCCATATGCGATTTGCTTGCGCGCAATATCTACAGACTTATGGGATTTGTAATGGGGACGCAGGGCCATCCCGCTATCTTTAATCAAATCCATCATTTTTTTCAAATTGGCCTCGAACTTCAGCTCATCTAAAATCAAGACCGGTGTTTCTAAGGTATTCAGTTTCATATGCTCCACCCTTTCTTCTCTTTTTAAGGTCATTATATCATGAAAGTCGGTAAGAGCAAGGGTTCTCAGCAGGAAAAGCATGTAGAAATGGCAAACTGAGAGGAAGCACAGGAAAGGCGGCGATTTGGATGAAGACTCTGATTATCGGTGTGGCGGGTGGAACCGGTTCCGGAAAGACCACTTTGACGCGCCAATTAGCGAAGCGCTTTGGTGAAGATTTGTGTGTGATTTATCATGATAATTATTATCGCTGCCATGATGAGTTGACGTATGATCAGCGTTGCTTACTGAATTACGACCATCCGGAGGCCTTTGAAACCGATTTATTGGTGCAACATTTACAAATGCTTCGACAAGGATTGGGAGTATACTGCCCGGTCTATGACTTCACGGTGCATAATCGTTCCAAGGAGACCTTATTCATTCCTCCCAAACCCATTATTGTCATCGATGGAATCCTAATCTTACAAGACCCGGATCTTCGCGATATGATGGATATTAAGATCTATGTCGATACTGACGCCGATGTACGGATTTTGCGAAGAATTGAACGCGACATTAATCAACGCGGCCGCAGCTTGGCCTCGGTACGAGACCAATATTTATCTACAGTCAAACCCATGCACGAACGTTTTGTAGAACCCAGCCGACGCAATGCCGATATTGTTATACCCGAAGGAGGGCGTAACCGTGTGGCGATTGAAATGCTGCTATTACGAATTCGAGCTCATATTGAAGAAGTAGAAGAAACCCTACCAGAATAAGGGGGATGTTTGCGTGAAAATCTTGATTGCTATGGACTCTTTTAAAGGCAGTTGCAGCAGTTTGGATGCCGGCAATGCCGTAGCAGAGGGCGTACGTCGAATCGATCCTTTGGCGAATTTGACGGTCGTGCCCATTGCCGATGGAGGCGAAGGAACCGGGGCCGTTTTAGCCTTAGCTTTAGGAGGGACCGCTCATTTTGTTTCGGTATTAGACCCTTTAGGACGTGCGATTCGAGCACCTTTTTATGTTTTACCCAACGCTACTGCTGTTGTGGAATTAGCGGCCGCCTCCGGATTGACCTTATTGACAGAGACTGAACGGAACCCCGAAATTACCTCTACTTTTGGTACAGGGCAATTGATTCGAGCAGCGTTGGATCATGGAGCCAGAAAATTGATTATTGGCCTTGGTGGCAGTGCTACCAACGACGGCGGCACCGGTTTGGCGAGTGCTTTAGGGGTGCGCTTTTTAGACGAGGGCGGCAACGAATTACCCCCGGGGGGCGCCGCACTGTTGCGTTTGTGCAGAATCGATTTAGAACAGGTGGATGCACGCTTGCAAGAAACGGAAATTTTGGTCGCCTGCGATGTTGACAACCCCCTTTTGGGGCCACGTGGAGCGAGCGCTATCTTTGGACCACAAAAAGGGGCAAATGCCGAACAGGTGCAACGTTTAGATGCTGCTTTAGCACGATATCACCGGGTATTGTTGGAAACACTGCAGCTCGACTTAAAAGATCTTCCCGGTGCGGGTGCTGCCGGAGGTACTACCATGGCGCTCTTAGCGTTTACCAAAGCAACAATGCAGCCGGGCATTGATGTTGTTCTCAATACTCTGCAGTTTGAAGAGATGCTGGCAGAAACCGATTTGGTGATTAGCGGAGAAGGTCGTATTGACGCTCAGACCTTACATGGAAAAGTTATTATGGGGATTGCCAAGCGCACAAAAAAACAGGGTGTTCCACTCTTAGCTTTGGCTGGCAGTATTGGAAGTGGTACCGAGAGTCTTTATGAACAGGGCGTCACTGCTATGTTCCCGATTGCTCCCGGTCCAATCACATTACAGGAATCCATGCAGCGCAGCCAGGAACTGCTTGCCGACACCGCTCAACGTTGCCTCCGTCTTATCTTGGGGACGGTTCTCTCCCCTTGATTTTTTCCAGTTAATTTCCTTGTTTCATAAGAAGAACCTTCTAAAAAGAATCTTCATAAGAAGAATCCTCAAAAATCTGACCCACTCAACAAAACACGATCCGCCTTACAACAAGACGAATCGTGTTTTTTGTTCTTATTAATACTGGTGCTTTTTTGTTCTCACTGCGCTTCTTTACCCAATTTGTATCGGAATCTGCAACAAGAATCCGCTTTTACGAATCATAATATTTGTTGTAGACAATTATTTGCGTGCTTAATTAGAATTCTTAGTACCGCACGCTCCGCAATTGTTAAAAAGATGGTAAATTTTTGAGGGAGAGAACCGTCCCCAAGAATCTCTAGAATCGACGACCACCGCCGCCGCCATGGCTTCTTCCGCTGCTCGACATATGCGTGCCACTGGCACGGCCTCCTCCAAATGTGCCACCCCCACTGATATTTCGCGGTGGTTTGGGCTTTGGCATCCTTGTCACACTGGTGCGCAGGAATTGATCCTGGCTAGCAGTAATCACGACATCGGAATTTTCACGTACTGCATACTCGTAGGTGCTTCCTTTTAACTGATAGGTACCATGAACACTACCATATAAGATCATCCCTGCTACCGCCGCAACACCGGCTGCGATTCCCATTTCAGCAGCGGTTAAGACTTTATACACGGGTGTTGTCACTTGACCCGTTTCGGTATCATACTGATACTGCCCCTCCGGGACTCCCGCTTTAACATAGCTCAAAGTGTCTTGTAGCACACTTAACACAGAGCCCGAAAAATCACCTTCACTGAGATGATTCCAGGAGTGATCCAACATCGCTTCTAATCGCTCATCCGTTATAATATTAATCATCGCACCACAGGTCGTGATAATCGGCATCCGGTTCGACATGTCGATAAAATAGATGATTCCGCTGTAATCTGCACCAACCCCAAAGCCATTGTAGTCATAAAAATCGTCAGCAAAAGCCATACCGATTTTCTCTGCCTGGGTGTCCGAAGCACTATATTCTGCTTCTTCACTCGTCAAGACCACAAAGTCCATCTTCATAGTGGAGCGAGCCGTAGCAATTTCCGCTTCCAGCATTACAATTTCGGCATCTGTAAATAAACCTGCATCATCAAAAACCCGCTGATTTTCTTCTCCTAAGGTCGTGGCTTGCACTGCAAAAAGCGAGCTCAACAAAACCAAAAGCAATCCAATCATAGCCAGTTTTCGGCTGAATTTTGCCGTTACCATAAGAAATACCCTCCTGCACAAGCCAAAGCGAAAACTCCCGCGGCTAAAACAAAGCAATCTCGCAGCAATTTATTGCGATCGACCGGTAACACCCCACAGGTTTCTTGAGTTTGCCCATTCATACTGTAATAGTAAATTTGTCCGTTCGTGCCAGTGTAGGTCACTACCCAGGTGGGCAATAAGACATACGAATATTTGGCCGTCTTCACTCGACTAGCGGTAGATCCGTTTAATTGATGATACCCATGCCCGCCCGTTAATAAAGGTTGCACGTATTTTCCTACCTCTTGCTCCACGGACTGATGATACTCTTCACTGTTGATGTCGCGCTTTTCTGCTTGAAACCCCGATAAAACCGTTTCGGTAAATGGTTGCATCTCTTCGAAATGATACGGATGGACTCCGTCGGCCAGTTTGCGATCGGCTTTTCTTAAAGCACTCCGTTGCAGGTTGCGTAAGGTGACATCGCCTCTTCGAATGACTCGAAAATGCTGAGTGGTCGTGATGTTTTCGTTCGCAGTAGACGTCATCTGGCTAATTTTTCCTTCCCCTTCGAACTGTGCATCCATGGTATAATCGGCTAACCAATAGGGATAATATACCCCAGTGATTTTATCAATGTTGCTTTCATCGTAGAATCCTGCGGGCACATAGCGTTTCCCTTTCACCCATTTTAAGAATGTCTCCCGGGCCTTCTCTTTACCAATCTTAAACGGGAGAACAAAGTCCGGCCGAAATTCTGCTTGCAGCCGACCCGATAACACAACCGGATTATGACAATAATAGCAGTAGGTGGCTGCAGTAGTTTCATCGGTAGCAACCTCAGCTCCGCAACTTGGGCATGAAAAAACAGCGGTATGTGCCACCGCTTCTTCTTTCTCTCGCAGCATATTTAAAATCTCATGTTCATGATATTGGTTTCCGCAATAATCACACACCAATTTTTGCAAATCCGGATCAAAGGCCAAGCCGTTTCCGCAGGATGGGCAACGATACGTTGAGACAGACATCTAAACACCTCCGGGACTAAGTTTCAATATACTGATTCGCGAGATTTCCTGAAAATACCTTTTCCTGTACAAAACAAAGCGCCTACTAGTGAAAGCAGGCGCCGGTTATACGTAACTTTAAAAATTAGAGAACTAAAGAGGGTGCAGCATATACACGAGCCAGCATATCTTTGTTCAACATATAAAGAGCTTTGGGATCCTTACCAAACAACTCATAATTAGTGATGTTGTCATTCGCGTTCTTCTCTTCTTCCCCTTGCTCTTTAACAAACCAATCTAAGAATTGAATTGTTCGGAAGTCATGATCTTTTTGTGCCTGTGCATAGATTGCGTTAATCGAAGCGGTGACATAATGCTCATGTTCCAAAGCGGCATGTAAAGGAGCTCCATGATTCTCATAAACCTGATCTGGTTCAGCAATCGCAGTAAAGTGAACGCATACATTGTTGTTAATCAAATATTGACGAAATAGCATCGCATGGTCGCGCTCTTCTTGTGCCTGAATTACAAACCAGTGAGCAAACCCGGGTAGGCCTTCGTGTTCATAATAATTGGCCATTTCTATATAGAGATATGCCGAATAGAATTCCTTGTTGATTTGTTCTTGCAATAATTTGGAAGTTGCAGCTGATAACATTGTAAAATCCCCTTTCAATTATATAATCTACTGCTTATAGCAGTTTGTCTAACGCAGGTTGTAAATCTTCCGGTTTTGTGGTCGGTCCAAATCTCTCTACAACATTTCCCTCTTGATCTACCAAGAATTTGGTGAAGTTCCATTTAATTTCTGATCCTTCAACACCCAATCCTTTGGAGTTCATTCGTTCAACAAAAGCGTTCAACGCCTCATCTTGATAATCTTGCGGAGCTACTTTTTTGAGGTATTGGTATAAGGGATGAGCATTTTCACCATTGACTTCAATCTTGGAGAAGCGAGGAAACGTGGTGCCAAAGTTCAATTGGCAAAAAGTTGCAATTTCATCATCGGATCCTGGTGCTTGTCCCAAAAACTGGTTACAAGGAAAATCGAGGATTTCAAAACCCTTCTCCTTGTTTGCTTCATACAAAGCTTGTAAGCCGCTATATTGCGGGGTAAATCCGCATCCGGTTGCGGTATTTACAATTAAGGTCACTTTACCTTTATATTGGGAGAGAGAGACTTCGTTTTGTTTATTATCGATGGCTGAAAAATTATATACGTTCATTTTTCTTCCTCCTGTTTGCTATTGAGAACTATTCGCATTTGTTCTGTTTTTATAGTATCACAATTATCTCTTAAGTTCGGTGACAAAGTCACACATAGTCTCATGGCAATCAGACACAGAAAACAGGCACAAAAAACAACCTACCCATATCCAATTCTACAACCAACCTGGGGTTCCCTTCTTAATCTGTCAAATAGCGATGCTTCAGTTCCTTTAAATCGGTTGAACTCAAGGCCAAGCCCTCTCTCAAAAAGGCTTCATCCGAACCATACTTGCTTTGAATTTCTTCTTCCACCGCTCTCATCCATGCAGGGTTGACTCCTGCCATGGCTCGAGCAGTCTGCCAAATTTCTTCACGGGGTGTTAATCCTTTAACAAAGTCTACAAAACCTTCTATCACGTCTTTATAATATTCATTGGTTAGCATATAGTCTTGAACAATTGTATCCCAATCCACGCCCAAAGCAAGCAACATCAACGCCGATCCCACTCCAGCACGATCTTTTCCTGCCTGACAATGCCAACTTAGAGCACCTTCTTTTTGCTCCAGTGCAGCTTGAAAGAAACTCCGGTACGCCTGCAACGCCGGTTCTTTGGTCACAAAATTACGATATACTTGCAGATGGTCCTTGTGCAAAGCCTCAAGCGGCTGCTCCAACTCCATCATCTTTTCCAATGGGTTCCCTTTAGCATAGATGAAACTGAGCATCAGTCCGTCACGATCCTCATCACCGAAAACATTCAGATGCAGATTATCGACATGTGCAATTTCCGGGTCAGGTTCGCGATTTCGCTCAATAGAAGTGCGGAAATCAATCACTTTGGCCATGGAAAAAATTGTAGTTAATTTTTGCAAATCATCCGGATTCGCTTTGGCCAGCTTTCCTGTACGCAACAATTTTCCTTTGCAGATTCGCTTACCATCTTTGGTTTCATATCCGCCCAGTTCCCGTGCGTTACGGACTCCTGTCAAACCAATCGATTGAGGCAAAATCAGGTTATGTTCAGTCATTCTTACATCCTTTCGAGGTGAAATTTTCAATTAATTTTAAATAGAAGGCATATGCTTCTTCAATTTGTGTTGTTGAACAGTGCTCGTCTACCATGTGCGCTTGTTTGTAATCCCCCGGTCCAAAGCCAATGGTGGGAATGCCGAGGCTCAAAGGGGTAACCGCATTGGTGCCAAAATCCCAAAAATTATACTCGGTAGCTTTGCGACCAAAGGTTTCTTCGTAGGTTTTTCGTAGCATCAATGTCAACGGGTGCTCTTTATCAATCTGCCAGGGTTCATGGATTGGCTTATAAACCAATTCTTGCCCCGTCCAGCTGGTATGCACCAACGTCCCGACTTCCCATTCAGCATCCTTCTCACGTATTAAATCCTCCAGTTGAGCAAGCGCCTCTTGTAAAGAGTCTCCGATGACTAAACGACGATCTAGATAAATGCTACACTCACTGGGCACAGCGTTTAAAGAAGCACTAACACATGAAATATCGGATAAAACAATCGTTCCATGGGGTTTCGGCTTCTGACTTAGTTTTTCATTGAGCTGTTCTACGCGTTGAATGATTTCAGCCATTTCATAAACGGCGTTGACACCCTTTTCTGGTGCAGATCCGTGCGCAGAGACACCATGAGTTTTCACTCTGGCTTGAATTTTACCGGTGTGTCCCAATGTAATCAAATTATTGGAAGGCTCACAGATGACGCAAACATCCGGATGAACCCCACTGTCCTTATAAAAGTTTTGCAAATTAACGCCATCACAATATTCTTCACAAATACTTCCGGTTACATAAATTGTTTTTCCTTGTAGCAAACCGTCTTTTTTGGCCTGTGCTGCCGCATAAATTGAAGCCCCTAACGCTGCTTTCATATCGACAGACCCACGACCGTATAATTTCCCATCGACAATCTCCCCGGAAAAAGGAGGATAGCTCCACGCTCCGGCATCTTCCGCCTTGACAGTATCGACATGAGAATCAAAATGCAGAATGTCGGGTCCATTTCCAACGCGACCTACTACATTGCCCACTCGATCTACAAAGACTTCATCGTAACCTAATTGTTGCATGTGCTGCTTAATAAAAGAAACAATGGGTCCTTCTTGGTCAGAGTAACTGGGGATGCGCACTAAATCTGCCACAAATCGAATCAAGTCTGCCATTTTCATTCCTCCTAATTTCTAATCAAATGAGCATTTGCTTGGGTATCCAAGGTAATGATATCTAAATCGCAGGCCGAAATGATTTGACCCCCATATACTGAAGCGATGTTTGCTACTACTTCAGCTTCTCTCTTCAGTATTGCAGCTTCTAAACCGCTCTCGTTTTCTCCCAACATCCACAATTGATGCGTTAATACCAAGGTTTTCGGTTTCACTTTGGCAACCAACGCCGCTAACTCGACTTCCGAAGTATGCACCGAAGTATGATACCGGAACCACTTTGGCGTACGAGATTGCACCCCTCTAGCCGAATAGACTTCATGAATCAGAAGATCACAGCCTTCAGCAGCTCGTTCGATCCCTTCGCAGGGTGCTGTATCTCCGGAAAAGACGATGATCCCGCAAGGAGTTGTAATCCGTAAGGCATAGGCTTCAAAGGGAGGATGTTGCACCGGGAACGCATCCACTTGGATCCGTTCATCCTTGTAAATCAGCCCTTCTTTATATTCTTTTACTTGCATCTGAATTCCTTGAATATTGGCCTGTTCCGCTCCATAAATACGATTTTGAATATCGATCTGATATGCTTGTTCCAAATGATGGCACATCTTAGAAGTGCCTTGAGGACCCAAAACCTGTAATGGTATATCTCTGCCCAATACCCAAGGCGTCAGCAAAAGATCTGCAAGGCCCGCTGTATGATCCGAATGCAAATGAGTCAAGAAAACACGGTTGAGATTTTTCACGACTAATTCCGAGACTCCTTGTAAAACGGCAGCTTCAGCACGACGAACCAAACCCGGACCACAATCCAACAAATAGACTTGTTCGTCTACACTAAGCGCAATCGCCGGTCCGGATTTGCTGGGTAAGGCATTGGGAGTGCCAGTGCCTAACATTATGATTTTTACTTCACTCGTCATATGAAACCTCCCACTCTATAAATTTTGCTTCAGTCTCAGATAGAAACTCTGCTCAGCGCAGATTCTATAATCATTTTGATCAATTCCTGATACGAAATCCCCTTCAAGGAACAAAGAATCGGTAAATCCGAGTATTGCGGATTCAAGCCTGCTAAGGGGTTCACCTCTAAAAAATTGGGCACCTGATGTGCATCCATTTTTAAATCAACGCGGCCGCAATCACGACATTCTAATCCTCGCCAGGCTTTAATAGCAAACTCCGAACATTGAATTGCTTCTGCGTCATTGGCAAGTTTATATTCAACACGTTCTTTATAATTGATCTTATTCAAATAGGTATAACCTTCTTGGTGATAATCTCCACGCAATTTGATTTCCATAACCCCTAAAACCCGAGCCTGCTCTCCAGTGCCAATGATACCCACAGTAAATTCTCTACCGGGTAAGTATTGTTCTACCAAAACAGGTTGATCGAATTCCGATAACAACTTAGCACAGCTGTTCTTCAGTTGCTCATGGTTTTCCACCTTTGAATGAAGGCCAACCCCTTTACTTGAACCCTCTGCCACCGGTTTGACAAACATTGGATAATCAAACGACCGAATGCGTAGGTTCTCAAGGGAGCGAACGACCTTGAATTTGGGTGTGGGGATTTCAAGATCACGAACGATGCGTTTCGCCATCCCCTTATGCAAAGCAATTGCTAAAACCATGGGATCCGAAAAAGTGTAGGGAATCCGATAAGCATCCAATAACGCAGGCACCTGTGCTTCACGGCTGAGTCCATTCATGCCTTCCGCAATATTGAATACGAAGTCCCATCGTTTTCCTGAAGCTAATTTTTGAACCAGAGAAGAAATCGACCCGATCCGTTCGGTTGTGTGCCCCAGCGCCTGGATTGATTGATCCAACGCTTCAATCGTTTCCGCCTCATCTAATTCAGCGGTCTCTTCTTTTGTGTATCCTTCTTCAAGATACGCACTGCGCAAATCGTATGTGATGCCGATATGCATCCGACATTGCCACCCTTCACGTTTTTGTTGGAGAGTCATTTAGCTCCACGCATTTATTCCACTTTCCTGATAGAAATCCTTTTTTGTGATTTGAATCGTTGACGGAACCCAAAAGAAGTGTTAACATTATATTGTTGCTTATTAATAGTATTAAATGAAAAGAGGGAAAGCACCTATGAAAAAATTGATTAAGAACAACGTCTCCTGGGTAGGAAAAGTTGACTGGGAACTGCGTAAGTTCCACGGAGAAGAGCTTTCCACCCATAGAGGTTCCAGCTATAACTCCTATTTGATTCAAGAAGAAAAAACTGTTTTGGTAGACACCGTTTGGCTTCCTTTCGCCGAAGAATTCGTTGAAAATTTGGCCTCTGAAGTCGACTTAAACAAAATTGATTTCATTGTGGCAAATCATGGTGAAGTGGATCACAGTGGTGCCCTACCGGCCTTGATGAAACGAATTCCAAACGTGCCAATTTATTGTACTGCCAATGCTGTCAAATCTTTGAAGGGTCAATATCACCAGGACTGGGATTTTAGAGTCGTAAAAACCGGGGACTCCGTCGATATCGGCAACGGTAAAAAATTAGTCTTTGTGGAAATGACAATGTTGCATTGGCCCGACTCCATGGCTACGTATATGACCGGTGACAATATCTTATTTAGTAATGATGCATTTGGTCAGCATTACGCCAGTGAACGTCTCTTTAACGATTTAGTAGACCCATGTGAGCTTTGGTATGAGGCACTGAAGTATTATTCCAATATCATAACCCCGTTTGCTCCGATTCTTCGTAGAAAATTGGCTGAAGTCATTGCCTTAAATCTACCGATCGATATCATTGCTACCAGTCACGGTATTATTTGGCGTGACAACCCCATGCAAATCGTGGAAGCCTATAGTAAATGGGCCAATGATTATCAGGAAAATCAAATTACCGTAGTCTATGACACGATGTGGAATGGCACCAAAGCTTTAGCCGAGAAAATTGCCGAGGGCATCCAATCTGCCGACTCTGAAGTTGTCGTAAAAACGTACAATTTAGCCCGGGTTGATGACAATGATTTAATCGTTGAAGTCTTCAAATCCAAAGCAGTCGCCTTTGGTTCTCCCACCGTAGGCGGTCATATGCTCCACTCTTTGGCTGGCTTCATTCACTTTGTGCAAGAACTTAAGTTTAAAGGTAAAAAAGCTGCTGCTTTCGGTTGCTATGGCTGGAGCGGTGAAGCACCAAAGAAGATCAACGACGAAATGGCCAAAGCTGGGTTTGAAATCATTGGTGACCCGTTCCGAAATTCATGGAACCCCGATGCAGACCAACTGCAAAAGGCATTTGAATTTGGTCAACAAATCGCAAAAGCGTAAAACGTACTTAGAATTGTTTTAGCTTATTTTGGGGACAGCTTATTTTGGGGACGGTTCTCTCGTTTGAGAGAACCGTCCCCTTTATACTTTCAACCCTTTATTCCTCCACCCATTATTCCATTCCTTACAACTTATTTAAAACTTAACCTGGGCTTAACCAAATATGATTATCTTAGATTGAACTTTACCGCAAAAAAACGTATAATAGAAGAAAGAAATGTCTTAAGGAAGTGTACTATGATTTATTCACTCGTGGATCTGGGTTCCAACACGGTACGTTTATCTGTTTATCAATGTGATGGCAAGAGCCTTAAAGTTTTATTTAGCCGTAAAGTAAATTTAGGGCTAGCTGGTTATGTACAAGAGGGGCTTTTATCGGAGGAAGGAATTTATCGGGCAATTTCCGTGCTAAAGACCTTTCAAAGCACCTTAGATAATCTAAATCTTGGCTCTGCACAGGTATTTGCAACTGCTTCCTTAAGAAATATAAAAAACCGTACAGAAGCCACCGAAGCCATTCAAAAAGCCACCGGAATCACAATCGATGTGATCAGCGGCGAGGACGAAGCCCGCTATTCCTTTATTGGCACTAGACTGGAACGTCCTACCGAAAACGGTTTGGTGGTCGATATTGGCGGCGGTAGTGCCGAGATTACGTTGAGTAAAATGAATCAAATCATAGAAGCGATTAGTATTCCTATTGGTTCCTTGAATCAAATTCCAAAAGCTAAAGCACCTGGGCTCAATCGTATTCTCATGTCTAAAAGCGAGCACAAACGTGTCAAAGACTTGGTGCAAAAGGCTTTGAAGGAATACCCAAAACTCCAACGTAAAAGAGTTCCGATTATGGTTGGAGTAGGTGGTAGCATACGAGCTGCTGGCAGATTGAATCAAGAATTATATACCCTCTCGCTCGAAGAAAGAACGATTCAGGTGGATCACATCAAAGAGATGAATACCTTGCTCATAAATGACGAAGCCGCCGGTCTCGAAACGCTCCTCAAAGTTGCCCCCGATCGGGTCCGAACCCAACTCTATGGTATGACCATTTTACAGGTGATTGCCAAGCACTTCCACTGTGAAGAGATTTTTGTCAGCCGCTTTGGAGTCCGCGAAGGCTATTTGGTAGAGAAGCTCCTTGCTTGTCGTAATCGTGATCAGTATCCAAAATGGGAAGACCCCATGGATGCAAGTGCATGGGAGCGATTTCCCGAGCTGAATCCGGAAAACACCGATGCAGAAGAAAACTAAGAAAAGGTGATTCGAATGGCGGATTACAGGTACACACAAAACCGCGACTTATCATGGCTGCGGTTTAATCAACGTGTACTGGAAGAAGCACGCGACCCCCTTGTTCCGCTTCTAGAGCGACTCAACTTTGTAACTATTTTTTGTAGCAACTTGGATGAGTTTTTTATGATTCGCATGGGTAGCACCTATGATCTTGCTTTGCACCAACCCGAGCATATCGATAACAAATCTGGACTTAAACCCATGGACATCTTCAGCGCCGTTTTGCAGCGGGTGCGACCATTAATCCAGCAAATGGACGAGATCTTCCACGAAGTGGAATCCGCTTTAGAGCAATACGAATGCAAGCGGCTTACCTTCCGCAATTGGAACGACATAGACCGTAAATACGCTCGCCATTTCTTCCGCCAAAACATCCTACCTATGCTATCACCACAAATCCTCGACAGCAGGCACCCCTTCCCCCATGTACCCAGCAAAACCCTTCACATCTGTGTGGAATTACGAGAAGCCGATAAACCTAAAAAGAAGGATGCTACCGTCTTTGGTATGATTCCGGTTCCTGATTTCTTACCACGTATGATTCTCCTGCCCGGTCCTGCTTTGCGCTATATGCTCGTGGAAGAAATTATTTTAGAGTATGCCACAGAAGCTTTCCCTTTTTATGAAGTACTCGATAAATCTATCTTCTGCTTGACACGCAACGCCGATTTATCGATTGACGAAATGGAATTGAATCCCTTAGAAGATTACAAAGAACAGATGCGATCGATTCTTAAAAAACGAAGTCGGTTAGCCCCGATTCGTTTAGAGGTACAGTATCAAACAAATGCAACCAACATCGTTCGCTATCTCATGAAACAATGGAATCTCAAGGAACAGCAGGTATTTTTTCAGCAAGCGCCTTTGACCTTTAGTTATCTTACCCAACTGATGGAGAAGGTGCCTGCTAAACACAGAGTGCGCTTCCTATATCCTGCTTATACTCCCCAATATCCCGTGAACTGGGACCCTCAAGAAAGCAAAATACGCCAAGTTTTAGCAGCAGATCGCCTGATTTATTTTCCCTATGATACCCTTGAACCTTTTTTACAACTGATCAAGGAAGCCTCGGAAGATCCGGCTGTGCTTTCCATAAAGATTGCGATATATCGTTTAGCGAACCGTTCCCGTCTCGTGGAATATCTCTTATCTGCAGTGGAACACGGCAAAGAAGTTTTGGTATTGGTGGAACTACGAGCTCGCTTTGACGAAGCCAACAATATCAACTGGACCGAAATTTTGGAAGAAGGGGGCTGCAAAGTTATCTACGGCTTGGAAAACTACAAAGCCCACGCCAAAATCTGCCTGATTACTCGGCAAGAACGAGATAAACTGCAATACCTAACCCAAATCGGCACCGGTAATTATAACGAAAAAACGGTCCATCTCTATACCGATCTTTCTCTACTCACAGCAGACCCCCTTATTGGCGAAGATGCGAACCGCTTCTTTGCCAATATGAGCATTGGCAATTTAGAAGGGCGCTATAACTCCCTTTTGGTAGCCCCTCACGAAATGAAACCTGCACTGTTGAAGTTAATAGACCAGGAAATTCAAAAAGCAAAGCAATTTCGATACGGCTTTATTGGAATTAAGGCTAATTCCCTTTCCGAACGCGATATGCTCGATAAATTAGCGGAAGCATCTCAGGCAGGCGTCAAAATCCAATTATTAATTCGTGGTATTTGCTGCCTTTTACCCGGGGTAGCACAGGCCACCGAAAATATTGAGATTCGTAGCATTGTTGGTCGTTTTTTAGAACATCCTCGTATTTATATCTTTGGCTCCGGCGAAAACCGAGAAGTGCTCCTCGGTTCTGCAGACGGCATGACTCGTAATCTTAATTATCGAGTAGAAATTCTTTGTCCGGTGAAAGATCGCAGTATACAACAACAGATTATCCATTATTGGGATGTTATGTGGCAAGATAATCGAAAGGTTCGCATCATGCAACCAGACGGCTCCTTGCTCCCTTACGCCAACAGTATGGCTGAACCTGTGAATTCTCAAGAAGTCTTTATGGAAGAAGCCCAACACCGTGATTTGTCGGTCTTTGCTCAAGGTAAGGGGCTTTTCAGAACGGTACGGAAGTTCATTAAGAAATTGCCGAGATAAAAGCTGCTGAAGCGATATACATGCTTCAGCAGCTTTTCTTTATCGACAGAAAATTTTCATAGCTTCCAACAAGAATTCCGCCGCACCCGGGGCTATTGTTTCATAGTAAGCCTTAAACCGAACATCCTCTACATAGGTTTGGGTTAGTCCTAACTGTGCCTCTTTAGAGTAACTTGGCCAAAAGAATCCCAGCCACTGCTTGTGCAGTTCACAAGTCTTTTGAGCGATTACTGAATTTGGATCCCCAGCTGCCATGGCCTCTTTCAGAGTGTTGTTCAAAACCTCAGTGAGGGCTTGATGTTTCAAAAATTGTTCTTCCGTCATGCCCATAAGTTTAGCATTACTTTCCTCTACTATTTTTTCACCGAATTGCGTTCGGGTTTCATTGCCATATTGCTTCTCATTGTCTTCGATCATTTTCTTTTTAAAGCCAATGAATTTTTCTTGATCTTTCATCGTTTGTTCTCCTTTTGCATCTGTAATTGTTTTCTTAACATTCTCCACAAGCTGTTCTAGCAAAACCTTACGTTCCTCTAAAGCCAGTAAATGCTTTTCCAAAGCTCCAATACGGTCAAAATCCTTTGCCTTAAGTAGCTTTTTGACTTCTACTAAGGGAACATCCATCTCGCGGAAGAGAAGAATCTGCTGCAGAAGGTCGACTTCTTCAGATCGATACACCCGATAACCATTGCTGTCGATCCTGCCTGGAGACAGTAGTCCAATCTTATCGTAGTAACGCAAGGTCCGAGACGAAATTCCCGCTAAATCGGCTAGCTCTTGAATTTTATACTCCATAGTTTCCTCCCCTCAACATTCTGTAAGTGCACTTTACAAAACACATTATAAACTATGACGCAACGTCAAAGTCAAGGAGTTCTATTTCTTATGTAGCCCATTGTACTCTTCTGTCTCTTCACTCACAAGTTGATTAAAATTCGTTGAAAGAGTCTCTGGTATGAATTCTACCTTCAACCGCATTCCCATACCCTCCGCCAATCTTTTTAAGGTGCGCAAGGAAGGATTCGCCTCGCCACTTTCAATTCGACTGATATCTGCTTGAGTAACACCGGTAATAGCTGCTAGTTGCTTTTGTGTGATTTGATTCTCTCTTCTACCACGAAGCATTGCTTGAATAACTTGGAACTCCGGCTCCAATATCTCCCACTCACTCTTAAATTCCGGTATCTTAAGTTGTTGTTTCAGTGTCTCGCGAAAATTCTTACTCATGTTTATCTTTCCTTTCGTTAAGGTAATCTGCTCTATATTTTTTTGCAAGCTCAATTTGTTCGTTTGGGGTTCTATTCGTTTTCTTGATGAAACCATTCGTAACGATAACTTTCCCTCCCGAGATAAAAAAATAGAGAATTCTGATATAAATACCATCTGCATACGGCCGAATCTCAAAAATTCCCTCTCCAACTGGTCTACTGAAAGGTTCTCGAAGATTATTTCCTTCCTTTTCAAGTAACTCAAGATACCGGAAAATTTTAGCTTGAACCTTTAAATTCTGTGAGAGTATGAATTCTTCAACAGGGATTTTACCATCTTCCTTTTGATAAAACAGCACTTCGAAATTTAGCATATAACCACCACTTTCAATTATCAAATCAAGTATATGTGTTTAATCACATATTGTCAAGTATTATGTGTGATAGGTATCGAGTAGGAGGTCACCCATTAATTGAGTGACCGTCCTCTCACACCACCGTGCGTACCGTTCGGTACACGGCGGTTCAACCGTTTAAGTGCAGAGACTCATACCGGTCAAGGATACTGAAGTATCCGGCCTGTGCGAGTCTTTTGTTTGTAATTGTGTGTGTGAGAATACCGCTTCCGGCAACAGCCCAATACCCTTTGCGCGTGTTCCCGTTTCGGTAGGCTTGCCATTGTGGCATTCCCAGTTTCATCAGGTTCTCCACGCGTGTTTTAGCTTTCTTCCACTGTTTCCAGATATACATCCGGAAGCGTCGACGTAACCATCCATCCCAATCTTCCATTAGACTTTTCATACTGGCAATTCCGAAGTAAC